>OCZT010000529.1_pt1 | contig 38005 bp, 27 predicted proteins | sample 1539031 | NCBI WGS metagenome assembly OCZT01 (sample SAMEA3539308, study PRJEB22396) | soil metagenome | biome: tundra; feature: field; material: soil | place: USA | collected 2010-05 | depth 0.15 m
ACCAGAGTCGATGTATCCCGAAAGCACAACTTTCAAGTCGGCGCGACCATCAGGGAGTGACGACCTTGCACAAAACCGAACAGGACACAGTTACCTCTGGTTCCGGTCTAGGGATACCCCTATCTACAGCCCTTTAAAGCTTCTCCAACCCAATCCAATACCCCGCTGAAGAATTGGGGTCCAAAACGAGGGCAGTGGATCGCCGTCAATTAGCGGTCACTTCCGGGAAAGGACCAATTGCGGTCAGGGAAGATCTCCCTGTGCTCATCCCGCGTCTCGTTGAGGCAGATCTCGCGGTGAGCCCTAACGACCAGACGTGAGCCATAGGTTGCCGTACGGTGAGCCCAAGGGAAGGAAGAAAACACATGAGAGATGAAGTGGTTGAAGTAACTCCCAGAACGCATTCCGGCGCACTGTTGGCAGCCATCGCAGTGGCCCTGCTTTTGGGGTTGGGCGGGATTATCTGGTCCTACACTCTGAGCTCCAAAGTGGCCGCTCAGCAGCAGGCTCTGGCAAATGCCGCGGCACAGAACACCAAGCTGGCTGCAGCACAGCAGGATACGGATGCGCGGCTGAATGTAGCTACGGACGAGTTGAAGACCTCGCTTGGCCTGACACAGAAGCAACTGGATGCGCGGGCGGCGGCGTTGCAGGTCCGCGAGGTCCGCGGAGAGCGGACCACAGCACTGCTGGCAACCGAGCAAAAGCAGACAGAGGGACAAGTGGCGGCGGTTTCCAGCGCTGTGACCGACGTGCAGACCGATGTCGGCGGCGTAAAAACCGATGTGGCCAAAACACGAAGTGACCTCGCCGACACCAACACCCAGTTGACGTCCATGAAGGGGGATCTCAACGGCCACAGCACCCTGATTGCGCGCAATGGCGAAGAGTTGGAGGTTCTGAAGCACAAGGGCGACCGGAACTACTACCAGTTCACCCTGGTGAGGGGGCAGAAGAAGCAGGTGGGGACAGTGACCCTTGAACTGAAGAGAGCCGACTCGAAGAAGAGCAAGTACACCATCGCCGTCTTTTCCGACGACAAGATGTATGAGAAAAAGGACAAGAGCCTGAACGAGCCGCTTCAGTTCTATAGCGGCAAGGATCCCATGTTGTTCGAGATCGTCGTCAACAATGTGAGCGCCAAGAACACGGTGACAGGGTATCTGTCTTCTCCTAAAGGTGCGCCGGAATCAACGGTTGCCGAGCGGTAAGGCGCCAACTGCACACGCGTCCTCGCTTCACAATTGAGAGTAGCAGGCATGGATCTTCACCATGCCTGCAAGAAAACCGTTTCTCCTTTTTGGTATCCGCGGGACAAAGAAAGAGAAACAAGAGGGGGTTTGCAGACGATGCGGCGGGGGACTACAGCGGTTCCCGAATGGGTGTGTGCCCGTAACCACCGCTGCATTGTGGCTTTTTCCTCACCGGGATAGCGCAACCCCCATGTCGAAGAAGGCGGCGCGGTCCGCAGGGAGGCCGGGTTTTCAACCCCGGCAAAACCTCGCCCAACCATTCTCAAAAATCAGCGGGCGCGACCAAGTCGCGCCCGCTGTCTCCAATAGGCTGATTGCTCAAGTTGAGGGGAATCTCCGGACAGCCGGTGATACTACCGGAACCAGAAAACTCCGGAAAGCTGTTGAAAAGCCGACTCCAAGTTACGAATCGGCCCTCAACGAGTGCCTCGGCGGATAACGCGTCAAATGAGGCCATGCCTGGAGGAGGGCATCGATCTGGAGACCGCCGTCCTCCCTGACTCAGGTCATCTCTCCTTAGAGCAGAGCGCTGAAAGGAGTATCCGGGGTGATGCGTTTCGCTGAGAGCACGCCTGTAAACCACACGTAGACGTTCCCGGAAGTGTCGTAGGCATGCAGAGTGAAGGTCCCAGTATAGGAATTCTCGTCCGCGCTCAGCGTAATCTTCTCGATGATCTGCGCGCCTCCCTGGGGCGCCCCGATGACGTCCGGTGCCACGGTGGGGTCATACACATTCCCTTGCCAGGGAATGTGGTTGAGCAGATAAGTGCGGTCTCCAGTGCGCTCCCAGACGCCCAGGCAGAAGTTTCCGTCCTGTGCCGAGCGCGAGGAATTCATGATTTCCGTTCCGTCGCCGTGCCATACCACCACGGAGTTGTCGATCACGACTCCACCGGTGACGGGGATGGTCTCTCCGTTCTGGGTTTGCGCGGTAAAGACTACGTGCCACATTCCGACGATGGGCGCGGAGCCGTTGAGTGCCGCCAATACTAGCTGCGGTCTTGTCGCGCCATATTGGGGGCTCCAACTGGAAGGCTTGATGGGCTTGTTTGGCAGGCCGCACTGCGCCATGGCAGCAGGAGCAATGGACAAGACAAGGGTCAGCGCACCCATGCTTGAGATCGATTTCCAAATTTGCAGCTTCATTGATTTGTCCTCCTCGGCCGGGGATGGCCGCCTGAGGAGGAAGCTAACCGCCAGGGGCCGGAGGAGGCAATGAAGAGGAGGTAAAGGCCGAGGTGAAGTTTTGGTAAAGCGCTAAGGCCCTTGCAATGGGACCTTTCCCTGATACACCATGGGATACCTGCAGAGGCGGAAGAGACGTGCCGAATCCCGTGCCCATTCCGGAGCGCCATTCCGTGGCTGGCAAGAGGCCAGGAGCGGTCTACGAATTTCGCGAGTTCCGCGTGGATTGCGGGCGGTTCGAACTGGTGCGGAACAACCACCCGCTGCGCGTGGAGCGCAAGCCGATGGAGTTGCTGATCCTGCTGGCCTCGCGGGCGGGTCAGCTGGTTAGCCGGGCGGAGATTGCCGAGCGGCTGTGGTCGAGCGAAGTGTTCGTCGACACCGAACACGGGATCAATACGGCGATTCGGAAGCTTCGGCATCTGCTCCGCGACGATCCCGACGATCCACGCTTCATCCAGACCGTGACCGGGATGGGTTACCGGTTCGTCGCGCCGGTTTCAGCGGTCTTGGCGGCTATGCCGGGCTTGCCGGCTCACGTCACGCCCGAACCAGCTCTGGCCGCTGCTTTGCCTGCACGGCGGAGGGTTGTGGGCTGGTATGTGGGAGCGGGGGCCTGCGTGCTCCTCGCGTTTGGCGGCATAGCCCTCTATCGAGCGCGGCATCGTCCGCCGGAGGTCAGGTATGCGCAGCTTACGGACTTCACGGATTCGGCGGTGGCGCCGGCGTTGTCACCGGATGGACGCATGGTGGCATTCATCCGCGGCGGCGATGGCTTTCTCACATCCGACCAAATCTACGTGAAGATGCTTCCGAATGGAGAAGCCAGGCAAGTGACGGACGACATGCGGCCGAAGTACGGACTGGCATTCTCGCCGGATGGGTCGGAGATTGCCTACACAGTGCTGGAGGATTCCGGGTTTTCCACGTACGAGGTTTCAGCGTTGGGAGGCGAGGCTCATCTTCTACTGAAGAACGCCGCGGGAGTGGTGTGGCTGGACCCGCAACGGCTGCTTTTTTCCGAGATTCGTCCGGGGCAGGGAATCCATATGGGGGTGGTTACGGCGACGGTGACGCGCGCGGGGCTGCACGAGGTTTATTTCCCTGCGCACGAGCGCGGGATGGCGCATTACTCGTATCCATCGCCGGATCGCCACTGGGCAGTGGTGGTGGAGATGAACGGGAACGGCGATTGGGCGCAGTGCCGGCTGGTTGCTCTGGAGGGCCGGGGCGCGGAGAGGTCGGTTGGACCGGCGGGCGCGTGCACCTCCGCAGGATGGTCGCCGGATGGCGGCTGGATGTATTTCACTGCCGCCGTGGAAGGACGGAGCCACATCTGGCGGCAGCGTTTTCCGGACGGAACGCCGGAGCAAGTCACCTTTGGGCCAACGGAAGAAAATGGGGTGGTGGTGGAGGCAAACGGAAGGACATTGATCACCTCGGTGGGAGTGCATGAGAGCGCCATCTGGATTCACGACGGGAGCGGGGAACGGTCACTCTCTTCGGAGGGTGAAGTGGTGGACGGGATATCTCCTGCTTCTTTCAGCCCGGACGGCAGCACGATCTATTACCTTCTGCGGCATGGCGAGGGTCCGGGCGCGGAACTGTGGCGCACGCTGGCGGACTCGGGGAAAAGCGAGGCGGTGTTCTCTGGAGTTCCAATGACTGCCTTCGATCTGTCGCCGGATGGCAAAGAGGTGGTGTATACAACCGCTGCTCTGAACGGAATGACGCAGTTGTGGCTGGCGCCTTTGGACCGAAGCTCCCCCGCAACGAAGGCGGGAGTTTCCGGTGCGCGGTGGCCCCATTTTGGCGCGAGCGGACAGATTCAGTTTCAGCGGACAGAGGGAAACACAAACTACCTGGAGCAGATCAATCCGGACGGGTCGCACCTCTCGAAGGTGCTCCCCTATCCCATCGTGGAATATCAGGGCGTTTCGCCCAGCCGGCGGTGGGTAATTGCCGCGGTTCCCAGGACACAAGGAGAGAATCTTCCCGCGATAATGGCCATTCCGCTGGAAGGCGGAGCCCCGCGCCGCATTTGCGCGAACTACTGCATTCCGAGGTGGTCGACGGACGGAAGGTTCCTTTTCGTTCCGGTGGAGGAGCCGTCACGGACAAGCCCAGGACGGAGTTTGGCGATTCCTGCCGGTCCAGGGGAAAGCCTGCCGGATCTTCCGGCCGGAGGAATTGCGCCGCTGGCTGAGCCGGGCGTGGTTCAGGGAGCCGAGTCGGTTGGGCGTGCAGAACTGGTGCCAGGCAAGGACCCCGAACATTATGCCTGGGTGAACACGACGGTTCACCGGAACCTTTATCGCATTTCGCTTCCCTGAGCGCTTCCTGGATGGATTGGCTGGGATGCGGGTTTTCATCCCGGCCCAGAGTAGCACCGACCTTGCTCCTGGATAGCCGGCAGACCGCAATGTGATTCTCATCTGCTGACAACAGCCCAAGCGCTCATTGAAGATGATTTACTCGCAATAGAGCCGATTACTAACAAAAAACGCCGCAGGGTGAAAGATCCAAGAAACTCCTGGACGGTCGCCAGCCCGGATATGACCGATGCAAACGCCTTCCAGTAATTCCATAATCGCCATGCTCTCCGCTGAGGTCCGCAACCCGATCGCCGCCATGGACGGCATTGCGCCAACCCCTAACCCCTAATCTCTAACCCATGCAATTTTCCCCCGCCAGTTTGCAGATAATTACCCTCCCTTGGCGCACAATGGATTCATAGTGTCCTTCTCAGCCCTGAAATTCGAAGCACCTTGAGGATGAGCGCCCGTAACCCCTTTGCTGTCTAATCTCTGCAAAGAACTCCAGTAGAATCTATTCTTTACGGCGACGCCCACCCTGTATCTCATTGAAAACAAGATGCTTCCTTGCAGAGACGGGGTGGGGGAGGGGGAGTGCCTGAATGTGCAACAAATGCTGCCGCGCCGTACCCGGCGGCGCCGACTGCCAAGCGCCCGCACTCAGCGAGGGACACCAAGCAGTGCCCGAGTAGCCGCTTCTCCGCCAGCGTAGACTGATTTAGCAACGATGAAAGACTCGATCCACGTATCCAAAGAGAACTACCTCAAAGCCATTCTTGAAGCCGAGGCGGAGGGACGGCAGGTCATTCCCGCCATGCTCGCCCATTGGCTTGAGGTCTCCGCTCCCGCCGTGACCATGGCCCTCAAGCGGCTCAAGCGCGATGGCTTCGTCCAAGTCGGCGAGGACGGCATCGTCCGCCTCACTGCAACCGGCCGCAACACCGCTTACCAGACCGCCCTGCGCCATCACCTCATCGAGCGCATGTTGAGCGAGATCTTCGGCATGGAGTGGTACGAGATCCACGAAGAGGCCGAGCGCCTCGAGCACGTAGTCTCCCCGGCCTTTGAAGCCAAGCTGAAAGAAAAGCTCGGCGAAGCCGGCGCCTGCCCTCACGGCAACCATGTGCTGCCGGAGAACCCGGCCCAGCGCAAACAGCGCGGCGAAGTCCCGCTCTCAGAGGCCGCACCCGGCAACCGCTATGCCGTCACCAGCCTGCACGAGCGCGACCCCAGGCTGCTCTTGTTTCTCCACCAGGCCGGCATTGGCCCGGGCCAGAGCCTGCGCGTAGTCAGCCAGAACTACGACCAAACCGTTTCAATTGAGCTGCCTGCGGGCATCTCCATCCTCGGCCGCCCAGCCGCCGAGGCCATCTGGCTACGGCATGAAATTCCAAAGTAATAAAATTTAACAAAAATAGTTAACCATAGTTAACAGCCTGTGGCATAATTGCTTCAGGTGGTTCCTGCAATTGCTTCCCAATAGCCCATGGCCCTGGAAACCCTTCCCCATGCCGCGCTAGCTGAACCCTCTTTACCGGAGGTGTATTCAAGCGTGCGCGTCTCCCGGTCGCCGCAGTTCTGGCGGCGGCTGGCCGGCTTCCTCGGTCCGGGATTTTTGATCTCCGTGGGCTACATGGACCCCGGCAACTGGGCAACCGACATTGCCGGGGGTTCGCGTTTCGGCTACACCCTCCTCTTCGTCATCATGGCCTCAAACCTGGTGGCCGTCCTCCTGCAAAGCCTTTCGCTAAAACTCGGCGTGGCCACCGAGCGCGACTTGGCGCAGATGTGCCATGAGAGCTTCGGTCGCAAAGTCAGTTTTGCTTACTGGATCTTTGCCGAGATCGGTATTGCGGCCTGCGACCTGGCGGAAGTCATCGGCTCGGCCATCGCCCTCAACCTCCTCTTCCACATCCCGCTGCTTTACGGCGTGCTCATCACTGGCCTGGACGTGCTGTTGATTCTGCTGCTCCAGCGCTGGGGATTCCGCACTATCGAGGCGCTGGTCATCGCGCTGATAGGGACCATCATCGGCATGTTCGGCGTGCAGATGTTCCTTTCCCGGCCGGAGTACGGATCGGCCCTGCACAGCCTTTTCGTCCCCTCTTCCTCCATCGTCACCAACCCGTCGATGCTGTATATCGCCGTCGGCATCCTCGGCGCAACGGTGATGCCGCACAACCTCTACCTGCACTCCTCCATCGTCCAGAGCCGCAAGTACGAGCGCACCGCCAAGGGCAAGCGCGAAGCCATCTTCATGGCCAACATCGATTCCGTGCTGGCGCTCACCGTGGCCCTCTTCGTGAATGCGGCCATCCTCATCGTTGCGGCAGCGGTCTTCTATCGCAGCGGCCACTTTGAGGTAGCGGCCATCGAGGACGCCTACAAGCTCCTGAGCCCCTTGGTAGGCGCGGGCTTTGCCAGTACCCTCTTCGCCGTGGCCCTGCTTGCCAGCGGCCAGAACTCCTCCATCACCGGCACCCTGGCCGGGCAGGTGGTCATGGAAGGCTTCATCCACTTCAAGCTGGCCCCATGGCTGCGCCGGGCGGTCACCCGCTCCCTGGCCATCATTCCCACCATCATCGTGGTCGCCGTCGCCGGAGAAAAAGGAACTGAGAAGCTATTGATCTTCAGCCAGGTGATTCTGTCGCTGCAATTGACCTTCGCTGTGGTGCCGCTGGTGATGTTCACCAGTAGTCGCAAAAAGATGGGCGAGTTCGTCAACAGCCGCGGGTTGCAAGTGCTGGGATGGCTGGTAGCAGTGCTCATAGCCGGGCTCAACGGCTGGCTGCTGCTGACGATGATCTAACAGCAGGTGATCGGAATCGGAAATCAGAGCGAGCGGGCCAGCGAAAAACTTCGAACAGCCAGCCCAAAAGCAACCCATGGCAGTATCCTTGATTCGCTCTTCATTCAGAGTGCATGAGGTATCGGATATGAAACCCGGCTCGTTCGTTGCAGCTTCCGGATTCATTCTCCTCGCGGCTGCGGCCGCATGGGCTCAGTCCCCGGGGCAGGCAGCCACCATCGGCGCCCTTCAGGTAAAGGAAATCAGCGTCGCCGAAGTTGACCAGACGCATATCAAGGTCGCCGTCAACTTGTCCGTAGTTCCTGAGAAGACGGTCACGCTCAGTAACCTGCGCCTCTGCTCGCTGCGGCTGAACGGGCAATCGGTCTTTGCCGAGCCTCTTAACCAGGAGATTCCGCTCAAGAAGGGCGCTACGATTGCCCTGCCGGCGTTGTATGTAACGGTGCTCTACCGCGATCTGTATACGGTTGAGCCCTTGAGCCGCATGATCGAGACCCAGAAAGTCCATTTGGAAGGCGACCTGGTGGCTGACCTGAAACTGAACTTCATGGAGAAGCTGGCCCTCGGTACGCAGCACCCCAAGGTCGCCATCTCGCTTGACCAGGACGTCCCGGCCGAATCCGGTGCCTCTGAGCTGCAGCGCAAACTGGCGCTGTCGGTGCTTTCGGTCGTCGATTTAGGGCTAAAGAACAAAGCCGTTGCGGCCCACTTGATTCCGGGCTCCAAGCCCGCATGGATCACCGATCTTGAGGCGCAGGCGAAGCCGAGCCTGTTTGTCGTCGAGACGAGTTACAAGCTCAAGCAGGGCGAGCAGAGCAACGCCGTCTATCTGTTGGAACTGGGCTTCCGCATCGCGCCGGGCGTGGTGTTGACCACGGTCGAGGCGCATGCTCCGTGGAAGTACGATCCGGAGTTCCAGGGCGCCATCAACTACGGCACAGCCAACGTTGTGAAGAACAGCTATGAGGTCGAGTTGTGGCCCGTAGTGCAGGGTCCCGATCCTTTCAAGCTAAGCAACAAGGATTTCTCACTGGAGATGCAGGGCACTCCGCTGCATGACCAGGTAACTGAGAACGGCAGTTCCCCGGGCCAGGCAACCGTGCTGCGCCGCGTCTCTCCGGGTGCGCTGGCAGTGCTCAAAATGCGCGACCCGGCGGCGACACCCGGCCTGACCGTAGCGCCCGCCGCAGTGGCCGCACAGGACAATTGGGAGCAGGTGGTGGTCTTCCGTCAGCGCTCGGAGCCGGTAACCGGAAAGCCATTCGTGGAGGCGCTCGCACTGGGCGCGCGCCGCGACGGGAAGGGCATCCGCCTCAGCGAGCCGGTGGATGCGGCGGTCTTTGGCTCCCCGATTATTGCCCCGGAGGGAGTCATAGGCCTGGTCCAGGATGAGCAGACCGGAACCTTCCTGGCCACCGGGATGTATCCACCGGGGCCGCTGGTCGTTCAATAAAGGCTGCCACACATTTGCTGCTTGCGAAAGCGCTTGCCCTGGAGGGACTTGGGGCAACGGAGGGAGCCCGGGGCGTCAACCCCCGAATTCAGCCAGCCTACAACTGCTTCTTGAGAATGGCCGTGCCTCTTTCGTCGGCAACGATCACGCTCTCAAGGTGACGAAATGCGTCGGCCCTGTCGGGTGGAAGCTCAACCTGCCGGACAACATATTCCCGCTCGTAGTGGAGCGTGTTTCCTTTTGCAGAGACTGAGGAGTGATAACTGGCAAAGTCCAGATCGATGTTGGCGGGGGCCGGCATCTCATCAACGACGTAGCCAGGGGGAACGGTTATGTCGAAGCTGTCATGCCAATGGCCTGTCGCAACAAGGTTGATGGGCAGGGTGCGCGGCTTATTGTCGAACGGCCGCGTGAAAGAGCCGATGACACGGGGACGAACCAGCAAGAGCGGCCCTGCCGTATGGGCATATTGGCTGGCTGTAACTTTGTAGTGGAATTCGAGCGGCTTGTTGAGAGCAGAGGGTTGCGCGAACTGGAAGCCGTCGAGCGTGACGCCGGGAAGAGTCAAACCTATGTAGTGTTTCCAGACTTCGCGCCGTTCCTTGTCGTCGGTTTCCTTGAGGAACTCGCGGAACTCGGCGCCCTCTGAACCGGAGTGCGAGGTATCCACGTCGCCTTTGAGGGTGCCATCGGCTGAAAGCGTGAACGACCCCTTCTGTTCGGTACCGCTGGCATCGGGCTCAAGCACGGGAAAGGCGATGACCTGACTGGCTGCGCCCGCGGCAAGGGTTCCGTATCCTCCCTGCAGATAGTAGGGCAGATTGCCTATCGCGGTGTGCTCATTGGTCGGATCGAAGATCAGATAGCGCTTGCCATCCTTTGCTTTGACGATCGCCTTGAGTCGAGGGTCCTGCACGTCCACCGGAACTTCGATGGCGGTGATCATGTGATCCGCTGCGATGGAAGGTTCTTCGGGATCGATCCAGCCACGATCGCTATCCGCAGACATATAAACCGCGTGAATGCCGGCCGCCTGGAGCATGGAGATGGTAAGCGTGGCCTTGTCCTTGCAGTCGCCGTAGCGTTTGCGATAGATGTCCGAGGCGTAATGCGCCTGCCAGCCGCCGATGCCGCGCTCGACGATAAAGTAGCGAATGTTTTTCTGGATGTATTCGGCGATACGGCTCAGTTTGGTGTGGAAATCGGGCGCGCCCGCCACAAGTTCCTGGGCTTTGGCGGTAATCTCCGGTGTGGGGTCGGGACGATGCTCCTCAAGAGAGGTCATCGATTGGCCAACCGCGCGCCACTGGCTGTCATTGCCTTCTACCGCTTCGTCGCCCCATTTGGCGGACATTCGCGAGGACAGTGCTCCCCACGCCGGAATGGATCGAAGATTCTCAAGATCCAGGGCCGGCTCGTCCTTGATTTCCCAGCGGACATGCCCGGGCGAGAGCACGATGGGCTTGACCGGCTGAAACTTCCGCCACGCCACTGCGTAGTGGCCGCCGGGAGCAAGTTCCAATTCGAAGGCTTGGCTGGCGATCGGGATTGGCCACTGGATATTGAATTCTTCCTCGCTCATGTATGGCCGGAGCCGCTGCTCGATCTCGCAGATCACTACGGCGCCGGGGTCGCTGGCAGGGATTTTTGCCTGTCGGAGGCGGTCTGTGGTTTGGAGCGTGAGAGAGTCGTAGGCGCCATAGTCGCTAAAGTCAGTCTCCATGGGTTGAAGTTGTCGACCATCCGGGGTAATCGTCCAGGAGCGGATGGAATTGAGTTTTGAGTCAGCGTCGTACCACGCGCCGCATTCACCCCACTTGCGGCCTTGAGGCTTGAGAATACGAACTGCACTACGCGACCGCCTGACGCCATGGTTCTGTGCATCGACGGTGATCAGGTTCTCCTGGAATAGGACGATTGCCGGTGCATCCTTGGCATAGGCGGGGGTTGGCGTCTTCGCGGCTTCCACGGCCCACGGTGGCGCTGGCTCCTTGGCCAGAGCCGCGTTAGGGGAGAGCCCAATTAAACAGCAAGCGACGCTCACGCTTAAAAGCGAGAGACAGTGACTCCGCGGGATCATCAGTTGCCTTTCACTGCAGCAGACGCGGTAAGGATGAGTTGCTGCTGATCGGCGGAGGCCACCTTCTGGTAGAAGCCGCGAAGGTCCTGGTACTCCTCAGCTTTGAGGATGGTGAAGCCGCGTGCGAGCTGCCGGGCGACTGTGATCTGTCCAGGGTCGTTCCTGGCCTTGATGGTGAAAGATGCATGGTTCTCCCAGGAGACCCTTGATTCCTGGGGCGCGGCTTCCACGGTCAAGCCCGAGGGCAAGTGGTAAACCATCTGGTCAGTGACAATTTCGCCGTAGCGCATGTCCACGGGCTCCTGGCGCTTTTCCTGATCCACAAAGGGATGGCTGCCCCGAGCCTCGAAGAAGAGGCCGGGCAGCAGGAGGCGCTTCGAGGTTGCCGCGCCAAGCGTGCCCTGTACTTTGATTTCTGCGATCAGCTTCTGGTTGGGATCATCGAGGGCCTGGAAGTGGTCGATGTGGGCCTCGACGCCATCGGGAACCATGGCCGAGAGCCAGCGGTCGAAGCTCTTTTTCGCTTCATCGAGGTCGTTTATCAGGGCTTCCTGGTGCCAGCGAAGGGCCTCCTGGCCGTTCATTACGAATTTGATCGTTCCGGTTATTCCGCCTTGCGCATCCAGCGTGACATCACCAGACCGGAAGAGCGTGTTCTGCTGCAAGGGCTGGAAGGGAGTCGTGGCGGCGGTGCTTCCGTCGTTGCTTTGGCGAATGCCGCTGGTGGCGGAATGTCTCCAGTGAAGGGTCTGGAAGGGACACATCTTCTCGCCGGGATCGACCATGATCTCTTTGCCGTCGATTTTGAGGATGACGATGTCGTCGTCGAGCTGGCTCAGTGTGAGATAAGTGGCTGAAAAGACATTCTCATCGCGATTGACGACTTTGAGGTTATAAGCATCGAGACCGGCGGCACGAGCCATCGCAATAAAGAGGAGCGTGATGTCTTCGCGGGAACCGCTCTTCTGGGCCAGGGTATCTTCTGCACGCTTGGCCTGTTTCAAACCAAGCTGCTTAAGCTCGGTCTTGCTCTTGACGCGGGAAAAACCGGTGTTATCGAGAGCCTGCACGGCGTTGTAGATCTTCTTCGCCTTTTCCAGGGGAGTATCGGTAGCCGCTACGATGCCGTCCACTGCCTGGTGGATAGCCTTGGAAGGCTCGGCGAAGTGGTCCACCTGTTTTGACCAGTCCTTGATATGGGTCACCCAGAATCGCTCGGCCCCGTCGGAGCTTGTGTAGTAGAAGTTGACTCGATAGATGCGGCTCTTGAGCGGCGGCGCCCATTCTTCATCGGGCGTGGCAGGAATGTCTGTTACGTCAAGACTGTATTGTCCCAGGGCGTCTGCTTTGGGAGCCACACCGGGGGGAAGAATTGCCATCCAAAGGAGGTAGTTGGCCTCCGCGCCATCGGATTGTATGAGCGGTGTGTCGGTATGATTCTGCGAGCCCTGCAGGAAGATTTTGTATGGCCGAAAGAAATAGTGAGCCTTGTGGACAAAGTAATGTCCCTGAACATCCCAATCGGGCGATGAGTAGTAGCCGTCCTCGGTGTTGACTTGATAGGTGTCCTCAAGGATGCTGCCAACCTCGACGCTGGGCAGGTTGAAGACTTTCTTGTCGACCTGATCTTCGCCCTTTTTGACAATCAGTAGTTCTTCGGGGCTTCCGGTGAGGGGAATGATTGTGCCATCGGAATGGATGGTTCGGCCCTTGATTGCAACCACCTTGTTCAGGCGCTTTCCGAATGCCACCTGGACGGTGGCCAACTCCTTGCCCTTCTCCTGGAGCACCTTGATTCTTGCGTAGTAGGTGTGAAAATGGAGGTCGTCATTGGTGATGTCTTCGTAATTGAGGTAAACGGCTGCGGCCCCGGGCGCCTTGGGATCCGAGGTCATTTTCAGTTCTTCGCTGGTGGGTTGCTGGAACTGAGCGAAAACGAAGGTTGGCACTGAAATGGCGAGAAAAAGGAGGGAAAAGCGTAGAACAATAGGAGCCCGCATGAGTCTTTCCTTTGCGTGTGCACAGATAGAAGTCTGTCACGAATGGCAGCGATTGGTTGCAGGGATTCTACCTCATATCGAGGTGACCGTCGAGGCAACAGCGAATCGCGAATTGCCATACTCAGCAACGAACGCGCGGAGAGTGACGTTACTGTTTACCCGCATGTTAATAACCAACAAACGTACTTAGATGTGAGCACACTCACATATGCAAAAGTGAAGCGGGAAGCGCGAAAAAGAGCCAGATCGGCGTATTGGAAGGCAAATGTCAGATCAGTGAAGAGAGTCAACAACTTGGTACCTCGGTGGATTGAGGGGTTACCATGCAGTGAGATAAGCCTGTCATCATCCACCGGCTCATCGCGTACAAAAACACTGTGGATGCACTAACTTGATTGCCATGCATGTCTTATCCGCCGTCGAGATGCAAGCCTGTGACCACGCCACCACCGAGCGGTTCGGGGTTCCGTCGCTCGACCTGATGCGGGCGGCATCGGCGGCTGTGGCAGCGTTTGCGCGGCAACAATTCCCTCAGGCGCGGCGCATCACCGTGCTGTGCGGCCGCGGCAACAACGGCGGAGACGGCATGATGACCGCGCGACTCCTCGCCGCTGCCGGCATCAAAGTGACCACGCTGTTGCTGGGCGCCCCTGAAAAGCTCGCCGGAGATGCCGGCACGGCTTGGGGAGAACTGCTTGCCGCTGCCTCGCCCGGAACCGTCCACGTTGTCGAGAAGGCCGACGAACTCGCCCGCTACAACGAACTTCTCCAGGCTCACCTGATCGTTGACGCCGTTCTTGGCACCGGCTTCAAGCCGCCCTTGAAGGGCCTGGCGCTGGCCGCGCTCGACTGGCTCAAGTCCGCCACGGTTCCTGTTCTCGCCATCGACCTCCCGTCCGGCTGGCCGGCTGACGACACCGCCGGAACGCCGGCCGCGCCCGTATTTCCCGCCGATGCCGTGATCACCTTCACCGCGCCCAAGCCGGCGCACGTCTTCGGCGCCTTGACGCGGCACTGGTCGCAGCCTGTCGTGGTGGCGCCCATCGGATCGCCGGATGCCGCCATCGTCTCTGATCAGAAACTAATCTGGGCCGGCTCGTCCCTCGCTCTTGCTCAAGCCCCACGGTCCGCCGCCGCCCACAAGGGCGACTTTGGCCACGTGCTGGTGGTCGGCGGATCAATGGGAACCGCAGGCGGCAAAGCGGGTGCGCCGGCCATGACTTCGCTGGCAGCGTTGCGGGCGGGCGCAGGACTGGTAACCGCGGCCGTGCCTGCTCCAGCGCTGGCGACGGTATCGGCGATAGCTCCGGAGCTGATGACCTGGCCGCTCGCTGCAAGCCCGTCAGGCTGCATCACTTCTGAGAACCTGGCGCCGGAATTCCTTTCCGCACTTCTGGCTCTCAAAACAGTGCTCGCCATCGGCCCAGGCCTGGGGCAAAGCGTCGAGACGGCAAAATTCGTCGCTGGCATGCTCTCGGCCACAAAGATCCCGGCGGTGGTTGACGCCGATGCTCTGAACATTCTGGCCGCCAAGCCCGTGCTGCTGGCCAAGCTGGCGAAGGGCCGCACATTGGTGCTCACGCCGCATCCCGGCGAGATGGCGCGGCTTGCCGGCATCTCCACCGCAGAAGTTCAGGCCAACCGGCTTCAAGTGGCGCGCAGTTTTGCGCAGCGCCTCGGAGTTACGCTGGTGCTCAAAGGTGCGCGCACGATCATTGCGCATCCCGATGGCCGCGTGGCAGTAAATACATCCGGAAATCCCGGCATGGCGAAAGGCGGCAGCGGCGACGTGTTGACAGGCCTCATCGCCGGACTGTTGGCGCAGTATTCGGCAGAGCCGGCAAAGACTGTGGAAGCAGCCGTTTACCTGCATGGCCTTGCCGCCGACCTTGCCGTGCGCGAAGCCGATGAACACACCCTGCTGGCTACCGACGGTCTTGCGCATCTCGCTCATGCATTTCGCTTTCCAGCTTTTCACTTTCGTTCCGGTGGTCCGAAGGGATATGTTTGGTTGCAGGGGTTGCCGGCGCCGCCAGCCGCGGAATCCTGCGAGGCAGCAAAATGATGAGTGCCGCACCCGTCGCCGAAGGCCGGATCCACGAGTTCACCACGCAGAGCGGCGCGGACACCATCGAGGTGGGCCGCAAGCTGGCCCGGTTACTCGTTCCGCCGCAGTTGCTCATTTTGCGCGGCGACCTGGGCACGGGAAAAACCACGCTGGTCAAAGGCATTGCCCAGGCTCTGGATGCCGCCGAAGCCGACGAAGTCACCAGCCCCACATTCACGCTATTGCATGAGTATGACGGCACACGGGACGGCAAGCCCGTGAAGCTCTTCCACCTGGATGTCTACCGTCTTGAAGGCGAGCGCCAGTTGGAGACGCTTGGCCTCGACGAGTTGCTCACGCCCGACGCGTTGGTATTGGTGGAGTGGGGCGAAAAGTTCAAGAGCATCAAGAAGAAAGCAACCGGCGAGATCGTGATTGCCTCTGAAGGCGGCGACGTCCGCAAGATCACCGTGACGCTCAAGGAATAGTTGGGCTTTCTGTTTCAACCCGGACGAATTCATTCCCCAGCAACTGTCATCCCGAGCGAGCGCAGCGAGTCGAAGGACCTACGTTTGCACCTCTGATACAACCGCATCGAGACAACCATGAACCGAATCCCATTTGAAGAAGTGCATGCGACCCTCGAAGGGGTCTTGCGCAAACTCGGCTTTTCAGCCGGTCGCGCACAGTCATGTGCACGCCTGTTCGCCGAAACCACCTGCGACGGCGTCTACACACACGGCATCAACCGCTTTCCCCGCTTCGTCGCCACGGTGCAGAACGGCAGCATTGACGTTGCAGCAGCGCCCCGGCTGTTGGCAGGCTTCGGCGCGCTGGAGCGTTGGGACGGCTGCAAGGGGCCAGGCAATCTGAACGCGCACGCCTGTATGGAACGCGCCATGGAACTCTGCCGCGTACATGGGTTGGGTTGCGTGAGCCTGGCTAACACCAATCACTGGATGCGCGGCGGCACTTACGGTTGGCAGGCGGCCGAGGCTGGCCTCATCGGCATCTGCTGGACGAACACCATGCCCAATCTGCCTCCATGGGGCGGAGTAGAGCCTTGCATCGGGAACAATCCGCTCATCATCGCGGTGCCGCGCGCCGGCGGCCATGTAGTCCTCGACATGGCCATGTCCCAGTTCTCCTATGGTGCGCTTGAGAGCTATCAAATGCGGGGCGAGTTACTGCCCGTCGATGGCGGCTTTGATGCGGCAGGCAATCTGACCCGCGATCCCGGAGCGATCGAGCAGACGCAGCGCCCGTTGCCGGTTGGGTATTGGAAGGGATCCGGGCTGTCGATAGTGCTGGACATGGTGGCAGCCATGATGTCGCTGGGCAACGCGACCCACCAGCTTCCGCCCGACCCGCTTCACGAAACCGGCATTTCGCAGATCTTCCTGGCCATGAATCCCGCGGCGCTTGGTGACGGGACGAGGGGCGCAGAGATAGCCGATGAGATAGTCGCCTCAGTGCATAACTGCCGTGCCGCGGACCTGGGCAGGCCCGTTCGTTATCCCGGAGAAGAAACGTTGCGGATTCGCGCGGCGAACCGCAAACTCGGCCTTCCTGTCGACCCGGCAGTGTGGGCGCAGATATTGACGATTTAACTTTGGGCTCGGTGGCGGCGTGTGGATTCCCACTCCTGCATTAAGAACTTCGCAAGGCTGGGACATCCGGTACCCGGCAAGGATTGAGCAGCCAGCTTGGGCCATGTTACTTAGATAACTTCCTGTCTAAACGCCAGCGATTCAGCGTTCTCTAATTTTTCCGTTGCATAAGTGGTCAAATCTGCTCATAAATGCGGAACTGTCACCCATCAATTTCATTAGACCCTGAGCATATTTGCACAGATCTCTCGACTTTTCGATTGATATTTTTGCACCGTCACATCGTGTCGACATTTACGTTGAGCCAACGAACGATGCGTGTTGGACTCCTGGCCACCACAGCTGGAAGAGAGGGTACGAATGCGTAAATACAGGTTTGGATTCATATGCTTCCTGGCGACTCTACTGGTCGCCTTTGTGTCTGGTTGCGGTCAAGAGACAGTAACCATCCCAGGCGTGGTGTCTGTGACCCCTGCTCAAGGCGCAACCAACGTCGCAGTGACCGCGATAATTAGCGCGACGTTCAACGAGAAGATGAATGCCGCCTCGATTAACGCCGGCACCTTTACCGTAACGGCGCCCGGCGGCGTAGCCGTGGCTGGAACCGTCGCCTATTCCGGCTTGGTCGCCACGTTTACGCCTTCATCGGGCGCTCTTGCATACAGCACAACTTATACGGCCACAATCACCAATGGGGCTGCAAGCCCCGGCGGCGCGGAGTTGCTGGGGGCTTACACGTGGACATTTACCACGATTACCCCGCCGCCAACGGTGGTTGGAACGGTCCCTGTAAACGGCGCCACGGGCGTCCCCATTACCCAGGTGCTCCGCGTGAGATTCAACGAGGCGATGACTTGCGCAACTCTCGCGTCTCCCGCAACCAACTTCACCGTCACAGGTCCGGGCACCACTCCGGTAGCCGGCACGGTAGCTTGTTCGGGAAGTGGAGCAACCTTTACGCCGAATCTCGCTCTCGCGTATAACACCGTCTACACCGCCACCATCGCCGCTGCAGTGACGGACCTTGCGGGTACGCCGATGGCCGCCGCTTACGTGTGGACCTTCAGGACGGTTCCTGCTCCTCCTCCGCCGCCAACTGTTATCTCCACTGTACCCAGCAACCTGGCAATAGGCGTGCCGATTAACCGGGCCCTCAGTGCGACATTCAGCGAAGCGATGGATCCCGCGACGATCAACTCGGCAACCTTCCTGCTCAAGGTGACAGGCGGAGCTGCTGTGAATGGAGTGATAACTTATGCCGCCGCCGGCTCGGTGGCGACGTTCACGCCGAATGCCAACCTTGCGTCCAGCACCAACTACACGGCCACAATCACCTCCGGGGCTTTGGATCTAAACGACGACGCGGGGGTTACACCGTATAGCTGGACCTTTACCACCGCCGCTGCCCCCCTGATTACACCGCCGACGGTAATTTCAACCGTACCTGTAACTCTTCCCGAGGACGTGAACGTACCCCTCAATGAGGTGGTCAGCGCCGTCTTTAGTAAGGCGATGAACCCCAACACCATTAACTCACTGACCTTCAAGCTGACAGGGCCAGGAACCACTCAAGTGTCGGGTCTGGTTGCTTACGCGGCCATTGGAAATCAACTCGTGTTTGTGCCAACAGCCAATCTGCTGCCAAGCACCACGTATACAGCCACCATCACAACCGGGGTTCAGGACCTGGCCGGCGACGCAATGGCCAGCAACTACGTCTGGACCTTCATGACTGGCGCGGCTTTGGATACCACCCCGCCGGAACTGGTTGCGACGGTCCCCTTGAACAGCGCCTCAAATGTGCCCCTTAACCAGGCGGTGAGCGCAACCTTCAGCGAGGCGATGGACCCGCTGACCCTCAACAATGCAACCTTCCAGCTTACGCAGAGCGGAACTCCGGTAGCGGCAACGATCACCTACGATCCGATAAGCTTCATCGCTACTCTGACGCCGACGAGCCTGCTCACCGAAAGCACCAGCTACATCGCGACAGTGACTAACGGAGCCACGGACCTGGAAGGCAATCCGCTGGGGAATACCGGCGTACCGAATCCCTGGACCTTCCAAACCGGTGCGGCAGCGGTCCCACCGCCGGTCGTCCTTGGGCCAACGATAGCGCTCTTTGGCGGCTTTGGCGGCGGCGCCGGGATGACCAACCAGGGAATTCACACGGTCGTCAATGGAAGCATCGGGACCACGGGCGCTTCTAGCAAGATAACCGGATTCCACGATGACACCGTTATGGTGGCTGGTTTGCCGAAATGCGTATACACGGAAACAGGAAGCGATGTGGGGCTGGTGACTGGAGCCATCGACACCGCTACGCCGCCACCTACCGTTGGATGCCCCAGCGAAGGAACCGCTGCCACATTCGCCATTGCAACCCAGGCTGCGCTGGAAGCACAAACCGCTTACACCACTCTGCAAAACCTGCCTCCAGGCATCACCCTGGCAACCAACGAGTTGGGCAATCGAGTCCTGGCTCCCGGCACCTACACTTCATCGAGCTTCTACGACATAACGGCGGGACCTCTCACTCTCGACGCTCAGAACGATCCCAATGCGACCTGGGTCTTCCAGATGGGTTCCTATCTCACCGTTGGTACGCCGACATCGTCTGAGAGTGTGATCCTGATCCGCGGCGCCCAGGCCAAGAACGTCTTCTGGCAGGTCGGCGGCCTCCCCGGAGCGGTCATCAATTACGGAGGCGGCGGGACGATGGTAGGGACCATCATCTCGCAACCGGGAATCACGGTTTCGAGTCCCGGAGTCGCAGCGGTAACGACGATAGACGGAAGGGTGCTCGCCCTGGGAGCGTCGGTCACCATGGTCAACACCGTCGTCAACGTACCCGCTCCGTAGGGCCTTTGCTGAGGCCGCCCCAGGGCGGCCTCAGCTGCATTCATTCGATGCGCCGTTTTCTATTCCTTATTTGCATCGAGTTAGTTCGGCGCTGAGATTCTTGATGAACGTGACGCGCAGTTCGGGAGGCGACAATGAGATTCAGTGCAAGATCGATTGCCACAGTGGCATTTGCCGGTGTTCTAATGCCCGCGTTTCTGTTTGGTGCGGACCAGGGTGCTAAGCCGTCAGCCGGCGTTGCGGACAACAGGGCTGTGGATTCCAGCGTCTCATCCAGCCTCTACCCGGACGCGCCGATGCCAATGGCCTCGATGGCGGCAGCCATGCCGCATTCTGAAGGCAACAACACAGGTACTCCCAAGGTCGAGCTGTTTCTGGGCTACTCCTATCTGCGCGCAATGCCGACAATGGAAGCCGGTAACCGGCTGGTGTGGCTGCACGGCGGCAGTGCTTCAATGGCCTTCAACTTCAACCGCTATCTTGGGGTCGTTGCCGACGTTGGTGCCTTCACTAACTCGCAGATGCGATTCACGGGCGCATATACGAGTACGATCGACGTAGACAATCAGAATGTGGCTGTCATTACCTATCTCTTCGGTCCGCGTTTTTCCTTCCGGCATGATCGAGTTACTCCCTTTGTTCAGGCTCTGTTTGGGGAAATGCATGCGAACCAGGTGTCAATCGCGAACTGTACGTTCAGTTGCATCCTGCTGCCCGACGAGAATACGTTTGCCATGACCGCCGGTGGCGGCCTGGACATCAGGGTCCGGCGCCATCTTGCCATTCGCCTAGTTCAAGCCGAATACTTGATGACCCGGTTCGCCGATTACTCCACCAGCGAAACCGGGATGCAGAATGATATTCGCCTCTCTTCCGGACTCGTCTTCCGCTTTGGTGGAAATGCTCCTGCTCCTCCTCCTCCGCCTCCCGCGCCTTTGACCTATTCCTGCTCCGTCAACCCGGTGTCTGTATATCCCGGAGATCCGATTGCTGCTTCAGGCACAGCCGCGAATCTGAACCCCGCAAAGACGCCTGTCTACACATGGCAAGTGGATGGTGGCACGGTAACTGGAGTCTCAAGCACAGCGCATATCGTCGACACTGCCAATCTTGCCGCCGGCTCTTATACGCTCAAAGGACATGTTTCCGAAGGCGACACGCCAGATGAGAACGCGGACTGCACCGCCCCTTATGCGGTGAAGCCGTATGACCCGCCGACCGTGAGTTGCTCGGCCAATCCATCCAACGTGATCTCTGGTGAATCTTCCACCATTACGGCCGCAGGCAATAGCCCGCAAAGCAGGCCGCTGACTTACAGCTATAGCTCCACTTCCGGCACAGTCACCGGAACCGGCACTACGGCTACTCTCTCTACCGTGGGCGCGACACTGGGAACAGTGGGCGTCACCTGCACTGTGCTGGATGACAAGGGACAGACCGCTTCGGCTCCAACCTCGGTGACCGTCGCTGTTCCTGTTGCCGCGCCAATGCCCAAAACCAGCGATCTCTGCTCGATCAACTTTGGGCGGGATGCCAAACGACCGGCGCGTGTGGACAACGAAGCCAAGGGCTGCCTGGACGAGATCGCACTTAGTCTGAACGGTAAGCCTGATGCCAGGCTTGCCGTAACAGGGAGTGCCTCGAGCGAGGAAAAAGGAGGCAACAAGCTCGCCGCTGAGCGCGCCGTCAACACCAAGGCTTACCTCGTGAAAGAGAAGGGCATCGATCCAACTAGGATTACCGTCTACACTCGCTCTCAAGGTGGAAACACAGTTTCAAGCACCCTGATTCCGTCGGGCGCAACGATGGATGCCTCGGGCGATACTCTTGTGGATGAGAGTGCAGCCGGGGCGCATCCGGTGCGGCGCATTCCGAAGTAATCAACATGGAGCGGTTTCATGATTCACCTGCTCTTGGGAACATCGTGAAACACAGCATTAATTTCCACCCCGCGGGTCAGAGTCTGCTCGCGGGGTTTCTTTGTGAAGGAAAGAGCCGCTCGGCAGTTACAGCCTTGTGATGTAGCAATCGGGGAACAGCCAGGACCCGCGAGCTCATTGCTTAAGTTCATTATTCCCGCTGCCGCGAATGTTTTGGGCTTACTTCGCCGCCTTCTCCGGCGAGGCAAGAAAGCCGTTTACATGCTTGAACTCCGGCCGTACCGACTGCTCGCCGTTGTTGGTCATTCTTAACAGGGTGGAGTAATACTGCATCGCTTTCATAGTCTCGCCGGCTTGCTCTGCCGCAACCCCGGCATTGTATAGTCCGTTGAACCGGTTGGGGCTAAGCTTCAGTGCAACCTCATATTCCGCCAGCGCCTCCTTTGGTTCGTGAAACTCCAGCAGCATATCGGCAAGCATCTCCCGCGCTGGAATATCCACTTCACCCTGGCCAACCTGGTCCTGCAAGTCGGCGGCCGCCCGCATTTTTTCAAGCGTCTCGTCCTGCTTTCCCTCGGCAAAAGCCACCCAGCCCAGCAACTCTGCCCGCTCAATCTTCGAGCCAGTGCCTTCAGCCATATAGGAGTTCTTGCCCTTCTTCACCTCGTCCATCAGCGCGTCGTAGCGGGCCAGATCGGCTCGCGCCTCTTCTGCCTGGCGCAGGTGCCCGTGAGCCACGGTGCGCGCCCAAACCGCCAACGTCGCCACTTCGGGAGGCGAACCCGCTGGAGGTTCAAGCGCCGCCGCAGACTTCCAATCCCGTCTTTCAAGCGCGTAAAAGACTTCGTATTTGCTGTGATAGTAAGGAACCATTCCCTCCATGCGATGACTTGACTTCGCCGGCATCGAGGCCATTTCGCTCAGTAGCGGCGCGGTCTGGTCCAGTACCCATTTCGCGCGGTCATCCTTTGCGCTCTGCAGGTACGCATACATCAGGAAGTCGTAGGCGTGCGGCTCGTCCATCATCCCGCTGCCGTATTTTGCCTGCGCGGCTTTGGCCGCCGCCACTGAGCCAAGGTTTGCTCAATGTCCTGCGGCCACATCCCCAGCCGCGCGTAGATGTGTCCGGGCATGTGGTAGGCGTGCGCGCCCGATGGTGCAATTTTGCCATACTGGTCGGCGGCAGCCAGTCCCTCGGCCGCCATCGCCGGGTTGTCGCACGAGTGGATGATGTAGTGCACCAGCCCGGGGTGATCACGATGCTTGGCGAACAGCGGAGTAAGCACCGCCATGGCCTTGCGATTTGCGGCCAGGCTGGTGTCGCCCTGTGGAGCGGCCGCCAGGAGCGACAGCGCGTAAAATGCGCCTGCGTCAATATCGTCCGGATATTTTTCGTAAAGCTTGCCCATCGCCTCCGAATAAGCCTCTACGCGCTCCTGGAATTCCCGCTTGTCCGGGCGATAGAAATCCGCTAACGCAGCAATGTATGCGCGCTCCCGTTCCGTCTTCGCCGCCGGCGACTCCGCCTTCTGCATCTCCGTCCATCCGTGAGACACGGCATCCTCGTCCGGCCGCTCCCAAATCTGGTGGAATAGGCTCATCGCCGCGCCCCAGTGCGCCATGGCGCATTCCGGGTCGGCCTTGGCAATCTCCTCGAACTGCCGCTCCGCTTCTTCGTACCAGAAGTCGTGCAGCAGGGCCACGCCGCGATTGAACGGCGCCTGCACCGCGTCCAAGCACGAAACAGAAAACGACACTACGCCAAGTCGCTCGGCAGCGGCTGCGGCTGTGTGCGTACGCTGGGCGGGACGGCCTGCGGTCACCCGATGGCCTGCGGTCACCGGACGGCCTGCGGCCTTTTGAGCAACGGAAGGCAGGGAAGCCAGGGCGAGAAGGAAGAAGGGAAGCGTTCTCATCGATTCAAGATTATAAGTCGCTCGCCGATTCTCTGAATTTGTCCGACGACAAATCCAACACGGACCTGCCCGCACTTCCCGGCACAGGGTAATCTGGAGGTTGTGAGCCAGCGCTGCTCGCACGCAGTCGAAAACAAAGACGGGAGGGATCTTGGGCGCCTCAGATCATACCGGGACTGAGCCTCATTTCAGCAGCTCCTGCGCCGCGCCCGCCGCCCTTCCGCGCCAACTCGCCTGGCTCCAATGGATCACGCTAACCTGGATGACCCTCGAGTGCGCTGGCTCCCTCTATGCCGCAGTCTCCGCGCACAGCGTTGCCCTGCTGGCCTTTGGCTCCGACAGCCTCATCGAACTGCTGTCGGCCGCCGTAGTTCTGTTGCAGTTCCTGCCCCGATTCCCTCTTCGCAAGGCCCACGCCGACCGCGCAGCTGCGGTCCTTTTATTCCTGCTTGCCGCCACAGTCGTTGGCATAGCTCTGCTCGCCTGGCGTAGCCCTGTCGAAACCAGTTGCCTCGGAATAACCATAACCGCACTGGCGCTTGTCGTAATGCCGGTGCTCGCTTGGCTCAAGCGAAAGCAGGCCCGCGCACTCAACAACCGCGCCCTGGCCGCCGACGCAACCCAGTCCGCCACCTGCGCCTATCTCGCCGCGGTAACTCTGGCGGGGCTTTTGATTTTCGCAGTCTGGCACATTGCCTGGGTTGACACAGTAGCGGCACTGGCCGCCGTTCCCATTCTCATTGTGGAGGGTCATCGGGCCTGGCGAGGCGAGGGGTGCGCGTGCAGCGGATAACAGCCCGTGGTGAAAGTCGGGTTTTGAAAGGGCACGACTTCAGTCGTGCCGCAAATGCTTGATAAGAAATGACGGGCTTTAGCCCCGAGGGATGTTTTTCAGCAATCTGGACTTTCACCACAGGCTGATAACTACTGTCAACCCCGGAACAACTCAGAACCCCATGATGTTATAACCGCAATCCACGTACATCACTTCGCCCGTGATGGCGCTGGATAAGTCGCTGGCCAGGAACAGCGCCGCGCCGCCCACCTCTAACTGGTCAACGTTCCGATGCAGCGGGGCACGGTCGGCGTGGGACTTCAACATCTCACTCAAGTCTCCAACGCCGCGGGCAGCCAATGTCTTGATCGGCCCGGCGGAGATGGCGTTGACGCGGATGTTCCGCGGGCCGAGGTTCGAGGCCAGGTAGCGCACCGTGGATTCCAGACCCGCCTTGGCGATGGCCATCACGTTGTAGTTGGGGACTACCTTCTCCGCAGCGTAAAAACTGAGAGTTAGTATGCTGCCGCCCTCGGTCATCAGCGGCGAAGCGGCGCGGGTAACGGCGATAAGCGAATAAACGCTGACGTCCATTGCCACTCGGAAGCCCTCGCGGCTGGTGTTGATAAACTCGCCGCGCAGGTCGGCGGCAGGCGCGAAGGCCACGGCGTGCACCAGGGTGTCGAGCTTGCCGTACTGCTCTTTGAGCGTGGCAAAGAGGCTTTCAATCTGTTCGTCGCTGGAGACATCGCATTGGAAGCCCGATGCGCCGGGCAATTCCTTGATCAGGTCCTCAGCCTCAAGCTTCATGCGCTCGTTCTGGTAACAGATGGCCAGGGTAGCTCCGGCCTCGTGGAGCTTTTGGGCGATACCCCAGGCGATGGAACGCTTGTTGGCCAGCCCGAAGACCACGGCCGTCTTACCCGCCAGATTGATCATGCTTGCTTGTTTCCTCCATGGCCTGAATAGGGGAATGCCGGGCCAACCAACAAATAGAATATCAGCCTCCAAGGTCAACCAATTCGACTTTGCCTGTGGGCCGCCCAAGGAAGCTGGAACCCAGCCGCTCGAACTTATCCACGGAATCGGTGGCAAAGCATCGTAATTCAGTCTGCTTTGTTGCAGCCCCAGCGGGCAGCGACACATGGCCGTTGAACAGGCGCACGGCAGCTTCGGCAGCGGCCTCGGCTGAGTCGATAACGCGCATCCCGGCCGGCACGGCCTTCTCGATAAGCGGACGCAGCAGCGGATAGTGTGTGCAACCCAGAACCAGCGCATCCGGATTGAGCCCCTTGCCCGCGGCTTCTGCGTTCAATTCGTCCAGGTAAATTCTGATAACTTCAGCCGTCACCGGGTGGCTCGTCCAGCCCTCTTCGACCAGCGGCACCAGCAGCGGGCAGGCCTTCTCAATGCCGTGCAGCCCCCGCGCACGGCAGGCGGAAGCGTATGCGTGGCTCTGCACCGTGGCATCCGTCGCGATGACCAGCACGTCGCCTGTGCGCGACGCGACTCGGGCCGCTTCGGCGCCCGGCTCAATCACTCCCAGCACCGGCACCGGGACCGCATCCTGTATGGCGTCCAGGGCCAGCGCGCTAGCCGTGTTGCAGGCGATCACCAGGAACTCGGCGCCTTGCTCGCGGACCAGGAACTGAGCGCTCTCTGCCGCATAACGAGCAATAGTCCGGCGGGATTTAGACCCGTAAGGCAGCCGCGCCGTGTCGCCCAGGAAGGCAAACCGTGCCCGCGGCAGCCGGGCAACCAGCGCGCGCAGCACCGTAAGCCCGCCAAAGCCGGAATCGAACACGCCGATGGTAGGAGCCGAGGCTGTTTTCTCAGTCATGGCCTCGCTCCTTCCGCCGTCGGCACTGCTTCGGCGGCCAGGTAAGTCCGTGTCAGGTCGGCGTGGCCGGCCAGGGTCTCGTGTTGCACCCCATCCACCAAAAATCGCACCTGCGTCACGCGTGGCAGGTTGGCGTGCAGAGTGCCGCAGATCGAGAGAACTGTGAGCGTTTCCGTCTCCAGGCCCGAGGGGTGGCTGGCCACAAATGCGCCGCTCAGGTTCACCACCGCAATTTGGGCATCCGGGTGTTGTGGGTCTCTGTCGCCCAGGGCAGGAAGCAGAAAGACCTGGGTCACGGAGTTGGCGCCACCGGGGGCCGGGTGGGTGGAATCGGGAGTCGAGTAAAGGTCCAGCAACTTGCCCAGCACTGCGCGGGCCCGCGCGCCGGGGTCCCCTGGCAGCGGCAGAGAGTGGACCTGCGCCAACAGCGTGTTGTCGGCGTCGTTGGCCACCAACAGGGTGGCCTGTTCGGCAGGGGCTACCTCTGGGGCATGCGTGGGGGCCGAGTCCCCGCCGGCCATCATGCGCTGGTGGGCGCGCTCGCGCAGTTGCCATAACACCACGCCCATTACCAGGGAGGTAAGCAGCAGAACGGAAAAGAGGATCTTCTGATAGCGCGGAATCACGGCTCGCGGGCCTCCGTGCGCCATTCCAGAATCGCGGCAGCAAGTGCCCCGGCAACGCGCGCCTGGTAATCGGCGTTGTCCAATTCGGCAGTGGTTTTCAGGGCAGCGTCGCGCTCAGGTGCCACTTCGACGGCCACGGCAGGACAGGTCATGCTTTCCACTCCCGGCATTGAGGAACGGCTCACGGTTACTGCCATTCCGGCGTGCAGCAGGGCCGAGTTCAGTACCCCGGCCAGGGCCAGCGAGCGCGTAACCCAGGCGGCCTGCGCGGTCTTCCACGCTGGAAGGCGAACGGGCGGCGCAGGTGCAATCGAAGAGACAAAAAGGTGAACCCCGGAGCCGCTTTCAGAGGCGTGCAGGATGAGGCAGGCCTGCGCGTTGGCGTGATTGGCAACCTCTGCCCGGCGGTTCAAGTCAATCTTTAAGTCCTGTTCGCGAATGGTAAGCACCTGGATGCCCCGTGCCGCCAGCAGTGAGCGCAACCGCACGCTCATGGCAAGCGTCAAAGCCTTCTCCGGCTGGCCGTTCGCGAGACGCCCGCCTGCGTCGTCGCCGCCGTGGGCCGCATCCAGCACCACCACGAATCGGGGCTGCGGTGCTACCGGAACGGGTGGAACTCGTGGCGCGGGTGGCGCCTGTGCGGCGGCCCATGACCCCGCGGCAACAACAACCGCCAGAGTCGAGCTAATCCAGCGCATAGATAGTCAAGCCGCTCAGCAGTTTTGGGAAAAAGTCGGTGGCCTTCTGCGGCATAACCTCGCCGGCAAAAGCCACTTCCCGCAGTTGCTCCATGGTCACCGGGTTGGTGAGGAAAGCAATGTTCGCTTCGCCGCGGCGAACCTGTTCCACCGCTTCCCCCGCATCTCTCAAATAGCGAATATTGGTTTGCTCGCGGACCATTTCGGCGTCCCGACCAAGGAACTTGTCCAGCACAATGGTGTGCAATTGGGTCAAATCCAACTGCCGCTGGCGCTCCGGCAGACCGGCAAGGGCGGCGGCCACCGCTTCCGGCTTCGACCGCAGCAGCATCGCTCCGGCGCTGGTCACGGCCACAAAAGCAGGGCCATTCTGCTTGCCCAGAATCTCAATGTAGTTGGTTCCCTCGGCGGCCTGCAGTGCCTTTACCTCAAAAAACTCCCCGGCGGCGCGTGAAAACTCCGCGGCATCAAAGTCCGTCAGGCTGTGGACAACGCGATGGGTGGGCAAAATCACCAGGCCGTCAGCGTCCATATTGACGAAGGTCATCATGACCGCGGCTTCAGGATAAGCGGGCTGGGGCAGGCGGCCGGTACTGTGTTCGGTTTGGGCTGACGCCTTGGCTGCGTACTCCTTTGAATAATTCAGCGCCGTCTCGTAGCGGTGGTGCCCGTCGGCGATGATCAGCTTCTTGTCGGCCATGGCGGTAGTCAGCAGCCGGATGGCCGCCGGATCGTTGATCTTCCACAGCCGGTGCAGCACCCCGTACTCGTCGGTGACTTCGGCTTCAACCGGCCCGTTGCCGTCGTAGAGAATCTTTTCGATGCTGCAAGAGGGGTCGGAGTAGAGCATGAAAATCTGGCCGAAATGCGCATGCGTGGCCTTCAGCAGGTTCAGCCTGTCGTTCTTGGGCTTGGAGAGGGTCTGTTCATGCCGAAAGACGACCTGCTCCGAGTAGTCGTGCAGCTTGCCCAGGGCGATAAATCCGCGCCGTTCCTTCACCAGGTCGGTTCCCGGCACCGTGAAGCGCTGTGAATACGCAAAGATGCATGGATCCTTCTCCTGCACCAGCACGTCCTGTTCGCGCCATGCGGTAAAGTCGCGAGCAGCGCGGGTATAAACGCTTTCGCCCCGCTCCGCGTCAAATAGTTCTGGCAGTCCGAGGATGATGCGAACCAGGTTATAAGGACTCCGCTGGTAGTAGGCCTGCTGCATGGCCGGGGAAATCTTGTCGTAGGGCTGGGTAACCACGTCGTCCAGCCTCACGGCGGAAGGGTTGTAGCGCCATGCTCGAAATGGGTAGATGCGGGCCATAAGGAGGGTCTTGCTCCACGTTCTAAAGCGGTTTGGCGCTAAGCGAGCCCACTCTTTCTGCTACTGGGGACTTGGCGCACTCAGGCTAGATTGTATCCCAGCGGCCAAAGCAGGACGGTTTCCACTGGCGTTCAGCCGGCAACGCGCGTGGTGACAAAGGGATGACATTGCGGAGACGCCAGTCATCCGGGAATCGTGCTAATATCGCGTTCATTCTCTGGTAACGAGAGGTGAGATTGATTCCAATTCCGGGCAGTGTTCCAGCAGGACGCGGCACGCCTCGGTGGCTTGCCGCCGGCATGGGAATCTGCGCCCTGGCGGCGGTTTTGAGCTCTCCCCGCGTTCAGGGCCAGGACACCCCGCTCGACAAGGTCCACGTGCCGCCGCCGGGAACCACCACACCAGTCACCGGGGCCCCCGCCGGAGCTGAGTTGCCGGCCGCCACCGGCCCGGACGCGCTCAAGATTCGGCCCGGTGCCCGCATCCGGATGAACGTGGACATGGTGCTGGTGCCCATCACGGTTACTGATCCCATGAACCGCCTGGTTACCGGCCTTGAGAAAGAAGACTTTCAGGTCTTCGAGAACGGCGGCCAGCAGAGAATTGCCAGCTTCGCCAGTGAAGACGCGCCTGTGTCGATCGGCATTGTCTTCGACCTCTCCGGCTCGATGAATTCCAAACTGATCCGGGCCCGGGAGTCGATTCTGCAGTTCATCAAAACTGCCAATCCGCAGGACGAGTTTTTCGTGATCGGCTTTAACGACCGTCCGGAGCTGATTGAGGATTTCACTAATTCCATGGAAGATATCCAGGCCCGGTTGGCCACCGTGCGCAGCGGAAAGCGCACCGCCCTGATGGACGCCATCTATTACGCCGTCCTGAAGATGAAGGATGCCCGCCACGAGCGCAAGGCCGTTCTGGTTGTCTCCGACGGCGGCGACAACAACTCCCGCTACACTTCGGGGGAGGTGCGCTCCCAGATCCGGGAGTCGGACGTCGAACTGTATGCCATCGGAATCTTTGACCCTTACGCGCCCACTCCTGAAGAGCGCTTCGGCCCCGTGCTGCTCAACGATCTCAGTGAGGAAACCGGCGGCCGCATGTTCCGGGTTGACGATCTCTCGGAGATGGGCGACATTGCGGAAAAGATTTCCACCGAACTGCGTAACCAATATGTCATCGGTTTCAAGCCCAAAGACCTCAACCGGGACGGCAAGTGGCGTAAAGTGAAGGTGAAGATCAATCCACCTCAGGGATTGCCTCCACTTACTGTCCATGCTCGTACCGGCTACTATGCGCCTTTGCAATAACGCGGTCTTGGCTGTCCTGCTTGCCGGAGCGGTGCTTGCGCTCCCCGCGCAACAGCCTCCTGCACCGGAAAAACCGGCTCGGACCCCTGTCCCCGCCTCCTCTCCTGCGCAGGCTCCCCCCGCCCAGGCGCCCCCCCTCACCGTGGATCGCGACCCGGTACGTACGCCCGATTCCGAGCCGGCTGCCGCTGAGCCCCTGCGCAGGAACGGCGACGGTTTCATTCTGCACACCGACGTGGAAGAGGTTATGCTCAACGCCACCGTTCTCGACGGCACTCGCCTCGTCCCGGACCTGAAAAGGGACAATTTTGAGGTTTTCGAGGACGGCGTAAAGCAGAACTTGCTCAGCTTTCAACACACCGACCTGCCGGTTTCCATTGCGCTGGTGGTAGACAACTCCGGTTCCATGTACCGCAAGCGCCCCTCGGTGAACAAGAGCGCACTGGACCTGATTCAGGCCTCCAACCCGCAGGACGAAGCCTTTGTGGTCAATTTTTCCGACGAGGCCTTTATTGACCAGGAGTTCACCGGGGACGTGAAGAAGCTGCGCGATGGACTGGCACACATTGAGTCTCGCGGAGGGACGGCTCTTTACGATGCGGTGGTTGCCTCGGCAGACAAGCTGGCGCTTGACGCCAAGCGCCCCAAGCAGGTGCTTATCCTCATCACCGACGGCGAAGACAACGCCTCCACCCTGAACCTGGAGCAGACCATCCGCCGCGTACAGCAGCTTTCCGGCCCGGTTATCTATTCCATCGGATTGCTCTTCGGCGATGAAATGAGCCACGCCGAGGTGCGCCATGCGCGGCGCGCTCTTGAGATGCTTTCAACGGAGACGGGCGGAATGGCCTTCTTCCCCAAGTCGATCGAGCAGATCGATCAGATCGCCGCCGAGGTGGCGCGCGACATCCGCAACCAGTACACGCTCGGCTATCACTCCACCAGGCCCACCACCGAAGCGGGCTTCCGCAAGGTGCTGGTCATGGCCACAGGCAACAACCAGTCCAAGCTCATTGTCCGCACCCGAACCGGGTACTTCCCCGTAGTGCGCACCAGGAAGAAGACCGGCGACACTGCCGGAAACTAACTCCGAACTGCCGCGGCTGCCGAATCGCCCCTGCCCACCGCGTGTCAAGCCCCATTCCCCCTATCTCCAATGTATCTCCCTTATCATCAACGCCTTCCACCCACAGCCCCGTTGCGGGTTATTTCTCTCAAAGCACTAACCTGTCTTTAAAGGTGTGTTCGCTCCATGGACCCGCGGCGTCGCGCCCGACTCCATCGCGAACATCAGTCCGCGTAAGTTCGCCGTTTTCAGGAACTTGGCTTCCAGGTTCCTCAAAACAAACTACTTGCGGTAGAACCCTGCCTCCAACGCATTGAAAACAGCCAATTTGCCCCAAACCACCCTGGTGGGTGGGGGAGGGGGTAGTGTCACAGCGTGACACCCGAAGGGACCCCATGCCCACCGAATGTCGTCACATCATGCCTAGCGGACTCCATTGTCAGTCCCCCGCCATGCGCGGCAGCGATTTCTGTTACTTCCACGCCCGCCCCCGGCGTCCGGCCCGCCCGCGCCAGGCCCGCATTGAAATGCCCGCCCGGCTCGACAGCGAAGGTGCTCTGGCCATGCTCAACCGAACCATTCAGGCCCTTGCCGAAGGACGCATCAGTGCCCGCCGCGCCGGTGTCCTCCTCCATGGGATCCAGATGTCCCTCGGTCAGGTGCCACAGACCCCGATCTTGGAAAACATTTCGCCGGCGCATCTACCCGGCTGTCCGGCAGCGCCCGCGTCATTCCCGTCATGTTAAAGGGAGGCGAAACTCATGCCCATTTCGCTTCGACTCTTTTGGAGAAGTCCCCGGTAGCCCTGGTTGTGATCTGGCGCGGGCTGTTGTGGCGGGCCAGGGGCTTTCGCCCCTGGCCGTGCCGAACACTCCGCATTCCCCCGCAAAATGCCCGCCATTCAAACAATCTTGTTGACCATGTTGCATGCTGACGCTATGTTAGTGACCTCTGCACCGCCCTTATTCTTCATTCGAATATTCCCCGGGAGGAAGCGATGCTAGGCAGGCAAGTCTTAAGATGGGCGCCGCTATGGGCGCTGTGTGTTGCGACATCGGCAACGGCGCAACTCAAGATCGTGTCCACTGAGCCGGTGATTCTGCGCGATGGCACTGGCGCGGCAAGGTTCATCATAACCAACCAGGGAAAAGCACCCCTGCCGCTCAACCTGACTTCCGGGACCTTTACCGACCAAACCTCTCATGCCAAGGTTGCGGCGCCAAAAGTGACATTTGAGATGGAGGCCGGAGGTGGAAAACTGCCTGCGCAAATCGCCTCCGGACAGTCCCTGCAGTTGGTGGCCAACGTCATCAACCTGGCCGGGTCCAGCGCCGCCGACGCGAAAGTGTACAACCAGAACGCCGAAGTCGGAACGCTGACCGCAGTCGCCGCTGATATCCCGCTCAATGTAACGCTGGACAGCGATGGGACTCCGGATAAGCGGCTTGCGTTTGCCTATGGGCTGCCGGCGGTGATCACGCTGAAGAATGGAAGCAAGGAGTTCCTGACCATTGATTGGCGGTTCCTGATTGATGGAAAAGACCAGAAAGACCCCAATGACCACAAACCTGTCGATACGGTGACCATGGTCCCCAACGGCCATTCGCGCATCGTTGTCAGGCCTCACCTGGATATTTACTCATGGAAGGACTCCGTGCGTCCTTCTGCTCGAAGCGGACTCTTGCTGCTGAGGCTTCATAATCCCTCAGGCGTGCCCAGGGAGCTGCTGCCGTCGCAGGCGGTACCGGTGAGCCTCACAATGCTGCGTCGAGGCCCCGACACGACGGGTGCATTGTTTGCCCTCTACGTGATGTTCTTCCTCCTGGTTGGCGGCATGCTCTCGCTGCTCGGGAGTTCAGTCTTGCCGAACATGCTCAAGAAAGTCAGTCTGCGCAAGCAGATCGGCGATCTTGCCAATCGGACCAGCGGAGTGAGCACCCGCGTGGATTCCTACCTCCGCGTCCTGCTCAGGCTTGAACGGAAGAAGATCGACTTTGCCCTCGATGAAGTTGGGCCCTTCTCCCTGTCAACCTTGGAGCGGTTTGACGATGTCATTCTGGCGATTGACCGCTTGAGCAAGCGGCTCACGGTAGCCGAGCGGCTGGATGAAATGTGGGGCAGGTTTGAGGACGCTTGCACCACCGCCCCTCCATCCATCACCGATGAAATCGACAAGATTCTGCATCTTGCATCGCACCGCCTGCACTCTTTCGCGCTCTCCGACGACGACGTGAATGCCGCCAACGCCTATCTGGATAAAGCCAACGCGTCGCTTGCCATGCTGGACGACCAGGACGCGCAGGCAAAATTGATTGCCGCTAACTTCAAGCAGTTAAAGGACCGGTTGACCAGCTTTCCTGAGTCGTATTACCAGGATCTCAAGGTGGCCTTGCCGGGAATCTTCGGCGTCCTCGACAGCCCATTTGGTGATCCCAAGAACATCTTTCGACCCATGTTCTTTGCGGTCGATCACGCCATCGCCGCGACGCAGGTGGCCCTGGACTATTCCATGGTCAGAGCCACGGTCCCCACCATCGATACGCCCAGCTGCTTTGCGTCGGGAAAAACCGCCAAGGAACGCCTGCTGCAGCGGGAATGCGAGTTGATCAACCTTCTCGGCACCATATCGTGGAAGTCTCTGCGTGCGGCCACTATCCTGGTGCAGCAAATGCGCGAAGGCATCTATGAAGAGGATGTGCTGGTCGAAATCGCCAAGAAGCGCGCCAATGGAGAAAAGCCGGTTAGGGTGGTTTACGACACCCTGAAGGCGCGGCCGTTTCGCCCCATCTACTTCTCCATCTCGTTTGACGATCCGCGCTTCAAAGGCGCTGCTGCGCTGAACGGCCTCGGCTTCCGTTGGAGCTTTCCCGGGGACCTGATCGAGGAAGGCCCCAAGGTCTGCCACTATTTCCAGGGCGATGAGCATCATGGAACCAGGCCTGTTGAAGAAGATCAAGAGGCAGCCAAGCCCAAAAGCAAGGGTTTCAGGAGGAAGGGAAGAAATTCCAGCGTGGCTTGCAAAATTCCCGTCGCCATCACCGTGCATAGCCAGAGAAACATGGATGCCTCTGACACAGTTGCAGGAGTCATCGAACTTGCACGCTCCAAACCCCATCGATCTTCGCGCGCATTTGCCGAGAGCGTGCGCTTCCTGATCGCATTTGGCGTAGCCCTGGCGGGCCTGGAGGCAGGCGCCCTGGACCAACTGGCAAAGCTCGATTTTCTCCCCGCAACCATTGCCGTAATAGCGCTCGGCTTCGGCGCCGACTCCATCAAGAACCTGCTGACTCAATCGCCGAAGAAGAACGGTTGAGTCGCATCCCTGCCTGGCGCTCGCGTCGTGCCCGGAATCGTTTACCATTCCTCTCGCGGAAACATTGGCGCCCGGCTGGGCTCTCTGCGTCCCGTTGCGTCATGCAGACCGGCGCTTCCCCGCGGAATGGAGAACCATGAGCATGAGAGAGATTGGCACGAGTAGAAAGACGGTGGCGGCTGTTGCCGCAAGCACAGCGGCATTTTTCATCCTTGGGATATTGCTGGCTGGCACGGCCCACGGCCAGGGAGTCACCGGCCGCTGGGCTGAATACGGCAAAAAGCTGGAGAACGGCGAAGTCCAGAAGAGCATCTTCGACCTGACCCAGAAGGGCAGCGAACTCAGCGGCAAGGTCACGTCGCTCGGCTTCGGCGTGGATGTGACCGGCACCGTTACTGGAAACCACTTCGAACTCTTCGGCGTAGGGTGGGGCGATAAGAAGCCCTTCCTCGTCGGCGAACTGGTAAACGGGGAGTTGCACGGAACCATGTGGGGCGGTGAGTATGTGGCCAAATCAGCCACGCCTGCCGACGAGTTTCCCAAGCTGCCCTATCTTGACCCGCCGGCCTTGCACAAGGTTCCCTACGACGGCCTGGCCAAGACTCCGCCGATGGGCTGGAACAGCTGGAATCTCTTTGCCGAAAAAGTGGACGACAAGACCGTTCGCACCATGGCGGACGCCATGGTATCCAGCGGCATGCGCGACGCCGGTTACATCTACGTCAACATCGACGACACATGGGAAGGCGTGCGCGACGCGCAGGGCAACCTGGGGACGAACCACAAGTTCCCGGACATGAAGGCGCTGGCCGACTATGTACATTCCAAGGGCCTGAAGATCGGCATTTATTCCTCGCCGGGACCGCGGACCTGCGGCGGCTATCCTGCCAGTTACGGCCACGAGGAGCAGGATGCGAAGATGTTCGCCGCCTGGGGCATCGACTATCTCAAGTACGACTGGTGCAGCGCCGGCAACATCTACAAGAATGACGCCCTGCAGCCGGTCTATCAAAAAATGGGTGGCGCATTGGCGGCCTCCGGCAGGCCGATCATCTACAGCCTCTGCGAGTACGGCATGGGCGAGGTCGAAAAATGGGGGCCCGAGGTCGGCGGCAATCTCTGGCGTACGACGGGCGACATCCGCGACGAGTGGGACAGCATGATCGCCAACATCGCAAAGCAGGTTCCTACCGCGCCATGGGCCGGGCCGGGGCACTGGAACGATCCCGACATGCTGGAGATCGGCAACGGCCACATGACTGCCGAAGAATACCGCACCCACATGAGCCTGTGGGCGCTGACGGCCGCGCCTCTGCTGGCGGGGAACGACATCCGAACCATGTCTGATACCACGAAGTCGATCCTGATGAACAAGGAAGTCATCGCCATCGACCAGGACGCGCTGGGGAAGCAGGCTTCGCCGGCGAAGAGCGGCGACCTCGAGACCTGGATCAAGCCTCTCGCAGATGGCAGCGTTGCAATCGGTGTAGTGAACCTTGGCCCTGCCGAGGCGCAAGCTACCGTAAAGGCAGCCGAACTCGGGCTGGGTGGCGAAGTGAAGAAGGCGCGCGACCTGTGGGCGCACAAGGATGTGAAGTTCACCGGCGGCGCCTATTCAGCCAGCCTTCCTTCCCACGGCGTGTTGTTGCTCAAGGTCAGCGCCAGGTAGAGTCGCAATCGCGGCGCACGCAATTTGCCGTGCGCCGCGATAAGCTAGCGGCTGGAGGCTCAGAGCACGCTTAATGTCCAATTCCCCTTACAAGTACGACACTCTCGCCGTTCATGCAGGCCAATCGCCAGACCCGCAAACGGGGGCCGTGAATGTGCCGGTCTATCTTTCCTCGACCTTTCAGCTCACGGGCATCGGAACCGACCGGGGCTGGGACTACTCGCGCGCCGGCAACCCAACGCGCGACCGGCTTGAAGAGGCGCTAGCCGCACTTGAAGGCGGGACAAGCGGGCATGCATTTACCAGCGGCATGGCTGCGATCTCGGCGCTTGTGGCCATGCTCCGGACGGGCGACCACCTGATCTGCTCGCACAACGTCTATGCGGGAACCGTACGGCTGTTCGACCAGATCGTGTCGGGCTATGGGATCGCTGTCGAATATGTTGACACCAGCAACCTGGAAGCGGTGGAAGCGGCTATCCGGCCCAACACGAAGCTGATCCACATCGAGACACCCAGCAATCCGTTGATGGTTCTGACTGACATTGCCGGGATCAGCAAGATTGCCCACGCGAAGGGTATTGAAGTCAGCGTCGACAACACCTTCCTGTCGCCGGTGCTGCAGAACCCGCTGGCGCTTGGCGCAGACATCGTCATGCATTCGACGACCAAGTATCTCAACGGCCACTCGGACGGCCTGGGCGGCGCGCTCATCGGGTCGAAGCCTGAACATAAGGAGCGCTTTCTGCTGGTGCAGAAGGCCGCCGGCGGCGTCATGTCGCCCTTCGAGTGTTTCCTTGTCCTGCGCGGCATTCGCACGCTCCCGCTGCGCATACGCCAACACGAGGAAAACGGCCGCGCCGTGGCGGAGTTCCTTTCCACGCACCCTAAGGTGAAAAAGCTCGCCTATCCAGGACTCAAGAGCCACCCGCAATTTGACCTTGCAGTCAAGCAGCAGAGAGGCTTCGGCTCCATGATGAGCTTTGAAGTCGAGTCGCGCGAGTCCGCAGGCCGCTTCCTGGCCGCCATCAAGATATTCATCAGCGCCGAGTCGCTGGGCGGCGTCGAGTCGCTCGCATCTCACTCGGCCACCACCACCCACGCATCAGTCACAGAAGAGCAGCGCAGGGCCATGGGCATTACGGAAGGCCGGATCCGACTCTCCGTAGGCATCGAGGACAAGGAAGATCTGATTGCCGACCTGGATCAGGCACTGAGGGCGGTGTAGCACTGCGTTCAGTGCGCCACCGGCACCGGAGCATTCTTCTTAGGCCTGCGCATCAGGAAGGGAAGCGGCACCAGGATTACGGTGAGCACCACCATCATCCAGATTGAATCGACATAGGCCAGCAGGCGGGCCTGAATCTGTGCCATGCCGTAGATCTGCGCGCCGGCGTGCTGCATGCCTCCGGCGGCGCCGCCTCCGGTGCTATGTATCCAGGCGCCGGCCAGAGCGCCTTTCATGCGCTCAAACGGCGGATTGCCGCCGGCGGTGTTTGCTCCCAGCATGGCCAGGTGCTTCTGGGTTTGCCGCGTCAACAGGGTGATGACAAAGCTGATGCCCACGCTGCCGCCCAGGTTGCGCATCAGGGCGCTCATGCCGCTGACCTCGTTGTACTTTTCCTGGGGAATGCCTGTGAAACACAGCGTGTTGATGGGGATGAAGAGGAAAGGAAGGCCGAGCGCGATGACCACGCGCCAACTGACCGCCATGCCAAAGCTGGTGTTGAGATTGATACCGGTCATGCGCCACAAGCCAAACGTAGTGATGATGAAGCCTACGGCAACCAGCCATCGCGGGTCGAATTTGGGCGCCAATGCGCCGGCCACCGGGAACAGAATCATGAGCACCAACCCGCCCGAGGAGACGGCCATCCCGGCCTGCTCCGCAGAGTAGCCCATGATCTCCTGCAGATACTGAGGAATCAAAACGGTGGAAGAGTAGATCGGAAGAGCACACGTCTGAACTCCAGTCACGCCAATATC
>OCZT010000531.1_pt1 | contig 37979 bp, 24 predicted proteins | sample 1539031 | NCBI WGS metagenome assembly OCZT01 (sample SAMEA3539308, study PRJEB22396) | soil metagenome | biome: tundra; feature: field; material: soil | place: USA | collected 2010-05 | depth 0.15 m
ACGTACTCACGAAAGAGCTAGGAGTGACGAACAAGGGTGCGCTCGACGCCCTGCGACAACTGGCCGAAGCTGGCGTACTGCTGGATTACGGGACCGTGACCCGCGGCCGCGGGCAACCGTCGAAGCTCTACGTCAGCAGGGAACTTCTCGCTCTGGCCGGATCGAATCCGCTTCGCTAGCCGCCTATCGATTTTGGTGATGCTACGCCTAATCGAAAAACCAGAGTAAGTCTGGTAGGGCCGGTGGAGATCGAACCCACGACCGAGGGATTATGAGATGGATGCATTCGGTCGGAATGGTCCGGTGGCGTCGGATTCATCCGGATCTGAAAGAAAACTTGTCCGGTGATGTCGGTTTAGTCCGGTGATGTCGGTTTGGTATGTGGGATGAAACGTGGGATTTTGTGAGGAGGAAACGTCACGGGTGAATTCGTTTCGTAGCGCCAACGTGCACAATCTCCGGCTAGAGGAACGAGTCTTGGAGAACTTAACTCCCACTTAGCGTTAGGGAGAATGTGGTGGCATCCGTGCCAAGGCAAGGATCACCGGCGAGATTGCTAGGTCAGGTCTCCTGGTCACAGCGATTGAAAGACGTCGAGCAACTTCATGTTGCGCCGTGAACGCACCTCGACCGAGCTGTCCTTGTCCGAGGGGCAAATTCGATCACAATTGGGACTTGGTTAGGTGATAGGGGCCAGAGAGAAACGAAACACCAATTTCCCCACAGTGGAGTTTTGCGGCGGTTGCGCCGCCATACGGTTGGATTCGCCACTTGAAGGTGACCGACTCTTTCATGTTAGGAACAAGGATCTCCACATGGTCCGAAATCGGACAGGTCGCCGGAGTGTATTCGATCGAGTCGGGATACGTTAAAGCAAACAAGGCTGACCAGCCGGGCTTAACGGTGACCAACGTCACACCAGTAGCTTTCGCGCCGACAAAGGCACTGCCATGAGTAACTTCGGTCGCGATGATTTTTCCGCCCGCACCCAGCATTCGCAGTTGGGGATAACCCTTCAGCGTGCAACTCGTGGTCGAGACGTTCTTGAGACTGACCAAATATTCCTTCGTGCCATACTTGGCAAGACCTTCTTTGGGTTTCACGGAAAGCTGACTTACCCTACATGGTTGCGCAGCGGTCTGGGTCTTCGACGCAGCTGCGACACTTGAACCAGGTAATTGCATCGCCCAAGGACCAATTGCGATGACCAGTAGGAAGAAAACTGATCGCAATTGGCTATGTCGCATGAGCATGAATCTAGTTGCACGCATCCGCGATTTTATACCACATCGTGATGTCCTCGCGAAAACATGGAAAATTAACGAGCGCGTTCCTGTCTCACAACGCCCGTTAACCGCAGTATTCGGGAATCTTTTAATCTTTATTTGTTGCACTTGAGGTAGGTATCCAGATCCAACGTGACCACTGGATCTCGTCGTTAGCCACGCAATTTTTTGGTGTTCAAAACAGCAGCCTCAATCTGATGTCAAGACTCCCCTCCTGGTGGAGTTGCCCCGGTTTGATGGACACCTAACGTCGAGGAATCCCTCGCCAAGGAGGAGCCATCAGGGCCCGTCACTCCAGATACCCGCCCGAGTTTCAAGAAGAAGCCGTGGCCCTCGTGAAATCGTCCGGGTGCTTACTCGCTTGAGGTAAGTCCCGCGGCGCTCACGCCGTCGATCGCGGCGGTTTCGTCGTTGTCTGGTGTATCGCCGCTCACTCCGACACTCCCGATAATCTCACCTTCGCGAAGCACGAGAACGCCTCCGGCCGCAGGTGCCATACGGCCCTGGGAGATCGTGACGAGGCTCGTGACGAATTGCGGACGAGTCTCGGCCATCTTGGCGAAGTTCCTAGAAGGCGCGGCGAGCGAGACGGCCGTCCAGGCTTTGGCCGTCGCGATTTCCACGCGGAGAAACGTCGCACTTTCTTGACGCTTAACGACGAGTGGGTGGCCGCCACGATCGAGCACGCAGACGGCAATCGGGTTCAAGTTCCGGTGTATCGCGCCGTCAATGGCGCCCTGTGCGATGGCGTCAGCCTCAGCGAGGGTCAACTCGGTCATGTCGGTGCTCCTTTAGTTGCGCGGTCTGCCTCTTGCGTTTTGACTCGTCGTCGCCACGCATTGAGAATATCTTCGGTGTAGCCGTTCGGCGATTTCGCACCCTCGAAGACCAACTCGAGGGCGGCCGAAACGCCCGGGCTCGACGTCGCGTCCGGCAGCATGGGTCGGTAGGCGGAGTCATTCGCGTTCTGTTCATCGACCAGTGCCGCCATCTCCACGAAAGTTGACACAATCGCGTCGCGTTCAACAAGGCCATGGAGCAGCCAGTTGGCAATATGCTGGCTCGAGATGCGCAACGTCGCGCGGTCTTCCATGAGCGCCACACCCTTGATGTCGGGCACTTTCGAACATCCGATGCCTTGGCCAACCCACCGAACGACGTAGCCGAGAATACCTTGTGCGTTGTTGGCCAGCTCCTCAGCAATCTCAACGCTCGTGGGTTGGCTCATGAGCAGTGGAAGTACGAGGAGGTCATCGAATTGGGTCGAGGGATGTAGCGCGATCTCGTCTTGGCGCGCGGCAACATCAACGATGTGGTAATGCATGGCGTGCAGCGCCGCCGCGGTGGGTGAGGGCACCCACGCGCACGACGCGCCGGCTCGCGGGTGAGCGATCTTCGTGTCGACGAGCTCCGCCATCGCGTCGGGCATGGCCCACATACCCTTGCCGATCTGTGCGATGCCGCGAAAGCCCATGGCGAGCGCGACATCAACGTTGTTCTGTTCGTACGCGAGTAGCCACGCCGTCGAACGCATGTCTCCTTTACGCACCACTGGTCCGGCCCTCATGGCGGTGTGGATTTCGTCGCCGGTGCGATCTAGGAAGCCGGTATTGATGAAAATCACCCGCTGGCGGGCCGCCGCGATGCAGTTGGCGAGATTCAGCGACGTCCGTCGCTCCTCGTCCATTATTCCGATCTTTACGGTGTTCTCCGGGAGGTCCAAGAGACGTTCCACGGCGGCGAAAACTTCGACCGTGAAGGCCACCTCGGCACTGCCGTGCATCTTTGGTTTCACGACATAGATACTTCCAGTTGCGCTGTTGCGAAAGGCGCCGAGCCCACGTAGCTCGTACATCGCAACGGTGACAGTCATCAGCGCATCGAGGAAGCCCTCCGGAATTGCACCGCCGTCCTCCGTTTGAACTATGTCAGTCATCATGTGCATGCCGACGTTACGAATGAGGAGCAAACTGCGACCCGGAAGTGTGAGGGGCGTCCCATCGGGAGCAGTAAAGGAGCGATCCGCTCGAAGTCGACGGGTGAGTTTGCCACCTTCTTTCTCAAACGTTGCTTCGAGAACACCGGTCATAAGTCCGAGCCAGTTACGGTAGATCAACGTCTTGTCGAAGGCGTCGACCGTCACGACTGAATCTTCGCAGTCCTGGATAGTCGTGATCGCGGCTTCAAGGATGACGTCGGCGACGCCCGCGAGATTCTGTTGGCCGATCGGATGGCGTCGATCAACGACGAGCTCGATATGGAGTCCGTGGTTGCGAAGCAAGATTTGCGTTATGTCCTGGTCACGATGAAACCCCACGAACTGCGTGGGGTCGGCGAGTTCGCTGACGCGACCATCACTCAGCTGCACCGTCAGGGCCACCGGCGTTTCGGTGGTCAGATTGAACTGCGTAACCTCGCCGTACGATCCGCTCGCGATTGGGACCGCCTGATCAAGGAAACCGTTGACGAACGCAATGACCCGCTCGCCACGCACCGGGTTGTAGCGAGAACCGCGATCGGCACCCTCGCGATCAGGAATGACGTTGGTACCGTAGAGAGCGTCGTACAGGCTATTCCAGCGCGCGTTCGCGGCGTTGAGAGCGAAGCGTGCGTTATCGAGTGGCACGACAAGCTGCGGTCCGGCGATGAGCGCGATCTCCGGGTCGACGTTGTCGACATCGATCGAAACAGGTGCGAGTGCCGGCTCGAGATAGCCAATCTCGGTGAGGAAGCGGCGGTACCCAGCAATGTCGCCCGCTCCGGAATGCGTCGAATGCCACTCGTCGAGCTGCTCTTGTAAAATCGAGCGATGTTCGAGGAGCGTAGCGTTGCGGGGTCCAAACGTCGCGACGATTTGGGCGAAGCCTGACCAGAAAGCTTCTGGGTCGATCGCGAGCGGAGGCAGTACCTCGCCGGTGACGAAGCGATCGAGAGTCCCGGCGACGCGGAGACCACCTCGTCGAATATAGTTATCCGCTGATGTCACCGCGTATCAATCTCACCGGACGATTCTACGTGATAGATAGAACGAAGGTCGCACGCGGAAGATTGCCACGCCCTTAGTTGTCGAATTTTCGATGAACCCACTCGCGCCGCCAATGCGACGAGATGGCGCACGTAACAACTCTTATCACATGTCAACTCTTACGTGAAGAAAACGAAGGGAGGGCGCTTGGTATTGGGGTGCGCTCGCGTGCTCGCGACCTCACGTCTCGATTAGTTCCCCCAAGCGATCACGAACGGCACGTGACTCGCAACGCCGCCGCGCCAACTTGTGAACGGTCTACAACAGTCCCTCCCAGAATCCCGGCGTCGACAATCCCGTACCCGGGCAACTTCAACGTTCAGTCATCAAACCACACCCCCTCGACTTACAGACCGCCCGTCTCCGACAACGGTTGCCTGCCTCTGCCACTCTCGTGCTCGTTCACTGTCCATCGACCCCACCGCCGGACCACCGAAGAGAATTGACCGGGGCACGACTTGAATTACTCTGACCCGACAGTGGGTTTGACCCTATCGTCGTTGGTGGCCCACGTCGTTACTGGCTCGCCGCCTTCCCTGCCAGACGCGAACTGAGCAGCGACACCAGCGAGTAGACGATCTCCGTCGCCGGCATAGCCGTTTCGGTGAGTTGACCCAACTCGATGAAGCTTCCGACGAGAGGATCGATCTCCAGCGCCCGGACGGCTTCGACGTCTTGCAGCATTGACGTCTTGTGATCGCCGACTTTCTCCGCGCCCTCGATACGTTGCTCGACGGTCAGCCGGAGATGCAGCCCAAGTTTTGCCGCAACCTCGGAAGACTCCAACATCATCTGCGCGGCGAGCGCACGAGTGGGCGGATATCGACAGATCTCCGCGAGGGTGGCACCCGTGAGGGCGCTAATGGGGTTCATCGCCAAGTTGCCCCACGCCTTCACCCACAGATGGGACCTGATGTCAGTGATCACCCGCGACGTGAATCCCGCTTCGGTGAGCACGTGGGCGATCTGGGTTGCCCGATTCGATCGTTCTCCGTCGAGCTCGCCCACCGGAAACCTGTCGCCTTCGACGAGGCGGAACATCCCCGGGCCGTCTCGTACGGCGGCAGGGTAGGCGATCGCCGCGACTATCCGATCGACCGGAATGTACTGCTCGAGCGTGCCGTCGGGGTCGAGAGTCTGGAGGCGACGACCGTTGAACGGCCCAGGGAACTTCTGGAAGAACCACCACGGGAGACCATTCTGCAATGGGAGCACGACGGTCTCCTCGTGGTAGAGGAGCGGGAGCTGGTGGGCTATCTCAGCGATTTGCTGTGCTTTGAGCGCCAGAACAACCAGATCCTGCGGCCCCAACAGGGCGAGGTCGTTGGAAGCCTTCAGATCGGTGGCCACGAGCACCGAGCCGTCCGGCCCCTCCAGCCTCATTCCGTGCGAACGGATCGCGGCGAGGTTGTCTCCGCGTGCGAGCACGCTGACCTGCTGACCCGAGACGGCTAGGCGAACGCCGAGGAGGCCACCAATGGCTCCCGCGCCCACAATGCACACACGCATTTTCGCACTGTAGCCGAGGTCATAGCCCTGCGGTCTCGAGTTCTCGACCACGCGCACCTCGAAGTGAAAGTTATGATCAGCGACTCGTTACGTGATCAAGGCGGAGCGCTCAAACGCCGAGCTTCTCGGCGAGACCGATTCGCTGAATCTTGCCGGTGGCGCCCTTGGGGATCTCAACCAGAAACACGATCCGCCGGGGAACCTTAAACGCGGCGAGTCGCTCGCCGAGGTAGGAGCGCAACTCTCTCTCGGTAACTTCCTGGCCCTCCGCCAGCACGACGGCAGCGCCGATCTCCTCACCGAGCTTGTCGTGGGGGATGGCGAAGGTAACGGCCTCAGCAACTGCCGGATGACGTAGGAGCACTTCGTCGATCTCGATCGGTGAGATCTTCTCGCCACCCCGATTGATCTGCTCCTTGAGGCGGCCAGTGAGGAAGAGAAAGCCATCCTCGTCCAGCATGCCCTCGTCACCCGTACGGAACCAACCGGCGGTGAACGCGGACGCGTTGGCGGACGGGTTGTTCTCGTAGCCGTCGACGATGGTGTCACCCCTGACCGCCACTTCGCCGCGTACGCCGTGGGGGAGCACGTTGTTCTGCGCATCGAGGATAGCCACCTCGATGCCCGTCGCCACGCCAACCGAGCCCGGCTTCGCCTGGCCCGGCGGCAACGGGTTGGAGGACATCTGATGCGACGCCTCGGTCATCCCGTAGGCCTCCATGATGGGCACGTCGAACAGCCCACGCAGTCCCTCCATCACCAGTTCCGGCAGGGCGGCCGACGACGAGCGGATGAAGCGCAGGGTCGTTGGCCGGGGCGCGGGCGCGCGAGCCAGCACCATTTGGTGCATCGTCGGTACGGCGCTGAAGTAGCTAGGACGCAACTCATCGACCCAGCGGTGGAACGCGAAGGCGTCAAACCCGGGCGTGCACACCACGGATCCGCCGGCCGACAACGGTGCCAAGAGTCCGGCCATCATCCCGTGGATGTGGAAGAGCGGCATCACGTTGAGTGAACGGTCGGCGGCAGTGAGGTCGAGCGAAGAGGCGATGTTGCGAGCCGACCGGGCCAGGTTGCGCTGGCGCAGCGGCACGATCTTGGGCCGCGACGTCGTGCCCGAAGTGTGCAGCACCAGCGCGTGGTCGTTGGCGGTCGGGCGGGCCGACGAGCTCTTTCGGGCGAACGGCGCCACTAGATCGACCGTAAGACCCTTGGCGCGCACCATGATGGGGATCGTTCCTTCCGGCGCTACCGCATGGTCCCCGAGTGAGGCACCCTCAAGAGTGAGTAGAGCCGACGCGCGGAGGTCATCGAGGTAGAACCGGAACTCCTCCTCGCGATACTTCGGATTCAGAGGCGCTGCGCAGCCGACGGACATGGCGGCCAACAACACGAATGCCATTTGCGGACCGTTCGGCAAAACGATAGCGATCCGGTCCTTCGGACCTAGTCCGGCACTTCGCAACTGCGCCGCGAGGCGAGCAACCTCTTGACGCAAAGTCTCATGATCGACGACGTCGCCGTCCACGTTCAACAAGGCGGGGCCCTTCGCCTCCAAGGAGAGCAGGTCGAGGACGGTGTCAGGCATTGACGAGTGATCAGAGGTCGCGTTGATGTCTGACATAGAACTTGTCCGTTCAGCAGTATCTCCGCTCTCGCTCACATTATTGCATAGAGAAGAAACTGCGGTCCTTTGGCCACGCGCTCTTCGATAGCTCGAGCCACCGTTAACTCAAGACGGCCAAGCGACTCCGTCGCTGCTTCTTGATCGCGAATCACCTCGCCTTTGGAGTGGAGACGAAGTCCAAGAATTGATGCAGGCATCGTTTTGGTGCGCCGTACAGTGGTGGTCTTGATAGGACAACGCTCGAATCCCTCGATCAGTTCGCGTTTGCGTCGACCTTATGAAGGAGCGAGTCAAATTTCGACCTCGTACGAGTAAACACCTGAATGGATCGTGTCAAGGCGACAACTAACCCGACCGCAGTACCAGGGGACCCCAGCCACGATGAGGCTGACCCCCGACTTTTCGTGGCGCCCCGAGACGAACGCGAGCCACGACGTTGCCGATCCCGTCACCGAACTACGGCGCGGCCCCGCGAGAGAACTTCTCGCCGTCGGCCTCGGAGTAGAAGTCCACTCGATGCCGGACCAACTTCGCGCTGACGCGAACAACACTGTTGACTCACGAGGAACTCGAAAAATACCAGAGCATCAGGGAAATTTGAGGAGAAGACGCCCCCAAATTTTGTAGAATTAAGGGGATGCTCGCCACCTCCCTTCCCCTTGGTTGGCGTCTCTTAATCATTTTTGTCGCCGGCATCGCGGCCGGCATTTCCAATGGAATTGCCGGCGGTGGCACGTTCTTGAGTTTCCCCACCTTGGTGGCCCTGGGAATACCGACCTTGCAAGCAAACGTCTCTTCGACGGTAGGAGTCTTGCCGAGCTCGCTCGGTGGAATTCGGGGATTTCGAAGAGAGTTGTCGACGCACTCAAAACTGCTGCGCGAGCTCGTACCACCGTGCGTCGTGGGATCGCTCGCCGGTACCGCGCTCCTCCTCGTGGGCTCGCAACAGACCTTTAATGTTGTCGTGCCCTGGCTCATTGGAATGGCGACACTGATCTTCGCGCTCGCGCCGCACGTCACGAAGCGCCTGGGCAAGGTCGACCTCACCGACAACGTCAATCCCGTGCGGCGTCGTTCACTCTTCGCCGGAGTCTTTTTCGCCTCCGTGTACGGCGGGTACTTTGGCGCCGGTCTGGGCATCGTCCTCCTGGCGGTGATGGCGCTGACGCTGCCCTTCGAGATCTACGAACTCCAGGGTCTGCGCAGTGCGCTGTCGATGATAATCAACGCGGTCGCGGCGGTCGTCTTCATCGTGCGCGGGCACCTGGCCCTCGACGCGGTGTACGTACTCCTGGTCGGCACGCTGATCGGCGGCTGGCTCGGGACGCTGCTCATCCGACGCGTGTCGCCCAAAGTAGTGCGAAGCCTCGTCATCGTCGTCGGTATCGCGACGACCATTCGACTGGCCTTCACTGCGTAACGCGGTTGAGCGAAGGGGCGTCCGGCGAACGGCGATGACGCCGTCAGATCGAGACCACGATGGACAACGATGCAAACGTCACTGTTTGAAGCGAGCGATCACCGACGCGTCGAGGAACCTCCGAGAAAGGATTCCACGAAGTCGGGATTTTGTTCGAGATCCTGGGGGGCCCCGGCGAGCACGACGCGGCCTCCGCCGAGCACGTACGTCCAGTCGGAGATGCGCAGGGCGGCCTTCGCGCGTTGCTCCACGAGTAACACCGTCGACCCGTGATCGGCGAATCCCCGCACGAACTCTTCGAGCAGTTGCGTGGCGACCAAGGGTGCCAAGTTCGCCGTCGGCTCGTCGAGTACCAACACCGAGGGCGACAGCATCAAGACCCGACCCATGGCGAGCATCTTGCGTTCACCGCCGGAGAGCTTGCCGGCCTTCCTCGACATCATGGACTTCAATTTGGGAAAGAAGTCGAGCACCGCGTCAATTCGGTCGGGTATCTCGTGGCGGCTGAGGAGGTAGCCCCCGATCTCTAAGTTCTCCTTCACCGACAACGGCGGGAAGACATCGTCAACTTGGGGAACGTAGCCGACGCCCAGTTTGGCGACCGCCTCGGGAGCGAGGTTCGTGATCTCACTCTCGCCCACCGTCACGTGACCATCGAGTACCCGAACCACGCCGACGAGTGCCTTTAGAAGCGTTGACTTACCCGAACCGTTCGGCCCCACCACGGAGACGACTTTTCCCGGCGTGGCTTCGACGGCGATATCGCTCACGATGGCCCGGCCGTCGTACCCGGCACTGAGGCCTTCGGTGCGAAGCACCAATCCCGGTTTCGTAAGTTCAACCGACAAGGTACGCCTCCACCACTTCAGAGTTTGCCCGAAGTTCCGCCATCGTGCCCTGGGCCAGGACCCTGCCCTCGGCCAAGACGATCACCGGATCACAGAACTCGTCGGTGATCGAGAGTTCGTGCTCGACCATCACGATGGTCATCCCGCCGTCGCAGAGTTTCGTGAGGTGATTGCCAATCTTGCGGGCCAGATTCGCGTGCACTCCGGCCATGGGCTCGTCGAGCAACAGGACCTTGGGTTCGGCGAGCAGGGCGCGCATGATCTCGACCAGTCGTCGCTGGCCCCCCGAGAGTCCTCCGGCGTAGGCGTCCGCGTACTGCGCGAGTCCGAAGCCCTCCAGAATCTCCTCAGCTCGTTCGATGTTGGCTTTGTCTTCCTCTCCCCAGTACCGACGTCCGCGAACCGATCCCCGGAACGAGTCGCCGGACTGGCGAGGAATCGCGCAGACCAAGTTTTCCAGCACCGTGAGTTTCTTGAATTCGCTCGCGAGCTGGAAGGTTCGAACCAAGCCCAGTCGCGCTCGCTTGTACGACGGCACGTGCGTAATGTCGCGACCCTCGTAGAAGATTTTGCCCGACGTCGCCGGCAACGTTCCCGCGAGCAGGGCCAACGTCGTTGATTTTCCTGCGCCATTGGGGCCGATCATTCCCGTGAGACGACCCTGTTCAATCGTGATACTCACGTCGGAAACGACCGTGACACCGTTGAAGCTCTTCGTGAGAAGATCCGTCGTGAGAATGGCGCGATGGTCGTTCGCCACCGGCGTCGTCTTTAACACGCTTTGAAAGTTGAACTCCTCGACGGAACCGATGTTGATCGAGGTCTCGACGTCGTCGCCGGACACGGCCTCGACGCGAACTCGGCCGATGACGCCACTGAGCAAGCGACGCTTTTCGGGAAGAACACCGTTGGGACGAAACCAGAGAAAGAGAATGATCAAGAGTCCAATGGCGACCCACTCGAGCGCCGGCACCAACGACGGTGACCCGATGGGTGGCAGGAAACGGGTTATCTCTTCGAAGCCCAGGGGCACCAAGATCGCCCCCAAGACGGCGCCCTTGTGATTACCGGCGCCACCAACGATGACGGCGGCAAAGAGGACGATCGTTTCGGCGTAGCCCCAGGCGCCGGGCGCCCAGAGGTTAATGAAGCCCACCAGGATGGCCCCGCTAAGCCCGGCAATCATTCCGCCGAGGATCAACATCGACGTGCGCTGGACCCGCACGTTCTTGCCCAACGCGTCAGCCACGACGTCGTTGTCACGCATGGCTCGCAGTGACCGGCCGTAGGGTGACTCGGTCATTCGACGCAACAAGAAGTAGACCAGCACGCACAGCACGACGGCGACGCCTCCGTAGGCGAACTGGTAGCCGAGCCCCTGGGGGTTCCATTTTCCCGAAAAAGGCGCCGGCACGATCGAGATGCCGGCCGCGCCGTTGAACAGCGGCACGAAGTTGTTCACCAACTGGTTGAGCAGTACGGCCGAGACGAGGAGGCCCACCGCCGCGAAGTCACCGCGCAGGCGCTTACCCACCAGGAATACGAACGGTAGAGCCAGGAGTCCCCCGAAGAGGGCCGCCCCGATCCACGGGAGGGGCCACACCAGGTGCCAGCCGAGGACGTACTGCTGGAAGCCGCCGTTGGACTTCTGCCACGGCCCCATCGAGAGGATGGCCGCGACGTAGGCGCCACCGGCCTGGAAGATGATGAAACCGAAGTTCGAGAGGCCCGCGAATCCGAACTGCACGTTGAGGGCGAGACACGCCATCGAGTCAACGGCGCCGTAGACGATAATCGTCGCCGCGTAGAAAGCGATTGCGCTCATCAGATGGTTTTCTCGCTTCCGAAGAGACCGTAGGGACGGAAGGTGAGCATGCCGAGCAATACGACGAAGGCGATGACTTCCTTGTACTGGGGATTGAAAAAGCCGGCGCTGAGCTCGGTCGCGACCCCGATGGTGAGGGCTCCGATCATCGCGCCGTACGCCGAGCCCGGTCCGCCCAGGAACATCGCGGCGAGCATCAGCACGATGTAGAGCTGGGCGCTCGTCGCCGCGAAGACCCCGGTATTCATAGCAAAGACCGTGCCCGCGAGACCGCAGAGCGCCCCCGAGATTAGCCAGGTCGAGGAGATCACCGACTGGGTGCGCACCCCCGAGTTACGCGCGAGGCTCGCGTTCGCCGACGTCGCGCGCATGGCCTTGCCGAGTCGCGTGTACTTGAGCAGCCAGTGGATGAGTCCCATGACGACGACGCATATTCCAATGATGGTGAGCTGCAAGGTACTGAAGTACATGCCCCAAAAGTGGAGCTCGCGACCGAGCGACTGCTTATAGGAGAAGTAACTGCCGCCAACGATCGCTTGGAGACCGAAGGTGCCACACAGATCGACGCCCAGCGCCACGATGACGATGGCTATCGGCGGAAGGTTGCGTCGTTGAAAGGGCGTGAAGACGAAACGATTCAACAGATATGACGCGATGGCACCCGTGAGGACGCCGCCGATCATCGCCACCCACGCGTTCAGATGAGCGTGGTAGTTGAGGTAGTAGGTGACGAAGGCACTATTGATCATCACCGAGCCGTAGGCCAGGTTGAGGACGTTGGTGACCGCGAACTGCATCGTGAATCCGACGGTGGCGATCGCGAGGACCGCGGCCGATATGAGGCCGAAGCCGAGTGACGAGAGGAAGACGCTCACGTCAAAGCCTTTCGAGAGTGAGTGGCTAGGCCATCGATGGATTTAAGAAAGCCGACGTGGCCGCGGCGATCGTCCTCCGCGGCCACGCCGGAGGAAACTACGGTGTCGACTTACACTCCGTGAGACTGCAGTACCCGAGGGTCCCGCCAACCGCAACCGTCGTGCCGTTCGCCAAGAACTGATCGTCCTCGAACGGGCCGAACGCCGTCTGGTACGAGTCGAACTGGTATGAGCCACCTACGCCGACGTAGTGAATCTTCTTACCAGCCTTGAGGTCCTTGAGTCCCGCGGCGTAGCTCGACACATTGACCGCACCGTGTACGCCCTCGGCGATCTTCAAGATGTCGGCCTTGTACTTGGCACCCTGGGTTGAATGGGACATGTCCATCGCGAGCGCCGCCATGTTGATGCCGTCATACAGGTGGACCGTGCCGTTCGCCGAGAGAAGCCCCGGGAAGCTCGGGACGCCCGAGACCTTGCCGGCCTGCGCCAGAACCAACTTGTGGTACAGCGGGTACGCCGGACCGGACGCGTTGACCGTTTGGTTGTCCGCGTCGAAGGCGGAAATGAAGTTCTGAACACCGATCGGACCCGACGTGACGCCGGAGAAGAAGACCGGGTCAATCATGGCTGACGTGCCAATCGTCGGGATCATCTTGTTCCCGTTGAGTTGGTAGATCTCCGACAAAAGGGCCACGCCCGCCGCTCCGAGCGCCTCCATAAGGATGGCGTCGGGGTGCGCCTGGACGATCGCCTGCGCCTCGGTCTGGAACGTCGACGCCGACATGTCGAGCGTCTGGTTTGAGACCACCGTCATCTTCGCGCGCTTAATGGCCGCGAGCGCCGGAGTCACGAAGGTCTGGCTGCCCGCGTCGTTGCCGAAGGCCAGGGCGATGTTCTTGTAGTTGTGGCGCTTGGCAATCTGCACCATCGCCACCGAGTCCGCCGCGTCGGGCGGAACGAGTCGGAAGAAGTACGGGTAGTGAACCGCGTCGAACTCGGACTGTCCCGTCATGCAGAACGACACCGTCTTGTGAGCACCGAAGATCGGCACGACCGTCGCCGCCTCGTCCGAGGTGCACCCGATCACGAGCACCAGGTTCGACGTCGTGGCGTACATCTGACGAACCGCGGGCACCGCGTCCGCGGGGTCGCCTCGTGTGTCGACCGTCTTGCACTTGACCTGCTTGCTGAGCACGCCGCCCGCCGCGTTAATCGCCTGGGCCGCGGCGTAACACGCGGTCTCGTACTTCGGACCGAGTGCCGCATCCGCGCCGGTGAAGGGCGCGACCGAGGCAATTGTGATCGACCCTTTGAACGACGTCGCGCCCGAAATGCCCTCCGCGACCGGTAACGTCACCATGGAAGCGACGAGTGCCAGCGCGGAGGCGACGAGAACGAGTCGCTTTTTGCTGTGATCGACGAGTCGTCCCCGTCGTACCATCTTTGAAAACCGCATCCTGCCCCCTTAACTAATTTGGTTTATCGCTGCTTGACGCAGTTCTTCGCCGTTAGAAGTTCGTGGTGTCCACTTCCAACGGGCGCCAAGGCCAGTCGGCCGGCGCGTCCTTCTCGGCGATCACGGTGTTGGAGATAGTCCCAACGCCTTCGACGAAGACTTCGATCACGTCGCCCGGTGTCAACCAGACCGGCGGCGTCCGCGCGAAACCCACGCCGCCCGGAGTGCCGGTCGCAATGACGTCGCCCGGACGCAAGCACGTGAAGCCCGAGAAGTACTCCACGGCGCGCGCGACGCTCACGATCATCATCGACGTGCGCGCCTCTTGCATCACCTCACCGTTCAACGTGGAGCGGATGGCCACGTCGGAAATGTCGACCTCGTCGACGGTCACGACTTCGGGACCGATCGGCATCGTACCCTCAAAGTTCTTGCCCGGCGTCCACTGTGTCGCCTTGCGTTGCCATTCGCGCGCCGAACCATCGTTCATGGCGGAGTACCCGAGGATTGATTCGAAGGCGTCCTTCGCACGGATGTAACGGCCACCCTTGCCGATCACGACGGCGACTTCGGCCTCGAAGTCAAAGCACTCCGTGAGAGCCGGGGCGACGAGATCGTCGTAGGGGCCGATGACACTGCCCATACCGCGCACGAAGGACTCCGGCCACTTCGGTACTTCGCGTCCGCCCTCGATGGCGTGATCGGCGTAGTTGACACCCAGACAGAGAATCCTCGGAGGGTTCGGCGTCGAGGGAGCGAAGTCGGCGCGGTCGTACTCTTTGCCAACGCCGCTAGACGCTTTGCGAGCGGCGTCGAGCGCGGCGTCGCCACCAGCGGCCAGACCGTCGATGCTCACCAGGGCGTCGTTTCCGGAAACTTCGGCGAGGTCCACGTACCCCTCGCGACCACGAACGTGAAGCCGCGGTCCCCGCGAAGTTCGGATCGTCGCAAACCTCATAGTGTTTCCCCCCAGAGAATCGACCAATTTGGTTCAATTGGTCGAAATAATTGAACAAAGTGAGTGTAGGTTGCGACGCTGATGATGTCAATCGCAGGTACGAGAATATTCTCGGAAAAGTACCCAGGCCGCGGACTATTGGTAGCATTGGTTGTTCCATTGGCGGCGTCCAATGAACGAGGAGATCCGAAGTGCAGACAGTGTCGAATGACCAGTTACTCCATGTCGCGGACGACATTCTCAGTTCGGCGGCGCGCCGCGGACTACGTACCGGAAACCGTCTGCCCACGGAACGAGAGCTCGCGACCGACCTCCAACTCACTCGCACGACCATCCGAAACGCGATGGCGCTGCTCGAAGACGAGGGCGTGGTCTCACGAGAAGTTGGAAGAGGTACGTACCTGCGCAGTGATCCGCGCCACGGATTGAGTTCCGACAACGGATCCACTCCTCATCCATCAAGAGCCGTCGCCGTAAGTCCCGCCGACGTCATGACCGCACGCCAGCTCATCGAGCCGGCGGCGATTGCGTCAATCGTGGAGAACGCAACGATAAACGACTTCGACGAAATCGAGCGGTGCCTGCGCGGCAACGAGGGTGCCGCTGACTACGACGAGTTCGAGAAGTGGGACTTTGCGCTCCATCGCGCACTGATCCGTGCTGCCCACAACCCCCTCATGGAGAGCATGTACCAACTCGTCGAAGAGGCTCGCCAGGGCGAGACGTGGGGGAACCTGAAGCGCCGTAGCGACTCGACGGAGCGGCGCGAATGCTATCGGAACCAACATCGAGCGATAGCTGAAGCCCTGCGCAATCGAGACGGACGCGGAGCGCGAGAGGCGATGCAGCTACATCTCGACACCGTGGAAGCGAACCTTCAGAAGAGCGCTCAGAGTTAGATTCTTCTCCCTAGCGGTGCCTCGGCGCGAGAGGTTGAAGAAGCGAATGTGTCACCAAGAAAGAAAAACGCCGCGCTAAACGAGTGGCGTGCCGTCATGAAAACTGATCGACGCGGCAACTTCTTCGAAGAGCGCTCGAGCGCGCGTCAGTTCATCGTCGATCGAAAGTACCAAGCTCAAGAGAACGCGAGCCTTCAGCCCGTCGAGCACGCCGGCGGAGATCACCCCCCTCGACAGTACGTCCAGCTCCGAACCGGGGTAGCCGTACGTCCCGTGGAGCAGCTCACCACTGCCCGTGCGTGAGGCGAGGACGACCGGCATTCGCGCCGCCAAGATCTCGAGCGCCGGCACGAGGCGGCTGGGCACGTGACCACCCCCGAAGCCTTCCACCACGACGCCCGCGTACCCCAGTGACGCGATGCGATCGAGGGCTCTGGCGTCATCGCCGAGCGAACACTTAATCAACGCGACCGCGGGTACTTCTCCCTCGGGGACTCGCCCAATGGCCGCGAGCGGGGGGACGCGAAAAACGACGCGCACTCGATCCTCAATGAGCCAGCCGAGCCGACCGCTACTTGGTGATCGAAACGTCGCGAGATTCGTCGTGTGCGTCTTTCGAACGAAGCGCGCCGCGTGGATCTCGTCACTAAAGACGACGAGCGTGCCGAGTCCCCTGGCGTCACGCGACGCCGCGACTCGCACCGACCCGAGAAGGTTGGCTGGTCCGTCGGGGCCCGCGACCGTCGGGTTGCGCATCGCACCGGTCACCACCACGGACCGAGAGTCGCGCACCAATAGATCAAGGGCGAACGACGTCTCTTCTAACGTGTCGGTGCCCTGGGTGACGACGGCGCCATCCGCACCGGTTTCGAACGACTGCTCAATCGCGCGGGCCAACGCCACGATGTCGGTAAGGGTGAGGTCGCACGAGGGAATCTGTCGAAAGTTCACCGCCGTGACCTCCGCGACGTCGCGCAACTGCGGTACGGCCGCGACGAGGTCGAGGGCGCTGAGTTGAGGGGTCACGCCACTGGACGAATCGCTACTTTTCGTTGACGCGATGGTGCCACCGAGGGAGAACACCGTTATCCGGGGCCCTCCAGTCTTGTCAGTCACAGTGTTGCCTCGCGGTCGTCGAAACTAAAGATTAGAACGCTCGAACGGCTTTCACCCTGAATGGCTCGATGTCGTCGTTTAGGCCATTATCTAATGTCCGGACCGTCACCGTTTGGCGTCAAGAGTCCTCGCGACGGGTGCGGCGTCGGCGGACCACGGACACGTCTTCTTCACCGAGAGCCTCCTGTTCGTCGATGTCAACGTCGACCGTAGGGCGAAAGAACTGCTGAGCGATCAACGTCGGAACGAACGCTGAAAGGATGATCACCGTCACCAGCTCGGTGTACTGCGTCTCGTTGATCAAACTGTTCGTCAGGCCGTACAGCGCGGCGATCGAGCCGAACGTGAGACCCGTGGCCATGAGCAGCGTGGTGTACGCACGTTCTCGCTTGGGGAGACGAAAGTGCGTGGCCGTGGGCCAGACGCCGAGAAATTTCGTCACCATCTTCACGACGAACAACGCCCCAATGACGCCCGCTCCAGTCACGAGCGCGGACGCGGAAATGAGCGTACCCGCGCGCAAGAAGAAGAACGGTGTAAGAAACGCGAACGCAATGGCTCGAATTCGGTCCAATATGACGCGGTCGTTCATAAAGACACCCGCCACGACGAGTCCGGCGATGTAGGCCGGCAGAACCGCCTCGCTGCCAGCGGCCGTCGCTAGGCCACCGAGGCCGAGGAGGACCACGAAGATCAACTTGATCTCAGGTTCACTCACTCGATGGCCCAGGTTCGCCACGGTCCAGCGCACCGCACGCGGGAAGAGGTACATGACGAACGCGGTGACGACGACGAAGACTAAGAGCAACCAGCCGTACGTCGCGAAGAGGCCACCCAGTGCCAACACCGTTCCGAGGTCGGTCACAAAACACGCCGCGAGAATTAACTTTCCGATGTCGTGGCGATTGAGTCCGGTCTCGACCATGACGGCGTACACCACGGCCACCGACGTCGTTGAGAGCGCAATGCCCGTAATTTCGGACGCGTGGAAGTTCCAATCGAGAACGAATCGGGCGTAACAGTACGCACCTATCAAGGGCAGCACGAACGACACCGCCCCGAGCGACAGGCTCGCTCTCCAATGTTTCTTTAGTGAGACCGGATCTATCTCGGCGCCGGCGAGAAACGTCAACAGTATCGAGCCCACACCCGCGAGCAGCGTGGTGTAGTCGGTCTGTTGGACGCGTTCTTGAATCCCTGGAATATTGCCAAAGATCGCGCCCACGAGAATCTCGATAAGGGCGACCGAGACGCCGATTCGAATGCTGATGAACGACGCCAATAGCGCCATGGCGATCCAGATTGCTAGTACGTAATAGACATTCATCGCTACCCCCTGACGTGGCAGGGGTACCGAGACACGGCCCTACCAGCTGACTGTTATTGCTGGTAGATGCCATTAGCTGGGGGTTAGCCAGCGATTTAAAGAGCGGGCCTCATCGCTCAACTCTGATGGTACCAATATTTAAAGTCACGGCGTCACCTCGGCTCGATCAACAGAGCCGGCGAGCCGTTGACGTGGTCATGACCATGACCCTTCTTGTTGCCGGGGTCGAGAGGCGCGAACTCCCGATAAGAAGGTACATACGTTTAGTGGGTTCTTACGCCCTCTGTAGAACCAACTCATGAAGGGCCTCCATACTGAGCAGAGTCAGCAGTTCGTAGAAGGAGTTTTCCGTGGATTGGAACGTCGAAAGCGAAGGAGGTAGTCAGACCGACCCTTCTCCAAAGGACCCCGCGCGTCGTACGTCGGGTTCGGGAGTAATACGAGCGTCTGCCGCGCTGGTATTGGTGATGGCGATCGGTGGCTTTGGATTCTTTCTCGGCCACGACATCATGAAGGCGCACGCGGCGACGCCCACGCGCTCGAGCTTCGTCAGTCCCTACTTCCCCTCAGGTGGTCGCGAAAACTTTTCACCGACGCGGCAAACGCCCGGGGTTGGGTCCAGCGCACCTACGCAGAGTCCCGCTGACACCAAGATCGCTACTTCAGTGGATCCCGGCCTGGTCGACATCACGACCAAACTTTCGTACCAAGGTGCGACGGCCGCGGGAACGGGCATGGTTTTGTCATCCAACGGGCTCGTGTTGACGAACAATCACGTGATCGACGGGGCCACGTCTATCACCGCTCGTGACGTCGCCAACAACACCGTGTACAAGGCCTCCGTCGTGGGCTACGACGCCACCGGCGACGTCGCCCTGCTCCAACTGCAAAATGCCTCGGGCCTCACCACCATCACCACCGGTAACTCCGGCGCGGTCGTGGCCGGCGAGAAGGTCATCGGCATCGGCAACGCCGGCGGGGTTGGCGGCACGCCGAGCTACGCCTCGGGTTCGGTGGTGGCGCTCAATCAATCGATCACCGTGACGGACCAGGCGAGTCCCACGAACTCCGAGCGCTTGACCAAGATGATCGAGGTGAACACGGACGTCCAGCCGGGAGATTCCGGGGGACCATTGGTCAACAGCCAGGGTCAGGTCATTGGGATGGATACGGCCGGCTCGTCCAGCAGTGGCAATCCAGTCTTCGATCAAAGCAGTTCGTCGTCAACGACGGCCTACGCGATACCGATCAACACCGCCCTGGCGATCGTCAAGTCCATTGAGAACGGCAGTTCGTCGTCGACGGTGCACATCGGCGCCACCGCGTTCCTCGGGATTGAGGTGGGACCGTCTTATTCGAGCGGCGCAGGCTTCGGGTCAGGAGCTGGCGCGAGCGGTGTGGTAATTGAACAGACAATTCCCGGTTCTCCGGCGGCAAAGTCCGCGCTCACGCCGGGCGACGTCATCGTCTCGGTCAACGGACGAACCGTCACGACGACGACGTCGCTCGATGAAATCTTGGCGACCTACAAGTCGGGCGAATCAGTGAAGATTGGCTACGTCGACCAGAACGGCGTTCATTCGACCCTTAGCCTGCGACTCGGATCCGGGCCGCCGCAGTAACGAGACCCGTCGTCGCTCAGCTTGTCGTCGCGACAGTGCCCCGTTACCAGTGAACCGGTGGCACGCGGTTCGCGATGAATGCCAGCACGAAGTACTTCACTCTCCTCTCAGCACTTGAGCCGTCGATATTTGCGCGGCGCTTCGACCGGGTATCGCCGCAACGATGTTGGCCAGCGCGAATGCGCTCAGCGCGATGACGACCAGCGTGATGACGGGAACCGTCGGTTCCGGTACCGCGTAGATCGATCGCGCGAAAAGAGTCCAGAGCCATCGCCCGAGCGCGACGCCGAGCGGAACGCCCACGACCACCCCCGTAAGACCCGCTACCGAGGCCTGACACGCAATCGTCGCGACGAGTTGACGTCTCGTAAAACCCAGCGTGCGCAGCAACGCCAGTTCGCGACGTCGGCGCCGAACTGACGCCATGAGCGTCAGTCCGAGCGCCACGACCGCTCCGGCGGCAAGCCCTAGCGCAAGTACGGCCGGGGCCGCACCGATGGAGCGATAGTTTTCAATCTCGGCGGGGTACTGGACTGGAAGTACGTAGACACTTTCGCCGCCCGCCGCGCCGTTCGGCACTGCCTGGAAAGACTGATTTCCGACCCCCGCGATCTTTTTCAACGACGCCACGGCCGTGGCCGACGACACTCCGCCACGCACGCGAATGAAGACAATGGACGGTCCGTTCAAGGTTGGGTTGGGGCTAGCCAGAAACTTCCGCATCGACGCCGGCTCGACGCCAGTGTCGACGATGGCGCCGGTACCCATTGACGAATGAAGCGAGAGCGACGTGCCCACTGCCGGCAGTGTGGCCGTGCCGACGATCACCAGGCGCGTAGGGGGCACGTACACTGGCGCGTCCTTGGGCGTGCCGTAAGTGACGCTGACCGATTGACCGACGCGTTTGTGGAGCTGCACCATCGTCGCCGCCCCCAAGACAATCTGATTAGCCGCGTCAATCTCGTGGCCCGAGAGGAGTGGCGGACTGACCGCGGCGTGCGCGCTCGACAAGAGGATCGGCACCGTCACCCCATCAATTTGCGCGTCCGCGTACTTGTACGCCGACCACGCCGCGACCGAAGGGTCCGCACTGAGCAGACGTGTCGACTGAGGGGGGACGCTGTAGCTGGCCGTCATCGCGTAGTCCCAATTCCAGCCGTACAGCGCGGGATGCGAGACGAGTGTACTAAGACCACTGCTAAAGGTCACGGTCGTCACGACAATCGTGACGGCAAAGACTGCCCCGAGCAGAGCCGAGCGCACCGGCACCCTATCGCGTTCGCGCCCCGGCTCGAGGGCGAATCGCACGCCCACGACGGCCGGCAGTGGGAGGCCCATCGCGGCGAATAGCCGCGCCACCCTAGAGCTCGTGGGGACGACCAAAGTTCGACTTCGGGTCACGAGGCGTCGAGTCCGGCGTCGGGCAAGTACGACGGGCGTCGCGCCGAGGCCCACGACGAGGACGGCGAAACCTAGGCTCAGCACCGGCCAATCAAAAGCAATCCCCTTCTCGGGGTAGACGTGGCTCGCGGGCCCGATGGGCGACAACGGCGTCAGGGCCACCCCGACCACAGTGGCCAACGCGGCGCCGACGACCACTGCCGCGAGAACACCGAGCAGACTCGCGCTCGCCACCGTTGTCGGTCCAGCCCCGAGTGCGCGCAGAATCACCAGGTCGCCTTCACTGCCTTGTACGAGGCGAGTAATGAGGCCGCTGGCGATGACTAACGCCGCCAGAGCGGCGATGAGGCCGAACACGCCCAGGGCGATGGCCTCGGGCTGGATGGAGCGGTCCACTTGGCTAACAAGCGTTGACGTGACGTGAAAGGTGTACGTAGTGCCCCGGGGTAGGCCGTGAATAATTTCGCGCTCCACTGCGGGAACATCGTGGGCCCCGTGCTTGAGTTGGAGCGAATAGTTAATGTAATCAAAGGCGCTCTTGGTCAATGGACCGGTAAGTGCGGGCGTGAAAATCATGAACGCCGGATACCGGTCGACCTCATCGAGAACAACCTCGTTGTTGAGGACCACCGTGCCGACCAGTTTCATTCCGAGTACGAAATGAGGCTTGACCTTGGCCGTGCCAAACCCGGGGAGGCCGGACTGGGCATTGGTATAGAAGACCATCGCAATGGTCTGACCCACGTGCCAGCCCATAAGGCGCTCCGCTTCCGCGGTCATGTCGAACTCGTCAGCTTTCTTGGGATTCGCGATTCGACCGTCAGTGACGGCGACATCATCTTGAGAGAAAAACTCTCTGCCTTCGCTTCCGAGGGCTACCACGCGGCCCGAAACGAGCGCCGGCCAGGGGAGACCGTTGTGACCTCTGGGAGACGCACTCAAATCGAAGGCCGCGCCCGCCACCCGCTGTACCAGGGGTAGATGAGAGATCTTCTTCGTTAGGTTTGGCGCTGCTAGCAAGACACTCATGTCCGACGGGTTGGTACTGGCGAGAAAGACGTCAAAGGACGACTTGGTTCGTCGAGCCGCGCTCAGTGACCCAATGGCAATACCCCCGATCAGTCCTACGAGTAAGACGACCGCCAGGTAACTAGTCATACGCCGAGCAAGATTGACACGGAACCAGTACCAGGTGACACTCAACGCTCTTCTGCTCATTGCGAGGTCCTTGTCGGTCCGGATCTCTGAGACGATCCCCTATCCCTCGCCATCTCATTCTCGGACGTCACGAACGACACTTTTCCACATTGATTGGCGGAGAGAGAGGGGGCCAACATGCGAGCCGAGGTGGTGTCAGCACCACAGGGCTCGCGTCGGCTCGTGGACCCCCTTCGTAACTGCAAGCGTCCAAGACTTGCGAGGTAGTTCTCTCCCGCTAGCGGCCATCCATCGCTGACTGGCGTCCGGAACTCAGAACGCCTGTTCTCGATTCTCGTCTCGCCCTCCCGGCTCGATCTCTAACCAACTACTTATTCGGCGGTGACGGGTTCAGTAGCGCCTCAAGATCAGGTGCCACAGACAACGGGTAAAGGTCTTAGGGTGAGCGAAGCATGATTCCCCTCTCAGTACTCGACCTCGCCACCGTGGCGACCGGTTCAACACCGGCGCAGGCGCTACGAGAGACGACTGAAATGTCGCGGATCGTGGAACGACTCGGCTACCACCGGCTCTGGGTCGCGGAGCATCACGGTATGTCAGCAGTAGCCAGCTCGGCTCCCGCGGTGCTCATCGCCCACCTGGCGGACGCCACGTCGACCCTGAGAATTGGCGCGGGCGGCGTGATGTTGCCCAATCACTCCCCCCTCGTCGTGGCCGAGCAGTTCGGGACCCTCGAGGCGCTGCATCCCGGCCGGATCGATCTCGGTCTGGGCCGGGCGCCCGGCACTGATCCCCAAACGGCACGGGCCCTTCGACGCGCCGCCGACCTTGGGGCCGACACTTTCCCTGATGACGTCGTGGAACTGATCAGCTACCTTCTACCTCGCGAAGGTCGCCCGTCGTACCCTTTCGCCACCCCGGGCAGCGGCTACCTCCCCGAGGTGTGGCTGCTCGGCTCGTCCACCTTCAGTGCGCAACTGGCGGGGATGTTGGGACTGCCCTTCTCCTTCGCCTACCACTTCGCCCCCAATCTCCTCGACCCGGCGCTCAGCATCTACCGATCGACGTTTCAACCCTCCCGCTGGCTAGAAGAACCTCGGGTCATGGTCGCCGTTTCCGTGCTCTGCGCACCCACGACCGACGAAGCTCAGTGGCTGGCGGGCTCGACGGCACTGAGCATCCTTCAGCGCCGTTCGGGCCAGGTCGGCCTGCTGCCGTCCCCGGAAGAGGCCGAGGCGTATCCCTTTACCTTGGCGGAGAGAACGATCATCGATGAGGCCCTGGCGACCCACGTGATCGGTGATCCAACGAAGGTTCACGAAGGACTCGACCTCCTTCAGCGGAGAACCGAAGCGGACGAACTGATGCTCTCAACGCGCACCCATTCGCACCAAGCACGAGTGCGCTCGTTCACGCTGGTGGCCCAGTCGTGGGGACTCGCTCCAGCGAAGAGCTGAGGCACCGCGGCAACTGACGTGACCACAGTTCACGTCACCAGAGGGGCGAGATTGCCCGCCAAAACGGCTGGCTCAACGATCGCTGCTCACTGCAAGAGATCAGACGGAACTTCCGAGTTCCCCAAGGTCTCAGTTTCGCTTTTCCGGTTTTAAAAAGGGGTCCACCCGGTCCTTCTTCTTGCGAGCATCGGTGATCGCACGCCAGAGTGCTTGAAGGTCGGTCGTCGCGCGGTAGTGGCGTCCGCGCTTCTCGCCCACGGCCTCGAGAAGTCCGGATTCCGACAGTTGGCGCAAGTCTCGGCTCGCCGTGACTTCCGTGATCTCCTCGGTGGACGTGCCATTCAGTGACGCTCGATAGGTGGCACTACGAACGCGAAGACCCACTGACGCGTCGTAGAGAGCTACCACGGTTCGATCGGGCAGTCCCTTTGACGCAGCCAGCTTCTCAAGCTGGCCCCAAAGGAGATCATTTTCACCGACTCGGCGCTTTAGAGTCTGGGCCTGTCGCAGATGTGCCGTCAGCATGAATCGCACCCACGGACGAGCATCGCGATCGGGCTGCCAGGATCGCGCGCCCACTTGAGCCAGCGCGTCGAAGTAGTCCTGCGCGTTTCGACCGAGATACTCATCAACACCGCCGTAGGTCGGTGGAAGAACTCCTTGCTTCGCGAGAACGAGGGCGTGAAGACACCGTGCGATCCTTCCATTGCCATTTTGGAACGGCCGAATCATGACGAGGTTCAGGTGCGCCAGAGCGGCACGTACCAACGCGGGCGAGCCGTCCGATGATTGAAGTGAATCCGCGAGTTCGTTCATCAACGTTGGAACGTCACCCGCGTCGGGCCCCATGTATATGGTCTCGCCGGTATCACGATCAAGTACCGAGGCGGGACCTACGCGCCAACGACCGGGACGATCCTTCGTGTCGTGAGTTCCCATGATGAAGTGAAGGCCCTTTACGAGTTGACTCGAATAGGCAAAATCGCCGTCGCTGGACAACTGCGCCACGTACGTCATCGCGTCCCGGTATCCCTTGAGGACGAGGCGCGCTACTTCACCAGTGTCAATCGGAGGCTCGCCGAGGTCGATCGCCGTAGCGTCATCGAGCAAAGCGTGAAAGCCGTCAATGCCGCTAGAACCTTGGATGGCTCGAGCGAACTGGATTCTCTCCAGCGAATCTGAGCAGCGACGTGGTTCCTGCAGTCGCAGACGGAGACTCGCGCTCAACTCTCCGATTCTCGCGAGCACCGAGATCTCATCGTCATCGAGTGGTGGTGCTTGAAATAGCATGAATAATGACCTCGCACGCATCAACGTTCATGTCTAATTGTAATCAACATTCCAGAGAAACCTTGGTTTACCCAGACATTTCTCGGCGCCGGGGACCGCCGACCGCACTTTCCGGCAAAGTGACTTCACCCCCAGGCGCGCTCGCCTTCAAAAATCAACGGAGCGTTTCGCGACGAAATCTATTCGATATCGACGACTCTGCGTACCCGCACTACGAGGTCCGATACTTATGGTCATCGGTAGTGGCCTCATACGCCGTCCCAAAGAGTACGCGACGTTGAAGCAAACGTGCGCCAATTGAATCCACGTGTGGACATTTTTTTGCAACCGGTCGTGCACGCCGTCACTTTAGGGACAACGCAACCTTCATCTATGTCGATTGAGAAGAGTGAAGTTGACCGATCGACAGGCTCTTGCACTCGTGAGGACCGACACAACATGCACTCGCGACGACTTTCGCGCGATCGTTTCACGACGACAGCGACGCCGACAACGTTGCGGAAACATGCGCGCGTCAAAATCATAAGTAATTCGTATTCCCTAGCGTTGAAGTGACTCGACACACTCGACAAATCGATTGACAAAATTGTCCCAACGGAATCACACTCCACCAATTTATGGAGTTATTGGTGTACTTTTGCTTTCGTCGGTACTTCATTTTTTTAGTAATCCATTTTCTCTACATCAAAATGGATTACGTAATAGACGTTATTTCCTAGAGCAAATGCGAGGGTGATTGTGGCTTTTAAGAGAAAGATTCGCAATGAGGATGTCAATATGAAGAGCCCCGGGGGCGGGGCCGTCGGGCTTCTGACCGGCGTAAATCCACAGGACAACAGTTCCGTCGGAAACTCTCATCCATCAAGTGAGTCGTCGTACTCGACAACTATCACCCCCGCTGGCGAATCCGAGGTTCGCATCATTCGCCTCGGCGAGAAACTCGTCAGCTCGAATCTCATCACGGAAGCCCAACTCGATCAGGCGCTCGAAATGCAGCGCGACGCCGGAGGTCGACTTGGTGAGGTCCTAGTAAGCCTCGGTGCGCTGAGCGAGCAGTCCCTCGCCAACGCACTCGCGGGGTTCTTTGGATTCGAAGTGGCGAACCTTCGCCGCGACGTCGTCGATCCGGCCGTCCTCACCCTCGTCCCAGAAGTCGTGGCGAGAGAGACCATGTCCTTTCCCGTTCGTTTAGAAGATGACGTTCTCTATATCGCGGTCGCCGAGCCCAGCGATGATCTGAAGTCGCGACTCGGTCAGACGAGTGGCAAGACGGTCCAACTACTTATCGCCCCCAGCGGTGACATTCACTGGGCCATCGACAGCAACTACCACGCGCTCGGCAATGTGGACAAGTTGGTCCAAGCTTTCGAGTCCGTCGAGGGATCTCGCAAGCGCAATGCTGAATCATCCGAACCTCTCATCGTCGCCGACGACGCACCGGTCGTTCAGGTCGTGGACCGAATCCTTACCCAGGCCATGCGCGACCGCGCATCCGACGTGCACATCGAACCCGCTGACGACATCGTGCGCGTGCGCTTTCGCATCGACGGCGCCTTGAAGGAAGTGCTGCAGCTGCCCGCCACGATTGGGCCGGGCCTCGTGAGTCGGATCAAGGTCATGGCGAACATGAACATCGTCGAACGTCGTCGTCCCCAAGACGGTCAACTCACGATCGTGATCGACGGCAAAGAGGTCGACGTGCGCGTCGCCACGACCGCCACGATCATGGGCGAGAGCTGCGTCATGCGACTACTTGATAAGACGCGCTCGGTGCTTCGCCTCAACGACCTCGGCATGCCCGTCAAAACCCACGCCGCGTACTCGAAAATCGTACGCTCGCCCTTCGGCATGGTGTTGTGCGCCGGACCAACCGGTAGTGGTAAGACCACGACGCTCTACGCGACCTTGACTGAGGTGAGCAATCCCACTATCAACGTCATGACCATTGAGGACCCCGTCGAGTACATCTTTCCCTCGATCAACCAGATCCAGACCAATGAGCAAGCGGGCTTAACGTTCGCGACCGGTCTTCGATCAATTCTGCGCCAGGACCCCGACGTGATCCTGGTCGGCGAGATCCGAGACGTCGAGACGACCCGCGTCGCGGTACAGTCCGCGTTGACCGGGCACTTCGTCGTGTCGTCGCTTCACGCGACCGACTCCGTGTCGGCATTGCACCGTTTTCTCGACATGGGCATCGAGTCGTTCCTCATCGCGTCGTCGGTTCTCGCGGTCGTTGGCCAACGGCTCCTTCGCCGTATCTGTCCGTCGTGCAAGACGACCTACACCCCTTCCGACGATGAGATGATCTTCTATCAAGAAGGCGGCGGGACAGCGAAGGAGACCTTCTATATAGGTACCGGTTGCAACTACTGCGCGAACACCGGCTACAAGGACCGCATTGGTGTGTATGAACTACTCGTCATGACCCCGGAACTGCGGCGCCTCATCGTCGGTTGGGCCACCCAAGAAGAGCTACGCAACATGGCTGTGAAGCAAGGAATGAGCACCCTTCGCCAAGAGGCAATCAACCTGGTAACGCAAGACGTCACTTCAATCGCCGAGGTCATCAGGAGCGTGTACACCCTATGAGCAAAGACAAGACTCTCACCGACTACCGCTTCAAGGCACTGGACGAGTCCGGCAAGCAGGTATCGGGCACCGAGTCGGCCGCCTCGACCGGCGCCGCGCACGTGGCCCTGCTCGCTCGAGGACTCCAGCCCCTCGAGGTCGGCGCCAAGAAAAACTTGATGAAATTCGAGATCACCCAGAAGAAGGTGCCCCGAAAGGACCTGACGAACTTCACGCGTCAGTTGGCGGTCTTCATGCGCGCGGGTATTCCGATCATGGAAGCCCTTGAGGTCATCACCGAAGAGACCCAGAACAAGATGTTGAAGGTCGTTCTGCTGGAGATGGTGGACAGCCTTCGCGCCGGTGACACGTTCGCCGCGGCCGCGGCCATCCACCCCGAGGCTTTTCCCAACTTCTACGTGGGAATACTCGAGTCCGCGGAGTTAACCGGCAACTTAGACACGGTGCTCAACCAGCTCGCCGACTATATCGATCGCGACTCTAAAGCCCGTGGCAAGGTCACCGCGGCGCTCATCTATCCTTCGGTCGTCGCTTGCATGTCGGTGGTGACGGTGCTCGTCCTCGCGGTCTTCGTCATGCCGCGCTTCGAGGTATTTTTCAAGAGCCTCAACGCCAAGCTCCCTCTCATGACGCGCCTGCTGCTGTCGTCAACGTCGATCATTGGCAAGGACTGGTACTTCGAACTCGCGCTCGTGATCATCATTGTGGGTGGCTTCATGACAATGCGCCGTACCGATAAAGGTCGGGACATCCTCGACTCGTTGATGTTGAAGCTCCCCGTCGTTGGTGACCTCACCGAGACCGCCATCATCGAACGAGTCTGTAGAGTTCTCGCGTCGATGCTCCGAGCCGGCGTCGACCTTCCTCGTTCGATGGCGGTAACAGCCGAATCCGCGAACAACGCCGTGTACAAAAAGGCCCTGGAAGGCGTACGCGAGGCGATGATGCAGGGTCAGGGAGTCTCGGGGCCCATCAATCAGACCGAACTCTTCCCGGCAGCGGCTCGCCAGATGTTTCGCGTCGGCGAAGAGACCGGAACGCTCGATCAGCAGCTCGAAGTTGCTGCCGCGTACTACAACCGCGAACTGGAGACGAAGTTGGAGAGGGCCACGGCTCTCTTTGAGCCCGCGATCATCATCTTCATGGGTGTCGTCGTCGGATTCGTGGCGGTGGCCCTTATCTCAGCGATGTACGGCATCTACAACCAGGTGAAAGTTGGATGAGCACCAAAAAGCGTCATCGCACTATGAGAAAGGCGCTGCGTCGCACTTTTGGAGTCTTGGTTGTCAGTAATGACGTCCGTGGTGAGGGCCGCGATGAAGAAGGTTTTACGCTGATCGAGTTGGTCATCGTCGTCGCGGTTATCCCGATCGTCATTGGGAGCCTCGCGGCGGGCCTTCTTGCCATGTTCTCGCTTCAAACGGGGGTGTCAACACGCCTTTCGAACTCGGCCGACTCTCAAGCGGTTGAGGCGAGTTTTCGAACTGACGTCCAAAGCGCTGCGCGGCTAACTACAAACCCATCGACTCTGACTACCCAGTGCGGACCCGGGAATCAACTGTTAGGGCTCGAATGGAACCTTGACCCGTCGACACACGTCTATCAGAATGTGGTCTCTTACGTAAGTGTCCCGGTAACCAGCGGTTCGACCACGACGTATTCTCTGGTTCGCCAGGCGTGCACCTTGGGAGCTTCAACCACCGCGGGAAGCACCACCACGGTTTCGTCGGACTTAGCGAGCGGTCAGTTGCCGCCGACCGTCCTTTCCGCGCCGGACCCTGCCGCGCCGAACGATGCCGCGTCAAAATGGATTCTCACGCAGAACGTCACGTGGGTCAGTTTTGGCATCGCCGCACCCGAGACCGGTGGCAAGTCGTATAACTACACCCTGGTCGCCGTTCCCGCGTCAAACGCTTCGGCGAGCGACACCGGAGGGCCGATCAGTGTGAACGAGACCGCGGGCTGTGGCTACGCCGCGCCCGGGTCGGGAACCTACGCGACTTCACTCTGTCTCGTCGACCTCACGGCTTTGACCGGTAACAACATGATTGCCGCGCGACAAGGATGCGTGGAGGTTTCCGTGCCCCTGCCGGGGGGCTCGGCGATGTACTTCTGTCTGGGTATCACCGGTGCACCCGTTGCTCCGTACGCGCTACCAACGTGGACGGACGGATTTCTCGGCAACAGCATCAACGGCGTCCCGTTTTACTCCGACATCCCGGGTGATCCGGCGCTCTATCAGACGTGTGAGGGCGGCTCGGCGACGTGTGTGGTCAATGGAGTCACGGTGCCCAACGTGTGGGGCGGCATTACGACCATCACGATCTCCAACATCACTGTCGTCGCGCCCGACGGTAATCCGGCGACGGGCTGGGATTTTGTCAGTGCGGACGCGGAATCAACTGACGGTGGTGAGTCGATCTCGTGGACGACGAGCGCGCAATCGGGAGTTCCCCCAGACCTTTATTTAATCCCTAACGGCGAATCGGTCGATACGCCGTCGGATCCGATCGGCAACGCTTGCAACACTGGTGCGGGTGTTTCTCCGGCCAACGTTCTAACGGGATCTGGCAGTACGACGATCACGTGCGACGGATATTCGAATGGCGTAAAAAATGGCACCGCGATGGTCGAGGCGATGACTCCCACGAAAGTGACCGTGACCCTGGTCGGTACGGGCCTCGAGGGCATGTCAATGGGGCTTCTGTTCTAATGGGCGGCCTTACGAATACCTCTACCTCAAATTTCGGAGGATCAGCGGGTCGTCGTTTCGTGCCGTCGCTCGTGTCAATTCTCGACTCGAATCACTTTAACGTTCCTACGGCGTTAGTGACCACTCAGAGCGAACCTTACCGCGTTACCTCCTTGAGGAAAGTGAGTCCATGAAGAATCCTTCGCGTCCCCGGCCCGTAAGCACCTCGCGCACGACGGTGCCCTCAAAGCGACGTCGATCCGAGGCTGGCGACACGTTGGTAGAAGTTCTGCTCGCCGTCATGGTCCTGGGGATCGCGTCGGTCGCGATGATTATCGCGTTCTCCACTTCCATCTCGGCCTCGGCCGAACATCGTCACTTGTCGGCCACGGGCATCGTGCTCGACAGCGTCTCGCAGGAAGTCATATCGGAAATCCAAGCGCAACCAGTGTTGTTCACCTGCCCCGAACCGGGTAATGGCCCCGAGCCACTCTCTTACTACCAGGCGAACGTACCAATGGCCATCGCCTCGCCCTACACCACCGAGTACAGCGCGGCGTTCGCTTCTTTAGATCCAGTGCAGTTCTGGAATTCCGCTACGTCGAGTTTGTCGACCAGCTGCCAGGCCAATGAACCTCAAATGATCACGGTCAGCGTGACAGAACTCTCGAACAGTCAAATTTTCTCCAACAGTTTTGTGGTTGACTCCCCGCTCGACGGCATTACTGGAGGCACTGGTGGTTCAGCCTATGGTGCCGCTGCACAGTTGATATTCACGACCGAGCCCGTCGGAGGAACAACGGGAGAACAGCTGGCGACCCAGCCCGTGGTGACCGTCGAAGACGCGAGTAACAACGTGGTAATCGACGACTTGTCTCCGGTTATCTTGACGATCACCGGAAATACCGGCGTTGCGCTGACGGGCTGTTCGGGAACTGAAACCCTCGGCGTGGTCACGTTCAAGGGCTGCGCGGTGGGCAGTGCGGGCACGTACACCCTCACGGCGAGCGACGGCGATATGCCGGGTAGTTTCGTGAGTACCACTTTCACCGTGAGTGCCTCCGCGGACTATCTCGTGTTTAGCACGCAACCGGTCGGAGGAGCTTCGGGTGCGGCCCTGCAAACCCAGCCAGTGGTGGAGGCCTACACCGCTGGTAGTCCGGACGCCTCGTGGTCGGGGACCGTCACGTTGACCGCGTCAGGAGGTGTCTTATCCGACTGTTCGAGCGCCGCCGCCGTTCACGGTGTGGCAACTTTTGCCGGTTGCAGCTTTTCGGGCGCGTATTTCTACAATCCTATTTCGAACGTCTATCTGGCCACTCCCTACACGTTGACCGCCTCGGCGAGTAATTCTGTTCCGACGAGCCCCAAGACGAGCCACACCTTTGCGGTAACGGGACCCGGCTCTGCGAGTCAACCCGTCTTTACAACACAGCCCACCGGAGTTGCCAACGTGAATCCCGCCACGCCCTTCGTCGTGCAACCGGTTGTCACGGTTGAAGACTCGTTTGGCAACATCGTGACGACGTCCAGCGTTTCCGTGAAGTTATCCATTAGTAGCGGGACACTGTCGTGTACGACCAATCCAGTGAACGCTTCGGGTGGCGCCGCTTCGTTCTCGGGCTGCGGCGGAAGCCTAACGGGAACGAACCTCACGTTGCAAGCGACCGCCAGTGGCTTGGCGTCAACGACGAGTGCGAGCTTTAACATTACCGGCCCCGTCACGCAGATGGTCTTTACGACCCAGCCGTTCGCGGGAGTATCCGGCGCGTACTTTACGACGCAGCCGGTCGTTACCCTCGAAGACGCAACCGGTACCACGGTGACGTCCTCTACCACGGCCATTACCTTGACTCCGTCAGGTGGTGCCCTATCGCTTTGTTCGAACCTGACACCGAACGGGGGCGTCGTGCAGGTGGCGACGTGCAGTTTTGCGGGTATCGTCGGAACTCCCTATAACTTGACCGCGCAGTACGGCTCGGGCCCTGGGGCCCTGACCGCGGTGAGCGGATACATTTCGCCCTCGGGTGCCGGCGCGGCGACGCAGTTAGTCTTCACCACTGAACCAGTTGCGGGCGCTGCGGGGTCGGCCTTCACGACCCAACCCGTCGTATCCATTGAGGACTCGGGCGGCAACGTGACGACGTCGTCGTCGACCATCACGTTGATATCCTCGGGGGGCGTGTTGTCGTCGTGTTCGAACTTGACCGCCGTAGAAGGCGTCGTGCAGGTGGCGGACTGCACGTTCGGGGGTCTCGTGTCACCGGCGACCTACACGCTGAGGGCCAGTTCGGGCTCACTGGCTCCGGCGACGAGTAGGCCCTTCACACCGGCGGCTCCAGGGCCCGCCTCGGGCACTGCCTCGACGGTGGGCGCCAGTCCCACGGTCATTCTCCCTACCGGCAGCACGACCTCCAGCGTGACGGTCACACTGTTTGACTCCTACGGCAATCCGGCCCCTGCGAGGAACGTAGTTCTTACTCAAGGTGGCACAAGTTCGGTCATCACTCCGATCTCGAGCACCACGAACGCCAGTGGTGTCGCGACGTTCTCCGTCTCGGACACCCTCTATGAGGTCGTTACCTACTCGGCAACTGACTCAACGGACTCAGTCCCAATTACTCAACAAGCCCAGGTTTCTTTCGTTATCCAGCTATTGCCGCCAAACGTCACGCTCGACTACGGCACGACCACGGGTTCGATCTCGGTCGCCTTCACTGGTCCGTCGGACGCTCCGGCGGGTCAGACCTACTCCGCTCTCGCCTGTACGGACCCGGGGATGTCGGCCTACTGCGTCGGTCCGACGCCCATCACGTCGGGCGCTCAGATTACTGGGCTTACGAACGCTCAGGGTAGCCCGGGCACCAACTACTACGTGACCGTCACCGCCGTCGCCTCAACGGGATACCTGGCCTCAACCTCCATCGTCGCCGGACAACAGGCGGCTACGAGTCAAGTGAACGCGCCGACCGGAGTGACGGTAGCCTCGTCGACGACGACCGCGGGAGCGATCACCGCGACCTTCACGGCCTCCTCGGGAACGGCGCCGAGTTCCTACACCGCTCTCGCCTGTACGGACCCGGGGATGTCGGCCTACTGCGTCGGTCCGACGTCCATCACGTCGGGCAGCCAGATCACGGGTCTCGTTTCAGGCACCCCGTACTACGTGACAATCACCGCGAACCCACCGACGGGCTACGTCGCCGCCACGACGGCCGCCGCGGTGGGACCGACGCCGGCCACGATCCAACTGAACACGCCAACGGGCGTCACGCTCGGTGATGGCATGGTTGGAGGTTCGATCTCAGTGACCTTCACCGCGCCATTCAACGCGCCGGGCAGCCAGGCCTACACGGCCTTGGCCTGCACGGATTCGGGCATGACGCTCCCCTGCACGGGACCCGTAGCCATTACCTCGGGGGGCCAGATCACGGATCTCGTTTCAGGCACCTCGTACTACGTGACGGTCACCGCCGTCGCGTCTGCGGGATATCTGGCTTCCGTTCCTTCACCCTTCGCAGGCCCTCACATCGCTGCACCATGACATGAGTAAGTTCATTCGAGTATCTCACCAGAGATATAGGGGCGACCATTTCCAGGGGAGTCCAACGCCAAACCGGCGTCGAAGGACGGAGGGGACGAGCGAGAGTGAGCGAGGAGCCATTCTTATCCTCGCCCTTGCCTATATCGTCGTGGTGAGCGTGATCGTGGCGGCCCTGACCACGTGGGCCACGAACGATCTCAACAACACGACGAAGTTTGTTTCGGCGCGGTCGATGGACTACGCCGCCAGTAGCGCGGTGCAAGTCGCCATCAATAGCATTCGTTACACCACCTTGGTCGGCCCTAACGAGACCTTGGGCGCTAAACCACCGAGTTACTGCTGGGGTACCAGCGCCACCGCTCCTTCGACCCTGACGACCGACAACGTCGACATCGCCGTCTGGTGTAGTACCCAGGAAGACCTCGGAAGCAGCAGTACCCGAACGGTGACGTTCTACGCGTGCAAGAGCGCTGTTCTAAGCGCGGCCTGCGCCGCGGCACCCCTGCTGCAAGCGATCGTTGTCTTTGACGACTACCCTCAGGGGAGCAGCGCGCCCTTAAGTGGACAGTGCTCAAAGTACTGCGGCGTGGGCGCTCTCTTAGAGAGTTGGGATTGGGGCTCGTTGGCGGGCACGTCCACCGGACTGAGCGCTAACGAGATCAGCGTTGTTTCCACGCCGCCCACTCTCGCGGCGGTGGGCTCCACCTACGTCACGAACGCCACGGCGACGTCAGGGGACCCGGTGGCCGTCTCGTCGGGTAGTGCAGGAATCTGCACCGTGGCGTCGGGGGTCGCTCATTTCATCGCGGATGGCACGTGCACCGTCAACTTCAACGACGCGGGCAACACCCGCTATTTGGCCGCGAGCCAAGTGCAACAGACCATTTCGGTGGGACAGCACACCAACACGATTACCGTTACCTCTTCCGCTCCCACGGGATCAGTAGAGGGAGGTCCCACTTACACGCCGGTCGCGACCGCCTCGTCGGGCGACGCCGTGGTCGTCACGTCGGCGACGCCCAGCACCTGCGCGGTGGCCGCTGGTGTCGTCTCATTCATCGACAGCGGTACCTGCACTATCTACTTTAACGACCCAGGCAACACTGACTACAGCGCGGCGGTGCAGGTGCAACAGACCATATCGGTGGCGCTCCCGGCCCCCGCTGGCGCCGACGTACAGGGCGTGCCGAGTCCCCAAGACGGCAAACCCGACAACGGTGACTCGATTCAGTACATTTACAATCAGACCATGACGCCGAGCTCGCTCTTGAGCGGCTTTACGGGCGCTTCCACCTCGGTGTACGTCCAACTCTCGAGAAGCAGTGGATCCACGAATTTGGTGGTCTGCTCGACGAACACCTGTTCCACGTTCATCAATCTGGGGACCGTGAGTCTGGGAGACAGTTCCAGTACCGGGCACTACGTGTCCCCGGGTGAGTTTGGCACCGTCACTATGAAGGCCACCATGGTTATGTCGACCGTCAGCGGTGAGTCGATCGTCACGGTGACGCTCGGCACCGTCGTCTCGGGAACCGTGAACGCCATCTTCCCAGCGGCCAAGAGGACAACGATCGTCTGGACACCGAGTGCTTCGGCGACGAGCTCTTCGGGTGGCATCGCTTGCGCCACGGGAGCGGTTACCCAATCTGCGGCGCCCCAGGTGAACTTTTGATTGCGTAGTGACCCCTTCGCCTTTCTAACGAGAGACGAAATAGCCTTCTCACGCTGAAGTCTCCCCAACGTGACGAGTGACCAAACGAAGTGACGCCAGCGTCCTTGGCATTGGGTCCTTCGTTGAAACGAGTTCCCACGATTCTCCTTTCAGCGTTAACGAACGCAATTGTGCTTCGTACGAGATCGTCGCGGTTGAGAGCATAAGTTCGTCCGCCGCGGTTCGCCGTCGCACCTGACCCCGTCCCTTGCGCACGGTTTCGGGATCACCGAGCACGTGGGCCGCCGCCGCCTCGTTGACGACGGTTCTCTCCGCCGAAGTGAAACGATACAAGGGCGCCCCTTCGAGAGAGGGAGGCAAGATCGAGGCGCTTCCAACGAGCACTTTATCGAGGACGCGCGTTGCAAAGTCCACTTTCTACCAGCGATGTGTCGAACTTGAGTTCTCGGCCAAATGGAAAAGACGCCGGACACCTTTCGCAATCTCGCAATGATCTATCCGGAGCAGCGATGGCGACATTCCCGAGACGCTTCCTCGAACATTGAACGATCATTAAGAGACCAAAATCTCCCACCACGCGCGCGAGAAATCACCTAGAGCTGCCCAGACCGTCAATAGAAATTCCTCGCTAACTTCCTCGAAGCCACCTACTCCCAGCGCGCAGTTGCATCCCAGGTCGTCTGCGCAAAGAACATTCGATTCGACCTGATCGGCAACGCTGGCTTCACCAAGAACTTTAACTTTGTCGACGGGGCCAACGGAGAGTGCCAGATCTCACACGTGGCCGGCTTCCTCTCGGTCGACGCCGAGCCGAGCGATCGCAATAACGCGGCGAGACCGGGCTCTTCGTTCCGCCAGCGAAGTGACGACGGACTCAAGCTAAGCGCTCAAGCACTTCATCGCTCCACGAACGATGTCGTTCTTACCCGAGTCCCGATTGTCTCTCGTCATTCGCGGGCCAACCGGGCCGAAATGGGTGGACGGAATCGGGCATCGGTCGTTTCCGCGAGTTGATAACGAACTGGCAAAAGACCGACTGTTGACGGCAGGAAAAGGCCTTCCGTGGCGACTGTCGACACGGGTATGAGATCCCGCAATGCCCGAACACGCTTGGGCGAGACGTTGAAACGACTTGCACCCGAAACCGCCAGCTGCGGTGCTGGCCGCGGCGTTGATCACTACTAGCACCCTCGTGCAAGAGCGATGACGCGATCCCCCTCTCGCCATCGCAACGCGAAATCGTCGAATCACAATTCGACGTTGCGATGAAACACATCGTGACGCGAACCACCAAAGACTCAACGTGAGCGATCGCGCCGCTTATGGCCTTTTTAGCATTCACTACAGCAAAACAACTAATGACGATTCAACTTCAACATGATCTATCAGGAGTTTTGATAAGAAATCGTTGAAAAACTTGTTCAGAATGTGTTCAAATCACTCAAAGGACCTCGTCTAAAATTCGCCTTAACCGTTTGAAATATATAAATCGGTGAGAAAAACGGGGAGTTTCCGAGTGTCGGTACACCCATTAATGAAATAAGGGAGTAAGAATATGGTTTCGACCTACCAACGCCTCAAGCGCCGTAGGGATGTTGGGGAGATCGACGGTTTTACCTTGATCGAACTTCTCATCGTCATTGTGGTGCTCGGTATTTTGGCTGCCGTTGTCATCTTCGCCCTAGGCGGGATTACGGGCAAGAGCCAACTTGCAGCATGTCAGGCCGATGGAGCGACATTGGCAACTGCCATCTCAGCCTTCCACGCACAAAACCCAGGCGTTACGCCAACGACAAAACTCTTGATTGCGACGACGGCGGCAACCCTGAAGACCGGTGGACCCTACGTTCAGTCGTGGCCGAACGCTACGAGTTACTCGTACACGATGGCGAAGTCAGGTACAGCGGGAGCCGTCACGTTAACCGTGAACGGCCTCACTGGAGCGTCCAAGGGTAAGTCAGCCGTTTACACTGGTCCCAGTATGTGCGGTACCGCTACCGGCGGCATTCAACTGTAATTAAGGCTTTTCTCTAAACCACTCGAGGTGTCCGGCCACTGAGCTCGGCACCTCGGGTGGTCTTTTTCGAGTTGGAGGATTTCGTGAGCGAAGATCAGTCCTTAACGATCGACCCATGGCTACAAGCTCTTTGGGACCAAAATGGGACCGACCTCCTGCTGTCGGGCGGCTCGCAGCCTCGAATCCGGGTAACCGGAAGACTTCGTCCCCTGAGTAACGCTCAAATCTTGTCTGGATCGGATATCAGAGACATTTCTCTGCCGTTACTCACGCCAAGCCAACGGGATATCTTCGAAGAGTTTCTTGACGTCGACTTCTCCTTCTCCTGGGGCGATCGAGCACGAATCCGCGGCAGCGTCT
>OCZT010000532.1_pt1 | contig 37865 bp, 32 predicted proteins | sample 1539031 | NCBI WGS metagenome assembly OCZT01 (sample SAMEA3539308, study PRJEB22396) | soil metagenome | biome: tundra; feature: field; material: soil | place: USA | collected 2010-05 | depth 0.15 m
CGGCAGCGGGGTTGGCGCCGGCGGGGCAAAGGCTTCGGTGTGTGTGCCGCTGGCCGGCGCTGCCGCGTCTTCGGCCGCGCGGGCCGCGGCGAGGAGCTCGGTCGCGCGAGGTGGGGGCGCGGGCAGGCGGCGTCCCAACTCGGGCATCACCGGGCGCGCGCGAAGCGTGGCGACCAGCGGCGCGGCCGCGACGGGCGAATTGGCCACGGCCGCGCGGGCGCAGTCGATCACCAGACGATACGGATTGTAGAGGGCGTACACGCTATAGCTCGAGACGCCGGCCGCTTCGAGCACGACGCGGGTCGTGTTGTTGGGATGGCGACCGATGCGAATCTGACGTACCAGATCGGTGTCGCCGTCGAAGCGCAGCGTTTGATCGAGCAGCGGCGGCGCGGCGCGCACCGACGGCAGATCGACGAAGACGCGCGCCGGGTCGGGCAGCCGCTCGTCATGAAACGGGACCTCGGCGTCGAGCTCGATGGTGATGCGCACGGCGTCCGGCAACAGCTCCCGGTGAACGCTCTTGATCGTCGCGACCCGGGCGCGAGAGTCTACGCTGGAGCGCGAGGTGTCAGTGCGCGCGGGGGTGGGGCTCAGCGCGCCAGTGGAAGAAGCCGGGTCGGCGTCAATTGCGAGGACTTGCGGTACCTGTTTCGCGAGCTTGCTGGTCGGGTACTGCGCGGCGAGCGCGCGCAGCGCACGAATGCCGGCCGTCTTGTCCTGCGGCTGCCCGAAGCGCGCGAAGGCGTCGAGCGAGAGGCGTCCAGCCTGCCACAGCGCGTTGTCGCTGTAGCCGCTGGCCGGATAGCGGCGCACGATCGCTTCATACGCCGCGACGACCGCACGCACGGTCTTGAGGGTGGCGTCAGCCTGATCATCAGCCGACACCGCGAGCACCGGACGCACCGCCTGCTCGCGCGCGAGCGCGTCCGCATACATCGACCTGACCGTCGCCGCCGAGAGGTCGGCGGCAGTGAGCAGGGCGGCGAGTGCGAGGACGAAGGGTCGTCTAGGCATGGGCGTACCTGCTGTCATCGGAGCTGCGTGTCCACTTCCTCGAAGTACTGCTTGTCGACGAGCACCTCGCGCGGCTTGCCGCCGGCGGCCGGCGACACGAGGCCTTCCATTTCCATCATGTCCACCAGACGCGCCGCGCGGCTGAAGCCGATGCGCATCCGCCGCTGCAGGTAGGAAATCGACGCCTGGCCGCTCGTCACGATGATCCGAGCCGCTTCGTCGTAGAGATCGTCCTTGTCCACCTCGAACGCACTGCCGGTCGTTTTCTCCTCGGCGGTGATCGTCTCGTCGTACACCGGCTTGCCCTGCTTGCGCAGGTAGCTCGCGAGCCGCGCGCTCTCCTGCTCGGAGATGTACGGCCCATGCAGCCGGATGAACCGAGACGACGCGGGCGGCAGAAACAGCATGTCGCCGCGGCCGAGCAGAGACTCGGCGCCGTTGCCGTCGAGAATCGTCCGCGAATCGATCTTCGACGACACGCGGAAGGAGATCCGCGCGGGCAGGTTCGCCTTGATGAGCCCGGTGATCACGTCGACCGACGGCCGCTGCGTCGCGAGAATCAAATGGATGCCGACGGCGCGCGCCATCTGCGCCAGCCGCGCGATCGATTCCTCGACCTCGTTGCTCGCCACCATCATCAGGTCGGCGAGCTCGTCGATCACGACGACGATGAAGCAGAGCGGCTTGGGCTCCTTGCCGTCCTTCGGCGTCCGCTTCTCGGCGATCTGCTGCCGGATGTTCCGGTTGTATTGTTCGATGTTGCGGACGCCTTCCGCGGCGAGCGTCTTGTACCGCTCTTCCATTTCGCGCACGGCCCACCGCAGCGCGTTGGCGGCCTGCTTCGGATCGACGACGACCGGCGTCATGAGATGGGGAATGTCGTCGTACATCCCGAGCTCCAGCCGCTTCGGATCGATCAGGATCAGCCGCACATCGTCCGGCGTCGCGCGGTACAGGATGCTCGTGAGCATGGCGTTGATGCCCACCGACTTGCCGGCGCCGGTCGAGCCGGCGATCAGGAGATGCGGCATGGCGGCGAGATCCGCGACGTACGGCTCGCCGTGGATCGTCTTGCCGAGCGCGATCGTCAGCTTGGACGACGACCGGCGGTAGACCTCCGATTCGAGAAGCTCGCGCAGCGAAATCTGCTCGCGCGTGCGGTTCGGAATCTGGATCCCGACGGTCGATTTGCCGGGGATGCGATCGATCAGCACCGACTCGGCCTGCATCGCGAGACAGAGGTCGTCCGAGAGGCTGGTGACTTTCGAGTATTTCACGCCCGCGTCCGGCTTCAGCTCGAAGGTGGTGACGACCGGCCCGGGATGGATCTGCACGACGCTGCCTTCGACGGCGAACTCGCGGCACTTCTCCTCGAGCAGGCGCGCGCCGTCCATGAGCTCGCGCTCGTCGACTTTGCGCTCGGTCTTCGGCGCGTCGAGCAGGGCCAGCGGCGGCAGGGCGTAGTCGCCCTTGCGGCGCTCGGCGGGCGCTTTGGCCAGCGGCTCGGAATCGGCCAGCAGCAGCGGCGGCGCGGGCATGTTCACTCTGGGCGGCTTCGCCGGCTGGAACGATTTGACGCTGCCAAAAGCCGGCGCGGCCACGGGCGCGTCGTCCTCACGCTTCATCGAGGGTTTGGGCCGGGCAAGCTCGGCCCCGACAGGCTGACCAGCCTCGGCCCCCGCAATCATCGGCGGGACGCCCTTCTTCGTGTGCTTGGCGACGACCTCGCGGCGCTGTTTCTCGCGGCGCCGGTCCTCGCGCCACGCGCGGAACGATCCAATCGCTTTTGCGCCGCCGTCACGCCCGCCCTCGATGATCGCGCCGAAGAAGCGGCCGAATGAGAAATGCGTGGACATGATGATCGCCAGAAAGATCAGCGTGACGATGACGATCACCGAGCCGGTGCGATTGAGATACTCCGACAGCACCTTCGCGAGCCACTCGCCGGCATAGCCGCCCGCGCGGAACGATTTGCCGGACACCTCGAGGTTGCCGAAGACGAGGCAGAGAAACGCGCTGATGCAGCCGAAGAGCAGCCCCGCGCCCGCCACCTTCGTGCCGGCGGCGTCAACCGCGCGGCACCAGAAATAGTGCCAGCCGACGACGACCAGGACCGCTGGAATCACGTACGACGCGTAGCCGAAGAGTTGAAACGACAGCTCGGCGAGAAACGCGCCGACTCGCCCAGCGAAATTGACGGGCGCCGCGTGCGAGCCGGAACTGAAGAACCACACCGGATCGGTCGGGTCGTAGCTGGCCAGCGAAATGACCCAGATGAGCGCGACCGCAAACAGCGCGACGCCCACGAATTCGCTGACTCGACGGGAGGCCTTGGATCCACTCACGTATCAGATCTCCATGATGACGGGGAGGACGAACGGGCGGCGGCCCGAACGCTTGCGCAGGAACCGGCGCAGTTCGACGCGCAGCTTCTCTTTGATCAAGCCTTGATCGGTGCGTTCTTCGATGCTGGCCTGCTCGACCACCTCCGAGAGGACGCGCACGCCGTCGGCGAGCAGCGCCTCGCTGTCCTCCATCACGAAGCCGCGCGTGATGATCTCGGGCACGCCCTCGAGAGCGCCCGTCTGCTTGTTGATCGCCACGACCGGGACGACGAGGCCGTCTTCGGCGAGATGCCGGCGGTCGCGCAGCACTTCGTCGCCGACTTCGCCGGTGCGCGTGCCGTCGATCAGCACCCGGCCGACCGGCGCTTTGCCCGCGATGCGCGCGCCCTGGGCGTCGATCTGCAGGACGTCGCCGTTCTCGGCGAGCAGGATTTCGGGCTTCGGATCGCGTCCGGCGAAGACGCGCTCGGCGATGCGGGCGTGCTGCGAGAGCTGCCGGTACTCGCCGTGCACGGGAACGAAAAACCGCGGCCGCACCAGCGACAGCACGAGCTTCAGTTCCTCTTCGCTGCCGTGGCCGGAGACGTGCACATGCTTGATGCCCTCGTGGATCACGTCCGCGCCGCGCCGCGCGATGTGATTGATCACGCGGCCGATCGCCTTCTCGTTGCCGGGAATCGAGCGCGCCGAGAGGACCACCGTATCGCCTGGACCCACCTTGACGTGGCGATGATCGTCGATCGCGATCCGTGACAGCGCCGACATCGGCTCGCCCTGCGATCCCGTGCACAGGCACAGCACGTCCTCGGCGGGGTAGCTGCCGACCTCGGAATCGCGAATCTGCACGCCGCCGGGTACGCGGAGGTATCCGAGCCGCTGGGCGATCTCCGAGTTCCGCTCCATGCCGCGGCCGATGAAGGCCACCTTGCGCTCGAACTGCGCCGCCAGGTTCACGAGAATCTGCATCCGGTAGATGCTCGACGAGAACGCCGCGACGATCAGCCGCCCGGTGGCGCTGGTGAAAATCTCCTCGAACGCCTCGACGACCTCGACCTCCGAGCCGGTGAAGCCGCGACGATCGATATTCGTGCTGTCGGCGAAGAGCGCGAGCACGCCGGCGGTCCCCAACTCGGCGAAACGGTGGATGTCGAAGTGCTGGCCGTCGATCGGCGTCTGGTCGATCTTGAAATCGCCGGTATGGACGACCACCCCCGCGGGGGTGTGAATGGCCAGCGCCACGCAGTCGGGCATGCTGTGGGTGACGCGAATGAACTCGATCTCGAACGGCCCGACGACGACCCGGTCGCGCGGGCGGACCGGGTGCAGCCGGTCCGCGACGTCGATGTCGTGTTCCGCCAGCTTGTGCTCGAGGAACGCGAGCGTCAGCGGCGTCGCATAGATCGGGCCGTCGACGAGCGGCAGCACGTACGGCACGCCGCCGATGTGATCCTCGTGGCCGTGCGTCAGCACGAGCGCGGCGACGCGCCCTTTCTGCTGCAGGTACGTGAGATCCGGCACGATCAGGTCGACGCCGAGCAGGTCGGGATCGGGGAACATCACGCCCGCATCGACGACAATCGTCGTCTCACCCCAGGTGAGCGCGAGCATGTTCATGCCGAACTCGCCGACGCCGCCAAGCGGAACGATTTCGAGCATCCTGAATATGGGAGTACGGACCCACACCGCACGCGTTCCTGGCGGAACACTGGCGACGCAGGGAGCCACGACGAACGCGGCTCAATCAGGCTGCTGGGCGCGCCTGAGTTAAACGAGGCGGGATGAACGACTTACAGGCGAAACTATAGCACAGCTCAACCGCTTTTGGCAGCAAAGACGTCGGCCACCCGGATGAGCTCGGCGATGCTCAGCGTCTCGGGCCGGCGGCGCCCGTCGATGCCGGCGGCCGCGAGCGCCCGGGCGGGGGGCAGCGTCGCCGCGCCCGCAAAGGCCAGCAGCGCATTGGCCAGGGTCTTCCGGCGCCGCGTGAATACGGCCTGAACCATCGCCGCGAAGACCGATTCATCCCTGGCCGGCGGGTCGGGCGGATGAAAACGCAGCCGGACGAGCGCCGAGCGCACCTTCGGCACCGGCCTGAAGGCGCCGGGGGGAAGCGCCAGCACGCGCTCGGACGTGGCGTGATGGCCGATGAGGACGGTCAGGATGCCGTAATCCCGCGTGCCCGGAACGGCCGTCAGCCGGTCGGCGACCTCGCGCTGCAGCATGAGCGTGGCATCGGCCAGCGGGATGCCGGCGACGTAGAGATCCACCAGCTTGAACATGATCGGCGACGCGACGTTGTAGGGCAGGTTGCCGGCGACGCGCAGTCGCCAGTCGCCAGTCGCCAGTCGCCAGTCGGGGACCAGCTCGCGGATGCGGTCGGCGGCGACATCCAGGAAGTCGCCGGGTTCGACGACGAGATTCGGCGGCGGGGCGGCGGCGAGGTTCGCCGCGAGGTCGCGATCGATCTCGAAGGCGACCACGCGCCCGGCGCGCGCGGCCAGCGGACGCGTCAGCGCCCCGTGGCCGGGTCCGATTTCCAGGAACGTGTCGCCCGCGGTTGGGGCGATCGCGGCGACGACCTTGTCGACCCACGCCGGCTCCAGGAAGTTCTGCCCGAAACGCTTTCGCGCACGGATCACTGTTCCTCTCCGCGCCAATAGTTGGTCTCGATATCCTCGATTTGCTCTTCGCTCAGACCGAAGTAGTGGCCGATCTCATGGATCAACGTTTCGCCGATTGCCACGACGAGGTCGTTCTCATCATCGGAATCGCGCTCGAGGGGGCCTTGAAAGAGCAGAATCCGATCGGGCAGCGTGTTGCCGTAATCCCAGGCGCGCTCGGTGAGCGGCGTGCCTTGATAGAGCCCGAGGAGCGTGTCGGACGGCTCGATGTCCATGTCGTCGAGCAGCTCGCGTGACGGCTCGTCCTCGACGACGATCGCCAGGTTCGCCATCGCGTCGCGGAAGCGGCGCGGGATGGAGGCGAGGGCGTCAGCGACGAGGCGTTCGAATTCGACGCGGCGCACGGGTCTTCCTGGGCGGCCGCTCGGGACTGGCGGCGCCGGATTGATAGAAGTCGCACTCGTCCTGCACCGCGCACTGATCGCAGAGCGGCTTCGGCTTGCAGATGCGGCGGCCGTGGAGAATCAGCGTATCGGAGCTCCGCGTCCACCGTGCGCGGGGCAGCGCGGCGCCGAGCTGCTGTTCGACGACTTCAGGCTTGTCGGAGTCGGCGATGCCGATGCGATTTGCGACGCGCAGGACGTGCCGGTCCACCGGCAGTCCGGGGACGCCGAGCGCGTGGCCGAGGACGACATTCGCCGTCTTGCGGCCGACGCCGGGCAGCTCGATGAGCGCCTCCATGCTGGCCGGCACTTCCCCCTGGTGCCGCTCGACGAGCGCGCCCGCCATGCCGATGAGCGACTTGGCCTTCGCGCGGAAGAAGCCCGTGGAGTGGATCGCTTTTTCGAGGTCGCGCGGCTTCGCCTTTGCGAGCGCCTGCGCGGTCGGATACTTCTTGAACAGCGCCGGCGTGACCATGTTCACGCCCGCGTCGGTCGACTGCGCGGAGAGGATCGTCGCGACGAGCAGCTCGAAGGCGTTCGAGTAGTGCAGCTCGGTGTCAGCCTCAGGGTGCTGCGCCTCGAGCTTGTCGAGGATGTGGCGCGTCTCGGCGGCAGATTTCAATGGACGTTAGTGTACAGGGCCCGCGTCCTTGTTCCAGCCGACGTTGCTATACGACTCGTTGAACACGCGCCAGTGCTCCTGCAGGGCGGCGATGAGGTTCGGCACGAACTGGACGGGGACCACGATTCGCGCGCGCACCGGGGCGCGGACGATGTGGTCGTGTTCGGCGCCTTTGACTTCCTTCTCCGACAGCGGCATCACCTCGCAGAAGGTGAGCGTGAAATCGAACGGCGTGTGGGCGATCGCGCAGAAGTTCGAATAGGTGCGCGGTGTGGTGGTGTTGTCGTCGGGAACGATGGTGAAGTTGATTTGCTTGGGCTGGTCAGGCATGCCCAAGTCTAAACCAACCGCCCAAAGTAGTGTCCGCTTTAGTCAGTACTTCCGCATCACGCCGACGACGACGCCCTGGACCTGCACTTGATCGGCCTCGGCGAAGATGGGCTGCATGGCGGCGTTGGCCGGCTGCAAACGGATCATGCCGCCCGGGTCGCGGTAGAACTTCTTGAGCGTCACGTCCGACCCGCGAAGCAGCGCAATCACCATCTCGCCGTTGTCGGCCGTCTTGCGATCCTCGACCACCACGTAGTCGCCGTCGCGGATCTGCTCGTCGATCATCGAATCGCCGCGCACGCGCAGCACGTAGGTGTCGCGCTTGCCGACCAGATCTTCGGGCACCGCGATCGTCTCGTTCGACGCGATCGCCTCAATCGGCAGGCCCGCGGCGACGTAGCCGAGGAGCGGAAGCTCGACGGCGCGCCCGCCGGCGCGCGTCGGCACCATCTCGACCGACCGGCTGCGGTTCCAGGCCCGCTTGATGAAGCCTTTTTCCTGCAGGTTGGTCAGATGCTTGTGCACCGTCGCGAGCGAAGAAAGGCCGAATCGCCGTCCGATTTCTTCCAGACTCGGCGCGTAGCCGTGCTGCTGGATGAACTCGTTCAGGTAGTCGAGGATCTCGCGCTGGCGCTTGGTGAGTGGAAGCATGTACGGTGGCCCTCAGGCGAAAGTTCAGCGCTAACTATACGCAAAAGAAAGGCGAAGGTCAAGATATCGGTGAAGGCGGACGGCCGAGGACTGCTACGATTCGGCGACGTGAGGATTCCTTTCACCATCGCGCGTCAGGGTATCCAGGGCCGGCCCTTCGACGTGGTCGGGCTTGGCGAGAACAGCGTCGATTTGATGGCGGTCGTCGCGGAATATCCGGTCAGCAATACCAAGCAGCGCCTGCAGCGCTTCGCCCGCCAGAGCGGCGGGCAGATCGCCACGGCCCTGGTGGCGTGCGCGAAGCTCGGATGGAAGGCGCGCTACATCGGGCGCTTCGGCGAGGATGAGTTCGGCGCCTTCTCGCGCGACAGCCTGACCGCCGCGGGCGTCGACGTCAGCGCCGCGCGGACCGTCGCCGGCGCCACCAATCAGTTCGCTGTCATTCTGGTCGACGCGCGCACCGGCGCGCGGACGGTCCTCTGGGATCGCCATCCGGGCCTGACCATGGAAGCCGGAGACGTGCGGGAAGACGCCGTCACTTCGGGCCGCATGCTGCTCGTGGATTGCCAGGATCCCGGCGCGGCCGCGCAAGCCGCGCGCTACGCACGCCAGGCGCACATCCCTACGGTCATCGACGTCGAGAAGGTGCGGCCGGGCATCCTCGAGGTCCTGCAGCAGATCGACGCCATCATCGCCGCCGAGGACTTTCCCACGGCGTTGACGGGCCACGAAGATCTGGGCCGCGCGCTCGAAGCGATGGCGCGCGAATCGAACGCGCCGCTCGTGTGCGTGACGCTGGGCGCCAAGGGCAGCCTGGCCCGCTGCGGCGGGCGTGAAATCCGGACGCCGGCGTTTGCCGTCGATTGTCTCGACAGCACGGGGGCGGGCGACGTGTTTCGGGGGGCGTTCGTCGCCGGGTGCCTGCGCGCGCCCGACGGCGACATCGAGGACGTGCTGGCCTACGCGAACGCCGCCGCCGCCCTCAACTGTCGGGGGCTGGGAGGGCGGGGGGCTTTACCCTCGCCGGAAGAGGTCGAGCGGCTCCTGCAGACCGGGACCCATATGTAACCTTTATACCGCGGTCCGGTCTAACGGTTTGTAGGCGGCCAATGGGAGAATCTCTGGCGTGGACGCTTCCCGGAACGTGGCAGCCCGATTGGCGGCCGAAGGTCGTGCGCCGGGAAACAGTGAATAAGAGGGGCGACCTCGCTTTCGCCGAGCTCGGCGAACCGGCGCTGGTCGAGGCCTGCTTGTCCGGCCGCCCCGGCGCCTTCGACGTCATCGTCGAGCGGCACCGCCGGGCGGTGTACCAGCTGTGCTACCGGTTCGTCGGGAATCACGAGGACGCCAGTGACCTGTCGCAGGACGTCTTCCTGCGTGCGTATCGCGGCCTGCGCAGTTTTCGCGGGCACTCGTCGCTCGCGACATGGCTGTACCGGATTGGCGTGAATGTCTGCCTCAACCGCGTCAGCGTGAAGACGCCGCGGACCGAGTCGATCGACGAGCGGCCGCACGTCGACACGCGCAGCGAATCGGCGTCGGATCGGATGTTGAGGGATGAACGCGCGGCGCGCGTGCGGGCCGCGATTGCCGATCTGCCGCGCAAGCAGCGCGCGACGCTCATTCTGCGGATGTATCACGAGATGTCACACCAGGAAATCGCGGACGTGCTCGGGAGCTCGGTCGGCGCGGTCAAAGCCAATTTCTTTCATGCGCTGGGCAACCTGAAGAAGCTGCTCGGCGACGAAGTGTTCTAATGCGCCACTTGCACTCGGACGAATTGATCGATCTCGCCGAAGGGACGCGGCTCGAGTCCTCGGCGCCGCACCTGCGGTCGTGCGAGGCGTGCCGAGGGCAGCTCACCGAGCTGCGCGCGATGATGTCGGCCGCCGCGCAGGCGGAGGTGCCGGAACCGTCGCCGCTCTTCTGGGAACATTTTTCCGCGCGCGTGCGCGATGCCGTGGCCGCCGACGGCGGGCGGCGCCGCGGCGCCTTGTTCGGATTATTCGGGTGGTCGTCGTCCAGCGTGCTCATGCCGTTGTCGGTGGGCGGCTGTGCCGCGGTGCTTGTCGCCGCCGCGTTGATGTTCAATTCCAGGTACATGCCGGGGCTCACGAAGCCGCCGTCCGTGTCGTCAGCGCCGGCCGCCTCGATCGCGGACGCCGCGCCGATGGCCGAGTTGGCCGATGATCCCTCGCTCGACATGGTGGCCGATCTGGCCGCGCAGGTGGATTGGGAAGCGGCCGGCGAGAGCGGCATCGGACTGCGGGTGCACGAAGACGCGTCCGACAAGGCGGTCAACCAGCTGTCCGACGGCGAGCGGCGCGAGCTGGGGCGGCTGCTGCGGGAAGAACTCTCGCACTCGACGAACTGAGACGGTCATGGGGGCGCTGCGATGAGCATGAAAGCGATGTCGGTGGCGGTTGTGGCGTGCGCGCTGGTCGGCAGCGGCGCGACGGCCGTGCGCGCGCAGGGGCGGCAGAATCCGGGCCGGCAGGACCAGGCCGCAGGTGCGCTCGAACAGCCGGGCGTCACGCCGGCCGAAGTGCAGAAGATGTTCGAGGCCGTGGCGCTGGTGAAGGCGCAAGAAGCGCTCAAGCTCAGCGACGATCGCTACTTGCCGTTTCTGGCGAAATACAAGGCGCTGCAGGACGCGCGCCGGCGGACGCAGCAGGAACGCCAGCGCCTCATGCGCGAGTTGAACCAGCTCACCAAGGACGACACCGGCGACGAGAATCAGATCAAGGACCGCCTGAAGGCGCTGCAGGATCTCGATACGCGGTCGGAGACCGAGATCCACAAGGCGTACGACGGCGTCGATTCGGTCCTCGACGTGCGGCAGCAGGCGAAGTTCCGGCTGTTCGAGCAGCAGATGGAACTGCAGAAACTCGCCCTCGTCGAGCGCGCGAAGCTGGCCAATCGTCAGCAGAAGAGAAATCAAGACCACTGACGGTCCTAGTGTTCGCGGCGGTGGAACACTCTGTATTCCGAGCCCCCTTTCCGTGGAAACGTCACCTCGTCAAACCCGGCCGCGCGCGTCAGCGAGTCGTATCCAAAGCGCCTGACATCGCGATCCAGCAGCGCGATCCATCTAATCGCCGGAGTTCCAAGCACGCTCGCTATCGCGCCGGGATCGCCGGGCGGCTCGATGTCGATGAGCGGTTCCGCATCCGGAAGATACAGGCGCCCGCCCATCCTCCACGCCTGTTCGATGGCCACTCCGCCGACTGGCCCTTGACGGGCGATAGCCTCTGCGAGAACGACGTCGGCTTCGCTGCGAACAAACCAAAACCCACTCACTTCGAAGACAAACGCGCACAGACATGCGACGAGGAGGATCGCGGCGAAGCGCTCTCGACGCATGGAGGAGTGGGCGTCTGCTGAAGACTCGCATAGCCATTGGATGATCTGCCAAAGGGAAAAGGCCGCCATCATCGCCAGGAACGGAAGAATGGGGATCAGGTACCGGGGTTCCTTGTGGGGCAACACGCTCAGGCAGATGACGGGGAACCACGTCCAGACGGCGAGCGTCCACATCCGTCGGCGGGTTGCGAGCAGCGCGAGCGCGACGACGAGCGGGTCGGCCCACGCTGGTATGGACCTGAAGTACTCGTAGAACGGCTGGTAGCCCCGGGACGAAAGTCCCCTCACCAGCGTGAAGTCGACGATGTGCCGCAAGCTGAAGAACGACTGGCCCCAGTACAGTTTATCCGCCAGGCCGAGGATGCCTGCGCAAACGAGCGCGAACGATATCGTACAGAGCGCGACGCTTCGCCAACGCCTTGTCGTGGCAATCTGGATCACGGCCGGCACGACGAACATCGCTTCGCTGAACCGCATCGCTGCAGCGATGCCGATCAAGCCACCGGCGATCGCGGCCGCGATCGCATCGGCCGGGACGAGCAGTGCGTTGAATCCAGCCAGAACGAAGAAGGATGAAATCGTCCGCGGCAACTCCGTGCTACCGCCCATGGTGTGCAGCTTGTTCGACGCGAGAATCAGCACGGCGAGCAACGCAATCGGGATGCTGTCGAACAGGCGCCGCGCCACGCGAAACGTCAGGCAGAGATTCGCCAGGGAAAAGAGCGCGACGACGACCCGCCCTGCGATTATCAGTCGGCCCGGGTCGTTCTGGCCGGTCCAGTGCAAGAGCGCCTGGACCGGATAGATAAAGGACATCGGATAGAAAGCGCTTCGCAGCTCCCACGCCTGCCAATGCCAGCCGAACAGGTGCGCAAATGTCATCTCGTGGATTTCGACATCATCCCCGGTCCAGAAACCAAAGTGCAGGATGATGTTCATCAACTTCACCGCAAACGACGCGCAGACAATCGCCAGAAGGATCCGTGCCGCACGGTCCTCGGTCACGTGCATGAGCCGTTGACGTTGGAGCGCCCACCATCGCAGAGCCCGCGTGGAAAGCGGCGAGAGCCGCAGCGCTGCAATGCCGAGGAATGGCACGTCGGTGAAGGCGGAACGCGCGACCAATGCGAGGAGCGCGATGATCGCCGGATTGCGCGCCGACGTCAGGCTGACCGTCAGCCGCCCGACGGCGACTGCGCCCCCGTGTCCGCTGAAGACGATCACGATCGCGGCCGTCGCCGCGACGACGACCAGATCGAGGACGAACATGAGTCCCACGGTTCAGAATCTTATCCCGGCAAACCTCTTTCGGCTCGGCTCAGCGCCCGTAGTACAATCGTTTCGGGTTGCCATCGGAAACGTATGTCCGTTAGACAGTTAGGCCTGAGGCTCGTTGTCTGCCTGCTGCCGGTGTTGGTGGCGGTGTCGCTCAGCGCAGCGTCTGGCGACGTGCGTCAGGCGCGTCGTGACGCCGAAGCGATGAAGCAGAAGGTCGCCGCAATCAGTCAGTTCGCCGAGCGGCCCGGCAAGCAGCCGCGCCGCACGATGATCACCGAGTCCGAAGTGAACGCCTACCTGGCGTACGAAGCGCGCCAGCAACTGCCCGTCGGCGTGGTCGATCCGTCGGTGACGATTCTCGGGACGGGGCGCCTGTCGGGCCGCGCGACGGTCGATCTCGACGCCGTGCGCACGCAGCGGAAGGCGACCGGCCTCCTCGATCCGATGACGTATCTGACCGGCCGGCTGCCGATCACGGCGAGCGGCGTGCTCACGACACGGGACGGCGTCGGCCGCTTCGAGCTCGAGTCGGCGGAGCTCAGCGGCGTGCCGATCCCGAAGATGCTGCTGCAGGAAATCCTCAGCTACTACTCGCGCACGCCGGAGAAGCCCGGCGGCATCGCGCTCGACGATCCGTTCGCCTTGCCGGCCCGCATCCGCGAGATTCACGTGCAGCGCGGTCAGGCCGTCGTCGTGCAATGAACAACGACGTGCTCGCCACGCCCTTGCAGTTCCTCAAGGGCGTCGGGCCTCGTCGTGCCGCCGATCTCGAACACGCGGGCCTCGTCACCGTCGAAGATCTGCTGTATCGCTTTCCGATCCGCTACGAAGATCGCAGCCGCCTGCAATCGATCGTCTCGCTCAAGCCCGGACAGACCGCCTCGATCGCCGGCCGGATTCTCAGCTGCCATCTGCGATCGACGCGCCGGCCCGGCTTCAAGATCTTCGACGCGGCCGTGGACGATGGGACCGGGTCGATCTTCGTGTCGTGGCTCAATCAGCCGTTTCTGAACGACGTGTTCACCCGCGGCCAGCACGTCGTCCTATTTGGGGCGGTCGAGATGCGGGGGCACGGCGGCCTGCAGCTCACCAACCCGCAGTACGAAATCCTGGACGATGAGGATCGCGAGACGATTCACACGGGCCGGATCGTGCCCGTGTATGAAAAGACCGGCGGCGTCACGCCGAAGATTCAGCGCAAGCTGGTGCACGACGCGCTGCAGCGGCTGCCGGCCGATCTTCCCGATCATCTTCCTGAAGCGATTCGGCTGCGCCTCGAGTTGCCGTCGCGCCGCGCCGCGCTCCTCGCCGCGCATTTTCCGCCCGCCGACGTGCCGCTCGACGCGCTCAACCGGTTCGAGACGCCGGCGCAGCGGCGCCTGATCTTCGAAGAGGCGTTTCTGTTCCAGACCGGCGTGCTCGCGCGGCGCCGGACGGCCGCGGCCGAGCGGAAACCGCAGCTCATCACGGTGGACGATCGGATTCGCGATTCGGCGCGTCAGGTGCTGCCGTTCCGCCTGACGGCGGGGCAGCGGCAGGCGCTCAAGGAGATCGTCGACGATCTGCAGCGGCCGCACCCGATGAACCGGCTGCTGCAGGGCGACGTCGGAGCAGGCAAAACAATCGTCGCGCTGCTGGCGGCGCTCGTCGCGATGGAGAACGGGCTGCAGGTCGCGTTCATGGCGCCAACCGAGATCCTCGCCGAGCAGCACTTCATGAACATTTCGAGGCTGCTGCAGGCGTCACGCTTCCGCGTGGCGCTGCTGACGGGGGCGACGGCGAGCGCGGCGCGCCGGGAGCAGCTGGCCGAGGTCGAAGCGGGCAGCGTGCATCTGGTGGTCGGCACGCACGCGCTCGTCCAGGGCGACGTGCGCTTCGCGACGCTGGGCCTGGTCGTCATCGACGAGCAGCACCGTTTCGGCGTGCTGCAGCGCGCGACGCTGCGCGCGAAGGGGCTGCATCCCGACGTGCTCGTGATGACGGCGACGCCGATCCCGCGCACGCTCGCGCTCACGGTGTACGGCGACCTGGACGTCTCGGTGATCCGCGACATGCCGCCGGGCCGGCTGGCCATCAAGACCGTCGCCAAGCCGGAATCGCGGCGCGACGAAGTCTACGAGTTTGTCCGGCAGCAGCTCGACGCCGGCCGGCAGGCGTACGTCGTCTACCCGCTGGTCGAAGAATCCGACAAGATCGATCTCAAGGCGGCCACCGAGATGCACGATCATCTCGCCCAGGAGATCTTCTCCGCCTACCGCGTCGGCCTGCTGCACGGCCGCATGAAGGCGGACGGCAAAGAGCGCGTGATGCAGGCGTTCGCCGCCGGCGAGATTCACATTCTTGTGTCGACGACGGTCGTCGAGGTGGGGGTGGACGTGGCGAACGCGAGCGTCATGATCGTCGAGCACGCCGAGCGCTTCGGCCTGTCCCAACTGCATCAGTTGCGGGGCCGCGTCGGCCGCGATCGCCACCAGTCGTACTGTTTCCTGCTGTATCAGTCGCCGTTGTCGGACGACGCGCGCGCACGGCTGAAGGCGATGACCGACACGACCGATGGCTTCGAGATCGCGGATCGCGACCTGCAGCTGCGCGGCCCGGGCGATTTCTTCGGCACGCGCCAGGCGGGCATGCCGACCTTCCGCCTGATCGATCTGGTGCGCGATCGGGAGCTGCTCGACGTCGCGCAGCGCGAGGCGGCGGCGTGGTTCGACACGGCCGCGCCGACGCCGGCCGCTGTCGCCGCGCTCGTCGAGAACTGGGAAGCCAGGTTCAAGCTCATGGAGATCGGGTAATCGAGTAATCGGGTAATCTGGTAAATGGATTGGGAAATTGGCCGTCACCTTAATTCCTCAATCCCCAATCCGATTACCCGATTACCCGACTATCCAATTACCAGATTCAGATGCGAGTCATAGCTGGGTTCTTGAAAGGCCGCCGCCTCGCCTCTCCCTCGTGGGCCGGGCTGCGGCCGACCTCCGACAAGCTGCGGGAGACGCTCTTCAACATCCTCGCGCCGCGCATCGCGGGCGCCCGCGTGCTCGACGGCTACGCGGGGACCGGCGCGATCGGCATCGAGGCGCTGAGCCGCGGCGCGTCGGCGGTGACCTTCGTCTGCAGCGATCGGCGCGCGCAGGCGCTGATCGAGGAGAATCTCGCCCGGTGCGGGATTGCGGAGGGCTATGCTATCATTCGCGAAAGCGTGGAGCGCGCGCTCGACACGCTTCGCGACAGGGCACCTTCGGCGCCCTTCGACGTGGTCTTGCTGGATCCGCCCTACAATCGCCGCCCGGGCGGCTCTGGCGACCCGGGAGGTCCTGGAGATTTCGGCACGGTGCTCGCCGCGGCGGGCGAAGTGGTGGCCGCCGACGGACTCGTGGTGCTGGAGCACTCGCGCAAACGGGCGACTCCCGAAGCCGCCGGCGTGCTGGTCCGCACCCGCGAGGTCACGTCCGGTGACAGCGCGCTCACACTCTACGCAGTCAAGAGGTAGATGCCAACCCTCGCGGTATATCCTGGCTCCTTCGACCCGTTGACCAACGGCCACGTCGACATCATTTCGCGTGGTGCGCTTCTCTTCGACCGCATCGTCGTCGCGATCCTGGTGAACAGCGAGAAGGCGCCGCTCTTTTCGCTGGATGAACGCGTCGAGATCACGCGCGCCGTGTTCCGCGGCCATCCCAACGTCGAGGTCGACACCTTCGACGGCCTGTTGGTCGATTACGTCGAGCGGCGGCGCGCGCAGGTGATCGTGCGCGGGCTGCGCGCCGTCTCCGACTTCGAGTTCGAGTTTCAGATGGCGCTGATGAATCAGCGGCTCAACGCGGCGATCCAGACCGTCTTCATGATGCCGGCCGAACAGTACACGTACATCAGCTCGCGGTTGATCAAGGAAGTCTTTTCCCTGGGCGGCCGCGTGCACGGGCTCGTGCCCGACATGGTCGAGGCGCGGCTGCGCGACAAGCTCGACGCCAAGAGGTAATGAGGGGTCTATGGCGCGGTTAGCGGAACGGACAACTCGGATCGCGGGGTCGGCCACGATGGCCGTGACGGCCACCGTCGATCGTCTGCGGCGCGCGGGCGTCGAGGTGCTCGACTTCGGCGCGGGAGAACCGGACTTCGCCACGCCCGATGCGGTCAAAGCCGCGGCGCACGCCGCTCTCGATCAGGACTTCACCAGGTATACGGCCGTGTCGGGAATCGCCGAGCTGAAGCGGGCGATCGGCGATCGGTACCGCGCCGATTACGGCGTCGACTACGCCGATTCGGAAGTGATCGTCAGCGCCGGCGGCAAGCAGGCGCTGTTCAACGCCGCCTTGTCGCTCTTCGGCCCGGGCGACGAGGTCATCACGCACGCGCCGTGCTGGCCGACCCTGCCCGAGCAGATCAAGCTCGCCGACGCGTCGCCCGTGCTCGTGCGGACGCACGCCGAGGACGGCTTCGCCATCGGCGGCCGCGCGATCCTGGACGCCATCACGCCGCGCACGCGCGGCATCATCATCAACTCGCCGTGCAACCCCACCGGGGCGCTCATCACCGAGGACGACCTCGCGTCGATCGCCGACGCCGCCGCGCGCCAGAGCATCTGGGTGATCCTCGATCTCTGCTACGAGAAGCTGATCTACGACGCGGTCCCGCACAATCTGCCGGCGGTGCTGGCCAAGCGGTGCCGCGACCTCACCGTGCTGTGTGGATCGGCGTCGAAGGCGTATGCCATGACCGGATGGCGCTGCGGCTGGGCGCTCGCGCCGGCGCCGGTCATCGCGGCGTGCGGCGCGATCCAGAGCCATTCGACTTCGAACGTCTCGTCGATCACACAAAAGGCGGCGCTCGCGGCGCTCACTGGATCGCAGGAGACGGTTCGCGTGATGCTCGACGAATACCGCACGCGGCGCGACAATCTGTGGCAGTGGCTGAGCGCGGATCCGCGGCTGCGATGCCGCAAGCCGGCCGGCGCGTTCTACCTGTTCATCGACGTCGGCGATGTGCTGTCGGGCCTCGAGCCCGGCGGCTTCCGCACGTCAACCGAGTTCGCGCAGGCGCTGCTCGACGAGTCGCGCGTGGCCGTCACGCCCGGCGAAGCCTTCGACGCGCCCGGTTTCATCCGCATTTCCTACGCCACCTCGATGGAGACGCTCCGCGAGGGCGCCGAGCGTCTGCTGGCGTTCGTGGCTGCGCACGCGGCGCCCATCCGCCGCGCCGCGGCGGGCTGAGGCGGGGCGACGCGGATGTCCAGGATCGTCGCCGTGATCGGCGCCTCGAGCAATCGAGGCAAGTTCGGCAATCGCGCCGTCCGGGCGTTCCGCCGGCAAGGCTACACCGTCGTGCCGATCAATCCGCACGAAGCGGAAGTCGAGGGGTTGAAAGCGTACGCCTCGGTGCTCGACGTGCCGGGTGCCATCGACATGGCCACGTTGTACGTGCCGCCGGAAATCGGCGAGCAGATCATCGACGAGATCGCGCGCAAGAAGATTGCCGAAGTGTGGCTGAACCCCGGCTCGGAGAGTGACGCTCTGATTACCCGCGCACGCGCCCTCGACATTCAGCCGATCATCGCGTGCAGCATCATCGGCATCGGCGAAAACCCGTATTCCTGACATAACCATGCCAAGCCATCAAGACGCGCCAGACGAAGAGCCCAAGCCCACCCAGCCCGCGCGGCCCGGCGAGGGGCACCGGATCACCGATCTCAAGGATCTGACGATCCAGAAGCTCACGCAGATCGCCAAGGACATGAGCGTCGCCGGCGCGACCGGGATGCGCAAGCAGGATCTGATCTTCCAGATTCTCAAGGCGCAGACCGAACAGAGCGGGTTCATCTTCTCGGAAGGCGTCCTCGAAGTGTTGCCCGACGGGTTCGGGTTTCTTCGGGCGCCCGATTACAACTACCTGCCCGGCCCCGACGACATCTACGTGTCGCCCTCGCAGATTCGCAAGTTCGATTTGCAGACCGGCGACACCGTGTCGGGGCAGATCCGGCCGCCGAAGGAAGGCGAGCGCTACTTCGCGCTCATCAAGGTCGAGGCGGTCAACTTCGAAGCGCCCGAGCAGGCGCGCGACAAGCTGTTCTTCGAGAACCTGACGCCGCTCTATCCGCAGGAGCGGATCAAACTGGAAACGACGCCGGAGAACCTGTCGGCGCGCGTCATGGACCTCTGGACGCCCATCGGCAAAGGCCAGCGCGGCCTCATCGTCGCGCCGCCGCGCACCGGCAAGACGATGCTGCTGCAGAACATCGCGCAGTCGGTGTCGAAGAATCACCCTGAGATCTTCCTCATCGTGCTGCTCATCGACGAGCGGCCCGAGGAGGTCACCGACATGCAGCGGTCGGTGGACGGGGAAGTGATCTCATCGACCTTCGACGAGCCGGCGCAGCGCCACGTGCAGGTCGCCGAGATGGTGATCGAGAAGGCCAAGCGCCTCGTCGAGCACAAGAAGGACGTCCTGATTCTGCTCGACTCGATCACGCGGCTGGCGCGCGCCTACAACACGGTGAGTCCGCCGTCGGGCAAGGTGCTCTCGGGCGGTCTCGATTCGAACGCCCTGCAGAAACCGAAGCGCTTCTTCGGTGCCGCGAGGAACATCGAGGAAGGCGGCTCGCTGACCATCATGGCGACGGCGCTCATCGACACCGGGTCGCGCATGGACGACGTCATCTTCGAGGAGTTCAAGGGCACCGGCAACATGGAAATCCACCTCGACCGGAGGCTCACCGATAAACGCGTCTTTCCGTCGATCGATGTCCAGAAAAGCGGCACACGCAAGGAAGAGCTACTCATCCCGAAGGACGATCTCAACCGCATTTGGGTGCTGCGTAAGGTGCTCCAGCCGCTTTCGCCGGTGGAGGCCATGGAATTGCTTCTCGACAAGATGTCGAAGACGAAGTCAAACGCCGAGTTTCTCTCGGCCATGCAGAAAATGGGGTAGCCGTGGGAACGATCAAGGTCAGACAGAACGGTCCGTATCTCGTCGACGCGGACGACGTGAAGCTCGTCGATTGGAACGGCAACGAATATCCGGTGACGAAGCGTCCGTTCGCGTTGTGCCGCTGCGGCGCGTCAGGGAACAAGCCGTTTTGCGACGGCACGCACGCCAAGATTGGTTTCCAGGCGTCCGAAGCCGCCCCGGGCAACACGGACAAACCCGCTCAATAAGATGGGGCCTCATCCGTCTCCGCCGCTCTCGGCGGACAGGCCTCGCTCAGGCGAAACAGGTCGCTTTCCGGATAGTCGACGACGTGGTCGTCGTTGGAGAACATGAGCAGCGAGGGCCAGTCGGGCGGCGGTGGGCGGAAGGTCGCGACCCGGTGCGAGCGCGCACACTCGAGGTACGACGGGAACTCGTAATATCTCTCGCCCGGCGCCGGCCAGACCAGAAAATCGCCTCTCGGCATCCTCACGGCCCCGGGAGGGCGGTGTTCGATGGCCGGGATCCACCGCGTCCAATCGGCCCAACTGACGGTGTCCGACGTCAGGTACCGCGAGCCCGCCCGCTCGACGGCGAAATAGTACATCTGCTCCATGCCGACCACGGTCGACCCCGCTGGAACGTGGCTGGCGATGAAGGCTCGAAGCGGCTCCGGGTCGCGGCCCGTCCACGTGGCGGCGCCGCGCGCGTATTTCGCGGCCCGCAGACCGCCAAACGCGCACAACGCCACGACGGCGGCCAGCGCCAGCGTACGGCGTGTCAGCACGCTCGGCGAGATCGGCACCGCGAGTGCGACGGCGAACAGCGGAAGCACGGCATAGGTACCGAAGACGAACATGTAGTTGAAGACGGTGAACGTGATGACGAGGGTCGTCCAGCCGGCGACGAGGGCAAAGGCCGCCGCGCTTTGCGCCGGCGCCCAACCGCGCAGCTGGCGAGCCGCCACGAGTGACGCCGGCACGACGAAGGCGAGCGTCATCGCTCGCCACCACGTGAAGATCGGGAACCGTGGACCGATCAGCGCGACGTCGGTGTCCTCATGCGTCGCGACATAGGCCATCATCCGGAACCAATACAGAGGACCATTGACAGCCACGATCGTCCAGCCGAGACCGATTGCGAGAAAGGTGGCGACGGCGATCGCCGCCTGCCGGCGTGCGCTCCGGGAGTCATCTCCCGACAAGTGGGGGAGCACGGCGATGATCGCGACGAGCACGGCGAGCAGGAACGGATACGTCCGCGGCGTCGTCAGCGCCGCCGCCGCGAAGAGCGTCGATGCGCCGAGGCCGTGCAGCCACGGCCGTCCTGGACGGGCCAGGCCGCGCGTGAACACCGCAAGGCCAAGAATTTCGAGGCCGACCGCCAGCGGGTCCATGCGGCCGAGCGTGGCCGTCAGGCCGAGCTCCGGTGAGAGCAGCAGCAGCACGACCACCCACGCACGGCGGTTGCGGTCGCCGCCAAACGCCGCCGCCATTGCCAGGCCGCCGAGTGCGATCAGCAAAGCGCCCAAGAGCGACACGGCCCGGAAGACCCGGTCCGAGAACCCGAAGAGCTGAAACGCCACGGCGACTACGCGAAAAAAGACCGGGCCGTAGAACTTTGTGTGATCAAACGGGTCTGGCTGGTCGAGGATAGTGGGCATGCCCTCGTTGTGCAATTGCACCGACCGGGCAATCGACGCGTAGAACGGACCGTCGCTGACGCTGATGGGTATGCGGTCGAGCGTGACGGCGAATCCAGCGACGGCGGCAATCGAGATTGCCCAAAGGACGACGTCGTGCCGGAATCGATGGACCCGCAATGAGGCAAGTATAAGCCCAAGCCGGGCCTGCCTCACGCCGGCACTACTTCCGCACGGTGTCAGTCCTTGTATCGGCTCCCGGCGATCCACACTGAGTCGATCGCCCGGGTGTTCTTGATGTCGACCAGCGGATCCGCGTTCAGCACGAGGAAGTCGGCCCACTTGCCGGCTTCGATCGTGCCGACTTCCTTATCGATCTTCATGCAGCGCGCGGCGTCGCGCGTCGCGGCGGCGAGCACCTGGCGCGGCGTCAGGCCGGCCTTGGCCATCATTTCCAGCTCCAGCTGTTCGAAGTAGCCCTGGAAGCGCGCCGGCGGACCGGTGTCGGTGCCCATCGCGATCGTCACGCCCGCGTCGGAGAGCGTCTTGAGGTTGCGGCTCGCGACCTCGAGCCCCGCTTTATACCGCGCGGCCGCGACGCTCGTGCGCATCGCGTCCTGGCGCGCCGGCTCCTCAAGCGCGGCGACGACCTTTGGGTCGGCGTGCTTCAAGAAGAATGCATCGCTGAAGAAGGCCGGCGTTGACGCGTACACGAACGTCGACAGCTCCCGCGTGAGCGTCGGGCAGACGCAGATGTCGCGCGCTTTCAACGCGGCAATCACCGGAGCGTCCACATCGGTGTCGCGAATGCTGTGGGCGATGAAATCCGCCCCTGCCTCGAGCAGCAATTTCGCATCGGCGAGATAGAAGAGGTGCACGGCGACGCGCAGCCCGCGCGCGTGCGCCTGATCGATGACCGCGCGATAAATCTCGGGCGGCATCTTCGGCGTCGTCCCCAGATTGTCGTCGACGCGGATCTTGACGATGTCCACTTTCAGGCGCACGTCCTCGTCCACGAGTTGCCGCGCCTCTTGTGGCGTTCTGGGCGAGAGCACCGGGCCTGCGACGAACAGGCGCGCGCGATCCAGCGGGGCCGTACGCTGGCTGTCGCGCGCGGCGAAGCTCGGCGCCTCGTCGCCCCCGAGGCTGACGACGGTCGTGACGCCGTATGCCGCATACAGCCGCAAGTCGCGCAGCACGTTGGCGCCCGAGTAGTGATTGCCTTCGAGGCCGTCCGTGTCGCCGACGTGGCCGTGCGCGTTGACGAGGCCGGGCATCACCGTCTTGCCCGCCAGCGAGACGCGCTCGGCGTCTCGAGGGATCGCCACGCGTGCGGCCGGTCCCGCGGCGACGATACGGCCGTCGCGGACGACGATCGTCGCGTTGGCGATCGGCGCGCCGTTGGTGCCGTCGATGAGCCGGAGGCCGGTGAATGCTCTGGAGGGCGCGGCGGGCTGGCCGGCGGGGGAGGCCGTCAGCGCGGCCGCGATGGCCGCGCCAGTCAGAATGGCACGTAGAGACATATGCCGGAGTGTAGCGCGTTCCGTGGGTGTGGTTAATCGGCCGCTGGCAGCGGCACCGTGTCGGGCGAGGCCGTCGGCGGCGCGATGCCGATGAGCGCGCGCAGCTCGGCGCCTTCCATCACCTCGATCTCGAGCAGCCGGGTCGTCACCGTTTCGAGCTTCCCGCGGTACTCCTCGAGAATCCGGCGCGCGGTGTTGTGCGCGTCGTTGAGGATGCGCGTGATCTCGGCGTCGATTCTCTGCGCCGTCTCCTCGCCGTAGAGCCCGCGCTCGGGCGGCAGTGGGATGTCCAGAAAGCGCGCCCGCTTCTGGCCCTCGTAGTTGATGGCGCCGAGCGCGTCGCTCATGCCGAACTCGGTGACCATCGCGCGCGCGATATCGGTCGCGCGCTGCAGATCGTTCTGCGCACCGGTCGAAATCTCCCCGAGCGCGATCTCTTCCGCCGTCCGGCCGCCCAGCAGGACCGCCAGCTGGCTCAGGAGATCGCCGCGGGTCATCAGGTAGCGATCCTCGAGCGGCAGCTGCATCGTGTACCCGAGCGCGCCGAAGCCGCGCTGGACGATCGAGATCTTGTGAACCGGGTCGAGCCCCGGCAGCATGGTCGCGACGATGGCGTGGCCGGACTCGTGATAGGCGACGATCTTGCGCTCCTTGGTGCTCATCACGCGCTTCTTCTCGAGCCCGGCGATCAGCCGATCGATCGCCGACTCGAAGTCGCGGATGTCGACCGCCGTTTTGTCGGTCCGTGCCGCCAGCAGCGCCGCTTCGTTGACGAGATTCGCGAGATCGGCGCCGGCGAAGCCGGCCGTGCGCGCGGCGATCACTCGCAGATCGACGTCGGCGGCCATCTTCACGGCCTTCGTGTGAATGCGCAGGATCGCTTCGCGTCCTTTGACGTCGGGCTTGTCGACCAGCACCTGGCGATCGAACCGGCCCGGGCGAAGCAGCGCCACGTCGAGCACTTCGGGGCGGTTCGTCGCTCCCATGATGATGACGCCCTTGCGCGAGTCGAAGCCGTCCATCTCGGCCAGCAGCTGATTGAGCGTCTGCTCGCGCTCTTCATGGCTGCCGAGCGCGCTCTGGACGCGCGCCTTGCCGAGGGCATCGAGCTCGTCGATGAAGACGATACAGGGCGCCTTGGCTTCGGCCTGCTGGAACAGATCGCGGATACGCGCCGCGCCGACGCCGACGAACATCTCGACGAACTCCGAGCCGCTCATGCTGAAGAACGGCACGTGCGCCTCGCCGGCGACCGCGCGTGCGAGCAGCGTCTTGCCCGTGCCGGGCGGCCCCACGAGGAGCACCCCCTTGGGAATGCGGCCGCCGAGGTTCGTGTATTTCTTCGGGTTCTTCAGGAACTCGACGATTTCCTTCAGCTCGTCTTCCGCCTCGTCGACGCCCGCGACGTCGGTGAAGCGGACCTTCACCTCATCGTCGGCGTAGATCTTCGCCTTGCTCCTGGCGAACGACATGACGCCGCCTTCGGCGCCGCTCATGCGGCGGAAGAAGAAGCCCCAGATGCCGATGAAGAGGACGAGCGGAATGATCCAGCCCAGCAGATCGGGCAGCCACTTGTTGATGGCCTCGCCGGAATACTTCACCTGCTTGGCCTCGAGCTCCTCGGTCAGCTTGGGATCCTCGACGCGCGTCGTCGTGAACTGCTTCGACGCTTTCGAATCGGCGGCCGGCGCCTGCCTCAGCTCGCCGTGAATCGTCTGCTCGCCGATGGTGACGTCGGACACCTCGCCGTTCTTCACGAGGGCCTTGAATTCGCTGTACGGGATGGCCCGGCCCGCCGATGTGAAGTTGAACATCTGCCACAGGCCGAGCAGCAGCAGGAACGCGAGCCCGTACCAGAGCGTCGTCGCCGGACGCTTTCCGAGAGGGCCCTTGCCGGCGCGCGGGTTGAAACGAGGAGCAGTCTTCTGGGGTGCCATCTGATCCAGTTTACGCGCGAACGGGCTCGCGTTTCTCAAAACTCAGCCCGTCGGCGCCGGCATCCACCACGACCGTATCGCCTTCCGCGAAGCGGCCATCGAGTACCCGCAAGGCCAGGGGATCGAGCACGCGGCGCTGAATCGTCCGCTTGAGCGGCCGCGCGCCGTACGCGGGGTCGTACCCGTCTCGGACGAGCTGCTCCTTCGCCGCATCGGTGAGCTCGACGTGGATCTTGCGGTCCTCGAGCCGCTTCACGAGCCCTCGGATCTGGATGTCGATGATCCGCTTCAGGTGCTCGCGGCCGAGCGCATGGAAGAAGATGATCTCATCGATCCGGTTCAGGAACTCGGGTCTGAAGTGCGCGCGCAGCGCCTCCATCACCTGCTGGCGCGTGTCCTCGTCGATGGTGCCGCCTTCCGACATGGTGCGCTCGGAGATCAGGTGGCTGCCGAGATTCGACGTCATGATCACCACGGTGTTCTTGAAGTCCACCGTCCGCCCCTTGCTGTCGGTCAGCCGGCCGTCGTCCAGCAGCTGCAGCAGCACGTTCAGCACTTCAGGATGCGCCTTTTCGATTTCGTCGAAGAGCACGACGGAATACGGGCGCCGGCGCACCGCTTCGGTGAGCTGGCCCGCTTCGTCGTACCCGATGTATCCGGGAGGCGCGCCGATCATGCGCGACACGGTGTGCTTCTCCTGGTACTCCGACATGTCGATGCGGATCATCGCCTGCTCATCGTCGAACATGAACTCCGCGAGCGCGCGCGCCAGCTCGGTTTTGCCGACGCCGGTCGGTCCGAGAAAGAGGAAGCTGCCGAGCGGCCGGTTCGGATCCTGCAGCCCCGCGCGGGCGCGGCGGATGGCATTCGCCACCGCGATCACCGCCTCGTCCTGGCCGATCAGGCGGTGGTGGAGCCGCTCCTCCATGCGAAGCAGCTTCTGCACTTCGCCTTCCATCAGCCGGCTCACCGGGATGTGCGTCCACTTGCTCACCACGTCGGCGATGTCTTCCTCGTCGACTTCCTCCTTCAGCATCCGCTGGCCCTTCTGCAGATCGGCCAGTTTGCCTTCCGTGTCCTTGATGCGGCGCTCCAGTTCCGGCACGCGGCCGTACTGCAGCTCGGACGCCTTCGTGTAATCGCCCGCGCGCTGGGCCCGTTCGATCTGCTGCCTGAGGGCTTCCTGTTCTTCCTTCAGCTTGCGCGAGGTCTGAATGAGCGCCTTTTCCTGCTCCCAGTGCGCGCCGAGACGGCTGCGTTCCTCCTTCAGATCGGCCAGCTCCTTCTCGAGTTTACCGAGCCGCTCCTTGGACGCCTTGTCCCGCTCCTTGCGCAGCGCCTCGCGCTCGATCTCGAGCTGCATGATCCGGCGTTCGAGCTCGTCGAGCTCGGCCGGCATCGAATCGATTTCCATGCGCAGCTTCGACGCGGACTCGTCGACGAGGTCGATCGCCTTGTCCGGCAGGAACCGGTCCGCGATGTACCGGCTCGACAGGACCGCGGCGGCGACGAGCGCGGCATCCTTAATCTTGACCCCGTGATGAATCTCGTACCGCTCCCGCAGGCCGCGCAGGATGCTGATGGTGTCCTCGACGGTCGGCTCGTTCACGAACACGGTCTGGAACCGGCGCTCGAGCGCGGCGTCCTTCTCGATGTACTTGCGATACTCGTCGAGCGTCGTGGCGCCGACCGTGTGGAGCTCGCCTCGCGCGAGCATCGGCTTCAGCATGTTCGACGCATCCATCGATCCTTCCGACGCGCCGGCGCCGACGACCGTGTGCAGCTCGTCGATGAACAGGATCACCTGGCCCTGCGCGTCGGCGATCTCCTTGAGGACCGCCTTGAGCCGTTCCTCGAACTCGCCGCGATACTTGGCGCCGGCGATCAGCGCTCCCATGTCGAGCGCCACGATGCGCTTGTTCTTGAGCCCCTCCGGCACGTCGCCGCGGACGATGCGCCCGGCCAGCCCTTCGACGATCGCGGTCTTGCCGACACCGGGCTCGCCGATGAGCACGGGATTGTTCTTGGTCCGGCGCGACAGCACCTGAATCACGCGCCGGATCTCTTCGTCGCGGCCGATGACCGGATCGAGCTTGCCCTTACGGGCCAGCTCCGTGAGATCGCGGCCGTACTTCTCGAGCGCCTGATACGTGCCTTCGGGGTTCTCGTTGGTCACGCGCTGGGAGCCTCGCACGCTGGTGAGCGCCTGGAGAATCGTGTCGCGCGTGACGCGGCTCTCCTTCATCAGTTGCGCGGCGGGGGAGCGGCCGGACTCGTCGGCGATCGCGATGAAGAGGTGCTCGGTGCTGACGTACTCGTCTTTCATTTGGCCGGCTTCGGCCTGCGCCTTGTCGAGCACGAGGCGCAGCCGGGGCGACAGCGTCGGCTCGGCGCCGCCGTAGGCCGTCGGCATCTTCGCGAGCAGCTGCCGCGCGGCGCCGCCAATCGACGACGGATCGGCGGAGAGCTTGCGCAGCAGGTCGGGGATGATCCCTTCCTTCTGTTCGATGAGCGCGACCAGCAGATGCTCGGGCTCGATTTGCGGGTTGTTGCTGCCCTTCGCGAGATCGACCGCTCCGGCGACCGCTTCCCGCGCTTTTTCCGTGAATTTGTTGATGTCCATTTAGGTGCTCCCGGCTTTCTCGTCCAGCTGTTGCAGCGCTTCGAAGTGGGCGCGCGCTTCCGGCGTGAGCTCGCGCGGCAGCTGCACGTCGACGGTGGCGTAGAGGTCCCCGTGGTCTTCGGGCTTGGCGGCGGGTTTGCCGGCCACCGGCATGCCGTGGCCCTTCAACCGGAAGACCTGCCCGCTTTGCGTGGTCGGCGGGATCTTTAACCGCAGCGATTTGCCCGCGAGCGTCTTGACTTCCACCTCACCGCCGAGCACCGCCGTCGTCAACTTGATCGACACGCGCGTGTAGAGATCTTTGTCCTTGCGCTCGAATTGCGGATGCGGCGCGAGGCGGATCCGCAGATAGAGATCACCGGCCGGCGCGCCGCCGCCGCCGCGTTCGCCCTCGCCGGGCACCCGGACGCGCGAGCCGTCGCCGACGCCGGGTGGAATGCGCACGTCCACGGTGCGGGCGGGGCCGTCGAGCTTGATCGAGAGCCGGCGCATCGCGCCCTGGTGGGCATCTTCGAGACCGAGCGTGATTTCCTGCTCGACGTCGCGGCCCTTGCGCGCGGGGCGTCCCCGCCCGGCGCGCCCGCGGCGATCCGGCTCCTGCGCCGCTTCCGCGCCGCCAAAGAAGACGTGAAAGAAGTCCGAAAACGGATCGGCCTCGCCGAACATCTGCCGCATTTCGTCTTCGGTCATCGTGCGGAAGCCGCCGCCGCCGGGACCGCCGCCCGTGTTCGCGTTCCACGCGCCGCCGCCGGGGAAGCCCGATGGGCCGCCCTGACCCGCGCCCGCCTGTTCGTACATCCGCCAGTTGGCGCCGAGCTCGTCGTACTTCTTCCGCTTCGCGGGATCGCCCAGCACCTCGTAGGCTTCGCTCAGGTCCTTGAAGCGCGTCTCCGCCGCCTTGTCGCCGGGGTTGACGTCGGGATGGTGCTTGCGCGCCATCTTGCGATAGGCGGTCTTGATCTCCTTCTCGGTGGCCGTTTTCGCGACGCCCAGCGTCGAGTAGTAGTCCTTGAATTCCATGGCTAGTCGAACCCCAGCATCCGGCTGATGGCGTCCAGCTCTTGCGCGAGCCGGCGCCGCGTGTCGCGCACCGACAGCGTTTCGTCGCGCATGAGCGGCCGCAGCCGCTCGACGACCTCCGCGATCGACAACAGGCGCTGCACGCCGGCGAGATTGATGCCGCCGTCCTCGACGAGGCGCTTGATCAGCTTCAGGCGCTCGAGCTCTTCGCGCGAGTAGAGCCGCATGCTGCCGATCGTGCGCGTCGGCTGGATGAGGCCGAGCCGCTCGTATTTGCGCAGCGTCTGCGGGTGCATGCCGAGCATCCGCGCCGCCATGCTGATGAAGAAGAGGTCCGGATCGAGGCCGACGGTGCTTTTGTGATGCAAACTTGCGCCGATCCAAGTATAGGCATTGATACGAGTCGTGTCAAGGTTCGTGGCGTCCAAAGTGCTATCGTTTGACGAGGCACCTTGGTCCACGCGTCCGATTTCGTCACCATCGCCCTGCTCGTCGCCCTCGAAGGCCTGCTGAGCGCGGACAACGCGATCGTGCTCGCCGTGCTCGTCCTCGGTCTGCCCAAACGCGAGCGTCAGAAGGCGCTGCGCTACGGCATCGGCGGCGCGTTTGTGTTTCGCGCGACCGCGACGCTGCTCGCGGTCTACCTCATCCGGCTCGGGTCGGTGAAGCTCGCCGGCGCCGCCTATCTGCTGTATCTCGTCTATCGCCACTTCTTCGGCTCGGGCGACACCGAATCGCGCCGCACGCCGCCGGCCGCCAAGCCGTGGCTGGGGCTGACGGCGTTCTGGGCCACGGTCGTCAAGGTCGAGCTGACCGACCTCGTGTTTGCCGTCGACTCGATTCTCGTGGGCGTCGCGATGTCGTCGAAGCCGTGGGTCATCATCACCGGCGGCATGCTCGGCATCGTGATGATGCGGCTCGTCATCGGGCGGCTCCTCGCGGTCGTCGAGCGCTATCCGCCGCTGGTCGACGGCGCCTTCGTGATCATCGCGTGGGTCGGCCTCAAGCTGGTCGTCGAGTACCTGCACGTCGAGGGCTACATTGCCTGGGAGATTCCCCGGGCCGTCTCGCTCGGGTTGATTGTCGTCATCTTCGCGGCGGCGTTCTTCTACGCGCGGCACGCCGAGCGGCGCTCGCAGACCGACGACGCGACGACGGATCTGCTGGAGGGCGAGCGGTGACCCTCGTGCGGCCCCGGCGCTGGACCGACTGGCTCGCGCTGGCGCTGCTCGCGGCATTCGTGGCGGCCGGGTCGGTGTCGGTGTGGTGGCTGTCGCGCTCGGCCCTGGCGGTGCATCGGCTGACGCGCGGCATCGGCGACACCGTCTTCTACGGGGCCGACGGCCAGCCGTGGTTTCGGCTCGACGAGCAGCGGCACGACGTCGCGCTCTCGGAGATTTCCCCCGAGCTGCAGCACGCGGTCGTGGCGATCGAGGATCGGCGCTTCTACCACCACCCCGGCGTCGATCCGATCGGCCTGGCGCGCGCGGCCGTGCGGGATCTCCGCGCGCGAGGCAATGTCGAAGGCGGCAGCACGCTGACGCAGCAGCTCGCGCGCACGCTGTTTCTGTCGAACGCACGGACCTACGGCCGCAAGGTCAAGGAAGCGGGCCTCGCCCTTCTCATCGAATCGCAGCTCACCAAGAACCAGATTCTCGAGCTGTACCTCAACCGCGTGTACCTCAGCGCCGGGGTCTACGGCGTCGAGACGATGTCGGAGCACTTGTTTCGGAAGCCGTCGAAATCGCTGACGCTCCCGGAAGCGGCGCTCGTCGCCGGGCTGATCCGCGCGCCGTCCGCGCTCTCGCCCTGGTCGAACTACGACGGGGCGCTCGACCGCAGCCATCTCGTCCTCGCGCAGATGCGCGCGCAAGGCTTCATCACCGCGGCGGAGGAAGAGGCCGCGCGGCGCGTGCGTCCGCGGATTCAGCCGTACCGGCAGCCGGATGACAGCCGGGCGGCGTGGGCGAAGGAGTTCCTGCGGCAGCAGTTTCGCAACGAGTTCGGCGGAGACCATCCGCCCGAGTGGCAGGTCCATACCGCGTTTCATCCCGATCTGCAGGACGCGGCCGAGCGCGCGGTGGCGGCCGGCATCCAACGCTTGGGCATCCGCGGTCTGGAAGCGGCGCTCGTTGCGATCGATCCCTCGACCGGCGATCTCCTCGCGCTGGTCGGCGGCGCGAACTATTCGCGCAACACGTTCAACCGCGCGGTGCGCAGCCGCCGCCAGCCGGGTTCGGCGTTCAAACCCATCCTGTACGCCGCGGCGCTCGATCACGGGTTCTCGCCGGTCTCGATCATTCCGAACCTGACGGCCGTGTCGGCGCCGGGCAATCCCGAATGGATGCCGCGCAATTCGGACAACCGCGAGCCGGAAGCGCTGACCGTTCGCGCGGCGCTCGTCGAGTCGAACAATGCCGCGGCCGCGGTTCTGCAGCATCAGCTCGGATCGAGCGCCGTGCTGCGGCTGGCGAGCGATGCCGGTTTGTCCGGCCTCCCCGACGTCCCCTCGCTCTCGCTCGGCACCGGGCTCGTCACGCCGATCGATCTCACGTCGGCGTACACGATGTTCCCGGGCGGCGGGGAAGTGGCGCGGCCGCGCGGCATCATCAGCGTCTTCGACGCCAACGGCGACCAGGTGCTCGATCGCGCTGTCGATCGGACGCGCGTGATCAGCGAGGAGACGGCGTTTCAGATGGTGACGCTGCTCCGCGACGTGATCGAGCGCGGCACCGGCGCCCCGGCCAGGTCCCTCGGCGTCCGCGGGCCGGTCGGCGGAAAGACCGGCACGACCGACGACTATCGCGACGCCTGGTTCGTCGGCTTTTCCTCATCCGTCGTCGTCGGCGTGTGGGTCGGCTTCGATCAGCCCACGCCGATCGGCCGTGAGGCGTACGGGGCGCGGGTCGCGCTGCCCATCTGGGCCGACTTCATGAAGCGCACCGCGCGGGAGCTTCCGGCGGCCGAGTTCACGATGCCACCCGGGTTGCACGGCGTCGAGCTCTGCAGCGTGTCGTATCTGCGGCCGGTGGAAGGGTGTCCGGTCTATACCGAGTACTTCAAGGACAGCGACACGGTGCCGTCAGCCTTGTGTCCGATCCACCAGGGCACCTTCAGGGAGCGCGCGAGCCGTGCGGTCGCTGGGCTCTTGAAATCGCTCGGCAGTAAGATCGCCGGACTGTTCCGGAGATAGCCGCATGACCCCCTCAGACCCGCTCCGCCTGCTCGTCGTCGACGATGAGCGGGAGCATGCGGAGGTGGTGGCGGAGTTCATCCGTCTCACCGACGGCGGCGCGGATGCGTCGATCGCGATCGTGGGATCGTACGGCGAGGCGCTCGCCGCGTTCGATGCCGGCCCGTTCGATCTGGCGTTCTTCGATTACGGCCTTGGCGCGCAGAACGGCGTGGCCTTGTTGCGCGACCTGCGGCGGCGCGGCGTCGAGACGCCCGTGATCATGCTGCGCGGCGACGAAGAGATCGCCGGCGAGGCGATGAAAGCCGGCGCGGCCGACCAGCTGAGCACGTCGCGCCTCTCGCCGGAGATCCTCGGCCGGTCGATCCGCCATGCGCTGGCCCTGACGGTTGAAAACCGGCAGCGGCGGCAGGCCGAAGCGGCGCTGCGCACCAGCGAAGAGCGATTCCGCGCGCTGGTCGAGAACAGCTCGGACGCCGTGCTGCTCATCGATCGCGCCGGCTGCGTCACCTACGTCGCGCCGTCTTCCCAACGGCATCTCGGCTGGCTGCCCAGCGAGATGCTCGGGCGGTCGCTTTTCGAGCTCATCCATCCCGACGACCGCGAGCTGGGCGCGGCGCGGCTGGCCGAGACGCTGCAGCATCCCGGCGAAGCGATCCGGGTGAAGGTGCGATTCAAGCACGCCGACCTCACCTGGCGCTGGGTGGAGAGCATCGGCGTCAACCGTCTGGACGAGCCGTCGGTCGGCGCGATCGTCGTCACCGCGCGCGATGTGACGGAGCGCCACAAGCTCGAGGAACAGCTGCTGCAGGCGCAGAAGATGGAAGCGGTCGGGCGTCTGGCGGGCGGCGTCGCGCACGATTTCAACAACCTGCTGACGGCGATTCTCGGCTACTGCAACCTGATGCTGGACGAGATTCCGCCGGAGGATCCGCTTCGCCAGGATCTCGACGAGATTCGGCAGGCGGGCGAGCGCGCCGCGGAGCTGACGCGACAACTCCTGGCGTTCAGCCGGCGCCAGATGCTCCAGCCGCAGATTGTCGACATCAACGCGCTGGTGCGTCAGATGGAGAAGATGCTCCGGCGTGTCATCGGCGACGACGTCGAGCTCGTGATCGCGCTGGCCGATCGGCTGGCGGCGATCAAAGTCGATCCGGCCTCCATCGAGCAGGTGCTGGTGAACCTCGCGGTCAACGCGCGCGACGCCATGCCGGTCGGCGGCCGCCTGACGCTCGAAACGGCTCTGGTCGATCTCGACGCCGCGTACTTGGACTCTCCCGCGACGGTGATTCCCGGCCGCTACGTGCTGCTCGCCGTGTCGGACACCGGCCAGGGGATGGACGCGGCGACGCGCGCGCGTGTCTTCGAGCCGTTCTTCACGACCAAGGAGCAGGGCAGAGGCGTGGGCCTCGGTCTGGCCACCGTCTACGGCATCGTCAAACAGAGCGGCGGCTATATCTGGGTGAACAGCGAGCCTGGCGGCGGCACCTCGTTCAAGGTGTATTTCCCGACGGCGAGCGGCACGGCGGAGGAGTCGCAGGTCGACAGTCCCTAGTCGGCCCCTTCTTTGAGACGCCGCAGCGCGCGCCGCTGACGCTTGTCGGGCGCGCGCGGTGGCGTCACCGCCGCCCGATACGCGCGCTCCGCCCGCCGCAGCTCGACCTCTTCCGGAGTCGGCGGCGGCGTCAGATCCTCGTAGAGCTCGCGCGCCTCCGCTTTTGCGACGTGGCGATCGGCGGCCCGCTTCACCACGACGCGCTGCTTGCGTCCGTACGGACGGCCAATCACGATCTCGTCGCCCGGGCGCAGCAGCCGATTCGGCTTTGCCGCCTGGCCGTTCACGTCGATCTTGCCGCCCCTGCAGGCGTTCTGTGCTTCCGATCGCGTCTTGTACAAGCACGCGACGTCGAGCCAGATATCAAGACGCACGGTCGTCGCGATCACGGCACCATCCAGGGCACGACGTACGCCTGGAGCATCACGATTGCGCCCATGATCGCCGCCAGCGCGACGCTGTGCCAGAACACGAAGCGCAGGATCCGCCCTTCCTCGCCGAGCTGGCCGGTCGACGCGGTCGCGACCACGATGCTCTGAGCGTCGATCATCTTGCCCATCACTCCGCCGGTGCTGTTGGCCGTGACGATCAGCACCGGATTCAACCCCAGCTGCTGTGCCGTGATCTTCTGCAGGCTGCCGAAGAGCACGTTCGAACTGGTGTCCGAGCCGGTCAGCGCCACCCCGAGCCAGCCGAGCATCGTCGCGAAGAACGGGTAGAGCACGCCCGTTCTGGTGAAGGCGAGGCCGAGCGTGGCGTCGGTGCCGCCGTACCGCGTTACGAAGCCGAGCGAGAGCATCAGCGCGATGGTCAGGAGCGGCGCCCGCATGCGCGTCAGCGTCATCCCGGCGATGGCAATCGCCTCGCGAAGCGGAACGCGCAGGTAGAGCGCGGTCAGCAGTGCGGCGAGCAGAATGCCGCTGCCGGTGGCCGAGGCCCAGTTCAGCGTATAGCGCGCCGCTTCGGCGCGGACGCTCTTGTAGGCGGCGTCGCTGACGCGCGCGCGATCGACGGCGGCCGGTTCCACTGGAAACTCACGAAACACCGCGTAGTGGAGCAGCGGGACGTCCCAGGTTGGCGAGAGAAACGTGCTGACGGCGGGCGCCTTGCCGGCGCGGTACGTCGAGAGGCCGGACGGCCCGCCGTTGAGGAACGCTTTGACGGGCGCCAACCCCCACAGAATCACGGCGATGCTGAGAAACACCCACGGCATCCATGCGCGAAGGACAACGGGCCGAGCAAGCGCGGCCCCCGCAAGCGGACGCGGCACGCTTGGAAATTCCCACACCTCGCGCGGTTTCCAGACGCGACAAAACGCCGCGAGGCCCACAAGCGACACGAGGCCGCCGACGATGTCGACCAGTTCCGGGCCGACGGCGTTGCTCCACGCGAATTGCACCACGGCGAAAAGGCTGCCGCAGACCAGGACCGCCGGCCAGACGCCGCGAAGGCCGCGCCATCCGCTCATGGTGATGACCAGCCATGCCGGCACGATGAGGGAGACAAACGGCAACTGCCGTCCAGCCATCGCGCTGATCGTTGTCGCCGGAATGCCGGTGACCGCGGCGAGCGTCAAAATCGGCGTGCCGATGGCGCCGAACGCGACCGGCGCCGTGTTGGCGATGAGCGCAAGCCCGGCCGCGTACAGCGGCGCGAAGCCGAGCCCCATCAGCAGCGCGGAGCAGATCGCGACCGGTGTGCCGAAGCCCGACGCGCCCTCGATGAAGGCGCCGAACGAGAACGCGACGAGCAATGCCTGGATGCGCCGATCCGCTGAGAGCGCGGCGACCGACGATTTGACGATCTTGAACTGTCCGGTGGCGACTGTCAGATTGAAGAGGAACACGGCGTTGACGATGATCCAGCCGATCGGGAGGAGCCCGTAGGCCGCGCCGTAGATCGCCGTAGCCGCGGCCAGCCGCACCGGCATGCCGTAGATGAAGATGGACACCGAGAGCGCGGCCATGAGGCCCGCGAGCGCCGCCCGATGCGCGCGCCATTCGAGGACGCCGAGCGCGAAGAGCAGCAGGATGATCGGCAGCGCGGCGGCCGCCGTGCTGAGCCATGCATTGCCCAGCGGATCGTAGACCTGGATCCAGGAAGAGGCCGGCGTCACGTACGGGTGAGGATTCTACTATGCCTCAGCGGATCGAAAACGCTTGACGCGGCGGCCGGGCTGCGTAGACTCGCGCCTGAGGCCGATGCGCACCGCACTGAGACGCGTGCTTCCCCTGGTTGTCGTGTCCACCTTGGCCCTGTCGCTGCGCGCCCAGGCGCCGGCCAAGTCCGCGGACCTGGGCGAGACGCTGGAACGGATCGGCGAGCACGTGGCGCAGTACTACGCTCGGGCCCGAAGCGTCGTGTGCGTCGAGACGGTCGTGCTCCAGCCGCTGACCTCGTCGTTCTCGTCCGACGGCTTCGGCCGCGAGTTGAAATACGAGTTGCGCGTCGAATGGGACCCGGCGGCGGGCGACCGGTCCGCCGAGGCGACAGTCGTGCGGCGGCTCCTGACGGTCGGCGGACGTCCGCCGCGCCCAAAGGACACGCCCGGCTGCATGGATCCCAAACCGGTGTCGCCAGAGTCGTTGGCGCTGCTCCTCCCGGCGCGGCGCGATGAGTACACGTTCACCTGGGCGGGCACCAGCCGCACCGACGGCCGGCCAAGCGTCATGCTCGATTACAAAGCGATTGGCACGAAGGCGCCCAGCGTGGTGTGGCACGACGACTGTGTGACCGTCGATTTGCCTGGGCGCACGCGTGGCCGCGTGTGGATCGATGCCGGAACCGACGACATCGTGCGGCTGGACGAACATCTGACCGGGATGTTCGACTTTCCCGTGCCACGCGATCGCGAGATCGGCGGCGGCCCGCTGTGGATGGCGATCGAGCGCGCCGATTCGACGGTGAAATACCGGCCCGTGGTCTTTCACGATCCCGACGAGACGATGATGCTGCCGGCGTCGATCGTGTCGACCACGATCATCCGGAACGCCGGCGTCCCGAGGTTACGAACGACGCAGACCTTCGCCGGCTATCGCCGTTTTGTCACCGGCGGTCGGGTCGTCAAGGACGTCGGCTGAGGTGCGGAGCACGCCGGGGCTGCCAGCTCCGGCGACGCCGCCGGAATTGCCGCCAGGTTGTTCTTCGTCAGGATGGCGTTCAGATCCGCCAGGTCCTTCTTGTTGAGGTCCGTCCAGTTCGTCAGTGCCTTCTTCAGGTCGGTGCAGCCGGCGACGTAGACCTTGCTGGATGGCTCGTTGGGCGCCATGTCGCCGAAGTCGAGCGTATCGAGCTGGCGGAGCAGGTTGGCGTTGACCGCCACGAAGTTCGGCGGCGGCGGAGGGCCGCTGGGGCCCGGGAAGCCGCCACCGCCTCCGCGGCGCCCACCGGCGGCGTTGCCACCGGCCGTCGCGAGCTTCGCGTCGAACGCCTTCGCCGCCGTCGCGACGTCAGCCGGCGGGTTCTTTCGAAGCAGATCGGCGATCGCCGCCCGCATGGCCGCGACTTGCTGGTAGCCGTCCCAGGCTTCGCTGGCGCCGCTCGTCAACTTCATCTGCAGCTCGTGTTGGGCGCGCAGGTCGCCTGCCGCGGCTGGCGAGCGCGGATCGTTCTTCACGGCGACGGTCTGCGTGTAGGCCTTGCCGTCCACGGTGAGCTTCACGGTGTAGACACCGGGCAGCGCCAGCGGCCCTTCGGGCGACGCCGGCGTATCGCCGGCCATCGCGCCCATCACTTGCGCGAAGTTATGGCTGAACGCCGGCGGGTTGTCATACCGGATGTTCCAGTTGATGCGGTTGGTGCCCACCTCGATCGGCATCGGCTTGGGTTTCTCCAGCCAGAAGTCGGGCACCGCCGGCGGCGGATCCGGAAGCGGCGGAATCGGCGCGCTGGACAGGTGGCGCACGACTTTGCCGGACGCGTCCAGGATGTCGAGCGTGATCGTGCCGGACGGCTTCGCGCCAAGATAGTAGTAAATGACCGCGCCGAGCGGGGGGTTCTGCGCGTGCGGCACCTCGGGCGGGAACGGCGTGTCGCCGTTGACGTTGCGCCGCACGCGGATGGCGTCGCCCGGCTTGAAGAGATGCGCCGGTTCCGAGGCGATCTCCGGCGTGATCTCCCGCAGCGGCGAATAGTCGTCGAGCACCCAGAGGCCGCGGCCGTACGTGCCCACCACCAGATCGTTCTCGTGGATGGCGATGTCGCGATAGGACGTGTTGGGCAGGTTCAACATCAGCGACTGCCAGGTGTCGCCGTCGTTGAACGAGACATACAGCGCGCTCTCGGTGCCGGCGAAGAGCAGCCCCGCTTTTTTCGTGTCGGCGCGGATGACCCGCGCAAAGCTGCCGCTCGGCTGATCGGCCGGCAGACCGCTGATGATCGCCGTCCACGTCTTGCCGAAATCGTGCGTGCGGTACAGGTACGGCTTGTAGTCGCCGGTGGTGTGATAGTCAATCGCCACATACGCCGCCGCCGGGTCCGTGTGCGACGCATCAATCGCCGCGATGTCGGCGCGCGTCGGGTTCGGCAGGCCCGGAATCGTCGCGTCGTCCCAGGTTGCGCCGTGGTTCCGCGTCAGCTTGATCAGGCCGTTGTTGGTGCCGATCCAGATCGTGCCCGCACTGATGCTCGACGGCGAGATCGATTCGATCGAGCCGAGCATCGGAGCGCCGGGTGCGCCGCGCCCCGCCGTCGCGGCTTGCGCGGGGGCGGGTGGCGGCGGCGCCACACCCTTCGGGTACGTGAGATCCGGGCTGAGCTTCTGCCAGTGCATCCCGGCGGCGGGCGTCGCCATCAGATAC
>OCZT010000533.1_pt1 | contig 37824 bp, 41 predicted proteins | sample 1539031 | NCBI WGS metagenome assembly OCZT01 (sample SAMEA3539308, study PRJEB22396) | soil metagenome | biome: tundra; feature: field; material: soil | place: USA | collected 2010-05 | depth 0.15 m
ACCGAGGCACGCCGCAACCATAACCACCCCACCGGACACTAAGGAAACGGTATTGCGGCTAACCCGGAGCTAGACAGCAACCGACCATGACGGATTTCACGCGTTCCAGCGCTCGATAACCTCCGTCTCACGCTCGTAGCCGAGCGTCCCGATCGAGCCTGCGGCTAGCTTGAACCTTGCCCCTGCCGCTGGCTCCATCTGCAGCCAGCGGGCGGTCAGCACGCGCAGCACGTGACCGTGGGCGAACACCAGGGCATCGCCGTCGGTGTCAACGATCCGTGCCAGCACCTGATCGACCCGATGGCTCACGTGATCCGGGCGCTCGCCGCCGGGACAGCCCTGGCTCCACAGGTCCCAGTCGGGATCGCGCTGGCGGATCTCGGGCGTGGTCAGACCTTCGTACTCGCCGTACTCCCATTCGCGTAGGTCATCGCGGATCTCGGCCCGCTGGCCGAAGCCGGCCAGCTCACATGTCTGACGGGCTCGTCGCAACGGGCTGCAGAGGACCAGCGAGAACGTCTCCCCTTCGAGCCTGGCCGCCAGCCCCTCGGCCTGCGCGCGGCCCTCGTCGGTCAGGGCCAGGTCGGTGGCACTGGTGTGCTTGCCGTTGGCGCTCCACTCAGTCTGGCCGTGGCGGATGATCAGCACCCGCTGGTCGGTGCTCATCTCGGCCACCGACTCCCGCTCGTCGCACCGGCTGTTCCCTGTCGTCGGATCATTCGGGCACTCCCCCCGTCCGTTCTATCTCCGCCACCTTGGCCCGCCGGCGCACGTGACGCTCCTCGTCGGAGATCCGCGCGGCCAGGAATGCGGCGACGATCTCCGCCGCCACCTCCTCGCCGATCACCCGACTGCCCAGGCACAGCACATTGACGCCGTCATGCTGCACCGCCTGATGCGCGGTGTAGGTGTCGTGGATCGTGGCCGCTCTGACACCGCGGATCTTGCAGGCCGCGACCGACACGCCAGCGCCGGATCCGCACACGATGATCCCCCGGTCGGCGGAGCCCGTGACGACTGCGCGTCCGACCGCCAGCGCCTTATCTGGGTAGTCGATCGGCTCCGGGGAGTCGGTGCCGAGGTCCAGCACCTGGTGCCCCAGACCCTCGATCAGGGCCAGCAGCCGCCCGCGCAGCAGGAAGCCGGCGTGATCAAATCCACACGCAACGATCATCGCGCCGCCTCGTTCACCGGCGCTTGTGAGGCGACCGGGGCTGCGTGTCCACCCGCCGCCGCCCGCGCGGCGGCCAGCTCGTGGATCGCCAGCAATGCCGCCCCCAGCACCCCGGCACCGACCCCGTGGCGGGCCAGTCGGATCTTGGTGCGCCTGCCCAGGCCCGGCAGAACGTAGCCGCCGGCGATCCGCCGGGCCGGCTCCAGCAGCAGCTCGCCGGCGCGTGCCGCCCCACCACCGATCACCACCTCCTCGGGGTCAAAGGTGTTGATCGCGTTGGCGACCCCGATCCCGACGCGCTCGCCCCACAGCTTGACCGCTTGCCCCGCGGCCTCGTCGCCGGCCTGCGCTGCCCGGACGGCATCTGCCCCCAAGACCGGCTTGCCTGCGGCGCGCAGCCGGGCCAGCTCGGAGTCGGGATGGCGATCGGCGCACTGTGCCGCCAGCTGGTCCAGGGCGTGACCGGCGGCCACCGACTCCAGCGATCCCGGCTGCGGGAACCGCGTCGGCGCGGGCACCTCGTCCCGGAGGTCCAACGCGGTGATTGCGTGGCCGAGCTCGCCTGCGCCGCCCGTCGCGCCGCGGTAGATTCGCCCGCCGAGCACCAGCCCGCCCCCGACACCGGTCCCGACCGTGATCATCACCAGATCCCGCGCGACCATCCGCAGCTCGTCGTCGTGAGCCTCGGCCAGCGCGGCCACCGTCGCGTCGTTATCGACGAACACGGGGACGCCGAGACGTGCGCCCAGCGCCGAGCGCAGCGGCACGTCGGCGAGCGGTATGTTCACCGATGACACGACCCGGCCGGTCTCGAACTCCACGATCGACGGGACACCGATCCCGACCCCGGCCAGATCGGGTGAGCGAGCGCCCTCGATCTTCGTCACCAACTGGTCCATCAGCGCCTCGGTCCCCGAGCGCTGCGTGGGCTCGATCGCCGACTCGCCGAGATCGCGCCCGCGCAGGGTGGCCACCGCGACCTTGGTGCCGCCCAGATCGACGCCTACCACCTCGGTCACGGGTGCTCCACGCCTTCAAGCTCCTGAGCGGCGGGGCCGTCGAGCAGTACCGTGATCTCCTGCGCCTCGGGCACGATCAGCGACGCGGGGACGTGCGGATCGGGTGGCGCGCCGCGACCAAACGCAGCGCGAACGGCCTGGGCCTTGGCGGCCCCCGCCGCCAGGAATACCACCCGCCGGCTGGCCGCCAGCGCGGGCAGCGTCAGCGTGACCCTCGGCACGAACGGCTCAAGCCCGGCCTCTGGCACGCCGAAGGCCAGCCGCGAGCGGATCGACAGCGACTCCTGGTCAGGGAACAGCGAGGCGGTGTGACCGTCGGGACCGAGTCCCAGCAGCACCAGCTCGAACTCGGGCGGGCCCTCGTCGCGCAGCTGGCGCTCGTAGTCCTCGGCCGCGCCCTGCGGTCCAAGCTCGCCCTTGATCCGCCTCACCTTCACCCGGCAGAGGTCGCCGAGTGGATCCAGCAGCGATTCCTTGACCATCTTGAAATTCGACCGGTCGTCGTCGGGCGCCACGCAGCGCTCATCGCCGAACCAGAACGTCGTGGCGCTCAGGTCCACGCCCACCGCCTGCACGGCGGCGACGAATTCCCTATAGGCCGCTTTGGGAGTCGAGCCGCCGGCCAGCACGATATGCCCTCCCTGCGTGGCGGCACCGACGAGCATCGCCGAGCAGGCGCGGGCGGGATCGTCGACTACCTCGATCTCCAGACTCACGTCGGGCAGAGTACCCGCGCCGCATCGAGTGCGGGGCCGTAGGTCGGATCTCGCAGTAGGGCCTGACGAACGCCCTCGCCCAGGATGCCGCCCTCTCCGCGTGAGGACCCGAGGATCTTCCAGGTCATCGAAGCGCCATCGGGCAGCTGCTCGTGGGTGCTCAGTCCGCCCTGGCCGCGGTCCAGCGACAGCGAGAAGCCGTCGTCGCAGGAAACCGTCACGCCGCCGAGGCCCGGTGCATCCTGGGCGGTCGGGCGAAGCCCGATCGCGATCTCGGACTCAGCGCGGCGCGCGGCGCCGCGCAGACCCGAGCCATTGATCGGCTCCAGCGGCTCGCGCCGCCAGTGCAGACGGGACGCCAGCCATCCGGTCAGCAGCAGCCCGCTGGCGATCGAGCTGGCCTGATGGCGGATCTCCAGTGCGCTGATCGCATCCAGCGCCGCCAGCCGGCCCGGAAGGTCAAAGCTCGCCGCCAGCCGTTCACGCCACGGCGTCGTGCGCAGCCACGCCAGATCGACCACGTAGACGTGCTTGAGCATCTCGTTCGCGCGTTCGAAGGCCAGCGCGGGCTCAGGCGCATCGTCGGAGTCCAGCAGCATCACGTCGATCATCGGCAGCAGCGCTGCAACTGCCTGCTCGTGCCCGTGCGGCGACCACAGGACAGTCGGGAGCTCGGAGGCGAGCACCGGGTCGACGATCGTCTGCAGGGCCGGGAGGTGCATCGGCCCCAGATCGACCTCCACGTGCTCACGGATGATGCCCAGGGTGCCATCGGCCGGTTCCTCGTAGGTGACGGTGGCGATCGCGTCAAGCGTCCGTCGTCCCTCTTCCAGCGCGCACAGGACGGTGCGCGAGGCGTGGTAGCGACCCACCCGATCAAGGCGGTTGGCGATCTCCCCCTTCCAGTCACGGTCCACGATCACGATCAGGTTCAGCACCCTGGCGGGGGCCAGCGACTCGTTCTCGGCGTGACGACGGCGCAGCAACTCGCGCAGCGCCGCCTCGATCGCGTCGGGATTGGTGTCCTGCGCTGCCCAAACGTCCTCGCTCACAGGCGCCGCCACCTGCGATCGTCCTCAAGCATCGCCTCGGCTTCAACAGGACCGGCCGTCCCGGCCGGGTACTGCGCCAGCGGCGTCGTCGTGTCCGTGCGCCACGCGGTCAGGATCGGGTCGATGATCCCCCACAGGGCCTCGATCTCGTCGTTGCGCGTGAACAGCGTGGCGTCGCCACGCATCGCGTCGAGGATCAGCCGCTCGTAGGCCTCGGGCGACTCCGACAGGAACGCGGTGCCGTAGCGGAACTCCATGTTCACCGGGCGGATCCGCATCCGGGGCCCCGGGATCTTGGCGCCGATCGAGACCGAGACGCCCTCATCGGGCTGCATCGTCAGGACGATCTGATTGGCCTGCACCCCAACCGAGCCGGAGCTCTGAAACGCCACGTGAGGCACCGGCTTGAGGATCACGGCGATCTCGGTCACCTTGCGGGCCAGGCGCTTGCCGGTTCGCAGGTAGAACGGGACGCCAGCCCAGCGCCAGTTGGAGACGTGGAGTCGCAGCGCGGCGTATGTCTCGGTCCGCGAGTCGGGCGCCACGCCCTCCTCCTGCAGGTAGCCGGGAACGGCGAGCCCGCCGACGTCGCCCGGACCGTACTGAGCACGAAGGGCCATCGAGGACACCTGCTCGACCGACGGCGGGACGATCGCCTCCAGCACCTTGAGCTTCTCGTCGCGCAGTCGATTGGCCTCAAACGAGGTCGGCGGCTCCATCGTCAGCAACGCCAGCAGCTGCAGCATGTGGTTCTGGACCAAGTCGCGCAGCGCTCCGGCGCGCTCGTAATAGCCCGAACGGCCACCGATGCCGATGTCCTCGGCGGCGGTGATCTGCACGTGGTCGATGTAGTTGCGGTTCCAGACCGGTTCAAACAGCGCGTTGGCGAACCGCAGGGCCATCAGGTTCTGGACGGTTTCCTTGCCGAGGTAGTGATCGATCCGGAAAACCTGTGACTCATCGAAGACCTCCAGCAGCTTGGCGTTGAGCGCGCGCGCGGAGGCCAGGTCGTATCCGAACGGCTTCTCGATCACGATCCTGACCCCGGCGTTCTCGGCCTGCTGCAGCTGCGCGGCGCCGAGCTTGGCAGCGATCACCGGGAAGAACTCCGGCGCGGTGGACAGGTAGAAGATCCGGTTGAGCGGATGCCCGGCCCGCTCGTCGAACTCGCGCAGCGTCCGCGCCAACTCGGCGTAGACCGCGTCGTCGTCGAAGGCCCCCGGCACGTAGCGCATGTCGTCGATCAGCCCTTCGAGCACGTGCGGATCGGGCTTGCGCCGGGAGAAGCGTTGAATCGACTCACGGGACGCAGCCTGGAAGTCCTCGTGCTCCTGATTCCGGCGAGCGACGCCGATCAGCTCAAAGCGCTCGGGGAGCGCGCCCTCGTGGGCGAGGTTGTAGAGCGCCGGCAGCAGCTTACGGTGCGCCAGATCGCCCGTGCCGCCGAAGATCACGAGCGACGTTGGACGGACCGGTAGCCGCTCCAGTCCCTCAACGAGCGGGTTTTCGGTCTGCACACCGGCAGCGATCGGAGCGGCGTTCACGACCTCGAGGCCGCCTTGACCGCGTGTCCGCCGAACTGGTTGCGCAGCGCCGCCAGCATCCGCGCCGAGTAGTCGCCGCTGCCCCGCGAGCTCATGTTGCCGCCCATCTTGCCCAGCCCGACGAACCCGATCTGCATCGGTTTCATGCCCCTTGTGGAAGCCCGATGATGCGCTGGGTCAGTGCGCGCACGGCAGCGACGGCATCGCCTCCGAGCTCGATGCGCTCGGACGGCAGGTCATGGCTGCGTAGCGTCTGCAGATCACCGGCCGCCTGCGCGGCGATCAGTCTGCCGTTCGCGGTGACGCCCCGTAGCGAGTCCTCGGCGACCATCCGCGCCAGCTCGCCCCCATCCACCAGCGACCGGCGCAGCAGGTCCAGCCACGGGCTTGTGCCGGCCTCCACCAACGCCAGCAGATTCGGGTTCACCTTCGTGGCCTGTGTGGTGCTCATCGTGATCCGTCCTCCTTAGTCGCCACGGAAGCGACCAGACCACGTTGCCCCATTGCTTCGGGCGCGAATCCGAAGTTCTGTTCAAGTTCACCGGCGGGCTTGACCGGCAGGGCGACAATCGTGCCGACCGGCGGCACGCCGATCGCCGTGGCAGTATCGGTCGCGGTCACGGTTCGGGTGCTCGTGCGAACGGACAAAGCCACTGGGATCAGCATAGACGCAACTGCACCTCGCTAAACGGCGTTCTCGTGGATCTCGGCGGCTCGGCCAGCCTCAGCCGAACAGGACCCCGTAGCGGTTGTACTCCTCGATCGGCACGCGCCTGACCTCGGCCACCGCGTCGGCGAGCGAGACCAACTCGATCTGCGTCGAATGCAGCGCGGTCATCATGCCCCACCGGCCCTCGTGTGCGGCGTCGATTGCGGCCAGCCCCAGCCGCGTTGCCAGCACCCGGTCAAACGCCGTCGGCGTGCCGCCGCGCTGGACGTGGCCGAGCACGGTGGCCCGGGTCTCATAGCCGGTTCGCTTCTCGATCTCCTGCTCGAGCCGCTGGCCGATCCCGCCGAGCCGCGGATGCCCGAACTCGTCGACATCGCCCGTCACAAGCTCCATCGTGCCCGCCTTCGGCGTCGCACCCTCGGCAGCCACGACGATCGAGAAATAGCGCCCACGCTCGTGGCGGCGGCGGATCAGCCGGCAGACCTCGTCGATGTCGAACGGGATCTCCGGGATCAGGATCACGTCCGCCCCGCCGGCGATGCCCGAATGCAGAGCGATCCAGCCGGCGTTGCGGCCCATAACCTCCACCACCAGGATCCGGTTGTGGCTCTCGGCGGTGGTGTGCAGGCGATCGATCGCCTCGCAGGCGACCTGCAGGGCTGTATCGAATCCGAACGTGACGTCGGTGGCACCGAGGTCGTTGTCGATCGTCTTGGGCACGCCGATCACGTTGATGCCGTCGTCGTTGAGGCGCTTGGCAGCGCCCAGCGTGTCCTCGCCGCCAATCGCGATCAGCCCGTCGAGCTGGTGCGCTTCGAGCGTCTGGCCCACCAGTTGCACGCCGTCGTCGCGCTTGTAGGGGTTGGTCCGTGAGCTCCCCAGAATCGTCCCGCCCCTCGGCAGGATGCCGCGGATCGACTCCATAGTGAGCTCGTCACAGAAGTCCTCCAGCACCCCCCGCCATCCGTCCCGGAAGCCGAACACTCGATCGCCGTAACCGTCGATCGCCTTGCGGACCACGGCGCGGATAACCGCGTTGAGCCCCGGGCAGTCACCACCGCCAGTTAGCACTCCGATCCGCACGGAGCGGAATCCTACCCTCCTTGGGTAGGGTGAGTTGGATGCGAGATCGGCGAGGACGTCGGTTCCGAGCCCGGCGACTCACTGCCCTGGCGGCCGCCGGCGGGCTGGCAGCTGGGCTGGCGATCGAGCGCCGGCATCTGCGGCGCGTCGCCGGTGACACCGATTACGCGCGCCTCAGCGTTCCCCTGGGCGGCCTGCAGCGCACGGTCCGCTCCGCTGATGGCACCCGACTTCACGCGCGCATCTTCGGTCCCGACGGCGCCCCGACGCTCGTGCTCGCCCACGGCTGGACCGAAGAGCTGCGCTTGTGGAGCGACGTGATCACGGATCTGTCGGCCCGCGGGTTGCGACTGGTCGCCTATGACCTGCGCGGTCACGGCGACAGTGGCCGCGCCAGCGACGGCGACTATTCGCTGCGGCGCTTCGGCGAGGACGTCGAGGCGATCCTGGCGGCGTGCGTGGCGCCCGGTGACCCGGCGACGGTGGCCGGGCACTCGCTGGGCGCGATGTCGATCGCCGCGTGGGCCCAGCACCACGACGTCCGCCGTCGCGCCGGCGCGGTCGCACTCGTCAACGCCGGCCTCGGCGACCTGATCTCCGGCCATCTGCTGTTCGGAGGGGCCGCGCGGTGGCTGCACCAACCGGCCGCCGGACGCCTGCTGCTCGGCTCACGCGCCCCGGCGCCCCGCGTCTCCTCCCCGCTCGTCCAGGCCGCGCTGCGCTACGGCGCGTTCGGCCCGGCGGCGACAATCGGACAGGTCGCGTTTTACGAGCGGATGCTGATCGCCTGTCCGGCGGATGTCCGCGCCGCTTGCGGAGTAGCCATGTCCAACATGGACCTACACGATGCCGTGGCCCGCCTGACCGTACCGACGCTCGTGATCGCGGGCGACTGCGATCGCCTGACCCCGCCGGCGCATGCGCGCCGGATCGTGGCCACGCTGCCGCAACCGGCCGGACTGCTCGTTCTGCCCGATACCGGTCATATGTCGCCCCTGGAGCGACCGACCGAGTGCAGCGATGCCCTGTACGAACTCGTAGCCCAGTCCAGCCGCACGCAACGCATTCCACGCTCACACGCGGGCACTCCTCCGGCTCTGGCAGAGTGAACCCGTTGTGAACGATCCGCGTCGTCCATCCGCCAGTGTCTGCTACGTCCTGCGTGAAGATCCGGAGCTGGCCGAGGCGATCGAGCCCGATCGCCGGGCGCAGGCGATCCAAACCTGCGTCGCGCGCGAGGCAAGGGTCCCGGTCGGGTCCTGGACCGGGCACCGAACGCTGCTGGTCGGCGATGGGATCGGGCTGCTGGTCCTGGAAGGACTGCTGATCCGCCGGGTGGGCATCAACGCCCGCTTCGGCGCCGAGTTGCTGGGCGAGGGCGACGTGCTGCGACCCTGCCTCAACGATGTGCCGTCGACCCTTCCGCTGAGCGTCGACTGGCTCGTGTTGGAACCGACCCGGCTGGCGATCCTCGACGAGCGCTTCACGCGCCAGCTGATGCTCTACCCCGAGCTCGTCGGCACAGTGTTCGGGCGCGCGGTGCAGCGCTCCCGCGGTCTGGCCGTCAACATGGCGATCGTCCACCAGGCCAGGGTCGATGTTCGCCTGCACATGCTCCTGTGGCATCTCGCCGGGCGCTGGGGGCGGGTGCGCAGCGACGGCATCGTCGTCCCGCTACGGCTGACCCACACCGTTCTCTCAGACCTCGTCGCAGCCCGCCGACCCACCGTGACCAGCGCCCTGTCGGAGCTCGCGCGCCAGGGCGTCGTCCGTTCGATCCGGGAGGGCTGGCTGCTGTCCGGGACTCCGCCCGGCGAGGCGCCGGCGCCTCCGCTGACGGCGCCCAAGCCCGACGGCGAGCACGTCGCCGCGGGCCACACGTGAGCACTTGCACATAGATCCCTACATCGTCCTGGGCAGCGCGATCGTCGGCTTGCTGGTGGGAATGACCGGAGCCGGTGGTGGAGCCTTGATGACGCCGATGCTGATCCTGCTGTTCGGGGTCAAGCCCTCGACTGCGATCTCCAGCGACTTGGTCGCCGCGGTGCTGATGCGCCCGCTCGGCGCAGCCGTCCATCTGCGCGCCGGAACCGTCAACTTGAAATTGGTGCGCTGGATGGTCGTTGGATCGGTTCCCGCCGCCTTCCTTGGCGCCTATCTGCTCAAGCTGATGGGCCACGCGAAGTCGGCCGAGAGCAACATCGAAACCGCGCTCGGGGCTGCGCTGCTGGTCGGGGCGGCCGCGATGGCCTTGCGCTTCCTGCTCGACCGCCGCGCGGGCTTGGCCCGCACCGCGGTCGTCGGCGACCTGCCGGCCCGTCCGCTGGTGACGGTGGCGATCGGGATCGTCGGCGGGTTGATCGTGGGGATGACATCGGTCGGATCGGGTTCGCTGATGATCGTGCTGCTGCTGTTCGCCTACCCGATGATCGGCGCCAATCAACTGGTCGGAACCGATCTCACCCAGGCCGTACCCCTGACGCTGGCCGCAGCCCTCGGGGCGCTGGCGTTCGGCCACGTGGAGCTCGGCGTTACGGGCTCGCTCGTGATCGGCAGCGTTCCCGCGGTGCTGATCGGTTCGCTGCTGTCCTCCAGCGTGCCCGATCGTTACGTACGCCCGGCAATCGCGTTCGTGATCTTCGCCTCGGGCCTGAAGTACATCGGCGTCGGCACAACCGCCCTCGGGTGGATTCTGTGCGCCGTGCTCCTGGGCGCCGGCATCCTGTGGCTGATCACCGCCCAACCCTGGCGCCCTGCGGATGATCGCGTCGCCCATGAAACGCCGCCTTGAGGTGCCCGTCCGCGGGGGGACGCTGGCGGCGTCCGCGCTGGAGGGCGCCGCTACCCGGGCGCCCGCGGTGCTGGCGATCCACGGGATCACCGCCAACAGCCAGGCGTGGCTGGCGGTCGCCCGGGCGCTCGGCCCTCAGGCGAGCTTGATCGCGGTCGATCTGCGCGGGCGGGGCGCCAGCCGCGCGCTTCCCGCGCCATACGGGATCGCCGCGCACGCTGCGGACATGCTCGCCGTGCTGGACGAACTGGAGCTGGAGCAGGCCGTAGTCGTCGGCCATTCGCTGGGCGCCTACATCGCCGCTGCGCTGGCGGTCGAGCACCCTGAGCGTGTACGCGCGTTGGTGCTTGTCGACGGCGGGCTGAAGATCCCCGGCACCGAGGGGGTGGACCCACAGAAGTTCCTGAACGCATTCCTGGGGCCCGCGCTCGCCCGGCTGAAGCTCACTTTCGCCACGCATGAGGAGTACCACGACTGGTGGCGCGCCCATCCGGCGCTCACCGCCGGCGACGTCGCCGTCTCCGACCTAAAGGCCTACGCCGACCACGACCTGGTCGGCTCCGAGCCCGAGCTCCGCTCAAGCGTCGCCGAGGCGGCGGTGCGGGCCGACGCCGCCGACCTGTTGACGACCGCCGAGGCGGCCCAGCAGCTGACGGTGCCGGCGACGCTGCTGTGCGCGCCGCGGGGACTCGCCGACGAGCCCAATCCAATGCAGCCGGCCGAGCTCGTGCAGGCGTGGGCGGCCAGCGCGCCGCGGGAGCGCACGATGGTGGCCGTGGCCGACGTCAACCACTACACGATCGCGATGGGCCGGCGGGGGGCCGGCGCGGTGGCGCAGGCGGTGCTCGGCGCCCTCGCCGGCTGACCATGGATCCAGGACTGCGAAGAGGCCGTGCATCGGTGAAACAGCCGAATGTTGCCGGCGACGTTTCTGTGAGGCCGCGACAGAGGGGTTCAAGCGCTCGGGCAATCTGCGCGAGGCCGCCCTGGCGCTGGTCAACCTCGGGGCCAGCGCCCGGTATCTCGGCGACCCCGGGCTGGCCGCGTTGCGGTTGGAGGAAGCGCTGGCGATCTCCCGCAAGCTGGGCTTTCAGGAGGAGATCGCCGCCGCCCTGCTGATGCGCCAGGAACCCCGCCAGGCGGTATCAACCCTGGCGGCGACCGATCGACGTCTCCAACATCCTGCGCAAGCTCGGCGCGAACCGCCGCGCGGACGCGGCAGGCCTGGCGCATCGCCTGGGCCTGCTGCCCGTCAGCTGATCCCCGGCGCGGTCGCCAGCGGCTGAGGGTCCGTGACTGATTTCGTCGTTAGTCCTAAAGCGCTGCTTCGACGTCCAACGGCTCCTGACCCACCTTGCGCAGACCCTCTTCGATCGCCTCGATCACCGCCTCGACCACGGCAACTCGCGCATAGGGCTTGTTATCGGCCGCGATCAGCCGCCATGGCGCGCTGTTGTGATTGGTCCGCCGCAGCATCTCGTCGACCGCGCTCTCGTATTCGGGGCGCTTGGAGATGTTGCGCCAGTCCTCGTCGGTCAGCTTCCAGCGTTTCAGCGGATCGCGCTCGCGAGCCTTGAAGCGGCGACGCTGCTCGCGCTCGGAGATGTGCAGCCAGAACTTCAGCATCACCATCCCCTCGTCACACAACCCCTTCTCAAAGCTGACGATCTCGTCGTAGGCGCGCTTCCATTGCGACTTGGAAGCAAAACCCTCGACGCGCTCGACCAACACCCTCCCGTACCACGACCGGTCGAGCACCGCCATCCCGCCCCACCCCGGCAGGGCGGGCCAGAAGCGCCACAGAAAGTGGTGTCGCAACTCGGTTGCGCTGGGCGCGGCGAACTGGACGACCCGCACGTGGCGAGGATCCAGCGAGCCGGTCAGACGCCGGATCGCGCCGCCCTTGCCCGAGGCGTCCCAGCCCTCGAACACAACGCACACCGGCGGTCCCAGACGCCCGTCGCCAACCAGCCCACCCGCCTGAAGACGCAGCGCGAGCAGCCGCCGCTGCGACTGCTGCAAGCGCCTGAGGCCCTCGCTGGCGGAGAGCTTCCGGCTCAGGTCGACCTCTGACAAGGCGCCCATCGGGCGTACTCTGACAGCTGGGATGCCGGGACGGCCAGCTCCCCTGCGAGGTGACGCTAGCGGAGCGTCGCCTCCAGGCGGTCAGCCAGCAGCGACGCGATCGCCAGCGATGATGTGGCGGCCGGCGAGGGGGCATTGCGCAGAAACTGCAGCTGACCCAGATCGTTGATCACGAAGTCATCCACCAGCGCTCCGTCGCGGCCCAGCGCCTGGGCGCGAACCCCGGTCGGCCCGCCCATCACGTCGGCCAGGGAAAGCTCGGGCACGTAGCGCGCGCAGGCAGCGACGAACGCCCGCCGGCTGGCGGCCAGCCTGACCTCCCCCAGCGCCGTGCGCCAGAAGCGGCCCATCATCCTCCAGGTCCCCGGCCAGCCCAGCGTGGACTGCAGATCCGCAATCGAAATTCGCGTGAGGCGATACGCGTCGCGGGCGCCGACCAGCAGCGCGGTGGGGCCGAGTAGCACCTCACCGTCGATTCGGCGGGTGAGATGCATGCCGAGAAACGGCAAACGTGGATCGGGCACCGGATAGATCAGGCCGTGTACGAGCGACCTCGCCTCGGGGCGCAGGCGCAGGTAGGCGCCGCGGAACGGGATGATCCGAGGATCGTCGGGCGCTCCTGCCGCCACCGCCAGCCGGTCACTCCAGGCGCCGGCGCAGACGATTGCTCGCTCGGCCGTGGTCTCGCCGCGCGAATGCGATACGGCCACGGCCCCATCCCGGCGTTTCAGTCCGATGACCTCATAACCGGTCGCAACGGTGCCTCCCGCCTCAATCAGATCAGCCGCCAGCGCCCTGGCTACGGCCGCGAAATCTACGATTCCGGTGTTGGGTGAGTGCAGTGCGGCGATGCCGCGCAGATGCGGCTCCAGCTCTCGCATCTGCGCCTGACCGATCCGCGTGAGTCCGAGCACGCCGTTGGCCCGCCCCCGGGCCTGGAGCTCGTCGAGCCCGGAAAGCTCGGACGGCTCGGTCGCGACGATCAGCTTCCCGCAGCGCTCGTGCGTGATCTCGTGGCGCTCGCAGAAGGCGTAGAGCCGGCGCATCCCCTCCACGCACAAGCTCGCCTTCAGCGAGCCCGGGCGGTAGTAGATGCCGGCGTGGACCACGCCCGAGTTGGACCCGGTCTGGTGACGGCCGACGTCACTCTCGCGCTCGAACACTGCGACGCGCAGATGCGGGTGCCGGGTGACGAGCTCGTGAGCCACCGCCAACCCGACGATCCCGCCTCCGACAACCGCGACGTCGCAGCGATCAACCTTGGTGGCGCTCACCGTTATTGATTAGTCCGTCTAGCTTTCCGATGGGACGGTGAGGTCGCGCACCATCACCACGTGGTCCGGGTTCAGGCCGATCCGCTCTCCGGTCTCCGCCTCGGTCACCCAGGCAAAGCGCATCAGCGAACCCCGCGCAGCATCGAGAATCATGGCCTCCACAGCCTTGACGTCTCCGTCGATGCTGTAGCGGTCTCCGCCGACAACAGTGATTTCCGTGATCAGTGCCAAGCGAGCCTCCGACGACTGAAACCGGCCCCACCCAGGGACCGGCCAGCCAGACGCCTAATTTGAGGAGCGCAGTCTACGCCGGGAACTCGCCGAACGGCCGCGGCCGGACCTGGCCGGCGGGCGGGCGGCGCCGGCGCCATGGCGCGGCCCCGGATGGGCTCTGCGCTCGCCCTCTGAGCCACCGAGGCCGTGGTCGAGCCCGAGCGCGCCGGCCAGCTTGCGCACGTCGCCGCGCTCGGCCGCCGCGACCAGCGTGATGCCGATCCCCTTGGCCCCCGCGCGTCCGGTGCGCCCGATGCGATGAACATAGGCGTCGCTGTCATCCGGTGGATCGAAGTTGATCACGTGCGAGATCCCCGCTACGTCGATGCCGCGGGCAGCCACATCGGTGGCGACCAGCGTTTCGACCGCGCCGGACTCAAACCGGGACAGCGCCTGCTCGCGCTGACGCTGGGACTTGTTGCCGTGCATGGCCACCGCCGCCACGCCGTGGCCGGCGAGGCGCTTGACGAGCCGATCGGCTCCGCGCTTGGTGCGCACGAATACCAGCGTCAGTTCACGGTCGCGACGAAGCTCCTGCACGAGTGCCTCCACGCGATGCTCGGCCGAGACCTCGACGAACCGGTGCTCGATCTCGGCGGCAGCGCGACGCGCGGCGGGGCCGTGCTCATGCACGGCCGCGTCACGCGTGTACTGCTGGGCCACCCGTCCCGCCTCGCCGTCGAGCGTGGCGGAGAAGAACAGCGTCTGGCGGCTCGCCGGGCAAGCCCGGACGATCCGGTCAACGGCAGGGCGAAAGCCCATGTCGAGCATCCGGTCGGCCTCGTCGAGCACCAGGATCGAGATCGCGTCCAGCTTGAAGGCTCGGCGAGCCAACAGATCCTCCAGGCGCCCGGGGGTGGCGACGAGCACGTGCGAGGCCGCGGCATTGCTGGCCTGCTTGGCCAGACCAACGCCACCGTAGACTGCGGTGACCCGAAGCGCACGAGCATGCGCGACGCCCCGGATCTCCTCGACTATCTGCGTTGCCAGCTCACGCGTGGGGGCGAGCACCAGCGCCGCCGGGCGCGGGCCGTCGGCCTGGATCCGGTCGACCAGCGGGATCCCGAAGGCCAGTGTCTTACCCGACCCGGTGGGCGACTTGGCCAGAACGTCGCGACCGGCGAGCACGTCGCCGATGACCAGTTCCTGCACCGCGAACGGGTGCGTGATGTTGCGCTCCGAGAGCGCGCTGACGACAGCGCGGGACACGCCGAGATCAGCGAAGGACTGCGTTGACATGCAAACTCCTTGGGCGGCGACATGGCCGCATATGATTCGTGGAGGCTACGGCCAACCCGAACCGCTTCTGCGGGACCCAAGCGAGCTGCCTCGCGGCCGACGGCGTCGACCACACGACCCAAGCTAGCAGCTTCCTTCAGCGCCGATCGAGCCCGCGCGCCGCCCGCAGCCGTCGCCGTGCGCTCTGCAATGACCGCTCAAACTCACGCAACCGGGCATCCGAGCTCGGCTTTCCGCTGTAGATCCTCGCTCGCAGCAGCGACAGCCGGTCGCGGTAGTGGCGGACCTCCGCCAGCAACTGCTCGAGGTCGTTGGCCGAGGCCACTAGTCGAACTCCAGCACCGTGTAGGCGCTGCAGCCGACCGCCTCACGGACCCCATCCTCCGTCCCATCGGCCGACTGGCGGGCGACCACGAACGGCTGGTGGCGACCGAGATCGAAGATCGCCATCACCGTGTCGCCGTGGACCGGGTCGGGGCGGCCGACCTCGGTGAGACAGTCGACTCCGTTTCGCCGTGACCAGATCTGCTCGATCCGCCGGTTGCTCGGGCGCCGGCCGAGGTCGAGCTCGACGGCCGTGCGCATCGCCAGATAGGCGCTCTCGGTGACGCGAGCATGGCCGGTGACTCCGGGGATGAAGAACGCGGTCACGTGTCCCTAAAGTCCGCGCTCGCGCGCATTGTCGCTGAGCGCCACCGCCAGCGCGCCTGGCTCCAGCCGAGCTTCGAGCTCGGCGATCCGATCACGTTGGCGCAGCGATTCACGGTGCACCGAATCCTGTAAACCCTCCACCATTTCCTCCAGTTGGGCCACGCGGCCTTGCAGGGCATCGAGCGTTCCGAGATCCCCGCCCGCCAGCTCGGCATCGGGCCGCGGATTGCTGATCGCACCGCTACGGCGCATCTGCCTGACCCGTGCGGCCAGTCCCTCACGCTCGCTCATGTCGGCCGGTCGCCTATGAGCGCCGCTTGGGCGGGGCGGGCCGAGGCGGGTTCTGGCGCCGTTCCTCATCGGTCATCTTGCGGATCACCAGCGATCCGTCCTGGACCTGCTCGCGCACCAGTTCAAGCTTGGCTTGGCGGCGCTCCTCGGCCCGTTCTCGGGTCGTTTTCATGCACTAGCTCCGATCTGGCGACCTGTTAGCCCATATCTACGGTAACACCACCCGCACGCGGGTGATTAATTGGCAGCTAACCGGTAGCAGCGAACGGGGCACCACTCGCGCGTCACTCGGGCTCGATCACCTCGATCGCGCCAAAGCCCTGCAGCGGACCGTCGACGAAGAAGATCTCCATCGTGATGTCGGGCTCGACGTGAGCCTGGCTCAGAAAGGCGAGCACTCCGCGGCCCGTGAGCCGTTGGATCGTCTCCTTGTAGCGAGCCGCCCTGACGCGCTGGAAGTCCTCGCGCATCGCGATCACGCGGTCGGGCTGACCGCTGTCCATGATCGTCTTCTCCAGCGGGGTGAAGCCGCTGCCGCGCATCACCACCACGATGATGTCGTCAAGCACGTACGTCTTGGCCTTCATCGGCCCACGCCCGTAGTGCTCGCGCAGGATGCGCACGATGCTGGTGGAGATGGCGGACAGGAGCTTCCCGCCCGCCAGCGGCTCCCCAATGACCAGCGGCTCCCCAACTACCAGCGCCTCTCGACCGGCCGGCGCCTCCGCACCCGTCAGCGGCTGGCCGCCCGTTGGCGGCTCGTTTATCGCCTTGTGTTCCACTTCCACGTCAGCCACCCCGTGTCCGGTCTTGACCCGCTAGGCCTGACCGTCCGTCGCCAGTGATCAGGGGCCGGTCTGCAAGCTCGAGTGACTTTCAGACCTGCCCGCTGGCGAAAGGCTAACGCACTGTTCACTGACCCGCCGGTGACGCGGCCGCATCTGCGTTGGTTTCGGGCTCCAGCACGAACACCTCCACCGAGGATTCTGCCAGCGTGCTTGTGCCGCTCAGAAAGCTGCGCACCTGCCGTCCCGTGAGCCGCTCGACGGTGGCCACGAGCTGCGCCTCCATCGCTCGCTGGATCGCGTCGCGCGATTGGCGAACCAACGGAGCCTGGCCGGCCGCCACCAGGTTGCGCTCGGCCTTGGTCGCGCCGTCCTCAAGCAGACAGACGACTACATCCTGGTAGACGAAGGCGCGTGATTTGGTGGCTCCCCGGCCGGTGAAATCGGCCACCATCCGCACGAGCTCGTTGCTGATGGCGGCGTTCAACGCCCCAGGGCTGAGCCGGTCGTCGGGCTGGTTCATGCCAAGCCTCCATCTCCGTCTCTGATCGGCGGGGAGACCGGCGGCGAGCTGAGAGAGGGGGCGGCCCGACGGAGGCGTGCAGCACGCTTGAGCGTTGCGACAAGGGAACTTGGCGCCCGCGTCGCGTGCCCAGGGAACCAAGGTGCGGGGCGAGTGCCCCGGGCACTGCGGGCGGGAACCTGCGGGGCCGAGTTGGCCAGGTGCGTAGACTCGGTTTGAAGTCTTCTACGGAAAGGGTCGGTCATGACCCACGTGTGCTGTCCAGGCTGCCGGCTGCGCTTCAGTCCTGCGGTGTCCGCCTACCTAGTGGCCTGTCCCAAGTGCGGCGAGCCACCCCAGACGATCGCCGGCGCACAGGGCGTCTTCGGCTTTAGCCTGTTCGAGCCTGAGGATCCCGCCCAATCGCTGCCCGAGGCGCTGGCCGTCTCGATGCCGCTTCCCGACCCGCGCGGCACCCGGCTGTAATCGATCGCTAGCCGGCTTCGGTGAATCCGTAGACGAGGTCGATCGGGATTCGCCGGCGATGCGTCAGGTGCCCGGCGGGCGCTCCAGCACGACGCCGTAGAGCCGCCTGACCCGCAGGCGGATGACCAGCCGCCTGGCCTGCACTATCTGGTTGAAGAAGGCCGCCTCGTCCTCCGGCGAGCCGAGCATGGCGCTGTGCGGTTCCAGCAGTTCGCGACAGGCCTCGTCGCCCGGCTGGGTGGCGACCGGCGAAGTCTCGGCGTCACATTCGGCCACCGCGTAGGCCCAGAAATGGGCTCCGGGGACATGCAGCGCCGCGTGGTGATCGCGCTGGAGGATCCGGCCCTTGACCCGGTCGGCTGTGCTGGAAACCCGAGCCACGCGTTCGGCCGCGTCCCATGCATACAGCACGTTGGTCATGTGCGGATAGCCGGCCCGAGTTACGGCGGCGAGGATTCCCTGCCGGCCGTCGGCAATCAGGTCCAGCAACCGCTGTTGGTCGGGCATTTGAGAATTTGTGCTAAAGCCCGTCCGGGATCCTGCCGATAATCGTTGTACCCGCCTCTAGGGGCGGGAATCCTCTCTCCTTCGGCCGAAGTCCCCGAGTCCACCATGGGCTCGGGGGCTTCGTCTTTAAGCCATCCCCGGTCTAGACGTCGGCGTGCCGGCGGTTGCGGATCTGTTCGCGCTCGCGGGCATTGCGACGCTTGCGCGCCTCCTTGTGGGCCTCGTCGTTGCGCTGCGCGATCTCCTTCTTGAGATCGTTGAACGCCTGGGCCGACGTTGAACGTCCCGGACCCGGTTCCTGCGTGGGCTTTGTCATGCACTTCACTCCTCGTCGCTCCCAACGGAGACCAGCCACAGGAAGAATGCGAGAGCAAGGCACTCAGCGGTGGACGCTGCCCTTCCAGTGTACTCGGGCCACGCGGGGCCGCCGAGCGCGAAAGTACTCGGGCCACGCGGTGTCGCCGAGCGCGCCAGGAACGACCTGCGGCTCATGCGGCTGCGGTCTGTCCACTCCCGAGCGTCTTGGTCCCGGTGTCTCGGCATGGCCCTCGGTCGGTCTGGGTCCGCGAATCCGCAAGGCTACGCAGGCCCGCTTCCGCGACGCCGTTTGTATGGTTAGTGCCGTGCCCAGACGCCGGGTCGTGGTCGACCATGTCAGCATCGGTGTAAGTGACCTCGCGCGCAGCCGCGACTTCTACGCGCGGGCGCTGACACCGCTCGGCTTCGCCGAGATCGGACCATGGCGGGACGGTGCCTCCGAAGTTGCCTTCGGCCTCGAGGAGGCGGACGACTTCGCGATCTCCGAGCGATACGGCGCCGGGGCGCCCATCCATGTCGCGTTTGCCGCCGATCGGCGTGAGCAGGTCGACGCCTTCTACGCCGCGGCGCTGGCTGCCGGGGGACGGGACAACGGACCGCCGGGGCCAAGGCCGGAGTACTCGGAGGGCTATTACGGTGCGTTCGTGCTCGATCCCGACGGCCACAACATCGAGGCCGTGCACCACGGCCGTCCCTGAGGCTCGGAGGCGCGGCGGCCGGCAGTGTTTGTGCCGGCCGCCGACGACCGCTGGAATCACCGGAGTCCCGATCTGAAAGAGCACCGTAAACGCCCCGTTGCGGGGATCCCGCCAAGAAGGCGCGGCACGCGAAGGTTACCTCCACCTTTGTGGTCGTTCGGTGGATTCTGCGGGGCAGAAAGCTTTCGATCGCGATGTCAGGGTCGATAGGGTCGCTCACGAATGCGAACAACCTTGCGCCGGGTTCAGGCAAACGCGGACGAACCACACCGCGTCGTGATCATCGGCTCCGGCTTCGCCGGTTTATTTGCCGCCCGGCGACTGGCCCGCGCGCCGGTCTCGGTCACGGTCGTCGACCAAACCATGCACCATCTGTTCCAGCCGCTCCTGTATCAGGTTGCGACGGGAATCCTCTCCGAAGGGGAGATCGCCCCGGCCACTCGCGACGTCCTGCGTCGCCAGGCCAACGCCAGCGTGATCCTTGGCCGGGTCACTGGCATCGATCTGGAGGCACGCACGGTGACCTCACGAGCGATCGACCGCGAGCTCGTCACGTCCTATGACAGCCTGATCGTCGCGGCGGGCGCCGGCTCTTCCTACTTCGGCCATGACGAGTTCGCCACCCACGCGCCTGGTCTGAAAACCGTCGACGACGCGCTCGAGCTGCGGGGGCGCATCTTCGGCGCGTTCGAGATGGCCGAGATCGAGAATGACCCCCAGGCTCGGCCCGCTTGGCTGAGCTTTGTCATCGTCGGGGCAGGTGCGACGGGGGTTGAGATGGCCGGTCAGATCGCCGAATTGGCGCACAAGACGCTGCGATCGGACTTCCGTCACATCAACCCTGCCGATGCACGGATCCTGCTGGTCGACGCCGGCCCGAGGGTGCTCCCGCAGTTCGACGAACGCCTCTCACACAAGGCCGCCGATCACCTGAGACAGATCGGGGTGGAGATCCACCTGAATGTCCGCGTAACCGGCGTCGACCAGTCCGGAATCGATCTCGTCACTGAGGATGCCGAGCACCAGCGGATCGAGGCCCGGACCAAGGTCTGGGCCGCCGGCGTCCAGGCCTCTTCGCTCGGCGCATTGCTCGCCGATGCCGCCGGGGTGCCGCTTGACCGCGGCGGCAGGGTGCCGGTGATGCCGAACTGCTCCCTTTCCGGCCGTCCCGAAGTGTTCGTGGTCGGGGACATGATGTCGCTCCGCGATCTGCCCGGCGTCGCCGAGGTGGCGCTGCAATCGGGCCGACACGCCGCCGGCGAGATCGAGCGCCGGCTGGCCGGGGGGACCGCCCCGGCGCCGTTTCGCTATCGCGATCTCGGCATGCTGGCCTCGATCTCCAAGAACTTCGCCGTCGCCGAACTGGGTCCGATTCGCATCTGGGGCCTGGCCGGCTGGCTTCTATGGCTGTTCGTGCACCTGACCTTCCTGACCGGTTTCAAGAACCGCATCAGCACGCTGTTCCACTGGGCGGTCAGCTTCATCGGTCGGGGCCGCGCGGAGCGGACGACCACGGTGCGAGAGAGCCTCGTGCCAGTCCCGGGTGATGATCAGCTTCACCGAGGCTGAGTGCTGATCCTTCGATCTCCCTCAGCTTCGGCGAGATTCACCGCGGCTTGCAGACGCACGAGCCGCAGCCCCATCCCGTAGAGTTCATCACCCGAGTACCGTTTGATCTCGAGCGTAAGACAGTCCTCGAGCGCGGCGAACAACCGTCTGGCTCGAGGGTCCAGCTGCGACACGACCCGCAGAAGTCGCCTCCCGTCCGTAAGATAAGCACCGGGTCGCAACTCATCGACCGCAACTCTGCCGCGAAAGGCGTGGGTGGCGATTAGGGGTACCACGCCATCAGCATCGTGGCCGCCGTCGCCGTGTGCATCCGCAGTCCCAACTGCCCCTGAGTGCGAAGAACTACTTAGACCCTGGCTCCGGCTAATCGGGCCGTCAGCGCGCCGTCGGCCTGGAATTGCGGGTAACTACCCTCGGCGATCCGGTGCTTGACGCCGAAGTAAGGCGTGGACATGAAGCGTAATTTGCAGCACGGACAGCTGAAACCTCATCCTCGGCGTCAGAGCCAACAAAGGAGTGCAGCAACCATGCGGGCGGGCTATTGGAAGGTTTCGACGTCCGAGCTGCCGGTGCCACGGCTACGCGGTATCTCGCACGCGTTCGCGTTCTTGGTGTCAGTCGCGGCAGCGGCGGTCGGGGTCGCACTGGCGCCTGGAGGTCGTGCGACTGTCGCTGTCGCGATCTACGGCGCGGGCCTGATCGCCCTGTTCGGCGGCAGTGCTCTATATCACCGCTGGCCCGGTCCGGCCTGGTTCAAGCCAGTGCTACAGCGGATCGACCACAGCACGATCTTCGTCTTCATCGCCGCGAGCTACACGCCGATCGCGCTGCTCGTACTGCAGGGTCCCCTCGTGTGGGTTCTACTGGGCATCGCCTGGACCGGCGCCGCGGCAGGCGTCGCGTTCTCGCTCGGATGGATTAATGCCCCCCGACCCGTGATCGCGGGCAGCTATCTCGTCCTCGGCTGGCTGGCGGTGATCGCGATCCCCCAGCTGCTTGGCGAGCTCGACGCGGCGCCGCTGATCCTGCTCGCCGCCGGTGGAGTCCTCTACTCCATCGGCGCGATCATCTACGCGAGACAGCGCCCGGATCCGTGGCCGAGAACCTTCGGATTCCACGAGATCTTCCACGCGCTGGTGATCGCTGCCGCCGCCGCGCACTACATCGCCGTCGTCGGCTGGGTGCTACCAGCCGCCCACGCGTGAGCGGCTGGTAGCACCCCGGACGCGATCCGATTCCGTTACCCCGGGCCAGGGCCTACCACGGGGCATAAGCGCCCGCGTTGGCCGCGCGCATTGCGGCTACGTATCCTGAGCGCTGGTACGCCGCTTGGTCTGCGGCGGGTGGCACGGACAGCTTGCCGCGCAGCTCGTCAACTGTCTTAAAGCCCTTACGGGTCATCCAGCTGGAGAGCCCATCGAGCAGCTCAGCCGCATACTTGGGTCCATGGCGCAGCAGCGCGGAGGTCGTCATCACCACGTCGGCGCCCGCGAGCAGATACCGTGCCACGTCGGCGGGGACTTCGACTCCGGTGGTGGCCGCGAGCGAGGCGCTGACGGTCCCGCGCAGGAGCGCGATCCAGGCCCGCGGCAGCCGGCCGTCGGCCGGGCTGGAGAGGTTGACCCGGGGCAGGGTCACGAGCGCTTCGGGATCGATGTCAGGCTGCAGGAAGCGGTTAAAGAGCACGAGCCCGTCGGCACCCGCCGCGTCCAGGCGCAGCGCGATCTCCCCTGTGGAGCTGAAGTACGGGCTGAGCTTGACCGCCACGGGGACGGTGACGGCGTCCTTGACGCGTTTCAGCACGTCGACGTGGCGCTGCTCGACGTCGCGGCCGGAGACGCGGGGATCGCCGGGAACGTAGTAGATGTTGAGCTCGATCGCGGCTGCGCCGGCATCCTGCATCGCGCGTGCATAGTTGGTCCAGCCTTCGGGGGTGACGCCGTTGAGGCTGGCGATCACCGGCACGTCGACCGCGGCGACGGCGCGTTCGAGCAGGCTCAGGTAGCGCCTCGGGCCGGCATCCTCCTTCATCACGGCCGGGACGTAATCGAGCGCCTCGGGGAAGCTCTCGGCCGGTCCGTCCACCAGTTCGGCGTTACGTGCCGCCTCCTCGCGCAGCTGCTCCTCGAACAGCGAGAAGAGCACGATCGCGCCGACGCCGCCCTCTGCCAGCCGCTGCACACCGTCAAGCGTGTAGGACAGCGGCGACGGCGAGGCCACCAGCGGGTTGCGCAACTGCAGGCCCATGTAGCTCGTCACGAGCTCCATCAAAGCTCCTTGCGGGCGTCGGCCGGGAACTCATGCGCGCTGCGGGTGGCCATCTCCTCATAGGTCTCCCAACGCAGATCGGCTGCCGCTTGGGCAAGGGCCAGCAGGCGTTCGGCCTCGGCCGGCTGGGTGTTGGTCAGTGCGCGGAAGCGCAGCTCTCCCTTTCTGTAGTCGGCCAGCCGCATCCGCGGCCTCGGCGAGTCCAGCAGAAACGGATTGCCTCCGGCGCTACGCACCGCAGGGTCATAGCGAACCAGCGGCCAGTGGCCGCTGGCGACCGCGCGGTACTGCTGGTCAAGCCCGTCGCGCATGTCGTACCCGTGCGCGATGCAGTGGCTGTAGGCGATCACCAGCGACGGCCCGTCGTAGGCCTCGGCCTCGCGCACGGCGCTCAGCGTCTGCTGCGGATCAGCGCCCATCGCGACCCGCGCGACATAGACGTTGGCCAGCGCGATCGCCTGCAGCGCCAGATCCTTGGTGGGGATGGTCTTGCCGGCGGAGGCGAACTTGGCGACCGCACCGAGCGGCGTGGCCTTGGACATCTGCCCTCCGGTGTTGGAGTAGACCTCGGTGTCGAGCACCAGCACGTTGACGTTGCGCCCGCTGGCCAGCACGTGATCCAGGCCGCCCGAGCCGATGTCGTACGCCCAACCGTCGCCGCCGACGATCCAGACGCTGCGCCGGATCAGGTGATCAAGCACGCTGCGCAGGTCGTCGACCACCGGGCCGTGCAGCTGCTCGAGCCGTCCGGTCAGATCGCCGAGCCGCTCGCGCTGCTCGCGCAGCTCCGATTCGCGCAGCTGAGACGCGTCCAGGATCTCGTCCACCAGTTCCGCCCCGAGCTCCTGGCGCAGCTCCGAGAGGCGACGGCGCGCCAGCTCGGTGTGGCGATCGGCGGCGAGTCGCAGCCCCAGGCCGAACTCGGCGTTGTCCTCGAACAGCGAGTTCGACCACGCCGGGCCACGTCCCTCGGCGTTGGTCGTCCACGGCGTGGTGGGCAGGTTGCCGCCATAGATCGAGGAACAGCCGGTCGCGTTGGCGATCGTCAGTCGGTCGCCGAACAGCTGTGAGAGGAGTTTCAGATACGGGGTTTCGCCGCATCCCGCGCAGGCACCCGAGAACTCGAACAACGGCTCCAGGAACTGGGTGCCACGCACCGTGCCAAAATCCACCCGTGAGCGGTCCGCCTCCGGGAGCTGCTCGAAGAAGGCAATGTTCTCCCGCTCGGGCGCCAGCAACGGCTCGCGCGCATCGAGGTTGATCGCCTTGTGCAACGGGTCTCCGCCCGCCGACACCGGGCAGGCCTCCACGCACATCCCGCAGCCGGTGCAGTCCTCGACGTAGACCTGCAGCGTGTAAGTGGTGCTCGGCAGTCCGGGCGCGTTGAGCGGCGCCGACCTGAAGCCGGCAGGAGCGTCCTGCAGGCGGGTGGGATCGTAGTAGCGGGAGCGGATCACGCTGTGCGGGCAGACGAAGCTGCAATTGCCGCACTGGATGCACAGCTCGGAGTCCCAGACCGCGACCAGGTCTGAGATGTTGCGCTTCTCGTACTTGGTCGTGCCGCTCGGATACGTGCCGTCGACCGGGAGCGCGCTCACCGGCAGCTGATCGCCGTGTCCGGCCATCATCGCGGCGGTGACGGTGCGCACGAACTCCGGCGCGCTATCAGGAACGACCGGCCCCGGCTCCTGCGTGGACGTCACAAGCGTCGGCGGCTTGACGCGGTGGAGCCCGTCCACTGCACCATCGACCGCCTTCAGGTTGCGTTTCACCACGTCCGCTCCCCGCCGGCCGTAGGTCTTTTCGATCGACGCCTTGATCCGCTCGATCGCCCGCTTTGGCTCGAGCACTCCTGAGATCGCGAAGAAGCAGGTCTGAAGCACCGTGTTGGTGCGCCCTGCCAGCCCGGCGTCGCGGGCGATCCGGCCCGCGTCGACCACGTAGAGCTTGATCTGCTTGGCCAGGATCTGCTCCTGCACGGGGCGCGACAGCGCATCCCAGACCCGGTCGGACGGATGGTGGGTGTTGATCAGCAGCGTCGCTCCGGGCGCGGCCCGCTCGAGCACCTCGTCGCGCTCGAGCATGCCGAACTGGTGGCAGCCGATAAAGCTCGCCTGCGAGATCAGATAGGGAGCCCTGATCGGATCGGGTCCGAAGCGCAGGTGCGAGACCGTCTGCGAGCCGGACTTCTTGGAGTCATAGACGAAGTAGCCCTGGGCGTTCAGGCTCTCCTCGGATCCGAGGATCTTGATCGTGTTCTTGTTCGCGCCGACGGTCCCGTCGGAACCCAGGCCGAAGAACACCGAGCGCACCGTCTCCGGCGGCTCGATGTCGAGCGACGGATCGTAGGGCAGGCTCGTGCCCGAGACGTCGTCGTTGATGCCGATCGTGAACCGCCGCTTGGGACGCTCTCGCCCCAGGTCCTCCAGCACGCCGGCGACCATTCCCGGTGAGAACTCCTTCGAAGACAGCCCGTAGCGACCGCCGAACACGAGCGGCATCAGGTCGCGCTCACCTTCGGCGTGAGACTCGCTGAGCGCCGCCAGCACATCGAGGAACAGCGGCTCGCCAAACGAACCTGGCTCCTTCGTACGATCGAGCACCGTCACCCGCCGCACGCTGGCGGGCAGAGCCGCCGCCAGCGCTCGCGCCGGAAACGGCCGGTACAACCTGACCTGCGCCACGCCGACCCGCTCGCCCTTCGCCTGTAGGAACGCGACCGTCTCGCGCGCTGTCTCTCCGCCCGACCCCATCATCACGATCACCCGCTCGGCGTCGGGATGCCCGCTGTAGTCGACCAGCCCATAATGCCGGCCGGTCCTCTGACCGAGCTCGTCCATTGCCGACTGCACCACGTCGGGCACGCGCGCATAGAACGGATTGACGGTCTCGCGCGCCTGAAAGTAGACGTCCGGGTTCTGTGCGGTACCGCGGATGAACGGCCGCTCCGGTGACAGCGACCGATCTCGGTGCGCTCGAACCAGCTCCTCGGAGACGAGCGCCCTCAGGTCATCATCAGACAGCAGCTCGATCGTGTTCAGCTCATGCGAAGTACGAAACCCGTCGAAGAAGTGCACGAACGGAATCCGCGTGCGCAGGGTCGCGGCGTGAGCCACCAGCGCCAGGTCGTGGGCTTCCTGCACCGACGCCGACGCCAGCAGCGCAAACCCGGTCTGGCGCACGGCCATCACGTCGGAGTGATCGCCGAAGATCGACAGCCCCTGCGCCGCCAGCGAACGGGCGGCCACATGCAGCACCGCCGCGGTCAGCTCGCCGGCGATCTTGTACATGTTCGGGATCATCAGCAGCAGGCCCTGGGACGCGGTGAACGTCGTCCCCAACGCCCCGCCCTGTAGGGCGCCGTGCAGCGCACCCGCGGCGCCGGCCTCGCTCTGCATCTCCACCACCGCAGGCACCGTGCCCCAGACGTTGGGCCGGCCCTGGCTTGACCACTCGTCCGCCAGCTCGGCCATCGGCGAGGACGGCGTGATCGGATAGATGGAGCAAAGCTCGCACATGCGGTAGGCAACCGACGCCGCCGCCTCGTTGCCGTCGACCGTGACGGGCATCAGGCGGACTCCGGCAACATCTCGATCGAATGCACCGGGCATTGCTCGAAGCAGGCCCGGCAACCGGTGCAGCGGTCGTAATCAAAGCGGTAGCGGTATCCCGGTCCGAGCTTGATCACGGCGTCCTCCGGGCACGCCCCCAGACACCCATCGCACTCGCAGCAGTTGCCGCAGGACAGGCAACGGCTTGCCTCGAAGGTCGCGTCCGGCGAGGCAAGGCCGCCGACCACCTCCGTGAAATCGCCGAGCCGCTGGGCCGGTTCCAGCTCGGGCTGCTGCCGGCGCAATGCGTCACCGAAATACCACAGGTTCAGCATCTCGAACGTGGCCGGCGGGTGCTTGGGCGGGCGCTCGAGCTGGTCGCCTCGCAACCAGGCATCGATCTCCCGGGCGGCGCGCTTGCCGTGTCCCACCCCGACCGTCACCGTACGCTCGGCCGGCACCATGTCACCGCCGGCGAACACTCCCGGGCACCCGGTCATCAGCGAGCTCGACACCCGGACGGTTCCATCCGGCTCGAACTCGACCCCTGGGACCGCGCGCAGGAACGTCGTGTCGGTGTCCTGGCCGAGCGCCAGGATCACCGTGTCGGCCTCGAGCGTCTCGAACCGTCCGGTCGGCTGTGGGAACCCTGACTCGTCGAGCTCCATGACCTCGACCTGCAGCTGCTCGCCCTCGAAGGCCTTGATCGTCCGCAGCCAGTTGATCCGCACCCCCTCCCGCTCGGCGTCCTGCGCCTCCTCCTCGTGTGCGGGCATCTGCTCACGGGTACGGCGGTAGACGATCAGCGTCTCCTCCGCGCCCAGCCGCCGCGCGGTCCGTGCCGCATCCATCGCCGTGTTCCCACCGCCGTAGACCGCGACGCGACGCCCGATCACCGGGCGTTCCCCCGACGCCACCCCCCGTAGGAAGGACACCGCGTCCACGACCGGCCCCGCGTCCACCGCGGGAATCTCGACCCGCTTTGACAGGTGCGCACCCACGGCCACGAACACCGCATCGAACCCGCCATCGCGGCGCTCGGCCTCCAGGTCGGTCACCCGGTGGTTGGCGGTGAACCGCACGCCCAGCGCCGCAATCCGCTCGACCTCCCCGCTCAGTACGTCACGGGGCATCCGGTAGGCGGGAATCCCGTAGCGCATCATGCCGCCCGGCTCCGGACCCGCATCGCGAATCTCAACGTCGTGACCGAGCCGCGCCAGGTGATAGGCAGCCGAGAGCCCGCTCGGTCCTGCGCCGATCACCAGGGCCCGCTTGCCGCTGAGGACCGGGGGCGCGTCAAACTGCCATCCCCGCTCCAGCGCCAGATCGCCCAGGAACCGCTCGACTGCGTGGATCGAGACCGCGCTGTCGAGATTGGCGCGGTTGCAGTCGCTCTCGCACGGGTGGTAGCAGACACGCCCGTGGATCGCGGCAAACGGATTGTCCGCCACGAGCGCCCTCCACGCCCGCTCGTGCTCCCCGGCCTGCACCCGCGCGAGCCACTCCTGAATGTTCTCGCCGGCCGGACAGGCCGCGTTGCACGGCGGCAACAGATCGACGTACACCGGGCGCTCACTGCGGACCGGCCCCGCGCGCGAGCGCCCGTGTTCCAGATCGGGCAGCGGCGTGAGATCCCGGGAGCCTCCGGCGGCCCCAGGTGCCGGCCGGCGCTCTGATCGCTGGAATCGTCGGGGCGGCGGAGCCACAGCCACAATCTACGCCTCTGCACAACCACGACGCTTTGATGTTCGCCAGCCAGCCATCCGTCGCGCGAAGCTGGAACGCTTCCGGCTCGTGCCGCACATCACTAACAAGCCCCGGGCCCTTCTGACGTCGATGCGAGTGTGCTCGTCGTTGCACGGCTATCGACGGGCCTGGCTGAGCGCGGACGCGCTCGCGTCCCTGGCGCTGCTGGTAATCGCCGTTCCCGAACAGCTCGCGACGTCGCGCCTGGCCGGGATGCCGCCGGTGACCGGCCTGTACGCCTTCGTCGCCGGCACGGTCATGTTCGCGCTGCTGGGCAGCAGCCCGCAGATGTCAGTCGGCGCTGACTCCACGATCGCTCCGCTGTTCGCCGTCGGCGTCGCCCACCTGGCCACGACTGGATCACCGCGCTACATCGCGCTGGTGGGCCTGTTGGCCGTGGTCGTGGGGGTCATCGTGGCGCTGGTCGGGATCCTGCGCCTGGGGTGGATCGCCGAATTCCTATCCGCGCCGATCATCGCCGGATTCTTCGCCGGCGTGGCCGTGATCATCATCGTCCACCAGCTCCCCGACCTGTTCGGCTTGCCCGCCACCAGCGGTTCAACCCTGCATCGCATCAGCGCAGTCATAGGCCATCTGCCCGAGTGCAACGGCTGGACACTGGGTATCGGCATCGGGGTGTTCATCGTCATCGCGGTCGCCGAGCGAATCGACCGGCGAGCACCGGGCGCCTTCGTGGGGCTGATCGGCTCCAGCCTGCTCGTCGCCGTTCTCGGTCTACGCGAGCACGGCGTCGCCGTGCTCGGCAACGTCGCGCACGCTGCGCCGCACTTCGGACTGTCGGCGCTGTCGTGGTCCTCGATCGGCAATGTTCTGCCGGTCGCCGCCGTTGTGGCGCTGGTGGTGATCAGCCAGTCGGCTGCGACCACCCGGGGCTTCGCCGATCAGGAGGGGTATGAGGTCGACGTGGGCCGCGACTTCGTCGGGGTGGGCGCCGGCAGCGTGCTATCCGGCCTGGCCGGCTCATTCCCGGTCAACGCCAGCCCTGCCCGCACGGCTGCGGTGGCATCGGCCGGCGGACGCACACAGGCGGCGAATCTGGGAGCCGCAGCGGTGGTGGTGGCGCTCGTCCCCGCCGCGGCGTTGCTCAAAGACGTGCCTCTGGCCACCTTGGCGGCCGTGCTGATCTTCGTCGCAATCCGCATCTTGCATGTCCGGGACCTTGCCGCGGTGTTCCGGTTCGACGTGTGGGAGTTCGGTCTGGCCGTGGTGACGGCGCTGACGGTGGCGTTGATCGGGGTGGAGCAGGGAATCGGGGTCGCGGTCGGACTCGCGATCCTGGACCGCACCCGCCTCAGCGCCCGTCCCCATGCCCACATCCTGGGCCGCATACCGGGCACCACGAGCTGGGACCTGCTCGAGTCAGCCGAGCGGCCGATCGAAGTGCCGGGCGTGCTCGTGCTGCTGTTCGCAGCGCCACTCTACTTCGCCAACGCAGGTCATTTCCGCGCCCAGGTTGACCGCGCCCTGAGCCACCTCCCGAGCCGCCCGAAGGTCCTCGTGCTGGACGTGGTGGGGATGCACGACATCGATTTCACGGGCGCTCGCGCCCTTAAACACGTGCTCGACGAACTCGATCGCGAACACGTTTCGTTCGCGCTGGCCAGGGCGGGCAGACACATGCTCGAGAACCTCGCCCGCAGCGGCCTGCTCGAACGGATCGGCACAGATCATGTCTTTCCCAGCGTCGACCAGGCGGTCAGCACGCTCCGCGCCAAGCAGCCCACCTCGTGAGCGCGCGGGTCAAGGCTCCGTGGCGAACCCTCGGCCAGCTGCCGGTCCGGCGTGCCTGGTGTGGATTCCGGGCCTGGCTACCGGACGGTCTGGCGCAGCCGATCACTCCATGTCCCTACTCACACCAGCGCCCGTCCATCCTCGTTCTCCAGGAAGGCCGTGGCAAGGAGGCCCACGCGACGATCACACACGGTGGCACCGCAACGCGTGGCGTAGGGAATACGGTCGACGTGGTTGGCGGGGACTGTCAGCATGGTCCGCTTAGCGGACGGAGACGAGGGACCGATGAGTGAGGACCAGCGAGTGAGCGGGCTGACCCGGCGGGGCTTTGTGACCGCCGCTGGAACCGTCGCGGCGGCGACGGTCGCGGCACCTGGAGCGGCGGCCTCGGCGGCGCGGGAGTCGATCGCGGACACCGGCCGGACGCCGCGGCGGGCGCTCGGGTCGGGTGGCAGACCGACGAGCAATGCGACGGTGGCACGGCTCGCCCGCGAGCACGGCCGGGGCGAGCCGTTGATGTTCGTCGATCTCGCGGCTGTGGATCAGAACGCCAGGGTGGTCGTTGAGTTTGCGCGCGCGAATCGGTGGGCGGTCCGGCCGGCGCTCAAGGTCTTCCAGTGCCCACAGCTGTGTGCCTACATCATGGGCTTGTTGCCCGAGCCGCGTGGCCTGGTGTTTCATTTGCGGACCGTCGATCAGATCATGACCGCGGCGCCGGCAGGCACCGACCTGTTGATGGGCTACCCGCCCACGCGCGGCGAGCTCCGCGCGTACCTCGGCTCCGGGCCGCCGCGGGGCCAGCGCCGCCACCGACTGACACTCTTGGCAAGCTCGATCGACATCCTGCAGGAGATGGCCCGGCTGGCCAGGACGACTCGCCGGCCACTTCCGCTCGACGTCGGTCTGGAGTTCGACTCTGGCGAGGGACGCGGCGGCTTTCACCATCCGGCGCAGATCAGCGCCGCGATCAAGCTGCTGCGGCAGGAGCGGCGCGTTCTGCGGCTGCGAGCCGTGCTGTGCTACGACGGTCATGCGACGGCCGACCCAGCCGAGGTCTGGCGCCGCGCGGTCGCCAAACAGGCCAGCGGGTACTACGCCAACTATCTCAAGCAGCTGCACGCCGAGGGCGCCGACCTCTATGACCCGGCGACACTGATTCGCAACGGGCCTGGAAGCGCGAACTACAAGAACTGGGCGGGAAAGCCGGAGATCAACGAGATCAGTCCGGGATCCGCGTTCGTGTACGCCGGCTACATGGCGGCCGGGTTCGACCCTCAGGGGCTCACGTCGGCGCTGACGCAGGCCGCGCCGGTGCTCAAGGACGCCGGCCCATATCCGTCGACGCTGTTCACCGCCGAACCGCTGCCTCCGATCATCGGCGAGCAGTACTTCCTCAAGGGGTCGACTTGGCCCGATCAGGGGGGCATCCAACCTGCGTTCGTCTACCCGGCCGGCGTGCAGGACGATCAGCGCGAGGGCGGGCGCTGCATGGTCTACGCCCCACGGGGAGAGTTGAACACCTCCGACTACGTTCTCTGCTGGCCCAACCAGGGCGGCGACGGCATCGACTACTTCGGCGCACTTCATGCAGTTCGCACGGGCCGCGTCGTGGACGTGTGGCCGACGTTCACCCGCTGGAGCACACCTGGCCTAACTGCGTCGTGATCAGAGATGCCACGCCCGGTGACTGGGATGCGATCCGGCCTTTCTTTCGCCAGATCGTGGCGGCTGGAGAGACGTATGCCTACGACCGCGATATGGCGAGTCTGAGGCCAATCGCCTCTGGATGGTCACCCGCCGCGCGGAAGGCCATGGCGCGGAATCTGACCGCCGTCAATTCGAGCACTCGCTCTGGTTTGCGAAAGGCCTAGCCGACAGCCTTCAGGCCGACGCCGGCCGTCCGGCCGCGGCGCGCGAAGAACTCGCCTTCGGCCTGCCCCAGCGGCGTGGCGGGCGGCGCCCCGTGCAGGTACTCCGCGGCGATAGCGCCCCAGTCCGCGCCGGCCCGGAGTTGGTCCAGAACGACGGCGACGATGCCGTGCATCCGCCGGATCAGGAGCGTTTCGGGCGGCAGGGTGAACTGGTCGATCTGCGTCTTCATCGCGGCCCGCTGCTCGCTTTCGGGACGCTCACGGTCGCGGCCGCGACGGGCGTCGTCGGGCAAGAAGCGACGCTCACCTGGCACGGCGTACCACTTGATCGCCATTCGCATCAGGCTCAGCGCCCAGTCGGCGTCGACCGCGTCCGCCCGACTGGCGGGCAGATATCCGCCCGCGAGCAGGGCCGCCTTCAGGGCCGCCGCGTCCCCGTCGCGGACGGCGATGGCGATCGCCCGCTCGTCGGCGACGCGGGCGGCGTCGACGTCGCGCAGCAGGCCGAAGTCCAGGAAGCAGACCCGGCCGTCGGGGCATAGGAGATAGTTGCCCGGATGAGGGTCCCCGAGGGCGATCCGGTCGCGATAGAGCAGACCGAAGAAGAACCGGAAGACGATCTCGCCGTAGCGGTCGCGCTGCGCCTCGCCGGCCCGGCGCACGGCCTCGAAGCGGTCCCCCTCGATGTACTCGGACACCAGCACGCGCCGGGTCGAGAGGTCCGTGTGGACCCGTGGCACGCGTACGAACGGATGTCCCCGCATCAGCCGCTCGATGCGGCGGTGGTTCTGGGCCTCGAGCTCGTAGTCCAGCTCCTCCCCGATCCGCTCGCGTAGCTCCGCGGCGAGCGCCTTGGCGTCCAGCCCCGGGGCAAGCCGCTTGACGAGCGGTAGCAGCAGCGTCGCGTTGCGCAGATCCGTCTCGACCGCCTCAGCGACCCCGGGGTACTGGATCTTCACGACCACGTCGTCGCCGTCGACGGTGGTGGCGCGATGGACCTGGCCGATGGATGCCGCGGCAAAGGCACGCTCATCGAAGTCAGAGAACACGGCCTCCAGCGGCCCGCCGAACTCCTGTCGCATGAGCTTCTCGAGGTCGGCGAACGGTACCGGCGGGACGTCGTCGCGGAGCGCGGCGAGCTTGCGTTGCAGCTCGTCCTGCTCGTCCTCGGCAAGGCCGTCGAACTCGACCATCGAGATCATCTGGCCGACCTTCATTGCCGCACCGCGCATCTGCCCAAGCTGGTCGACGAGCTGGTGGACGAGCGCTGCGGTCCGGTCGCTTTGGGCCGCGGCGGCCCGCTCGGGCGTGCGGACGCGGTTGGCGGTCCGCATCCCGGCCCACCGCAGGCCCTGCCCGGTCACCAGCCCGCCGACCCGCGCCGTCCGCGCGAGTCGACCGGTGGGCAGCTTTCCTGCCTCGCGCGGCGGATCATCTGCCTGCGCACTCATCAACCGAGACTAGCGACACGACGAGAGGATGGTTGTCCCTCCCGCCGCCGGCGCGCGGAGGCCAAGCGAAGCACGACCGGACCTCGGTCGGGATCGACCGACCATGACCACTCGGCGCCCAGGCGCGCCGATCCTGCCAGCTGATCGCCGGTCCGAGCGGTTCACCGCTGTCACCATCCCAGCGCAGCACCGTCTCCCCCTGATTGCCGAGGCCGATCGCGCTCACCGCGCCCCCGCCGCCGCCAGCGCCGCCCGCCCGGCCACCAGCACCGACCGCTCAAGCTCCAAGGGATCCTGCAGAACCGTACCGTCGGCCGACGCACGCGGCGACACCGGCGCCCGACCCTCGCCGAGCACCCGGCCGACGGGATCGATGACGAGCGCCTTGGTCGAGGATGTTCCCTGATCGATCGCGAGGACGTTCACGGCATCAGGTCCATGCTCAAACCGTATCCGGGATGAGCATGCCAGCGCTGCTGATCACGACGTTCAGCTGGCTGGAGCGCTGCACCTTTGCCGCGATCGTCGTGGTGTTGCTCATCGTCGGCTCATGAGCGACTGATGTAATCGCTGGATGTCGGCGATGTCGAGGGCTTCGCGGAGGGGATTCAGTCGCGTCCCGACAAGGGTTAGGCTGACGCTTGCATTCGCGGTGACGATGGTGGTCGTTCTGGCGTTCACGGGCCTCTTTGTCTACGTGCGGTTTCGCTCCGAGCTGGACCGGACCATCGACCTCAACCTGCGGACGCAGACCGCAGCTCTGGCCCCTTTGATCGTCGGTTCCGAGGCCGGGCTCACCTCTGCGGTGAGCAGTCCCCTGTTCCGAGGGCACGAGAGCTTCGTACAGGTCCTCGATGCGCGAGGGCAAGTCCTCGCCGCGACCTCGGACCTTCGTGGCGGCCCGCTCCTGAACGGAAGGCAACTCGCAGCGACGCTGCGGCGGACGCAGCTGTTCACGCGTGGCCCGACGTCGCCGCTTACCGAAGGCTCACGCCTGTTGACCACGCCCGTCTCGACGAGCACTCACGGCCGGGTGGTCCTGATCGTGGGTGCGACGCTGGATGAACGCTCAGCTGCGCTGTCAAACCTGGCGGTGCTCCTGGCGCTCGTCGGCCCGCTTGCCCTGATCGTCGCGTCCGTTGCCGGATACGGACTTGCATCGGCCGCACTGCGGCCGGTCGAGCTGATGCGCCGGCGCGCGGCTGCGGTGTCGGCATCCGAGCCTGGGCGGCGGCTGCCGCTGCCGCCTGCCGATGACGAGATCCGGCGACTTGGGGCCACGCTCAACGAGATGCTCGACCGACTGGAGGAATCGTTCGCCCGCGAGAAGAAGTTCGTGTCCAACGCTAGCCACGAGCTTCGCACACCGCTTGCCACGTTGAAGGCAGAGCTCGAGCTTGCGCTTCGTCGCGAGCGCTCCGCGGACGAGCTCCGCGACGCGCTTGTCTCGGTCAACGACGAGGTCGACCGGCTCTCGGCTCTGGCGGATGACCTGCTCGTGCTCGCGCGCTCCGACGAAGCCGGACTTCCGGTCCGCCGCGTGCAGATCAGAGTCTTCGAGATGCTGAGCCGGCTGCGTGACCGCTTCGATCCTCAGCACACGACGATCACGGTGACGGTTCCTGACGACATGTTGCTGTTCGGCGATCCGGAACGTCTCGAGCAGGCGCTCGGCAGCCTGATCGACAACGCGATCCGCTACGGCTCTCTGAATGCGACGCTGCGGGCCTCGGCAACCGAGCGAGGCATCGAGCTGCACGTGCAGGACACCGGCCCAGGCTTCCCAGACGGCTTCGAGGCTCAGGCGTTCGAGCGCTTCACCCGCGCGGACCACGGACGCGCCGGGCGTGGAGCAGGACTCGGCCTCTCGATCGTGCGTACGATCGCCCAGGCCCACGGCGGTGATGCCCACGCGGCGAACCGGCCCGACGGTGGAGCAGACGTCTGGATCGTCATCCCAGATCGCTCGGCGCACGGTCAGTAGCAGGGTTGTCGGCCCTCGCCACGAGCCGATAGCCCACGCCGCGCACAGTCTCGATGCTGTGTTGCTCGTACGGCCGGTCGACCTTGTCGCGTAGGTAGCCGATGTAGACATCGACGACGTTTGAGTGCGCCTCATACTCGCTGTCCCAAGCGTGGTCGAGCAGTTGCTGGCGTGACATCGCCCTCCCCGGGTGACGCATCAACGTCGCCAGCAGCAGGAACTCCTTCGCCGACAGTTCGATCTCCTGCTCGCCTCGCCATACCCGATGCGTAAGCGGGTCAAGCCGGAGGTCGTCGACCTCCAGGACAGGCAGTCGCTCGATCTCACCGCGACGAGCAAGCGCGTGCAGCCGGGCGATCAGCTCACCGAACGCAAACGGCTTGGTCAGATAATCGTCGGCGCCGACATTCAGCCCCTCGATCCTGTCGCCAATCTCGCCCCGCGCGGTAAGCATCAGGATCGGTGTCCTGACCCCGTCCGCGCGCAGACGCTTGCATGTCTCCAGCCCGTCGATGCCGGGCAACATGACATCGAGCACGATCACGTCGTACTCGGACGAGCCGGCCATCCAGAGCGCGTCCTCGCCCTTGATCGCCACATCGGCGAGCAGCCCCTCCTCGCGCAGGCCCCGCCGGATCAGGCTGGCGAGCTTCACCTCGTCCTCGACGATCAAGACCCTCATGTTCGCCGTGATCAGTTCGGCGTGTGGCGCAGATCAACGACGCAAGCGCGGCGGCTCGTTCGAGCCGCCGCGCCGATCTGCTCCTGAACCATCGCGCCGCTAATGGTCAGGCTTGAGGTCGACGGTTTTGCTTTTGTCGACGCTGGTGCTCTTGTCCACGCTCGAAGTCTTGTCGACCTTCGGGTCACGACTTGTACCGTCCTTCGTTCCGGGCTTGTCGGGGCTCGCCGGGGTGCTCTTGACCACCGTAGCGTGAGCCGGATGCGACGCGGCCAGCGCGACGGCCGGTGTGGCGACCGCGCCGATCCCGAGTGCCGCGATAGCGGTCATCGCGGCGATCTGCTTGTTCCTGAGATTCATCATCGTGTTCTCCTTGGTTTGCCTGGTTGGCGTCGATCAACTGCAAACGAAGGTAACCGCGGCAGATGAGACGACCATGAGACCGCACGGCCCGCATGAGAACGCGATGAGACAGCCATCAAGGCACTTCCACAGGTCAAGACCGGCTGTGCCCGCGCCCCGGGCCACCCTCAGCTCAGATGAGCCCGATGAAGAGCCGTGTCCGGGTCCGGATCGCCCGCTCGCCCTAATCCAACTCCAGCGTGAGCAGGCGGGACTCAGCCCGCCCTACTGCCTACCCGTGAACTGTAGCCGGATTCGCTTGGCAAACCGCCAGCTTGGCGGATAGCCTTGACGGGAGCCGGGCGCCAGCGGGCCAGAGGTCCGAAATCCGGATGAGATCGTGATCGGGACCGAGCGTAGCGGGGTCGAGTAGTGGCTAACCTCCAAACAGGGCTGACATCCGGCAGCATGTTCGGGAGATATCGCATCGAGTCGTTCGTGGCTCGGGGCGGCATGGGCGTGATCTACAAGGCCACCCAGTTGGCGTTGCAGCGGATCGTCGCGCTAAAGCTGGTCGCACCCGAGCTGGCCGGCGATGAGGCATTCCGCGAGCGCTTCAAGCGCGAAGCCATGCTGGCCGCAGCCCTTGACCATCCCAGCATTCTTCCCATCTACGAAGCGGGCGAGATCGACGGCCAGCTGTTTCTCGCCATGCGCTTTGTCGCCGGCACGGATCTGGACAGCCTCATCCGACGCGAACGGGTCCTGACTCCGGAACGGGCGACGGCCATCGTCGCGCAGGTGGCAAGTGCGCTGGACGCGGCGCACAGCCGAGGTCTCGTGCACCGCGACGTCAAGCCCGGGAACATCCTGATTGCCGAAGAGTACGGAGAAGAGCGCGCTTACCTGACTGACTTCGGACTGACCAAGAACGTCGGCACCGCCGCCCATCTGACCAAGACCGGTCAGATGGTCGGCACGCTCGATTACGTGGCCCCCGAGCAGGTGCAGGGTGGAGCGGTCGACGGTCGGGCCGACGGCTATGCGCTGGCCTGCGTCCTTTACCAGGCGGTCACGGGGCAGCTCCCGTTTGATCGCCCCGCCGACGTCGCCAAGATGTGGGCCCACCTCAACGATCCGCCTCCATCGGCCGCCGCGGTTTCGCCGGCTGTCTCCTCGGCGCTCGACGCCGTGATCCGCCACGGGATGGCCAAACGGCCCGAGGACCGCTACAGCTCCTCGGGAGAGTTCGCTCGCGCGGCCCGCGCCGCCGCCGGGCCGATCGCCCCCGGCCAGCCAGCCCGCCCCGAGTTTGAGGCCACCCAGATCGACCCGACGTTCGTAGGGCCTGCACCGCAGGCCGTCGCGCAGCCGGCGACCGACCGCCCGAGCACCGGCGGGCGGCCCGAGGCGCGATCTGCGCTCGGTCGCGGTCGCGCCCCCGCCTATA
>OCZT010000536.1_pt1 | contig 37817 bp, 23 predicted proteins | sample 1539031 | NCBI WGS metagenome assembly OCZT01 (sample SAMEA3539308, study PRJEB22396) | soil metagenome | biome: tundra; feature: field; material: soil | place: USA | collected 2010-05 | depth 0.15 m
TTTTTTTTAATGATACGGCGACCACCGAGATCTACACTCTTTCCCTACACGCCGCACTTCCGATCTTGGCGGTGCCGTCGGATGTGATCCTGCCGGACGGCTCTATGATTCAGGGGATCACGTCCGACCTTTCAAGCGGCGGCGTCCGCACCAGAATAGACCACACATTTAAGGCTGCGGTTGGCGACCCGATCAAATTCGTCTTCCCGGTGCTGGATGGCTCGGCGACGTTGCCGGCGACGATTATCAGCATCGATGGGAGTCAGTTGCGCGCGCAGTTCACTTCGTTGAGCCTGCAGGAAGATGAGGCGCTGACGATGCTTCTGTACTCGCGCGCCGACACCTGGCTGGGCTTGGGCGAAGGTCGCGAGGCAGATCAGCCGATCCGCAGTTTGGGCCGCATTCTGCGGTTGTCGGTGCGCGGCTTGTCGCAGACGATGAGTCGTTCGAAAAGCAAGAAAGGCATGTCGAAGGGCAGGCTCGCTACGAGCGTTGTACCCTTCGTCCTGCTTGGACTCCTGGGAGGCGTCGCCGTGCGCGATGCCCGTGCAGCGCAGGCCGAGCCCGCAACGAAGAGTGTGCCTGCGAACGCAGCGCCTTCGCAATCAGCAGGGAAGTTCGACAACGTTTTCACCCTCGCCGACCTGGGTGTGCGGGAGGCGATTAATCTGCGGGGCGTCGAAGCTTCGCACTCGGTTTATTTTTCGGTACCCAGGAATCAGGTGGTGAAGGCGGCCACGATGAGGCTGCGCTATCACTTTTCGCCGGGGCTACTGCCGGGGATCAGCCACCTGAAGGTGAGCCTGAACGGAACGCTGGTAGCAACGGTTGCGGCCGATGCGCCGACCTCCGCTGGGCAGAGCGCGTTGCCCGAGACAACGCTGATCGTGCCCGCAGATCTGCTGGCACGCGACAACCAACTGACCTTCGAGTTCGTCGGGCATTATGCGCAGCAATGCGAAGACCCTTCGAATTCGACACTTTGGACCCAGATCGATTCGAATTCGACGATCGAACTGGCTGGGTCGCTGTTGCCGCTGGCCAATGATCTCAACTCGCTTCCGCTTCCGTTCCATGACGTTGGTGTGAACCCGAACCCGGCAGTGCCGATTGTTTTTCTATCGCGACCGTCTGCCAAGGCGATGCAGGCGGCGGGAATCATAGCGTCGTGGTTCGGCATTCTCGAGAGCCACCATCCGGTGCGCTTTGTCGTCTCGTTCGGAACGATTCCGTCGGGAAACACGATTGTGATCGCAGAGAATCCTTCGGATATTCCTGCATCGCTGGGCGTCAGCGCGATCTCAGGCGCGACTGTGGCCATGATTGCTAATCCGTCCGACCCATATTCCAGCGTGCTTCTGGTAACCGGTAACGATGCGGATGAACTGCTGACTGCGGCAATGGCGCTGCCGTTGCATGGAGACACTTGGCAAGGCCCGCGGGTTACTGTTCGCGATCTCACTCTGCCAACTCTGCGCAGGCCGGACGACGCTCCGCGCTGGCTCAACACCGAGGCGAACTTCGGAGAGATTGCCCAGGCCAGTGACCTGCAAGGAGATGGCTCGGTGCCGGTATCGGTGTACATGCGCGTCCCGCCTGACTTTTTCTATGGCGAGAAGCAGAACCTGGCGTTCCATCTGAGCTATCGATACAACGGCATTCCGCTCGGGACCGACAGCACGCTGCAGGTCTACATGAATGGGGCGTTCGTGAGTTCGACGCCCATGCCGCACACCGACAAGGCGTCGATGGTGCTGGAGACCGTGGTGCCGATTCCGGTGGTGGACATGCGGCCGTTCTCGAACACGATGATGCTGAAGTTCGTCTTCCAGCCCGCAACCAAGGGACATTGCGAAGAAATAGCGCCGATGAACCTGCAGGGCGCAATCCTGCAGGACTCGCATCTTGACATCACGGACATTACGCACCTGGCCTTGCTCCCCAACCTGGAGTTGTTTGCCAATGCAGGCTACCCGTTCACGCGCAAGGCGGACCTCGCCGATACGTGGGTGGTGCTTCCGGACCAGCCCTCGACCGAGGAGTTGGAGTTGTTCCTCGCCATGATGGGCCACTTCGGCGCGCAGACCGGATATCCCGCGCTGCATGTCACCGTGACGAATGCCGCCGGTATGACAAACGATGGATCCAGGGACTACCTGGTGATGGGCGTGGCGGACGACCAGCCCGCATTGAAGATGCTGAACGGGTCCCTGCCGGTCGGGGTCGATGAGGGGGGACTGCATATTCACGACACGCGGGGATTTTTTGACCGTGCGGCGTGGTGGCGTGTCCGGGGCTCGGACCGTATGCAGCAGGGACAGTTGGAGACGGAGGGTGGTCTGCCGGACGCGTTGATCGAAGGGATCGAGTGGCCTGCCCGATCGAACCGCTCGGTGGTGGTGGTCGTACTGCGGGATCAGGCAGCGATTCCGGGCTTTCTTTCGGCCTTCCTGGGGGCGTCGCAATCGTCCAGCATCTCGCAGTCGATGAGCGTGCTGCATGGCGCGGAGTTCACCTCCTACCGGGTCGGCAGTGACGCTTACCGGGTGGGCGATATCTCGCCGCTGATGCGCGTGACGATTATCTTCCAGGAGTTTCCGTGGCTGATCGCGATTGTGGCGGTGGCCTTCTGCTTCCTGATGGCGGCGTTGATGCAGGCGAAGCTTCGGCGGCGCGCGCGGGAACGGCTCCAGGGTATGGAATGATTCCTCCCATTCAAGTCAGCCGGCTCAAGTGACCCGCAACGCGGAAGGGGAGCGGTCACCTGTTCGCCGCTCTGCGTCTCCCAACTGCAGGCTTGGATCCAACAAATAGAACTCAAATAAGCCGATTGGATGGGTTAGGCACCCAATCAGGCGAAGAGAAATTCCGGTTATTTGGGAAACGTCCCCGGATATCCTCAAGTTGTTGTGTCCGGAGGCAAAAACCACAATACATAGGGGAGGAAAAAGCGGTAGTCTTCTGGTACGGTCCCAGTATCAAACTTGGTTCCTGTTGGTGTCGGGCAGCGCGCAGACAATGATGATGATGAAAACGTGTGTAATCCGGCTCTGGGCTCCCACAATTTTACTTGGCGGCATGACCCTGAGCGCGTCTGGAGTTGGACTGGAAGCGCAAGTTTCTCAGCCCGCGACGACGTCCCAATCCGCGACGCCCACCCCCACATCACAAGATCAGAAGGCGCAACTGCAGCAGGCGGCCAAACTCGCCGAGGCAGGGAAGTATGCTGCGGCGATGGTGATTTATCGCCGGGTCCTGGGGACCCACCCTCCGGCGGGCGACTTGGCGTTGGCGTACTACGACGCGGAGTCGGCGACCGAAGATGGCCGACCCCACGCAGTTGCCGGCCTGCGCGCGCTGGTCGAGAAGTATCCGGCCGATTCGCAATACCAGATTGCGCTGGGGCGCGTTTTGACTTACAGCCCAGCCACGCGAGAGGAGGGGCGGAAGTACCTCGCCGGCTTCCCCAAGGACCAACAGGCAGCGGCCGCGCTGCGCCAGTCGCTGGTGTGGGATGCGGCAAACCCGGCGGTGGCTCCGCAAATTCGGGCATACCTGGCGACGCATCAGGATCCACAACTTGCCGCGGTGATGCAGATGACGCAGGGACCGTCGAGCGCACCCGCACCCTCAGCGCAGATTCCAAGCCGAACGGCGAGCCCGGATGGACCGACGTCGAGCACCCCGGCGGTGGAAGCAGCGAAGGTTTCTGCGGTAGCGGCGCAACCGATTCCTATCCGCCCGGCGGTGCCTGTACCGTCTCCAAGCACGCCGGTTGCCAGTGCCCCGACGGTGGCGGTTGCAACAGCCCCCGCAGCAGTCGAACAGACTCCGAGCCGGGTGGCACCACCTGCGCCCAATGGAACCGCGGATGTGTCTGTTGCCCGTACCCGGGCCGCGGCCGAGACTGCGGCTTACCAGGCGCTTAACGCGAATCGGATCGACGAGGCGGAGACACGCTTCAAGGCAATCCTGGCCGGCGAGCCGGGGGACTCGAAGGCCCTCGCAGGAATGGGCTATGTCCGCATGCAGCAGGGCAATTTTCTGGGCGCTATTAGCTTCCTCGAGCGGGCAAAGCTGAACAACTCGGACGATAAGGGGCTGGCGGCAGCCCTGGATACAGCGCGGTTCTGGTTCATCATGGGCGAGGGGCAGCAATCCCTCAACGAGAACGATCTGACCACGGCAGAAAAGCGCTACCGAGCGGCGCTGGCGCTTCGCCCCGATAGCCCGGAGGCGCTGGAGGGACTGGGCGGTACGCTCTTGAAGGCGCAGCAGCCGGGGCCGGCAATTCCGATCTTCGAGCACGCAGTGGAGGCTCAGCCTGCGTCTACCGGCGGTTGGCGTGACCTGTTGATCGCGCAGCTTCAGGCCGGAAATGCGCCCTCGGCTCTGGCAACCGACAAGCGGATTCCGGCAGCGACCCATGGCCAACTCATGAACGACCCATTGTTTCTGCAGGCGCTGGCGTCCGCTTACGTCGCAGTGGGGCGCAGCGGGGACGCGCAGACAACACTGGAGAGCGCTCTGAAGCTTCCTTTTTCCGCGGACGCGAAGGGTCTCAAGATCGATATGAAGGTCCAGCTTGGCGGTCTTCTGGTTACAGCGAACCACCTCGATCGGGCTGCGGAGCTGTTCCAGCAGGTGCTTGCGGAGGATCGCGGAAACACCTCGGCTTGGCAGGCGCTGGTACGGGTTCAGCACGCGATGGGCCACAACCAGGAGGCTCTGCAGACGGTGGAGAGCATGCCTCCGGAAACGTCGGCGGCGGCGATGCGCGACCCCGGATTCGAAGTTACCGTGGCATCGATTTATCAAGCCGAGAAGAAGCTGGACGAGGCACAGGCCCTGCTGCAAAAAGTAGCGACACAACAGACCAACGCGGGACAGAAGCCGTCGCCTGCGCTCGAGGTACAGCTCGCCGGTGTTTACATCGACCGCGGCACTCCGCAGTTTGCCTACCCGGTTTATCAGCAGGTGATTGCGGAGAATCCCGACCGTGCAGATGCGTGGGCCGGATTGCTCTCAGCTTTGCATCTGACCGGCCACGACAAGGAAGCGGTTGCCCAGCTCAAGTCGGCTCCGGCCTCGGTGCGCGCACAGCTTGAGAACAACCCGGGCTATCTGCAAACGATGGCGTCGGTGTATGAAGCTCTGGGCCGGTCACGCGAAGCCACGATGTTCCTGGGGCGGGTCGAGCAGGGTTATGCGGCGCAGCGCAGTGCTCCGCCTTCGGACCTGGAGATTCAGAATGCGTGGCTGCTCTACAACGGGATGGACGACGCCGGACTTTACCGCCAGTTGATGAGCATCGGTGGGCGGACCGATTTGACCACTGAGCAGCGGCGAACGGCGCAAACCATCTGGACGAACTGGGCGGTGCGTCGCGCGAATCAGGCAGCCGCGGTCGGGGATTCGCGACGCGCGCTGGCGATTCTGAATGCGGCCACGCGTGCGTTCCCGGACAATTCCACGGCGATCAAGGCGCTGGCTCTGGGATACTCCCAGGCCGGACAGCCGCACCAGGCGGTGGCGATTTACAAGGCGCAGAATATGGCTTCTGCGAGCGCCGCCGATTACGGGGCCGCCGTCGGCGCCGCGCTGGCCGATGGGGATAGCAAGGATGCCGAGATTTGGCTGCGCTATGCGCTGGCTGCTTATCCGGCTGACCCGCAGATCCTGATCCTCGGCGCGAAGTTCGAACAGGCGCGCGGAGATACGGCTCGCGCCATCAAGTACTATCGCGCGTCGCTGAAGGCGATGCCGCCAGCGACTCCCGCTTCGAGGCTGGCAGCGGAGTTGGGAATACCCGCGCCAACGGCTCCGCTGACCCTTCCCAGCGCGGACCAGCCACAAGCGCTCTCCGTCCTGCTTGCCCCAGCAGCCGCAGATTCGACTTCGTCGGGCGGCGTGCAGGCCGAACCGTATCTGCCGAGCTATGGCAATCAGGCCCCATTGCCTCCATATGACGGAACGAGCCGAGTTGTACCGCCGTACATGACCAACCCTGACGGCGGCAAAACGAACGATAGCGCGGAGCAAGCCGGGGCAGGACCGGCCCCTTCGCCAGCGATTCAGCCGGCGTCTCCGAGCGGTCTGGCGTCCGCTACCAACCCGCCACCACAGGCAGCGCCCCAGGCCCCGAAGGCCTCGCAACCCAGCGGGTCTGGCGGGGAAGTTTACAGCCCGTATTTCGCCTATGTTGCTCCACCACCGCCGACGCCAGCAATCACGGATAAACGGGTGGGCAACACCGCCGCCGTCGCGGTACAGCTTGGCAACGACGCGCCCCATCCTGAGCAGCCGCAGACAGAGATGACGGACGTTTTGCCGACAGCACGCTATGCACCGAGCGCACGCGCAGACCGTGCGGCCGCCGCTCAGCCCGACGTTGCTGCTGCGCGAGCGGCACGCATCCGGCGCTTGCAGGCAGACTCCGATGCCGCCGCCCGAACAGGGCAAAGCAATCCCCCGCCTGAGGACTCGATCACAGCGACCACGCAGAATGCGCAATACACGACCCAACCGCAGGTTGCCCAGCCATCCACCGTGCCCGGAGGCCATCTTGGCAACATTCCCGACACGGGCACCCAGCAGTATCCGCAGCCACGTACCCCGCCCGGGCCGAGCAGCCAGACCACCATCCCCCGCAGTCGGCCGGTTCCGCGGACGCCCGCGTCAGCCCCGGTGGCAATACCTCCCGCAGCAGCACGCGAACCGGCCGTGCCTCAGCCAACCCCGGTTGCACCGGCCCTGTCCGTTGCAACAAATCCTGCTGCGGTCACCCCGGGTGTGACCCAGTCCTATCCGACAATCGGGCCAGCGTATCCCCTTGCGCCTCCACCTACCGACGCCGAGCTGAGGGCTCGCAATTTGCCGGCGCTGCTTGGATACTTTGAGGCCCAGCCGCCCATTCCGCTGACGCCACGCCAGCAGGCGGAGAGCGAACTGGCCTCGCTGGAGGGATCGTACAGCGGATGGCTCGGCGCGACTGGAATCGGGCGGTATCGCGGCGGAACATTGGGGCTAGACCGCCTCTATGATGTCGAGGCTCCGGCTGAGGCGTCGGCCGTGATCGGGAAGTCTGTGCGGCTCACCGCGGTTGCGCTGCCGGTGTTTCTGAACTCCGGCGTGCTCAACACCTCCAGCTTCAGCACCAGCTACGTTCCTTACCTCGGCACGCTTCCAGCCAACACCGCGAATCCTCCCGCGCAGCAGTTTTCCAATGGAATTGGCGGCGAACTTCAACTGGCAACGAAGAACATCGGGCTGGCCGTCGGCTATACGCCCTACGAATTTCTGGTGCGCAATGTGACCGGCCGCTTCCGCCTGAGCACACTCGACGGCCATGTTTCGTTCTTCGGCGAGCGCGAGCCGGTAAAGGACACGCAGCTCTCGTACGCGGGGTTGCGCGATCCTGGCGTGTCGTCTCCCGGCTCGGGCCCGATCTGGGGCGGCGTCATTTCCACTACCGGCGGCGTGCGGATCGATCTTGGAAGCGGCGCGTCCAGCTTTTACATCTCCGGTGAAGGCGGCGTGCTCACCGGCCAGCACGTCCTCGATAACAACCGGTCCCAGGGTGCGATTGGTGCAAATTTTCGCGCGGGAAACTGGCCCAGCTACGGAAGCCTGACCCTTGGCGCTAGTCTTTCCGGCATGCATTTTGCCTACAACGAAGTGGGGTTGACCTACGGCCAGGGCGGCTACTTTAGCCCCACCTACTACTTCCTCGCGTCGGTGCCAGTCAACTTCAGCGGGCACTATAAGGCGAATTTCCACTACCTCATCACGGGCGCGCTCGGCGTCCAGACCTTTGAGCAGGATGAGGCGCCATTTTATCCGCTGGATCCCGCGCTCCAGAGTAGTTTTGTGCCCGCCAACAGTGTGCCCTGCACCGCGGCACAGATCCCCTCGTATCACTGCGGCGAGTATCCGGTCATGGTCACGACCGGCTTCAACTATTCGACCAATGCGCAAGCCTCGTACCGCTTCGTCGAGCACTGGTATGGCGGTGGCTTCCTCTCCGCGAACAATTCGAACAACTACAACACTGTCTCGGCCGGGTTTTTCTTCCGATATGTCTTCCGGGCGCAGCACTCCCCGGAAGGCTATCCTGCGGGCCTGTTTCAGATCGAGGGCATCCGCCCGCTTCAGATCCCATAACGATCGTTGCCGGGTGAAAGAGGAATTGTCCATGCGTCAGAAGGCCGCCCAATGCGAAGACGCGTTCGTTGATATTCAGGGCGTGCGCGTGCACTATCTGCACGCGGGTGCGGGCAGGCCGATGCTTCTGATCCACGGTCTGGTGGGGTCGTCATCCAACTGGCGAAGGAATATCGACGCGCTGGCCCAGGACAGGAGCGTCTACGCGATCGATCTCGTGAACACGGGCAAGTCTGAGCGGATCGCAGGCCTCGACGCGGGGCTCGCGGCCACGGCCGATCGGGTCGCCGCAGCGATGTACGCCCTCGGCCTCGATCAAGCTGATATCGCCGGCCACTCCCATGGCGGGGCGGTCGCGTTGATGCTTGCCGCACGCTATCCGGAGCGGGTGCGCAGCCTGATGTTGTTTGCGCCTGTCAATCCGTTCTGCTCGCTACCCGGCCCAATGATTCGCCTTTACTCCAGCGCTCCGGGCAGGATGCTGGCAAAGTGTGCGCCCTATCTGCCCCAACGAATCCAGTTGATCGCGCTAGGGCGGATGTATGGCGATCCTGCGCGCATCGGCAAGGGTTGCATGAAGGAATACGTCGACGGCCTGCGTGTGCCCGGAACTATTGACCACATTCTCTCAATCGTTCGCAGTTGGTTCGCCGATATGGCGTCGCTGAAGATTGCACTACCGCTGATTGCCAGTATCCCGACGCTATTGGTCTGGGGCGACCGCGACCGCGCGTTGAGCATGGCTTCGGGCGTGCGGCTCAAGAAGGAGATGACAGCATCTGAGCTGGTCGTTGTGCCCGGCGGCGGTCATGTTGTCTTCGAAGAGATGCCGGAAGACTCGAACCGCATCATGCTCGACTGGCTACGCCGCGATCCAGTCTCCAGCACGCTCGCAGCCAGCGAACGGGGTTCTCTCGGCTCACGGTTGCGAGAGCAGGCGCTAACGGTTCCCTCGCCGCGCGGACCAGAACGTCTGCCGCGATACAACATTTGTCTCCTGGAACTTAGAGCAGCTTTACCGGGCCTGCCAGCCCAAACGTCTCCTGAATCCACAAACGAATCTCCGCCTGCATTAGGTCTAGCTTCGCGCCCGGTGATTCCTTAGTCCCCTGGAAAAAGTGGTCCGCCTCCCCGATCCACACCAGCCGCTTTGGCTCCGGTGCTCGCTCCCAAACGTCAGCGAGCATCTCCCGGGGGCCGAACTCGTCGTGGTCCCCACTGATGAACAGTTTTGGCACGATGCATTTCGTCAGGAAGTCGTACTTGTAGTCGCGCCCGGCGGCATGGACGGGCAGGCCCAGTCCGATCAGTCCCTTTACGCGCACATCGCCGCAGCACGCACGCAGTCCAACCTGCGAGCCGAAGGAGAAGCCAGCGAAGAGAATCGGCCGCCTAAAGTTGTGTTCGAGCCAACTCAATGCCGCGCGAACGTCGCTTTGTTCGCCGTGCCCACTGTCGTGCTCGCCCTCGCTCAGGCCTACGCCACGGAAGTTGAAGCGCAGCACGGGCAGGCCAAACGATGAGAGGGCCTTCATCGCGTGGTAGACGACCTTGTTGTGCATCGTTCCGCCGCCGGACGGGTGCGGATGGCAGACCAGCGCGGAAAACGGCGCATCTTCGCGGCCGGTATTCAGCAGAGCCTCCAGGCGCCCCGCCGAACCGTGCAGGTCGTCGACGGACCGGATCTGGGATCGAAATGCTGGTGGGGCCGGCGTGGCTCCTTCAGGTGTCGGCTTCATCTTCTCCAGTGTAATTTGCGTGCTGGCCGGTCCTCTTGCTGGCCACTCGGACGGCCGGGTTATCCTGTTACTCACATGTCCATCGACGCAATCGACCTGACGCGCAAGCTCGTCAACATCGAGTCCATCTCGTACCACGAGGGGCTAGCCGGCGCTTTTCTGGCCGACTTCCTCACCGCCGAGCAGTATGCCGTCGAGCGTATGCCCGTCGAGCAGCCTGACATCGCGCTGACGCCCGGAGGTGGGATGGGCGAGCGGTTCAACGTGTATGCGGCAATGCCGGGCGTTACTCCCGACGTCGTTCTGTCAAGCCATATGGACACCGTGCCCCCATTCTTCGGCTGCACTGAGGACGATGAGTTTCTCTACGGGCGAGGCACGTGCGACGCCAAGGGCATCATCGCCGCTCAAGTCGCCGCCGCCGACCGGCTGCGCGATGCGGGCGTGAAGGTTGGCCTGCTCTTTGTGGTCGGCGAGGAGCGCGACTCGGCTGGCGCAAAGATGGCCAATCGCAATCCGCGTGGTTCGCGGTTCCTTATCAACGGCGAGCCTACGGACAATCGCCTGGCCCTTGCCACCAAGGGCGCACTGCGTGTCGAACTGCGCGCGCATGGGCGCATGGCCCACTCGGCGTACCCCGAACTGGGCGAGTCGGCGATCGAGAAGCTGGTAGAGGCGCTCCACGATGTGCTGGCCATGTCGCTGCCAATTGAGCCGGAGATTGGACCGTCGACAGTGAACATCGGGCTGATCTCCGGCGGCCGCGCGCCCAACGTCATCGCCGACAAGGCCGAGGCACACCTGCTCATCCGCACCGTCGGGCCGTCGGAGGAGGTGAAGGACGCCGTCACACGCGTCGTCGCCGGTCGCGCCGAGGTCAGCTTTTCGCTCGACCTCTCCTACGTCCGGATGCGTCGGGTTGGCGACCTGCCCACGATGATCGCCAAGTTTGCCACCGACATCCCCTCGTTGACTGCGTGGGGCGAGCCCTTCCTGCTCGGTCCGGGCTCCATCCACGTCGCCCACACGCCGGACGAAAAGATCAGCAAGAAGGAATTGCTTGGCTGCGTCGATCTATACGTTGACCTTGCCGAAAACCTGACTCGGTCTTAAGGCATAGCCTCCGCTCAGCCTGAAACGAGCCCAAACGGAAACGTCGCGTTGTCCGCCGCTAGCACAACCGTCTGGTCGGGATTCGCGGGGTTGTAGCGGATGCTGATTGAGGGACTGCCCACCGCGAGCTTTTCAGCCTCTTTTCGGCCCATCGCTACACTTCGTAGATACCCGCCGTAGTATTCCCCGTTCAGCACGAAGTGGAAGCTGGCCTCGATAAAGTCTGTCTGGGTGAACGATTCGGCTGCATCGCCCGCAGGCAGGACCTTCCAGATGTCGACCTGGGCCTCCGTTTGCGGCCATTGCGCGGCGAGTTGCACCCTTTTCGTGCGAGCGCGCTCGCGAACAACGCGCCGGATTGAGTCAATGATGGCCATTCCTTGGACATTCTAGCTCTGTTGCGGTTTTCGATGCGCACGAATTTCGACCCGGTTTTCCTCCGCACTCAGCGGAACTAAACTAGAGTTATGCCCGCTGAGTTTACCCATCTCCACCTGCATACGGACTACTCGCTTCTGGACGGCGCCTGCGATGTCGACAAGTTGGTCAAACACGTCCATTCGCTGGGCCAAACTGCCGTCGCGATGACCGACCACGGCAACATCTTCGGCGCGGTGCATTTCTTCAACGCGGCGAAGGAGAAGGGAATCAAGCCCATCCTCGGGTGCGAACTCTACATCTGCAAGGAAGACGATCACCGCGCCAAGCCGAACCCCGACCTGAAGTACAACCATCTGCTGGTACTCGCTGAAAACGAAGAGGGCTACCGCAACCTCGTTCGCCTGACCTCTGAAGCAGCGCTGCACGGCTTCTATCGCAAGCCGCGCGTCTCGAAGGATTTTCTGTCGAAGCACTCCGCCGGACTGATCGGCTTCTCGGGATGCCTCGCCGGCGAGGTCTCCCAGCACATTATGGAAGGAAACTATGACGCGGCAAAGGCGACTGCCGGACAATATCAAGACCTCTTCGGCCGCGGTAACTTCTTCCTCGAAATCCAGGACCACCAGCTTGGCCCCGACAAGGCAGTCTGCGATGCGATGTTCCGGCTGGAGAAGGACCTCGACATCCCGCTGATCGCGACCAACGACTCGCACTACATCGCAGCCGACGACAGCCGCGCTCACGAGATTCTGCTCTGCGTGCAGACGGCCGGCTCGATGAACGACCCCAAGCGCTTCAAGTTCGACACCAACGAGTTCTACATCAAGTCGGCTGACGAAATGGCGCGGCTGTTTGCGCACGCGCCGAACGTGGTCAGCAGGACGATGCAGTTTCCGGAGCGATGTAATCTCAAGCTGACTAAAGTCGACAATCCTTTCCCGGCGTTCCCTGTGCCTGAAGGCGAGACGCTCGACAGCTACTTCGAGAAAGTGTGTCGCGAGGGGTTACAGAAGCGCCTTGCGACCTCTATCGAGCACCTGCGCTCGACCGGCCTGCTTAAGAGGACCATCCCTGAATATCACGCGCGGCTCGACCGCGAGATCGACTGCATCAAGCAGATGAAGTTCCCCGGCTATTTCATGATCGTGTGGGACTTCATCCGATACGCACGCGAACAGGCGATTCCGGTCGGTCCGGGCAGGGGTTCCGCGGCTGGCTCGCTGGTCGCCTACTGCATGGAGATCACGGACATCGATCCGCTGCAGAATGAGCTTCTCTTCGAGCGCTTCCTCAACCCCGAGCGCGTATCGATGCCCGATATCGATATCGACTTCTGCATGAATAGGCGCGGCGAGGTGATTGACTACGTCAAGAGCAAGTACGGCGACGATCAGGTGGCACAGATCATCACCTTCAACACCATGGCGGCGAAGGCGGCGATCAAGGACGTAGGCCGCGCGCTCGACATGCCCTACGGCGAAGTCGATCGCATTGCTAAACTGATCCCCGCGACTATCGGTATCACCATCGAGCGCGCACTGAAAGACTCGCCTCCGCTGGCTGCCGCGTACGACGATCCGAAGATTCGCGAGCTGATCGACACCGCAATGCGTCTCGAAGGCCTGGTGCGCGGCGCGGGCGTGCATGCCGCCGGCGTTGTCATTGCCCCCAAGCCGCTTACCGAACTCGTCCCCGTGACGCGCACCAAGGACGAGGCCATCGTCACCTCCTACGACATGAAGTCGATTGAGAAGATGGGCCTACTCAAGATGGACTTCCTCGGTCTGACTACGCTCACCGTTATCGACGATGCGCTCAAGCTGATCAAGTCCACCAAGGGCATCGACCTGGATCTTGCCACCATTGCGCTCGACGATGCGAAGACCTACGAGCAGGTCTTTCACCGTGCGCTTACGTCGGGCGTCTTCCAGTTTGAATCCAGCGGCATGCGCGATGTGCTGCGCCGCTACAAGCCAACTTGCGTCGAGGACCTCACCGCATTGAATGCTCTCTATCGGCCAGGCCCGATCCAGGGCGGCATGATCGACGACTTCATCGAGCGCAAGTGGGGGCGACGGGTGGTCGAGTACCTGCTGCCTGAACTAGAACCGCTGCTGCGCGAAACGCTCGGCGTCATCGTCTACCAGGAACAGGTGATGCAGATATCGAATGTTGTCGCCGGCTACTCCCTCGGCGAGGCCGACCTGCTGCGCCGCGCGATGGGCAAAAAAGATGAGAAGGAGATGGCCAAGCAGCGAGAGCATTTCATGGCTGGAGCTGCAACCAATAAGCACCCCAAGCAAGTCGCCGGTACTATCTTCGACCTCATGGCGCAGTTTGCGGGATATGGCTTCAACAAATCGCATTCCGCCGCCTACGCACTGCTGGCGTATCACACCGCTTGGCTGAAGACGCATTATCCCGTCGAGTTCATGGCGGCGTTGCTGACCAGTGAAACATCGAAGCCCGAGAATGTCGTCAAGTACATCTCCGAGTGCCGCGAGATGAACATCCCCGTTGTGCCGCCGAACGTGCAGATGTCGGACGCGAATTTCACGCCTGTGCAAGCGGAGTCGGGTGAGGCCATCGGGTTTGGCCTGGCTGCGATCAAGAACGTCGGCCACAATGCTATTGTCTCGATCATCGAGGCGCGCAACGCCTTGCGAGTGGATGGCAAATCGGGATTCGTCAGCCTCTGGGAGTTCTGCGATAAGGTCGACCTGCGGCTCCTCAACAAACGCGTGCTTGAGTCGCTCATCAAGGCCGGAGCGATGGACGCCTTCGGACGCCGCGGTCAGGTCTTCGCAGCCCTCGACAAGGCGATAGAACGCGCCCAGAAGTCGCAGAAGGACGCCGCTGCGGGACAGAGCGGCCTCTTCGGTGGCATCTTCGACGCGGACGTTACTCCGGCCGCAAGCCAAGAGGCTGAAGCCTTGCCACCCGCGCCCGATTGGGATGAACACACCCGGCTGCAGAATGAGAAGGAAGTCCTGGGCTTCTTCGTCTCAGGCCACCCGCTCGACAGGTACCGTGAGAAGTTGCGGAACCTCAAGGTCGTCGACACGGCAACCGCGTGCGAGATGAAGCCGGAGCCACAGGTCTTCCGGCGCGGCTCCAATGAGCCACAGAATGAGATACAGATTGCCGGAGTCATCACCGGACTGAAGGTCGCGAAGTCAAAGAAATCGGGCGAGATGTACGCACAGGCATCGCTCGAAGACTCGGTCGGCAAAATCGAGCTGATCGCGTTCTCGACTGCTTATCAGAAGCTCGCAGAGAAGCTGAAGATCGATGTGCCAGTGCTGGTGCGCGGAGTGCTGCGCGGCGAAGAGGACTCAGCCCCGAAGCTCTCGGTCTCGAATATTCAGGCGCTCGAGGACGTTGTGCTCAAGCTGCCGGAATCGTTACGTATCAAAGTTCCACTGCATCATCCCGACGCTGCTTTGCTGGAAAAACTTCATGCTGTCTTTCTCGCGGCACCGGGCAAGGGCAAGCTTCTGCTCGATCTCGAAGAGCCGGGCGAGTTCTGCGCCGTGCTCGAGCCGCACAACGTCACGGTCAACGCCGACCGTCTGTTCATCGACCGCGTGGAGGAATTAGTGGGCCGCGGTGGCGTTCGCGTTATCGATTGACGGAACTTCGCGTCACCACGCCTTCGCCACGTCGCTCTTCTTATTCTTCGGCGGTGGAATCATGTGGATATAGGCGGGCGCGTTGCGGTCCACCGTCAGCACGCCGTCCTTCTCATGCAACTCCGTCACGTGCAGAAACGTGTGCCGCGCCCAGCCGCGATCGTGCCCCTCCGCGTCCGGGCCGCTCTGCTGCGTGAAGTAGAAGAGCCACCCGCGTCCACTGCCGTCGACCACTACATCGGGATGGCTGCCCATGACTCGGTCCGTCGGCTGCGTGCCCGGTTCGCGCAGCAGATTCTGCGGCTGCTGCTTCCAAGTCGTCAGATCGTCCGAACGAAATACGCCAAGCCCGGAGTGCGGGTCATTGATCAGCCAGTAGGAGCCGTGCCACTGAAAGACCACCGGCCCTTCGCCATGGTTCGTCGTTGCGATGCCCTTGTGCGTCCAGTGCACCAGGTCGGGGGAGTCGCTGAAGTAGACCTTCGAACTGTCAGCCTCGTTCTTGTACCACAGGCGCCAGTTGCCATCCGCCAGCCGGAATAAGCAGGCATCGATGGTTCGTTCTGACTCGAGGTTCACATTCTCCAAAGGCTTCCAATGCAGCAGATCCTTGCTGGTCAAATGCAAGATATGTCGCGGGTGGTTCCAGTCGGTAAACGTCCCGGGCACAACAGTCAGGAACATGTGATACGTCCCATTCACATCGATCACCTCGGGCGCCCAGAGCGTGTAATCCGGCTGAGGTAGAGGAATGTCCGCCTCGCTCATATACTTCCAGTGCGCACCGCCGTCGGCCGACTCTGCAATGCCAATGTGCGTGCCATGCACCCACGTCACACCGCTTCCGTCGTTCAGGTCAGCCCGTCGATTGGTATAAAGCATCCACCACGTCTTCCGCGCGCGATTCCACACCACCACTGGGTCCGCCGCGCCATCGTGTACTGGATCGCGGAACAGCGGCACCGCAGCAGCGCCCTTCGCCGCGCTTGACTCCGTCGCCGACGGGGCAGGGGACTGTCCCTTCGCCGCGCCGGCCGCGAAACCTGCAGCCAGCGCCGTCACCATAACCCCACCCACCAGACCACGCATCCGGATTCCCAAGCACGCCTCCGCAAACCGCACCCAGTGTAGCCGACGGCGCAGCAAGCATGCACTTGGTCTACTTCTTGCCCACCTTCAGCGGAAGCTCCAGCGTGCCGGTTTTGTTGGATGTGCGGTCGAGTACGCCGACGCGGAGGAACAATTGGCCGGGCGGCAGGTCGATCTGCTGAAAGAACCGGATCGGTTCCTTGTTAGCGATCATCTGCTGATATTTTCCGTCGCTCAGCGGTGCCTTCACGATTTGGCTGAGGCCCGTCAGCAGTCTGTCGTTCGAGTCATAGACAGCGATGTCAAAGTCGAGCGCGCCCCGATGCGTGTTGTTCGGACCATTGGTAAACACGATCTGCTCGGCAGGCACGACATACGCGAAGCCGTACCGTGTCAGGTGTTTGCCGCTGAGTTTCGGATCGAGAGTTCCAAAAACTGGCGGGTCGGTGGGCTTCGGCGCCACGGTGCTGGGCTCGACGCCGACGTCGAATAATATTTGCTGAGACGTTGGCAGGCCACGACTCATCGGAGCCTTCATGTTGCCTGCGTATGCTGGCGGCGGGGTCAGCGAGAGCGTCAGTCCCGGCGGCAGCTTGTCTTTGGCGAGATCGTCCGCGTAGTAGCCCTTGCGGAAGACCAATGTGGTGCCCGGGCGGTCCACCTTGACGTCGATGTTGTGGTAGGCCCCATTGTATTTCTGGCTCGGAGGGCTGTACGCGATGGAGTAGTAGTTAGCGCCATTGTTGATCGCCTTGAGCACTGACGTCGCCATGTCGTTGGTGCCCGAATACGCCACGCCGCCGGTGGCCTCCGCCACCATCTCCATCGAGAGGCTCCGTGCTCCAAGACGGTCCACACCCATAGCGTCCACCGGATACACCGATACTTGCGCCGCAGTCAGTTGGTCGTATGCGTGGCTTAGCCCCAGGGAGTAGTCGGGAAGACAGGGTCGCCGATCGTTCGGGTCAGTAATGGCCGGAATCCCGACGGTGAACCAGATGAGATTCTTCCTCCCTTTGACCGCGGCAGAGGAGACGGCGATCTGGTCGAACGACTCCAGTACCGACCGATTGCGGTTATTCGACTGGATGCACTGCCGGTCGCCGTTGCCGTCCACGTCGTATGGAGTTGCATCGATCGCCGCTGCGAGCAGAGTCCGGTCCGAGGTAAAGCTCTGCAGGATGCGCAGGTTGTTGGTCATAGAGAGGACCGCGATCCGGGTCCCATCCGGCATCTCCTGGAGCGCCTGTTTTGCGGCATCCTTCACTCGCTTCTGCATCGCGACGGACCGCGACACCTGGTCGGGGTTTGTGCTGTCGATCGGCGCCTCGTTCTCGAAGTCGAGTAGCAGGATGTTGACCGCGCTGCTCGGGGCGGGTGGCTGTAGATTGGTATAGATGTTCGGCGGCAGGTCGCGCATGGGCATCACCGGCCTGAGGCCAACCTCCTCGAAGTTTCGGATCGGCTGCGGCTTGCCGTCTTCGAGAATGGTGAAATCCGACTGCTGCAAGCCGTAGACCGGCTGTCCGTCCCGGTCGGTCGCGGTCACATCGACTACGGTCAGGCGCGAATACATCTGGAGGGTTGTCGTCCCGTTGGGGTCCTGCTGCGCCGCCGCGCAGGGGCGTATCGACGCGACTGCCGCCAGGAGCGAAACAACGCCAGCCACCGCGAATCCTGACCTTCGACCTCTCATCCTATATATATCCCCTGTAGAGTTCGACACGGTTTGGCCAGTCTCCACTCGCAATATAGTTGCAATGTATCGGCGCAATGGCAGGTAGCCGGCTGTAGGGTAGGTAAAGGCAACCTATTGCTGTCCAGCAACATCGTCAAACAACCGGCAACTGAACAAGCGTCAGTCCGATACAATGGTGCAGATGGCAGATCAAGAAGCAAGCAACATGCCCGAAGCCTGGCGCAGGACAGAGCTTGCGCGGCATCCCGATCGTCCCTATCCGATGGACTTCATCGACGCACTCTTTACTGACTTCAGCGAGATTCATGGCGACCGGGCCTTCGGCGACGATCCCGCGATGGCCTGTGGCATGGCGCGGTTCCACGGACGCGCGGTGCTGGTGGTCGCCAACCTGAAGGGGCGCACGCTGAAAGAGCGCGTGGTGCGCAAGTTCGGTTCTCCTGATCCCGAAGGCTATCGCAAGGCCTTGCGCGCGATGAAGATGGCCGAGAAATTCGGCCACCCCATCTTCACGTTCCTCGACCTTGCGGGCGCGAATCCAGGAATAGGAGCGGAAGAGCGCGGTCAGGGCGAGGCTATCGCGCGCAACTTGCGCGAAATGGCGAGGCTGCGCGTTCCGACCATCGCCACCGTGACCGGCGAAGGCGGGTCGGGTGGCGCGCTGGCGCTGGCAGTCGCAGATCGGGTGCTGATGCTGGAGAACGCAATCTACACGGTCATCTCTCCGGAAGGCTGCGCGTCGATCATGTGGAAGGACGCGGGCAAGAAGCAGCAGGCCGCCTCTGCGCTCAAGTACACGGCGTTCAGCGCGCAGGAACTGGGATGCGTCGACGATGTTCTCTCCGAGCCCGAGGGCGGAACTCACCTCGATCCGGCGTACGCTATGGCCCTGGTCAACGAAAGGCTGAGCTTCCATCTTGCGCAACTCGATACCAAGCCGATCGAGCAGTTGCTCAAAGAGCGTTACACGAAGTTCCGCAATATTGCGCAGTGCTACACCACCGCCGAATAGCACCTTGACTCGGAGACTGTGCCGATCAACCTTATGCTGCCGCGCAGAGAATTCGCCGGTTCACGCGGATTCGCAGTCGAAGAACCCCTGTAGTTCGCATCTCACCTAGCCGTTACTCGCCCCGCCAGTGCGGCCGGAAACTAAACATGCAGGCCACTAACACCACCGCCGTTCCACCGCCCCCGCCGCCCGCGTTCGCCGGCGCCCGGCAGCGTCCGCGCTCGTTGCAGTTCGCTCTCTTTCTTGCCGCGATGGTGTGGTTTCTGTGTGCGCGATTGTTGTCCGAGAGCGCCGCGAGCGGCCTTGCCCTGCGCTTCGACCTTGGCGACGAACGCCCATTGCTCGAGTCTCTTTTCCTGCTCTTTCTTGTGGTCTGCGGATTCTCGCTGTTGCGAGCCATCGAACGCCGGCGCGCGCCTCTGCGGCTGACGCTTGGCCTTCCGCGGCGTGCAACATCGCGCAGGGAATGGGCCATGGGCGCGGCGTTCGGTTGGGGACTCGCGGTTGCCGCGGTTCTTCCGATGGCACTCGCCCGGACGCTGAGTGTCCATTTGTGGACTGCTCCGCGCGCCTTTGAGTTGCTTGCGCTCAGCCTTGCTACGCTCGCGGTGGCAAGTGTGGCCCACACGCTGGCAATCTATGGCTATGGCTTCCAACGGCTGATCGAGGCAACCGGGCCGGCACGGGCAACTCTGATCATAGTTTCCTTGTCGGCCATCCATGCCGGGATTACTCCAAGTGCTTACGGAACTCCGGACGGGACTCGCATTCTGGTCGAGATGCTGGCCAGTTTGCTGCTCTGCATTTGCTGGCTTCGCACGCACGGCTTGTGGCTTCCCTGGGGACTGCATTTCGCGTGGGCGGCCTCGACCGGCGTACTCTTCGGACTTCCGCTCGGCGGTGACGTTTCGTTCTCCTCTATCGTCGATACTCGCGCGGGTGGACCGCCCTGGCTTACCGGCGGCAGCTACGGCCCCACAGCGGCTGCCTTCTCGATCCTTGTTCTCGTCACCGCCATTCCTCTGCTGGTGCGGGCCACCAGCGATTACGCCTGGAACTACACCCACCCTCCGATCATCCCCGCCGGATACGATGTCACTATCCCCCCGCCCGCTGCCCACGTTGCCATGGAGCAGTCGGCTATGGCGGCCCAGTCCGTGAATCCGGCATCGCTGGTCCAGATACTCCCTGCTACACCCCAAAGCCCCATCGGCAGCGGCCCTCCCGACTAAGCCCCCAAGGGACACCCTTCCGGCATTTTCTCTGTCTGTTGTTTGTCATTTGTTTGTCTTGGCATCCCATCCTTGAAACCAAGGGGAGATACTTGGTTCTGCGGCAATTCCTCGAGCCCAGCAGGCGTCCGCGTCCTCCTGCTCCCGGAGAATACCCGCAAATGCGAATTTTGCACCTCACCTATCCACCGTTCCCGTACGAACGCGCGGGCGTGACGCGGCTGGCACAGCGGCTGAACCCACTTGTAAAAAGGGAAGACTAGGCGCAAAATTCTGAGTACACGAGGTGCCCGCCATGGCCTTTCGTCACCCGTTTCTCGCATCGGCAATTAGCGCCGTCGCGGTGTTGACGGCTGCGACCTCTCTGGCGCGCGCGCAGGTCTTTGTGGTCGGCGAAAAGTCCGCCATGGCCGACGTCTCCACCGACTTCCACCCCACCCGGGTCGAGCTGCCGACGACTCCAATCACCGAGCGCGGACGCCGGGAACTGATTCGTAACCTTGAGGCGGAGCAAGGCTTTGCGCACCGCCCACTTCCGCTTGGCCAGGATCTCGTCCTGATGGCGAACGGCAACCTCAAGCCAGGTGGCGACGCCTACAAACAGATGCTGTACAAGAAGGGGCAAGCGGCCGCGCCCGGAGACCGCGTCGCCATCACCACGGTCACCGTGAAGGCCGACCGCATCGTCTTTGATCTCAACGGCGGACCGTATCTCAAGCATCGCTTCCTGCGCCATATCGAATTGAATGACACTCCTCTCGCCGCCGACGACGGCTCGCAGGTGACGGGCTGCCGCGTGACGCTGGTCTTCGAAGGTGGAATCCCGGAAATCAGCGCGCCCGAGGTGAAGGCTCTGCTCGATCCCCTCATCGACTTCGGCGTTAAGACCTCCGGGGAAGCCTATGCGGACAGCCTTCCGCCCTTCCTCAAAGATGCCATCTCCCACCACGATGTGCTGGTAGGTATGAACCGCAAGATGGTGCTTGCCGCGATGGGCGCGCCAGAATCAAAGGTTCGCGAACTCGTCCCGGGATCGACCGACAGGCACTATGAAGAATGGCTCTACGGCCAGGTACCGCAGACCGTGCGCTTCGTCCGCTTCGAAGGCGACCGCGTCACTCAGGTACGCATCGCTGCGCTGGGTCAGCCTATCGCCATTCACACCGAGAACGAGATGCACGGCTACCTCGATCCCGGGGGCACCCGCGAGGTTGCCATGGGAGACAGCCAGCCCAGCGGCGGGGAAGACGCGCCCGGCAGAGCCCCACCCTCCATCCTGAAGCCGGGCGAGGTCGCGCCGGGCAGCTCGCAGCGCGTTCGGTTGCCGGTAAAACCTGCGGATCCTCCACAGGATAAGAGCGCCCCGAACCCGGCAAGTGCGCCTGCTGCAACTCCGCCGGACGCGCCCACCGACAAGCCCGCAACCCAACTGGTGGCGTCGACTCCTTAGGTCCGTAACAAGCGGTTATTCGCTGCGGCCGGTCAATCGAAACGACGCGGCGATGGCGGCGATAGAGAGACACGCGGCCAGGACAATCCAGCCAAGGGTCACTTCGCCCGGAGTGAAGGAGAGCGCGAGCGCCAGGCGCGGCTGAAGGGTTGCGCTGGAAGATGGTGCGACCGCTAGTCCTGCCTTCGCAGCCCGGATCGCGAAGACGACGAACACGAGCAGCGCACAGACGATCGCGATGGCTCCCGGGAGAACGCTACCCCACGGGAAGGCAATGGGCGGCGGCTCCGTTGCTTGCGCGTGGATCGATTCCATCACCGACGCGGCGAAACCGGAGGAGGGCGCAATTTCCTCGCTGGCTGCGGCGAGGTGGGCGTCTACAAGGCGCTCGACTGCGTCGTCCGTGGGGGTTGGCTTGGGTGCGTGGGTCATAAGGACTCCCTGGCTTGCCGTTGTGCAATAAGAGGATGCTCGACCAGCGGCTTCAACTTGCCGCGGAGGAGATTGCGCGCGCGAAAGAGGTGTGCCTTGACCGTCCCCTCGGGCAGGTTCAGGCTCCGCGCGGTAGATGGGACGTCCATCTCGTGAAAGTAATACAGCGTCAGCACTTCGCGGTACTTGGCCGGGAGGGTCTGCACGGCCTTGTGAATGGCCGCGCTCTGGTTACGCTGCTCGAGGCCACCGTCGATTGCGTGGGGATCGGCAGGCTCGCGGATCTCGTCGAAGGGCAGGGTTATGGGCGGAAGGCGGCGCAACTCTGTGCAGTAGAGGTTGGTCGCCAGCGCGAACAGCCAGGTGGAGAAGGCGGACTCCTGCCGCCAGGACGCGAGATTGCGGAAGGCCCGCAGGAAGGCCTCCTGGGCCATCTCTTCGGCGCGGCCACGGTCGCGGCAGAAGCGGTAAGCGAGATTGATGAGCGGAGACTGCCAGCGGCGCACGATGCCCTCGAAGGCGCGAGTGTCGCCGGCCAGTACCCGGGCGGCGTCTTGCCGGTCGTCCTCGGCGCGCTGGTTGACCAATCCCGGGTTGCCGGAGGTGCTCACCATGTCTCCTCAGTACGGTGTGACTCGTAAGGGAAGGCTGCGGTTGCGTTTTATTGTAGGCCTCCCGGTGGGCGGAATTTCTGGAAGAAAACGAAACCGTCCGGGAGCGGGCGATGTCCCACGGTACAGAGCAACAGGAGAGCCAAAAGGAGATGGTCATGTTCGATAACCCCGGAGTTTCAGTATTTCTGTTTCTAGGTATCTCAGCGGTGGCGCTGTTCACATTCCTTTCCGTTTCGGCGTGGGCCGGAACCCGGCAGGCCGAGCGCGTGGAGTATTACAAGGCCGAGATGATGAAGAAGATCGCGGAGGTTGGCGGAGAGCGCAACCCGGCAATCGAGTACCTGCGCGAGCAGGAGAGAATCGCAGCGACGAAGCGGCTGGGCGGGATCAAGCTGGGTGGGCTGATCAACATTGCGGTTGGTCCCGCACTGATGATCCTGTTGCATGCGTTGGTGCATGACGAGCCGGTCTATCTGGTCGGAACAATCCCTATGTTCGTAGGGCTGGCGCTGCTGGCGTATGGATACTGGATTGCGCCGGAGCGGTCGGCATAGGCGGAGACGGCCCGCGATCAGCAGGCGACGCAGTCCAGGCGAACCTAGATGGCGCCTGCAACAGCCGCTTGTTGCGCCGCGAGCAGTTCGCGGATACCCTTTTCCGCGTAGTCCAGCATGGCGGTGAGCTGGGCGCGACTGTAGGAGACGCGCTCAGCGGTCGCCTGAGTCTCGACCAGGCCGCCATCGCCCAGCATGACTACATTCATGTCCACGTCGGCGCGCGAGTCTTCCTCGTAAGCCAGGTCAAGCAGAACGTGGCCGTCGACGATGCCGACCGAGGTGGCGGCGAGCATCTGGCGCATCGGCGACGCCTTGAGCGTGCCGGCGGCGACCAGTTTTCCCAAGGCCAGGGCGAGCGCAACCGACGCGCCGGTGATGGCGGCGGTGCGCGTGCCTCCGTCGGCCTGGAGTACATCGCAGTCGAGGATGATCGTGCGCTCACCCAGCGCCTTCATGTCCACCACCGCTCGCAACGACCGGCCGATGAGCCGCTGGATCTCGTGGGTGCGGCCACCAATCTTGCCCCGTTCCGACTCGCGCGGGGTGCGCGTCAGTGTGGCGCGAGGCAGCATTCCGTACTCGGCGGTGACCCAGCCACGGCCCGAGTTGCGCATCCAGCCGGGGACGCCAGCCTCAATGGTGGCGTTGCATAGAACGCGAGTGTTGCCGGTCTCGATGAGCACCGAACCCTCTGCGGTGGCCACGAAGCCCAGGGTGAAGCGGGTGGGGCGGAGGGCGTCGGCGGCACGTCCATCGGGACGGAAGAGTTGCGAGGAAGACGGAGAGGAAGTTAACGCTGGGGTCGAGGCCATTGCGCGATTATAGTGGTGCGTGCCGAAATCGGGCTGTGCGGAGGTAGCGAACGAAGGCGCGCAGGAAGTTCGATGCCTCAGCCGTCAACAGCGTTCAAAGTTTCAGCGCAGCGGGTTGAGGTCGTCAGTCCCGGGCGCTTCCCAAATGGGGAATCCGTCCCAATTTGGGAATCTTGGAGTGTCCTTGTCTTTTGTTGCGGATGCGCGGCTCAGGAGCATGGCTTCGGTTCCATATCGGGAATCAGTTACAAGGCAAGAATTGAGAGGTTGAGTTCATTGCGCTATTGTTTGCCGTTAGTTACGGTCATCGTACCAGTTTGGCACTCCACCTGATATAGAGTGGGTGCCTGCATCTCCCGAAACAGGAGAGACGCAGGCTCAACCTGGATTTGAACCTGGAGTTTCGCATTGCGGGCAAAGCAGAGTTCCACCGCCTCAGGGATGTATAGCTGTTCCGGATCATTCACGCCGCCTCTACCGATCTACGCCGCAGTGCCGGGTTGTGCGAACGGCATCGCGCGCCACCACTCACCCCCACCTCCATTGAATTTTGGGCCACGCCCGGCATGCCGCGCGTCGCAGCCGTGTCCGGCAGCCGTCCAGGGCGAAGGCATGCTGCACGACGCCCGCAACCTGATGGGGGCGCTTGGACTTTATTGCGATCTGCTGTCGATGCCGGGAGTGCTCAAGCCGGAACACAACCACTATCCGGAAGAGTTACGTCTGCTGGGCACACGCAGCAGGGCGCTCATCGAAAATCTGATGCAGTCCTTGCTTGCGCAAGGGCGGGCAGACGGTCTCTGTCTGGCCGCGGCTGATAAAGCGGAGTATGCCAATTCTTCTTCAGAGGGTCTAACAAGGACGCACCGGCCTTCCGGGGATTCGGGGAACGCGATCAAACCGGCGAGTCTGCGCACTGTTGTCGAGCGCTGCTCGGGTCTGCTGAGCCGGGTCGCCGGCGGCAGGGTGATCGAGGTGAGTTACGGTGTCGCTGCCGCAGTGCCGGTGCTGGTAGCGGAAGAGGCGATCGAGCGGATTCTGGTCAACCTGGTGCGCAACGCATCTGCGGCGCTGGATGAGGGCGCGACGGCATGCAATCCATCGAGCGATGCGACCGCAGGTGCCTCTGGTTCGGTGCGGGAGATGTCTGCGGACAGCACTGAAGACGAAACCCCCGGAGCGATTCGCATCGGGGTGGGTTTGCTGGTCAACCGAGTGGGCGACCCCAAACCCTGGCCGTTCCGGAGGGTGAGGCTCACGGTGGAAGATTCGGGGTCCGGAATGACTGCTGAGAAACTCGAACGCTTGCTATCCGGCGGACGGGCGCCGTCGCGGGGCAGCCATGGGATCGGTTTTCGCGTGGTGCGCGAGTTGGTTGCCGCCTCAGACGGGGACCTCAGGGTGGTGAGCGAGCCGGGAATCGGCACACGGGTACAGATCGAATGGCCTGTAGCCGCGACGTCCGCGACGGACGCGATTGGGAATGAGGACGACCCGTGCGAGGCATCGAACCCGGACGGCACCGAAGAATGCTCCGGGACGCTGCGACCAGCGCGAGCGCAGACTCCGCCGCCCTCCTCGCAGTTGCCGGAGGATGGGTGCGAGTGCGGCACCAGATCAAGGCGCACCGGAGATTCCAGAACGGACGCAGAAGGGTGGGGTTCATGTTAATGCCAGAGGTGTATAGGCTTCCGCCAACCGAAAAGTCCGGCCAACGCGAGGCCGCGGATCACTTGTTCCGGGATCGCGAACCGGTGCATGGTGCAACCGCATCCGTCGTCCCGTCGGAGACGTTCGCAGATATCTCCCGGCTCGAGGACGTCAGCAGCGGGTCTCTGTCTCTGCCGCAGGGCATGCCGGCACTCCGCCTGCTGGTGGTGGACGACGACCCCTCCTTGCGCAAGGCGTGTTGCGAGATCGCCTCCGGCATGGGCTTCGTTCCGCTTTCCGCCGGCAATGTGCCGGATGCCCTGTCGGCGCTGAAGGAGCAGCAGCCGGTGGACATGCTTCTGCTCGACCTGAAGCTTCCCGGCGGGGGCGGCCTGAAGCTGCTCGGAGAGGTCAAGGCCCTCTATCCGAACACTGGCGTCGTGGTGATGACCGCATTCGCAACCGTCTCTTCCGCGGTGGAGGCGATGCGCATCGGCGCGGGCGACTACCTCACCAAGCCATTCGCGCTGGACGAGTTGACGGCCGTGCTCGACCAATCGCGCCATAAACTCCACATCGACGTCGAAAGGCGCAAGCTGCGGGAGCGGCTGCGCACGCAGAAAGGCGCCGGAGACCTGATCGGGAACTCTCCCGCGATGGATAAGGTCTACCGCATCCTGTCGAAGGTGGCGTTCTCAACGCATCCGGTGCTGATTCTGGGTGAGAGCGGCACTGGCAAAGAGCTTGTGGCGCGAGCGATCCACCTGAACGGCCCGAACGCATCCAAACCATTCATCCCGGTCGACTGTGGGTCGCTGGTGCCAACGCTGATCGAAAGCGAACTCTTCGGACATGTGAAGGGAGCGTTCACCGGGGCGAACCGGGCGAAGGAGGGCCTGCTCTCCGCAGCGGACGGAGGGACGGTCTTGCTCGACGAGATCGGCGAGTTGCCTCTGGATCTGCAGGCGAAGCTGCTGCGCGCGTTGCAGGAGAAAGAGGTACGCCCGGTGGGAGCGACGCACGCGGTGCCCATCTCGGCGCGCGTGCTGGCCGCAACCAACCGCGATCTGACCGCGATGGTTGCGCAGGGGCTCTTCCGCAAAGACCTTTACTTCCGGCTGAATGTAGTGAACCTGAAGATTCCGCCACTGCGGGACCGCAGGGAAGATATAGCGGTTCTTGCCGAGCACTTCCTCGAACGTGTGCAACGCGAATCGGGAAAATCTCATAACTTCTCCGAGGACGCTGTCCGGCTGATGATGGAGTACGACTGGCCAGGCAATGTCCGCGAACTCCAGCATGCCATCGAGCGCACCTGCGCGATGTCTTCGGGACCGGTGCTGCATAGAGTGGACCTGCCCACGCAACTGCAGGACTTTCACGCGCATCTCCGCGAGGCCGGCGCGTCGGCGAACCAGGCCGGCGACGGTGCGAGGGACGGCCATGCAAACACCGGTGGCGGCATCGTCTCCATCGCCGACATGGAGAAGCAGGCGATCCTGGGGACAATCCGGCAGTTGAAGGGAGACAAGCTGATGGCGGCGCGGCTGCTGGGGATCGGCAAGACGACGCTGTACCGCAAGCTGAAAGAGTACGGCCTGGGAGAGGCAGGGGAGTCGGTGGACGATTGAGGCCCTGACGGACCGCCGGAACATCTGCTGCTATGCTGGGGCTTGCCGGTGTCCAACCGGCAGTTGATCCGGGAGTGAGTGTATTCATGTCTGAGACTGTGAAGATTACTGTTCGACCCAATGGCCCGCTGCGGGTCGAGGGATCGATTGTGCTGAGCGATGCCAACGGCAAGGTGTGGGACCTGACCGGCAAACCAGCCGTATCGCTGTGCCGATGCGGTGCGAGCGAGAAGCGTCCGTTCTGCGACGGCTCGCACAACCGGATTGGCTTCCAGTGCGCGGCCAGCCCCGAACCTCTCCCCTAGGGCCGCAGGTGAGTTGGAATCTAAGTTTTCGACTAAGTCCCCGAGGCCGTAAGGCTCGGTTGCGTAGATGCGTGCGGCGTTATGGGGCAGCTCTCCTGGCCACGCTGTTGGTGTTGTGCTCCAGCGGTCGGCTCTTGTGCGCGCAGGATTCAGCGTCGCGTTCCGACGCGGCTACCCCGCAAGCAGCGTACGTCCAGCCGACCGCGGCGGTGGATATTGCCCAGTATGAAGGGCAGTACCGCGACACGTCTGACCCCGATCAGGTACACGCTGTCTATCTTGATGGCGGCGTTCTGTATGAGGAGAGCGAGCGGAGAGCGCGTCAGAAGTTGATCCTCGACGCTGGGCCAGAGACCGCGGACCAGTTTCGCATCGAGTCGCCCAGGGCGCATGTGGTGTTTCTGCGCGACGCTTTGGGATCAATCTCCGGGTTGAAGTTGGTGGCCGACCGCGATGGCCGCACGCTGGCCGAGGAGAAACGTTTTAGCACGACCGCAACGCGGCTGAACCACTACCGCGAGTACACGCGCCAGGAGGCGATGCTGCCGATGCGCGATGGTGTTCGATTGCATGTTGTGATTCTGCGGCCGGCCTATGTCGAGGCGGGCGACGCGCTGCCGTTCCTGATGTACCGGACGCCGTATGGAGTGGATGATTTCGATTCCCAGAGCGTGAACCAGGACAAGCCAGAACTGGCCGCGAGCGGGTACATCTTCGTATATGAGGACATCCGCGGGCGCTACAAGTCCGAGGGACAGTTCGTGATGAACCGGCCGATCCTTCCCCATAACGGCAAGGCTGATGTGGACGAGACAACCGACACCCATGACACCATCGACTGGCTGCTGAACAATGTGCCGGGCAACAACGGGCGAGTGGGCGTCGCGGGCGTCTCATACGACGGCTTTCTGGCGATGATGGCAGGCATCGATGCGCATCCGGCGGTGAAGGCCATCTCGCCTCAAGCGCCGATGACGAACGTGTGGATGGGCGACGACTTCTTTCACAACGGCGCATTCCGCGAGACCTACGGCTTCGACTACGTGCAGCAGATGGAGGCTCAGAAGACAGGTGCGCGCGTAGATGCGAAGCAGGACATCTACGATTTTTTTCTTCAGCACGGCAACTTCGCGGGCGCGGCGTCGGCTGCGAAGATGAGCGGCCTGCCCACGGCCAAAGCATTCCTGGCGCAACCCGCTTACACAAAGTTCTGGCAGGACATGGCAGTGGAAGATCGACTTGATCACGCGCAAGTACCGACGCTCGAAGTTGGCGGCTACTGGGACCAGGAGGACATGTGGGGTACGCAGGCGGAATACGCCGCCCTCAAGCAGCATGATTCCGGTCACGAAGTCTTTCTGGTGCTGGGGCCGTGGAACCATGGCGGCTGGGAGGGAGTAGCCCGTAAGTTGGGCTCAGACTTCGGCAGGCTGGACTTCGGCGAGCCGACGGGAAGCGAGTTTCGTAAGACGATGGAGTTTCCTTTCTTCGAGAGATACCTGAAGGATAGGCCCGGATTCGATTTCGCCGACACGGCCAGCTTTCGCACCGGCGTGAACCAGTGGGAGCGGTACGAAGCATGGCCTCCGAATCCGAAAACCGGCTTCGCATCGGGCCGGCTGTATCTTGAGCCGGGGAAGACGCTTAGTTTTGCCGCTCCTCCGAGCAGTGAAGACGGTGTTGCGGCGAGCTATCGGTCGGACCCCGCGGACCCGGTGCCGTACCGTCATCGACCGATCCAGTCGACCTATGCGAGGGGCTCGAAGTGGTACACGTGGCTGGTTGAGGACCAGCGTTTTGTCACCGGGCGCAATGACGTCGCGAGCTTTACCATGCCTGCGCTGGACCATGAGGTGACGATCACAGGCGACGTGATGGCGGATCTGTTTGCCACAACGACGGGAAGCGATGCGGACTGGATCGTCAAGCTGATCGACGTGTATCCCGACGACGCGCCTGCACCCAACGCCGGCTATCAGTTGATGGTTGCGGACGAGATCTTTCGCGGCCGCTATCTCAAGAGCTTCGAGCAGCCTACGCCACTGAAGCCCGGCGAGGTGAACGAGTTCAAGTGGAGCCTGCACGGCGTGGACCATACATTCCTGAAGGGCCACAGAATTATGGTCGAGGTGCAATCGAGCTGGTTCCCGCTGTACGACCGAAATCCGCAGACCTTTGTGCCGAACATCATGACCGCACCGAAGCGCGCGTACAAGCCCGAGACGGTGACGATCTACGGCTCGGCGAGGTACCCGTCGCACCTGGAGTTCGAGGTGGCGAAGTAGGCAGTTGCAGGCTATCGCTTGCTGGATGTCAGTTAGTGCACTGCGAGCAACTGCCTGCTTCACTTCAGCGGGAGTGGGATCATCAAGCCGCCCTGCGTGTCGAGACGGTTGAGCGTGCGGGGCAGTTTGAGTGGAGATTGGTCGCCGAGGTCGCGGTCGTATATTTCGCCGTAGTTGCCGACGGCGGCGATGACGTGCACGGCCCAGGCGTTGCCGAGGCCGAGGCGCGGGCCTATCTCGTGGGTACGGCCGGTAAGAATCTGGATCGTCGGGTCGGGATTGGTCTGGGCGGTTGCGATGCTGCGTTGGGTGAGGCCACTCTCTTCGGCTTGCAGCAGGACTTCAATCGTCCAGCGAACAACTGCGGCGAAGGCCGGATCGTCGGAGCGGGAGGCTGCTGCTAGCGGGTCTTTCGATATCTGCTCGGGCAACAGCGCGTAACGGGCGGCGAGTGGGCCAAACGCGACCCTGGTGTTGGCGAGACGGGTGAGATCGCCGGCAAGGGCCGTGCAGTTTCCGGTCACGAAGGCGGCCTCCATTTCTCCTTCTTCCTGAAAAGGGAAGGGGAGAAACTTCAAGTTTTGCTGTGAGAACCAGGCTTGTAGGGCGACTTCGACCTCGGTTTCGGCGAGGAAGCAGATTTTCTTATCGTTCAGCCCGCTGGCATGGGTGAGATTCGCGGCAACAGGGACGAGGAAGCCTACGCCGTCGTAGAGCAGCGGTGGGCTGAACGCGATCCCCATCACGGTGGAGTGCTTGAGGTCAAGGGTTAGCGTCGGGAGCAGGTCTACCTTGCTGTTACCCAGACCCTCCATGCTGGCGACATCATCGGGATATGCGGTGATGGTAGTGCGGGCGGTCGGGCCTAAGATCGCGATTGCCACGGCCTTGCAGATGTCGGCGTCAAAGGCCTGGCGGGCGCCGTGGTCATCGGAGGTCGAGTATTCGGGCGTCTCCTGATTGATGCCGCAGCGGAGGGTCTTCGTTTGGCGGATGTGGTCGAGGGTGGAGGCAGCGTGGGCAGGGGAAACGGTGATGACGAGCAGGAGTAGAGGGGCGAGGCGCACCGATTTCCGGCAACGGTGGAAGACTGGAGTGAGTAATCCCACGATAACCTTGGCTACGCCTGGGTGATCATGGGGCACCCGGATTGGCGACGCTGTCATGGCGTCCAGTTGCCGGAGGTAGGAATTCCGGGGGTGGTGTCCGGGCGGGGGTTGAAGTCGGCGGGAATGGGGTTGGGGCGACCGGTGTCGGTGGGACGTATCTGTAAAGCGGAGCATCCATGGCCGCCCATGTGGGGGAAGCTGGTGATCTCGGCCTCGGGAATCTCGGCGTAGTCGGGCGGCAGCGGTTCGGCGCGGCCGAGCAGGCGGCGGTTGTCGAACCCGGAGAGCAGATCGCCCACGCCGGGAACCTTATCGTCGGCAGGGCCGAGGTCTTTCTGGTGGTATTTGGCGACACCGATCGCGCGGCCGCGCTCTTCGTCGGGGAGATCGGCGAGCGGGATCAGATTGAAGAGTTCATCGACGAGCTTGATGATGGAGCTGTGTTCGGCGAGTTCATGCGAGACGCCGTGGACGACGCTGTAGGGCGAGATGAGGATAGCTGGAATTCGCGGCCCCTGATCGAGCGGCAGGCCCGCGGGGTCGTGCGACCGAACGCGCGGGCGGGCATGATCGTACAGACCGTCCGACTCGTCGTAGGTGATCAGGATGACGGATTGCGACCAGTAAGGACTGCGCGCGATGGCGTTAATCTCGCGCGCGAGCAGTGCTTCGGAGAGTTGCGAATCAGAGTACCCGGGGTGGTCGTCGTCGCCGTTGTAGACGGCGGCCAGGTTTGGGTTGGGATCGAGCGGCTTCAAGCCGAGGATGTTGCCGTATCCGCCGCGCACGTAGAAAACGCCGGAGGCTGGAAGATTCTTGGCTTCAATGTCGGCGAAGAAATCGCCCAGTCCGCGCATGTGCGTATTGACGCCGGGATTGTTGGCAATGTACCCGAAGTATTGCGGAGCGTTATGGTGGACCACATACGTGTCATGCGAAGCAGTGCCGCTGCCGTCGGTGGGTTCGTGATCGTAGCCCTGTTGGTACCAGCCCCAGTTGACGGCGGCCACTCCGTGCCCGGCGATCTTCCGGATGTCGGCCTGAACGTCGATGAGATCGAAGGTTGGGTCATAGTCGGTGGCGGTGGTCTTCTCAATGTCGGAGCCCATGAAGGAGAGCGGCAACGTGGCGAAGGTGAGGTTGGGTGCGGGAGAACTGGATGGCTTGGGGTCAGGCTGCTTCGGGTGGTCGCCCTTGTCGAGCAGCGAGCCCCAATAGGGGCCGGGATCGGAGAGCATGGGAAGCGGGCTGCCGGAACCGCCACCGGGCTTCACGGCGTCCGGGTGCAGCATCCACTGAGTCTCGCCGGACTGGCCTGCGATCAGGGCGATGGCGTTGGGCGTGGATGGTCCGATGACCGTGTCGAAGAAGTGATCGAACAGGGTGAAGCGATCGGCGTAGCGCCACATAAAGGGCGCGGCGTCGCAGTCGATGTGGGACATTACGAGCTCGCCGAACTGCTTGCGCTCAAGGGAAGGGCTTTTGGACGGCTTGCCGTTCTCGAGCGTGACTCCCTCTTCAGTGAGGGCGTAGCGGTCGTTGCGCGCGACCCCATGGGTATCCAGGTCGAGCTTATGAGCGATGGCGGTATGCGAGTGGTTCACCGAGGTTATGTCGGACGGGTAGAGCGGGACAGTTTTGCCATTCGCATCGACGACCGAGAACGGAATTTTGAAGGGAGAGATATAGGAAACCGTGCCGTCGACGTTGACGATCGGCTGCCTGTAGCCAGCGATTTCGGAGGGAGGATGGGAGTACAGGCCGTCTGCGCCGGGGTACGTAGCGAAGTAGAAATCGAAGGAGCGGTTTTCCTGAAAAAGCACGAAGACATACTTCACCTTTTCGCGCAGCAGTTTCAGCTTGGCATCGTGCGAGAGGACAGGTTCGCTGGCGGTGGCTAAAGTCCCGCGCTTGACGGCTTGGCTGGAGAGCGGGGCGATCTCCGGTTTAGCAGTCGAGGTCTGTGCGACACAGCAGGCTGGTGGAACAAGTATCAACAATGCGATGAGTCTGGCGGCTTGCATGAAAACCTCTCCAACTGCACAAACGGTCTGACGATCTCGCTGGCTATCCACGGGGGTCTTCACCATCTTCTCAGACGGCGACTCTGGAAGGATATCCATGCTGCGAAGTCTTACCATAGCGCGTTCAAGGTCCAGAGGGCGAAGCGATGGCTCCATGAGGGGGAATTGCGGCCATTCCCTTTTTGGAACTTGCCTTGATCACCAACGGCCGTTTTTTGTTCAAAAAGCGAGATGAAGATGGACTCTAGACACGTTGGCTGTGCCTGGATCCGTCATCGGCAGCAGCGATGAACCATCTTGTTGTCCTGAGTCTGGATTGCGAGACCAACTGTGGAGGGGTATCAATGCGGGTGCTGATTGTAGAAGATGATCGTTCGCTGGGTGCATTCCTAAAAGCGGGATTGGGGTTCGAGGGCCACCGTGTCGAGTGGGTCGAGGATGGCGAGGCCGCGCTGGCCCATGTCTCGGCGGACCACCCGGACCTGATCCTGCTCGACCTGAGTCTCCCGAAACGAGACGGCATGGAGGTGCTGACGGAGTTGCGGACGCGCCATGAGGACGCCATTGTGCTGGTGCTGACAGGACGCAATGACCCGAATGTGCGCGTGCAATGCCTGGATATGGGGGCAGACGACTACCTGCTCAAGCCCTTCAGCTTCTTCGAGCTGACTGCGCGGTGCCGTGCTTTGCTGCGGCGGCGTCTGCAATTTGCCGACCCAGTGCTTCGCCATGGCGATCTCGAACTGCACCGGATCGAGCACAAGGTGCAGCGCGGCGGCCGGACGATCGGCCTGACGGCGAAGGAATTTTCCCTCTTGGAATATCTGCTACTGCACCAGGGTGAGTGTGTCTCGCGCAGCGAACTGCTGGCAGGGGTGTGGCAGATGTCGGAGCAGACGGGCACGAACGTAGTGGATGTGTATGTCAATTACCTGCGGCGGAAGGTGGATGACGCAGCAGTCGGCGATGCGAATGTGGGCTCCAATAGTGGAGGCCTGATTGAGACCGTGCGCGGAGCCGGATACAGACTTGGCGGCCTGGGCCGAAGACCCGTGGCGCGGGGTTCGGGTCGACCGTCCCTGGTTGCCACCGTCGCGTGCGCCTAGACGGTGCCGATCAACTTCAGAATCCCGAGCAATCGGAACACAGAGCAATAACCGACAAGGGAGATTCCATGGGATATGGGCTGGGTAGGCAGAGCACCGAAAACAAAGCGGCAATACGGACTGTAGTGCTGGCCAGTGCGGACGCACACTTCCGGTCACGGCTTCGCCAGCAACTGGCTGCGATGCGTTGGCAGGTGCGCGAGGCCGCAGGAGGCGCAGAGGCGATGGCTCAACTGGAGATGCAGGGCGCCGAGGCGATGGTACTGGACAGCGTGCTGCCCGACCTGGAGGTCGGCGAGTTCGCCATGCAGATGCGAAGCCGGCATCCCGTCATGGATTTGCTGCGGGTTGATGCCGGCGCGGAGGAGCCTGGAGCGCGCAGTCCGCGGAGGAACGAGTTGCTTCATGCGTTGCGCCAGGCACAGCAGGACGCCTGGGGGACCTGCGGTGCGGGCGAGACGGCGGCCTGGGCGCTTGCGCCCGTTGAGCCACCGCAGAGTTCCGCAGCCGGGAGATTAGCGCCCGGGGGAGAGCGCACGCGCGCCGCCCTGGAGGTGGCGGCGTTGCTGCGCTCGCGGAGCCCGGCATTGCCAACAGAGAACGGGCGCGTATACGGGATGGAGGAGAAGCTGGGGGCGCCTGGTCCGGAATCTGTAGAGGCGTCCGTCCCCGGGGATGCCAGGATTGCGGTTCGCCCGCGTGTGGCGCCGCTGCCGGAGATGGTGGGTGAGAGCCCGGACATGCTGGAACTGGCGCGGATGGTACGGCTGGTTGCACCGCGGTCAACCACTGTGTTGATTGAGGGAGACACGGGCACAGGCAAGGAGTTGGTCGCCAAGGCCGTCCATCGGCTCAGTACTCGCGCGAGCAAACCGTTCCTGGTGCTGAACTGCGCGGCGATCCCGGAGGCGCTGCTCGAGGCAGAGCTATTCGGACACACGCGCGGGGCATTTACGGGCGCGGTCCAGTCGCGGATGGGGAGGATCGAGGCTGCCCACGGAGGCACGCTGTTTCTGGACGAGATTGGCGAGATGCCCATTGCGCTGCAGGCGAAGATGTTGCGCTTTCTCGAGTCGGGTGAACTGCAACGGGTGGGCGATAACGAGACCCTGCGCGTCGATGTGCGGGTGGTGGCCGCGTCGCACCAGCCGCTGCAACGGCGAGCGACGGAGGGTAAATTCCGGCTGGATCTCTATCACCGGCTGGCAGTGTTTCCGGTAAAAGTTCCGGCGCTGCGGGCTCGGATGGAGGACGTGTCGATGCTTGCCGAATACCTGCTGGGCAGGCTGGGTGAGGAGATGCCGGTGAAGCGCCTCTCCGCAGACGCCTCAATGAGGCTGATGGAGCACGACTGGCCAGGCAATGTGCGGGAGTTAGCGCACGTGCTGGAGCGGGGAGCGATCCTTGCGGAGGATCGGAGGGAGATTGCGCGAGAGGAGATACGGTTTTAGGGCCGACGAGAGCGAGGTGGTTGTTTGCAAACCTGGGGTTCACTGCCTCGACAACACCGGATGGAGCGCAAATTCCCGTATGTGACTGGCATCACACGACTTTAGGTTTGCTGGCGTTTTTTGATGAAATACAGCAGAAAGAAAAAAGTTGTACGCAAAGACCCCCATTCTGCTTATGATAATGCACCGGAAGGCGCAACGGCGGATCTCGCTGCCGACGCTACAGAGAGGCAAAAACGAGATGAACTGGCTACGAGTATTGCTTGCATATTGGCGGCGCTGGAGTGAAGTAATTTAGTCTGCCTACATCAGATGGACGGCGTCCACGTCGAGGACAAGGTTGCGGCGTGGAATGGCCTGTGCTTCGGCGAAGGCGAGCAATGCGCGCAAGGTGCGACCGAGGACGTCGCGCCGTTCGGCCTTGAGCACGAAGTGGAATCGGTAGATGCGCTTGAGCCGCGCAATGGGGGCGGCGGCCGGCCCCAGCACGCGTACCTTGTCGAGTCGTTGGGCGGCGAACCAGCGGCCCAGCGTATTCGCCCACGCGGCGGCCTCCTCGAGCGACTGACCCTGGACAATGACATTGGCGAGCACGGCCGAGGGTGGATAGTGCATCCATCGGCGGTATTGCAACTCTTTCGCCACGAAGCCGTTGTAGTTGTGCGTAGCGGCGCATTGGATTGCGTAATGCTCCGGGTGGTACGTCTGGACCAGCACCTGGCCCGCAAGGTCTCCGCGACCCGCCCGGCCTGAGACCTGGGTGAGCAGTTGGAAGACGCGCTCGGCGGCGCGAAAGTCCGGCAAGCCGAGGGCAGAGTCCGCACCCACCACGCCGACCAGTGTTACGCCGTGGATGTCGTGGCCCTTCGCGATCATCTGCGTGCCGACCAGCAGGTTGATCTCGCCCGAGTGCAGACGCGTGAGCAAACGTTCCATGTCACCGCGACCGCGCACGGTATCACGATCCATCCGCCCGATGCGGGCGTTGGGGAACAACTCCTGCAGCCGTTCTTCGCCCTGCTGCGATCCGGCGCCAAGGTAGTAGAGGTGCTCGCTCTCGCACTTCGGGCATTTCTTTGGAATCGATCGCCGAAAGCCGCAGTAGTGGCACTCCAGCCGGTCGCCTGGATGCGCGTGGAGATCAGTCCCCACCACCGGCTTGTGGTAGGTCATCGCGATGGCACAGTTTTCGCACTCGATCTTCTCGCCGCAGCTTCGGCAGAGCACGGTGAACGAGTAGCCACGGCGGTTGAGCAGGATGATGACCTGCTCGCCACGGTCGATCGTGGCCTGAGTTTCGGCGACAAGTTGGCGCGAGAAGATCTCGTCCTTGCCGGTCTCCTTGAACTCGGTGCGCATGTCGACCAGCTCGACCGTGGGCAGCGGGCGGCTCATCACGCGAGTCAGCATCTCGATACGTTGATATCGGCCGCGCTCGGAGTTGGCCCAGCTTTCGAGCGATGGCGTGGCGGACCCGAGCACGACGACGGCGTCGTTGAACTTCGCCCGCATCACCGCGACGTCGCGACCGTGATAGCGCGGCGTCTCGTCCTGCTTGTAGCTCGAATCGTGCTCCTCATCGACCAGGATGAGGCCGAGGTCCACCATCGGCGCGAACACCGCGGAGCGCGTGCCGACGACGATGCGCGCCTCTCCTCGACGAATGCGGTGCCACTGTTCGGCGCGCTCGTCGGGGGTCAGGCCCGAATGCAGCAGAGCGACCTGTGTCCCGAAGGCCGCAAACATCTGGCCGACCATCGCTGGCGTGAGGCCGATCTCCGGCACAAGCAGCAGCGCCGACTTGCCGGCGTCGAGCGCGCGCTGCATCGCGGCAAAGTAGACGGTGGTCTTGCCCGAGCCGGTGATTCCGTAGAGCAGTATGGGGTGGAATCCGCCTTGCGACATCGCCGCCGCGATGGACGAGAGCGCCTCCATTTGAGCCTCGTTGAGTGCGTGCTCGTGGGCGTGTTTCTTGCCATTCGCGGGAAGGCCACCGAGGTGGAAGTCTTCGGGCGCGTCCTCGATTGCGACCAGCGAGCGCTTGACCAGCGTGGCCAGTGTGGAGGCGGGGACGCTGAGTTCGCGCAGATCGCGCACACGCATGCGTCCTCCGGCGGCGGCGATCTCGGCGAGGATGGCGGTCTGATTCTCGTTCAGCTTCGGGATGCGCGCGTCCGGGACGAGCACCGCGATCCGCTCGGTGCGGCGAGCGTCGCGCTCCTCGGCGAGAGCTTCGCGGGTAAGCCATTTCTTGCGCACCATGGCGTCGAGCAGCACCTTGCGCGCCTGCGTCGCAGAGCGCAGCGCGGAGGCCTTGGCTGCGTCCCCATC
>OCZT010000537.1_pt1 | contig 37762 bp, 33 predicted proteins | sample 1539031 | NCBI WGS metagenome assembly OCZT01 (sample SAMEA3539308, study PRJEB22396) | soil metagenome | biome: tundra; feature: field; material: soil | place: USA | collected 2010-05 | depth 0.15 m
GCGTTCGGCGGTAACCCCTGGTTACCCGGCTCTACTTGACTACCTGAACTGTTACGTATTTTCGAGAAAAGAAATTTGGGCCAGTTTTGTGAGAACAAGAATCTCAATAATGGTTTCGTCTGGATTAATGGTCGCGGGAATAGGCTCTGGATTTGTTGCAGAGAAGTTAAATTTGATACAGCCGAATTCAATCCTTTTTCTTTTTCAACCACACGCAAGTCAAGCCGTTACTGAACTGGGGACTGGTAGTTCGCTTTTTGGTTTTATTTTGCAGCACAACTTACTTACAGTTTTCATTATGAGCGTGTTGACTCCCTTAACCATTGGGGTATTAAACGGGTTTGCTACTTTGATTAATGGGTTTAGCATTGGGTTTTTGGCTGGTGTTTTTTCGGATCGCATCGGGTTTTTCGCCTGTGGAATTCTACCACACGGGATTATAGAAATACCTGCTTTTATATTTGCGGTGGCCTTTACTATGAGAATTGGTGCCACCATGATCAATCCTGTGTCTGGTAGATGGGGGGCAAATATGAAACTTGCCGTAGGGGATTACATGAGGGCGCTTGTAATAATTATTCCTATGTTTATTATTGCTGCTTTTATAGAAGGGTTTATTACCCCAAACATATTGAAAGCCTGCTAAAATTTAAAGAATTGGCAGTTTCTGTCTAACAGTTCTTTAAAATATTGGGTTTTATATTACAAACGGAGAAATTTTGGATAGGATGAATACAGGCGCATATGGAGAAAATAAGTTATAATTGCTATGACAATAACTAAAACTACTGATCAGGAGTTTTGTGCTTTTATGAAACAGATTATTTTTAAGGTGATATAGATATGGGACTTAGAGTCTTACATACTGCAGATATCCACCTAGCCCCTAGGCTTGCCTATCTGGAAGATGCGATTGCCAGGAGACAACGAAGAGATGAAATAACGACGCATGTGGATGACCTTCCAAAATATGTTCGAGATTATAAAGTTGATGTAGTTCTATTAGCTGGTGATATTTTTGATAGAGACTTAGCGGCTCTTCCGGAAGTTGGACGTCTCAAAAATGCTTTAGAGGCTTGTAATGGAGTGCCTGTTTTGATAACGCCAGGAACTCACGATCCGTGGAGAAAGGGAGGTATCTGGGACCAGAAATGGCCTTCAAATGTTGTTGTTTTTAAATCTAATTTATGGGAAGCGTATGAAATCGCAGGCTCTGCATTTTACGGAATTGCCACAACAGGCATTGCCAAGGCTGGAGGATTATTCAATGGTATTGAGTATGTAGAAGGGGCTCAATTTCATATTGGCATTGCACACGCCTCAATGCTTTGGGAAGATTTAATCGATAAAGTTGATCCTAAAAACTTTCCCTTCACAGAGCAGGAAATAGATGGCACTAGTCTCAACTACTTGGCTTTAGGCGATCACCATAATTCTAGAGTTGTTGTTAGAGGGAAAAGAATGATAGCTTATCCTGGTTCGCCTGAAGGACTTAGCTTAGATCCTGCAGAGAGCGGCCCAAGGCATATGTTAATTGCTGAATTTGAAGATCCAGAACAACCTCCCAGAATTGAAAAAATTCTTTGTAATAAAAGAGAGATTTATTTAGAAAAAATAAGTGTTGATGAGTTTGACAATTCTCCTCAAGAAGATGTACTTGAAGAAATTCGGAGAAAGATTATGAAAGCAAGCGGTTCAAATGTTTTGGCGCGTTTTGATGTAAGTGGCGTACTTCCTTATGTTATTGATGTGGATGAAGCTATGGAAGATTTACGTAATGAATATTTCATACTTGATATCCGTGATAAAGTCCAGATGCTTTCAGAAATTCCTTCGGGTATTTATACCATCAGGGCTTTATTTGAACGCAAAATTGCTGAAGTTATAGAATCGACTCAAGATGAAAAAGAAAAGGAAGTAGCTAAGAGAGCGCTTCATTTGGGACTCCAAGCTTTGGAAGGGATTTTGCCATGAAATTAATAAAACTTACGATGGAAGGTTTTAGGGTTTATGGTAAAAAGATTACAGTGGATTTTGAACCTGAACTAAACGTATTTTCGGGCACTAATGAAGCGGGAAAGAGCAGTTTGTTAAAAGGGATAAAATCCTCTTTGTACCCACCTAGCCGAACTATAGATAGGCAAGGATGTATTACGGAAGGCTCTGAAGTATGTACTTTAGAACTAGAATATGAAATTGTTGATGGAAAACGATTTAAGGTAGAAAGAGATCTGGTCGAAAATAAACATTCAATTTCAGAATTAGAAGCACAGGAATGGAACGTTTTAGCTTCTAGTCCTACAGAAGTCGCTCGTTATATTGTTGAGCATACAGGTTGTGATGAACAACTTTTTGTTCGAACATTAATGGTTGGGCACGAAGGTATAGAGGTACCGGCTGATGATGGCTTGGCTAGAGTTTTAGGCCAAAGGTTGGAAACCCTGTTAGGGGGCGGTGGACCGGTTTCAGCGGTTAAGGCTACTCAGAAACTGGATGAAACTCACAAAAAATTAGTTGGTCCTCAAAAAGGAGAAATTGTTGTCTTGGAACGACAGTTAGGAGAAATTCGTTCTCTATATCAACGGGCGGCAGAAAAATCTCAAGAAATGGAAGATAAAACCTCCCAGCTTAAAGAAATGCGCGTTAAAACTATAGGAATACGCAATGAGCAAGCTCAAATTGCCGCAAGTATGGAACGTGGAAGCGGATACGAAACGTTGGCAAAGAAAAAAGAAGAACTAGAACTTGAGAAACAAACCATCGATGCAGCTATGGATGCAAGACAAAAACTTTCCGAAATAGAACTTGAGGTAAACGAATTAGAAAGAAGCAGACCTTCTGGCCATCCTCCATTTTGGATTGGATGGATTGTTGGGATGAGTTTGCTTGGGACAATTATGTTAACTGGACTTTTGTTGTCCAATCACCTGCCTCCCTCTCAGATTAAGAATTCTGTTATCGGAGTTATTGGTTTATCGATTATTTTCCTAATTTCTGTATCTATTCAAACTTTTTTCAAAGATAGGTTTAAAGATAAGACAACAGGGAAACTGATGCAGGAGTTGGCTAAAAAATACGCAGAGGCAAAGGGACGAGCAGAGGCATTGATGCTAAATCGTAATGTTGAAACTATCCCTGTGGACCGTTCACGTATTACTCGGGATCTAGAAGAACTTTCTCGTCGAATTATTGCCGAAGCAGCTTTTAATCCCTCTGCACTGGATATGCAACGCTATGAATTTAAGAGCAGAGAATTAGTGAATTTAGTTAGTGAAACAGAACGAGGGGTTATAACCTTAGAGATGGAACTACAATCTTTAGCTTCAGAGAGTTCAGTGGCTGCAGAATTAGAAGATGAAGTTATGGTCTTGTCTAAAAAACATTTGCGGTTAACTAATCGAGCGTTGTCTCTTGATATGGCCAAAACTAAATTAGCCGAAGCAATTGAAGACATTCGACAGGGCGTTGGACCAAGCATTGCCGAGCAAGCGACTTTAAATTTGCAAAAAGTAGTTCCCGATTATCGAATTGGATTGGAAGAAGGACCAGGATTGGCTTTTGTACCGACCAAGGTTGACGGAACACCTTTTGGTAACCGAGAGCTGTCAGACGGGACTATTGATCAATTTCACTTCGCTCTAAGAATAGCTCTTTCAGATTCTCTTTTAAAAGAAGTTAATCCACCTATATTTTTGGATGATCCTTTTAGATATAGTGACGAGAGTAGGAACGTATCTCTGAATCAACTCATTTCAGAAATAGCAAAAAAAAGGCAGGTTTTCTACTTCACGGTGTCGACACCTAAAAAACTAAAGATTACTCATCAAATGCCTTTGTGGATGGCTCAACCTTAATATTTTAACAAATATTGATTAAGCCATAACGGTTGTTTAAATATGAGTTTGCACTTCCGCTATTAGGTACTTGCTGATATTCTTTAGTTTAATAGGCTCTTGCTCTTGAGGTTTAAAGTGCAAAATCAAGTTCATCGCAGTAATGCTAAAGCTCTTATGGCTGCCGGTGTGGTTTTGGCTCTAGTAGGATTGGCGGCTGTTATTTTTATAGTACAGAGTAACAGTGCCCCACCAAGAAATGTGAAGGTTTTAGTAGCTGCTCAAAATCTAGATACAGGGGTTGTTTTTACTCAACCCAGCGTTCAGGTTGTTCTCTATGCGAAGGATCAGGTTCCTGATACTGCACTATCCTCATTTAATGATGTCAACGGACAATATACTGCTTCGGCAGTTACGAAAGGGACGCCAATTACAAAAAGTATGGTTGTACCGACTTTAGCGGCTCCAATAACGCCAGTTACTCAATATTTGAAAATACCGACTGGTCAAGTCGCTATAGCAATTCCTTCGGGTGGAGATCTGCAAAACGTAGCTGGGTTTATTCAAAGTGGGGACCATATAGATATTATTGCCACAGGTCTTCCTGGACAAAAACCCGGAACAGTAACTTTTGCTTTTACTGATTTAAAAATTGAACTGACTGCTGGCAGTACTGCGGGAGCATCATCTCAAAGTGGCGCAAGGAGTCCTTCGGGAGCAAGTTGGGTTGTGTACTTAGACCCCCAAAAAGCAGAAGAGCTTATTTATCTGTTTAATAATGGACAATATAAATTCGCTTTACGTTCTCGGGTTGATTTTACAAAACCAGAAGGAGATGTGCCACCAGTTGGTACTCAAGAGTTTAATAGCGCACATCATATTCAATAAATGTTCTTTGCTGTTGTAATTGGAGGAGCTGTAGCGTTAGGGATTTTTTTAATCTTTTTTGGCTTATCCCTTAAGTATTCTCCGCGTGCTCTTCGATTACCTGACGTCTACGAACAAAGGATTTTAGATGAGCAAACTGCGGAAGAAATTTTCAAACAACAACAAAAAGCGGAAAAAGATGCTGCTCGAAATCCATTGATGCGAGTGTTGGATCGACTAGCGGCACCTGTTCTTAGACGTCCGATTGCCGAGAAAATTGATTTAGCATTAATTAAAGCAGATTTGCCTCTCAGTATTTCAGAAGCTTTGGGGATATGGCTAATGACTCCTTTTGTCTTATTTGTATTAGTTTTTCTTTTAAACGGGAACCTTATAGTTTCAATTTTAATTTGGGTGTTTGGGGCCCTTCTTTTGCCAGCCTTTGTGTATATTCGTAAAGATCGCAGAGAGCGAGCAATTCAAAACCAACTTCCAGATACCGTTACCTTACTAGCTAATGCTCTTAAGGGAGGGCAAGGGGCGATACAGGCAATTCAGGGAGTAGCAAGTACTATGCAACCGCCTATTGCTGAAGAATTTCGCAGAGTAGATATTGATATGAGACTTGGAGTTCCTCTCTTGGATGCCATGGAAAAAGTTGCTATACGTATAGGTAGTCCCGATTTTTCTTTGTTAGTAACTGCACTTCAGGTTCAAAAGGATACTGGCGGTAGTCTTTATGAAATATTAGGAATTATTGCGGATACGATGAGACAAAGAATTCGCCTTAAGGGGCAGATTAGGGTTTTGACGGGTCAGGTGAGAATGTCGGGATATGTAATTACTGCTCTTCCTTTTGCACTAACTGCATTACTTATGGTTTTGGCCCCTTCTTACATGGGAAAGATTTTTACAAATGTAATAGGATATATTCTAATAGGGCTTAGTTTATTTATGATGGCTATAGGTGGATATTTAATTAGTAGAATTACAAAGATTGAGTTCTAGGATAAAAAAATGGCAATAGTGGTTGTACTGATAGGATTATTATTTGGGGGAGGCATTTTCCTAATATTTTTAGCTTTGTCTATCTTCATAAGGCCAAGAGAGATGGCTCAAGAACGATTGATTGAAGTTGCATCAAGACCAGGAGCTACTTTTGAAGAATTACGTCGAGAACAGCCTTTTAACGATAGGGTTTTAACGCCTGTTGGTAAATGGTTAGGTAATTTAGTGAAGTCTCGAACTAAAAGCCAAAGACAAATTGCTATTAGTAAAAGTCTTGTAAAGGCTGGTTATCCACGTGGATTAACTGTTGATACTTTTTTGGCTTCTAAAGCAATAATCGCTATTGTAGTCGCTTTAATTGCTTATCCTCTGGCCGTACTCGATCAGGTTTCTTTTTTTTCTACTCCGGTAGCCTTTTCTTCAGCACTTTTAGTTATACCAATAGGTTTAATAGGATATGTCTTTCCGGATTTGTGGCTAAAGCAAAAGGTTAATCAACGTAAGGATCAAATTTTATCGCAACTTCCGCAAGTTTTAGATTTGCTTAGTGTTTGCGCAGATGCTGGATTAACTTTTGACGCAGGACTTCTGAGATTAATAAAACCTGGACAAAATTTAGATGGAGCTTTAGTTGAGGAAATAAAAGGAGTTCTTCACGAAGTACGTTTGGGACGTCCGCGTAGTGAATCATTGCAAAATATGGGAAAGAAGATGGAAATTAGTGATTTGAATAGTTTTATTACTGCTCTAATTCAAGCTGAAAAACTGGGAGTTCCAATCGCTGAGGTTCTTCGAGTTCAGGGAGAAGAAATTAGAAGAAAGGCTAGGGAAAGGGCGGAAATTAAGGCTTCCCAAGCTCCTGTAAAAATGTTGTTTCCACTTGTTGGTTGCATCTTTCCTACAGTTTTCTTTATGCTGTTAGGACCTGCTATTATTTTAGGTATACAAGCATTCTCTGGAAAAACCCCATGAAATACTTACATAATCATAAAAAAGGTCAGGCGGCTACCGAGTTTGCCTTGATTGCTCCCGTTTTCTTTTTGTTGATTTTAGGAATGTTTGACTTCGGACGAATGTTCCAGGCTTATCTTACATTTAGTCATGCAAGTAAAGAAGCGGTTCGTTATGCAAGTTTAAATGCTCAAGATGGAAGCGGAATTCGCTCTATAGCTATAAACCAAATTGCAAATGGTTCCTATACAATCAATCCTCAAAACGTAGTAATTAACTACCGAGATCCGAGTTCGAATAAAATTATCGCTACTTGTCCACCTGGTTGTGGACCTCCGCCATTAGCGGCAATAGTGCTTTATGGAACAACAGGACAACCGTCGTGCCCTAGCCCTAGAATAGATTGCAATATTCAACCAGGGGACACGGTTGAGGTTACAGTTAGTTTACCATTCTATGCCAATACGCTTTTAATCCAAAATCTATTACCTAAGAACTTTGCTGTTAACTCAACAACAGTAACTACAATAGAGAAGTGAGATGCTTCAATATTGTGTCATATTGTGCCAAGCCGATTTTAGTCAAGGATATGCGTAATGTTTACGCTAAACTTAAAATGAGATGCGCTATTTCGAAGGGGTGGTTATAAGTTTTAGAAAAATAACTGAGAAAAGGCAATTAGGCCAGACCTTGGTTATTTTCGCGCTGGCTCTAACTGCCATTGTCGCCGTCGTCGGATTGGTTATTGATGGAGGTAGAGTTTATTTTGAACGAGTACAACTTCAGCGTTCAGCAGATATGGCGGCTCTTTCAGGAGCATGGCAGTATTACCACGTTAATTATGAAAATTGTCAGACGCAAGGCACTTTTTGTAACGGAGCACCAGGTTATACTGGAACAAATGGAGTGTCAACTGCCGCAAAGTTAGCTAAGCAAAAGGCTCAAGCAGTTGTTCGCGCCAATACACCAAACATACTTTCCAGTTCTATTCAAGTTTGTTTTAGACAGAAAGCCCCAACTACATCACCAAGCTTATCTAGTTGTGCAGTTACCCCTCCAGAAAGTACCTTAGGAAACTTGTCTAGTTGTATAAGTTCGCGAATAGCATGTCCTGGCGTTGCTCAAGTCCGTGGAGTTACGGTTATAGTGACAAATCCTTCTCCTCTATTTTTTCTTCAAATTTTGGGGATTCAACAGGCAACTGTTGCGGCAACGGCTACGGCGATGATGGGACAACCAACCGGAGGTCCAATCGAAGGTTTGCTTTTGCAAAATTATTCGGATCCATTTGATAATATTTTGCGAGGTAACGTTTATGGCTCCGCAGTAGGGCAGTGTTTGCCTAATCCTGGAGATGGTACTCAATATCTAGCCACGCCAGATTGTCGACCTAAAATAAGTAATTTGACTGGGACTGGATCGATGCCGGTGAATCTAATACCGTCTTACGAAGGAAGTGAACCTGTGCCGTTGGTTGCTCCATTTAACAATTCTCCGGTATCCTCGGCAGATGGTGGTCTAGGCAAGACTCCCTGGGTTAAATTTTTCATAATGCATGATTCTCCGCTTTGTTCATTGGGTGATGTTGCTCCTGGTACTTATTCTCCTTGCGCAGCAAGTCTATTGAGTATCGAAAAAGGGTTACAGGGAAGTACTACTTCGCAAGGAACACAACCAGGCGAGGCCTATGTTTGTTCTTCCTCGCCTTGTGGAAACCAGTATAAATATTACGCCGAAATCAAGCGATCGGGTTCTAACGCAAATACTGTTAAATGGTCTCAACCAGGAGAGCTGTCGCCTCCGTCAGAGCGGGCCTATGCTGCCATGGCTTATGGCGGGGGGACTTCAAATGAAATTCTTCTTTTCGGAGGATACTCATCAGCCTATCAAGATCTTGGAGATACTTGGATAGGCAAGCTTCAGGCAAATGGTAGCTGGAAGTGGATTGCGGGACTGCCTTGTGGTGCTGCTTGTCCGCCTGCTCGTTCAGATGCATCGATGGCTTATGACAGTAAGCACTCGATGTTTATCATGTTTGGGGGGCACGCAAACGGAGTTGGAGCATTAGCTGATACGTGGCTTTATAGTGATAGTTCTGGGTGGAAAAAATATGTAGGAACTGGCCCAGGCGCAAGATGGTTTGCGGCAATGGCGGAGGATCACGATACTCAAAATCCTAGTATTATTCTTTTTGGTGGACTAAATGATGTAGGAGGGTATTTAGCTGACACTTGGGCTTGGAATGAAAATCTACCAACTCCCGGTTGGGTAGGTCCTCCTAATGGCCTGAATCCTGCAGGATTAGGGCAAAATCCTCCTGGGAGATGGGAAACTAATATGGCTCTTGGCGCTCCTGGCGGTGGCGTTTTGATTTATGGTGGAGATAACGGAAGTACAAACTCTGGAGTGCCAGCATATCTTTCTGATTTATGGGTCTTTCACTGTAATCCTTTAGCCACTGTACCTTGTACTCTATATAATAAAATTTGGGAGCCCATAACTCCTGGTCCAAATCCGATCGGACCACGAACTAATTTACAGGTCGCCTTTAATACTCAGCCGGGAGGATCGGCCCTGTTTTTTGGTGGAGGTAGTGGTTCTAATTGTCCAGGGACAGGTTCGCAAGAATGTAATGATACTCAGATTTTAAGTTCGAACGGTTTTATTCCTTCAGGGACTCCGCCTCTTCCTCCGAGTACCTCTCCGCCACCTACTCGGTCGGCGGGGATGGTTTTTGTTCCTAGCAATAATGGAAGTCCTGATCAAGTTGTAATGTTTGGCGGCAGTTGCCAAACAGGGGTTATTGGGTGTGTGGGAACATCCAGTGTGCCGGGACAAGGGGCGATTACAAAGCAACTATGGGTTTGGAAAGGAAGTAATACAGGAACGATACTTGATGATCATGTTTGGGCGGGCATGAATGAGAGAATAAGCCGGGCGATAGCTGTTGGTAGCCCGTGGGTAAACCAAGACTGTAGTCAACCTCAGGGGGGGGCAGGATTAGTTCCGCTTACTAGCGATAATCCTCGACTGGTCCGGTTGCCAATTAATTATAGTGCAGCACCAATCGAAGATGTATCATTCCAAACTAATGTACAAACTAATGTTGGTTCAGTATTTATTTCTGAAACAATCATGTTTTGTGTTCAATATGGATATGCGGATACCGCTAAACAGTTATTGCCTATGCCGGATACTAAAAATCCTTTGACTGGAGCATATACGATTCCTGGTTTCTTTGTGTCAGAACCAAATAGCGATGCTACGATATTAAGTGGCAATGGCAATAGTGACTACTTAGGTCACGATGTTGTAGTGAGGCTAGTGCAATGAGACCGTTTCGTAACCGATCCGATACCAGTGCGCGAATTTTAGACCTTCAAGGTCGTGTTATTCTTAAATATGGGGAGTAATATGATTTTTCCTAATTTTATGAAGCAAAGAGTTCTCCTAGAAAATTTCATTAAAGCTGTCACGGTGACTGCTGTGATTGCAGTTGCTTCGGCGATTCTTTTGTTTACTTCCACAACTGCCAAAGCTGACACTTGGAACTATCAAAAGTCAGGTAATGGTTCATGCGTACAACAACAAACTTGTAGGTTAATTAATCTGTGGAGTACTATGTGGCCTGGTAGGACGGAATACTATCAAGCGGGTATTAGTCAGTTTTATGATACTAGAACAGGAGAATCTGTTTGGGCCTTTTGTATTGATCCTTTTTATAAATTAGGCTATAATGATACTTATACTGATTCAGCAGGCTGGCAAATACCACCTACGATATCTAGAATCTTAACGCATGATTGGCCAGCTGGTCCAAGTGGTTTTCCTGGGTTGGATTGGTCTTATGACGCCTCTGTTGTTCAGGTTGCAATTTGGCATGAAGCGGCTAATGCTGTAGGCCAAGCGATAGTTCCGGATAATAGTGTTGAACCTTATTTAGGAATATATACTGGCCAATGGTTGAATGATTACAATGCGATTGTAGCCGATGCCGATCAATATCGAGGTGCGGATTTTAGTGATCATTTGAGTATGGCCAACAATCCATCTGGACTTTCTTTTTATTGGCCTAATACTCATGGTGTGGCAACTTCAGTGACCGATACTATTGATGGCGTCAATGCACCCATACAAGTTACCTGGCGGGTTACTCCGAATAGCCCTGGAGAGGCTGTTAAGCTAAACTGCGATCCAGCAATTCAAGCATGTGCTTATTGGGATGCGGGATATGGTGGAACTTATAGCGTTACTGGCGGACCAGTGGCTGGCTGGTATATCAATCAACCACCAACTGGAGGTTCGTATTCTTTGACGGTTAGTGCCGACGTATATAGTAATGCGCCTGGGTACAGATTAGCTATAAATGCTCCTTGTCAAACGGATCCGGGGCAGCTTTGCCAGCACTTTGCAACTTCTGTTCTTGCTGGTGGACCTGCATATTCGGTTTATGTAGGAACGATTACCAAAACCTATACTTTCTTTGGAACGCAAGTACCTATTTTAAACACTGTATTTACTGCCACTGATACCAATACCGGGCAGAAAGTAAGTGCGGGAGGTCCTATCATAGGCGCGAAGCCAGGAGACAATATCCATTACACGGTTTCTTATTGCGATCCAACTTTTGCACCTGTGAACTCTACTAAATTTGCTCTTCCTGCAAATTCAAATGGAATGCAATATATGAGCCACTCCAACATTTCACATAGTTCAGGCAGTCAACCTTATGCTTATGAATCTGGAGTAACGGGAGGCTATAATGCTGCTACTGGGAATATCGAATTTAATCTCGGAAATGTCGTAATGACAGATTACGGCGGACCTAATTGTGGAGCAACTTGGCCTAGCGTTTCTTTCAATGCCGCTGTCCCCAAGAGTAATTACCAAGGTGGTTTAAGCTTCTTGGCTACGACCAATAATACTGTTACCTCATCGTCCATTGCCAAACAAACAAGCGGTGACATTTCGGTACAAGCATCGGGATATCTACCCATTGGCGATCCTACAAGACCGGTGGCAAATGGTCCCTGTGCCACAAGCCCGGGGTCAGCTTCAATTACTGTAAGTTGGGTAGCTCCAACTCCGACTAAGCCTGGAAGTCCGGCCTATCAGTATATTGTTCAATGGATCGATCCCGTTACGCTAATTCAGATGAAAAACTCTGATGGAACTCCAAAACAAGATATTGTTCCGGCGGCTAATTCTAGTATAACTTATAATGGATTGTCGTCAGGACAAAATTATCTATGGAAGGTACAGGCCCAAAATTATCAGGGACCAGCTTCGCCAGGCCGGTACACCAATTTTGGCACTCCTTATTCTGTAGGGTTATGCCTACCTGGCCTCATCGTCATTCCAGCTCAAGAAAAATGTCCAAATGGGGCGCATCTTACTTGGCAGCGTCCTCAAACTCCTGGAGGCTTAACTATTACTTCCTATACTATTATTGCCAGTCGAGAAATTAAGAACGCAGCAGGTCAGATAGTAGCCGGAAAATGGACGGTACCGGGAGATCCTAATGGAATTCTTCTTCCGGATGGAACTCCTCTATCGTTTGATACGCCCGCTGGAGATTCGTTGTTCAACGAAACTCAATATACCTTTACTATCTATGCAACTAACGCTAATGGAAATGGTGTTACTTCCGTTCCTTCGAACGTTATTACAGACACGTGTACTAGCTAAACTTAAAAAGTGGCGTGTGCGAACTATATTTGATACTATAATTTCTTGGTTTTCTTTTATTAGGTGGTATTCAAAATGAAAAAAATAAAAACCGTTGCAACTTTAATGACCTTGTTGATGGGTTTGACTATAAATGGCGTTTGGTCTCAAGGTATAATTTCGACCTCAGCGGCAACTTTCGATGCAAACACGTCTGAACAGGACTTGTTCCAGTTGGTTAATCAATATCGTCAAAGTCATGGAGTTGTAGCTTTGGTTTGGAATCCTAATGCGGCTCATATTGCCAGAAACGCTCCGGTTACGGCTTGTGGGGCTCCTGTAAGAGGAAGAGCTCAAGATATGGTAGATCGTAATTATTTAGGAGATACTCCTGGATGTGGTGATGGAGGTCCCGAAATGTTATCGCAATATGGTATTTCACCCACCTATGCAGGAGAAAGTTATGCTGGTATAGACTCTGGTTATGATTCTCAAGGAGCTGCTCAAGCTATTTTTAATGCATGGCAAGCATCTTATTCGGGAACTTTGCTTTCTGCTTCTTATAACCAGATCGGTTTAGGAGCTACTGTAGCTTGTGGAAGCTGGCAAGGACACCCGGCCGGAAGTCGTGTTTTCGACGGGATTTTCTTTTATACATCTCAAGCGCCTTCGGGAAGTACTTCCTATTCTTCTTATACTTGCCCAACTCCTCCGCCCTCTCCGCCCCCTCCGCCCCCTCCGCCTCCTCCACCTCCTCCACCTCCTCCATCTCCTTCGCCCACGCATACTGCTACACCTACTATATCTACTACCTCTCCATCATCTCCGTCTTCAACAATATCTTCTACGACCCCAACTTCTTCTGGAGGAAGTTCTGGAACGCCTAGCAGCAGTGGCAATAACAGTAACCATAATCTTTCCAAACTAGCAAACAATAATGGCAGTGACCCCGGAACTAATGTTAATAGTGGCGTAGTGGTTTCTAGCAACGGCTCGCCAGGGACTAATGGCAGTAACTCAAACAAAACTAATTCGGAAACTGCTTTACTTCCTCAACCTGCAACTAAAACTTCTAATACAAAAGGAATTAATCTTATAACTACAACAAAGGCGTTTGGGCTTCCCTTTATTGCGATAGGAGCTATATTAGGGCTAATTATACTGTTTATAGTTGGCGGTTTGTATTGGAGAAAAAATAGCGTTAAGATTTAATACGTTCAATATTATTCTTATCACCTATCTCAATAAGGAATTATGAGGTACTTTATGGCAAAATAGAGAAGGTGATTATATGAATATAAAAAAGAGTCCAACTTTAGCAGTTAATTGGTTTCTGGTTTTAGGATTAAGTATGGGAATATTCTTGAGTGCCTGCCAAACTTCACAGTCTCAACCTACACCAAATCCCAGTCAGGTCTCGGGTTTACAGTCTGAAAAAGTAGGTGCAGAAAATGCTGTTGTTTTTTCGCTCGACTCCGGTAATCTCTCTCCCATTACTTCTTATATTGAACACTCAAAATCTAACCTGGATTGTGAGATACACGAGATCTCGTCTACTACTATTCTTAAATCAATCAAAAGCGCCGTAGATCGTAGGGTTAAAGTTAGATTTATTCAACCAGAAATTTCGGGACAAACAAGCTTAACCTCTTTGGGAGTACAGGTAAAAAATCTTAGTAATATTGACAATTTGGGCGCCAAGGCTTGTGTACAGGATTTAGGAACGACAGCACAAAATGTTCTTATCTCGACTTCGGATTGGAAAGATTTTTATCCAACAGGATATAAAGGATACGCAGTACAGTTACAAGGACTTAGTTATGCCTCTAATCAGATCGCTGCTCAAATTGAGGCAGACCTAAATGGGACAACATCTCCGCTTGTTCCAAAGGTTTCCGCTAGCCCCCAAACCACTAAAAAAACAACGCCAACTCCGTTAGTTAGTGCAAGTCCTGTTGCACAGCCATCAACCCAAAAAGCGGAACAGGGGGTAACTCCTCCTGAATTATTAGGGGTTGTTTCTCCTTATAACTCACAGACGTATTTGGAATGGTTCTTGTCTACTTCGTCTCATACCGTTATTCTTGGCAATGGTAGGTTCTCTCCAGAATTGCTTCAAAGGCTTTCAACAAATCCCAATGGAGGAAATTACCAAATGGTTCTAAATAATGCTCCTTCTTTACTGCTTAACTCTAAACTAAAGTGTGCTTCTCGTGGAGAATTCTATCCTACGATACTTTTTGGATTTGACAGTACCGGGAAATTACAAAAAGCTTTTCTTGGTTCACAGTCTCTTGATACAAATTCTTTATATCAAAATCGAGAAATAGGAATTACGCTTGGACCGATAGCAGCTCAAAAACTTTTGGACTTAGTTAAACCAGGATTGACGGGATGCTTATGAAAAAAATATTTTTGGGGGCAATGTCTATTTTGAGCGTATTTTTATTGGCGGCCTGTCAAAGTTCCTCAGCAAAAACAACCGTTACCCTGCCTTCTCCTTCGATTGCCGTACAACCTTCGTCCTGTGCTCAACTTGTTAAATCGCTTATGCCTATTGCTGGAGTTAAGAGTCGTTGCGTTGCTCAAAATTTAAATGTTACTGGAGCAGTGACGACTCAAACTTTAGAAGCTAACTCTGAAGAGGGAGGAGTAATTGTCTGCGGTCCGGTAAATAATGGTGCTACTCAAGATTATTTAGCGAAATTATTCTTTTATGTAGCAAAACAAAAGGGAACTTTAGCCTTTGACATTCCGAATTATCATGGAACAGGAACATATTCTATTCTCTCTATGCAGGGCAGCACTTTTAATATGATTGGTTCTAGATCTGAACTGAGCCTATCGCTACCTAAAGTTTCTCTTGGTTCTATTTCTGGAAAGATTGTTTTGAGTGATGTTCATCAAGGAGATATGGATGTCATGCTCGAAAATAATACACATGTAACTGGTCATTGGAGTTGCGAGTTTTAGTCTTAGCTTTCGTGACAGTTACTAGAGCCAAACGAACCAGATACGTGGATTTGCCCACTTTGACCTGAAGTTGGTTGTGCAAAAATAGCATCTATTGTGCCGCTGGACTGATCTTTATTTATAGTTACGCTTCCGCTTACGGCATTGTATAACTGAGCCCCATTATTGGTTTTTAATTGAGCTATAGCTGCAGGTATAACACTGGTCCCTCCAGGAAGACTGAGGAGACTTTTGCCAGGACCGTTATATGGAATCACTGCTATGTATAAATCAGCCGAAGTATTGCCGGTAGCTTTCAGTTCAAATTGCCACTGCGGAGGAGAAACTCCAGTAGTGTTTATTGCGATGCTGCAACCAGCTGGAGCACTTGAGACGGTAAAAGTTGTAGACGCTGAACCGGTGAAAGTTAATGTCTCAGAATGGGGATTTAAAGCAATACCTGACGCGGTATTACTGTTTCCGCTAAGAGTAGTGGGAGATGAAGATGGATGAGTATTCAAAGAAGGAGTTGCGGAGCTTGTAGGAGAAGTAGAAGAGCTTGTGGGAGAGCCAGAAGAGCTTGTCGTGCCTATATTGCAAGAGGAGACGATTGGAATTAGTAATAATGGCAATAAGCGAGATAGGTATTTCATTTTTCTAGTATATATCCTTTTTTGGATTTCGCATAGACTGATTTTTGCCATTATGGTAATCTTGTTAAATATACATGCGAAAAATTAATCAAAACTTATTTTTAAATTTGATTCGGTTTTTAGGAACTGCTATCTTTATTTCTATACTCGTTAGTGCTTGTTCCGATCCGTCTCAACCCAAGCAGTTGCCATCTCCCTCTCCCGTTAATGCTCAATTGAACACAAAAACCTCTCTAACGTTTAACGGAGGATTATCAGGAGAAAAAATTGTAGGAACAACAACTTTAGATTGTGGTCGGTTTGTAACTCAAGACCCTACGTATTTTGTATTTAGAGTTTCCTTAACTCAATTATTAATTCAAGGGAAAAAATATAATTTGGGATTAGAAATAAATCCTTATGATAAGTCTGGAGATTTTTTGTGGAGTTTACCGTTTGACGCAAGCCATCTGCCACCTAAGGGACAGCATATTATTGGGGTAACACTGTCTGAAGATGGACAAGATCCTCTGGCTGGTTGGGAGTCTTCAAGTGGTAAAGGAATGACGTCTGTTGGGCCTACCGAAAAGGCAGGAACTTTACAGGGAACTTTAGTTCGTAATTCAGACCATTCTGAGGTAAATATTAGCGGACAATGGTCCTGTCCATCTCCTGCTGCTAGCCTATCTCCTGCTGCTAGCCTATCTCCTGCTGCTAGCCTATCTCCTGCTGCTAGCCCATCTTCTGTTGCTAGCCCTTCTCCTTAAGAGACGTTTTTGAGCAAATGCGTAATCCAAGCTGTTATCTCTTGTACTCTAAAAGGTTTCGCTAGAATTTTGACGTTTCCCATTTTACTTATCTCCTCTTCTTGTAATGAAGCAGAAAGCGCAGTAATTATCAAAAAAGGAGTATTTTTTTCATACTTAACTCTCACTTCTTCTAAAACGTGTTTTCCTGAGAACTGGCCAGGGAGCATGAGATCTAATATCACTAAATCTGGATGATATTCTTGGTATTTAGTTAAAGCTGTTGTACCTTGAGTTGCAATTTCGACATCGTGGCCCATTTCTTTGCATATCAAGGCTTCTATGTTGCCTATGGCAGGGTGATCCTCCACGATTAAAATTTTACTCATCTTCCATCCATGTTAGTCTATTGGTCTCAATCTGAATACGGCGTTTATCATTTAGCTGAGTGTCGTTTCTGCTAAAATTTGGTAAAATAAGTTATACTACAGAAGGCTTTTTTGGAATGGACAATTTTGGGAGTTTGCGGCAATAAAAAACTGTGAATAAATATGATTTAGTTCTGGCAATAATCTTAGTCGTAACTTTGGTTATTGCGTGGATTGCCGCTGCTGCAGAAACTGCACTGACTTCCGTTAATCGGATTTTACTGAGGCGACTTGCTAAAAATGGGAGTGTTGCAGCCCAGACAATCGAAAAACTTCACCAAGAACCTAATAATTATCTGACCGCTATTTTAACGGCGAATACCACCTCGATTATTGTATCGGCAACAGCTGCCGGGATGATAGCTAATAATCACGGAGTTAGCCAGTTCTTTCCTCAACTAATTATCAGTTTGCTAGATGCTTTAGTGGTATTAATTTTTTGTGAGATTACAGCTAAATCGTTAGCACTACAAAAAAATATGGAATTTGCCTTATTTTTAGCTAAACCGATAGATTTTATAACTTCTGTATTAAAACCACTTTTATTAGCCATGTCATTCTTTTCAAGGTTGCTTACTCCAGTTACTAAAAATTCTAAAGGTCCCTTTGTAACAGAAGAGGAATTAAAAATGATAGTGACCATGGGGGAGCAAGACGGAATTATTGAAGAGGAAGAAAGAGAAATGATCCACGGAGTTATTGAGATTGGTGATATGGCTGTTGTGGAAGTGATGATTCCTAGGATAGATATGATTGCAGTAGAACAAAAAACAAGTTTGAATGATGTAATAGATATAATGTTGGGGGCTGAACGCTCTCGTTTGCCTGTTTATGAAAACACCATAGACTCGATTGTAGGATTTATTTCTGTAGAAGTTCTCTTAAAAACTTTACGCCTAGAGAAAAAAACTCCCCTGATTAACTTGGTACAGCCTGTTCATTTTGTTCCGGAAAGCAAAAAATTATCAGAATTTTTACGCGAAATGAGAACAAAGAATTTGCCCATGGCAATAGTCGTTGATGAGTTTGGGCAAACTGCTGGTCTACTTACTTTTAAGAATGTCATTGAAGAAATTATTGGACCTATCAATGATGAAGTTGGTTCGGAAGATTTTACTTATATTTCAGAAACTAGCGTGGAGTGTGATGCTAAAACTTTATTGGTAAGGTTGGTCGAGTTGGTTAAACTTCCTCTGGAAAGAGAGCAGGTCAACACTATTGGTGGTCTTATTCATTTTGAACTTGGGGAAATTCCCAAAATTGATAGCAAGGTAACGTTTGACGGGTTGACGCTTACAGTGCTAACGATGAAAGGTCAGCGAATAGGTAAAGTTCGCATTGACTCTGACACAGCTTTTAGTTCCAGATCGGAAATTGAATAATGCCTGAATTACCAGAGGTGGAAACTGTTGTTAGAGATATCAGACCTCAAATCAAAGGCAGGCTTATCGCTAAGGTTTGGGTAAATGAACCAGGCATCTTACGGTACCCAAATAAAAAAGTATTTAAAAAAGAGCTGAAAGGGCTTTTTGTCAAAGATGTTCATAGAAAAGGAAAATATATTTTCCTTAATTTGGCAGAGAACGAAACTGTTTTGGTTTCTAAAATTTTGATTATTCATTTAGGAATGACAGGCAGGTTATTGCTAAATGAACCTGAGGAGATTGTCAAAAAACATACGCATTTGAGATTATGGTTATCCTCAGGGCTTGAGTTACGGATGGAAGATCCACGACGTTTTGGAAGACTTATTTTAGGTACTGAGCAAGAATTGAAAGAAAAAGGTCTTATGCCAGAATTAGGACCAGAGCCGTTTGGAGAATCTCTTACCTTAGATCAGTTTAGTAAAATTATAAAAAGCAGCAAACGACCATTGAAGGCTTTGCTTTTAGATCAGAAAAAGATCGCTGGGTTGGGAAATATCTATACTGACGAATCTTGTTATCGTGCTAATGTTTTGCCAAATCGCTATGCTGACAGCTTATCTGAGGATGAGATTTCTGGTCTTTACCAGGCAATGTATTACGTCTTGGAGAAATCTGTTTCTCTTAGAGGCTCAAGTATTGATGACTATAGAGATGGTTTTGGCAATAAAGGAGCTAATCAAGATGTTTTACAGGTATATGCAAGAACAGGTAGACCCTGTTTTGTATGTGGCACTTTATTGTCTGGAATAAAGTTGGCAGGACGAACTACTGTTTATTGCAGCTCATGCCAAAATTGAATAGGATTGTGCAAACGGGACAAACCAATTATAATTAGGTAATGTTTGGTGATTTACAATCTATTGAAGTTTATTCAGCCTTCTTACGAATTAAGGGGCAGATTGTAATTATTCCTGGACAAAGACTGAGCGAAATGGTTAATAGACTAAATGAAGATCTAGAACTTTTTGATGCTGTTACTGAACCGCTTTCTCTTTCGAAGGAGCATCCTTTAATCTCGCCTAAGGAAGAGCGTATTAAGGTCTTAAAGCATTCGGTTATTATGGTTGTTCCAGGAAGCAAGGACGAAGCTAATGCTAATAAATCTTTATGGAAAGAAAAAACTAAAAGGCATGTGGTGCTAAATACGAGCGCGTTTTCCTTAGAGGCCGATATACATTTAGAACCAATTAAAACAGCAGAAGATCTCGAATATCTTTTGCGGCCGAATCGTGTTTTCTTTCCAGTAACTGGGCTAGGAGCTATGTGGGTTCCTTCAACTGGGGAGAAATTGTTTATTCGGTCTGATTTTGCTCTAATTAATCCGGCCAGTGTTGTTAGTTATGCGCTTCGTGATGGATTTGGAGATACTGTAGATTAAAACCACTTTCCTTCATATCTCGGATGAAAGTGGTACAATTATTTATATAAAATATCAATAAAAAATCGGTTAAGGCATACTGTTGATAATGATGTTACAAAAAAGTGGCGTTAGTGTCTTTCAATTGGTAGATAATAATAACAGGGAGTAATATGGCAACAGCAGAATCATTTGATAAATTCACCGATAATGCCAAGAAGGTTTTGACTTTAGCTCAAGAAGAGGCCGAGAGAGCTCGTCATAGTTATATTGGTACTGAACATCTTCTTTTGGGAATTTTAGGGAATACAGAGGGAAAGGGAGCTAAGACGTTAGAGACTTTTGGGGTTACTCACGATAAAGTAAAAGCAACGATAGAATCAGTATTGGGAAGAAATGAATCTCGAATCCCTGGAGCAATAGTTCCAACTAGCCGAGTTAGGAAGGTTATAGAAATCGCCTTTGAAGAAGCTCAAAGAATGGGTTCATCTTATTGCGGTTCAGAGCATATGCTTTTGGGAATTCTTGCTGAAGGAGAAGGGATTGCGTCACATGTACTCGCAGATTTAGGGGTTGACCTTTTAAAGGCTAGAACGGAAATTGAAAAACTGTTAACTGAAGCCGAGCTTATGGCGGGAGATTCGGCAGAAAAAAGGGCAAAAAGTAATACGCCTACGTTAGATCGATTTTCGAGAGATCTTACGGATTTAGCTGCCAATAATAAATTAGACCCGGTTATTGGTAGAGAAAAAGAAGTGGAAAGAATTATTCAGATTCTTTCTCGCCGAACCAAAAATAATCCGGCATTGATTGGTGAACCAGGAGTTGGAAAAACTGCTATTGCTGAAGGTTTGGCTCAAAAAATTCTTGAAGGAGATATTCCCGAATCGCTTATTGGCAAAAGAGTTTTGGCTTTGGATATGGGATCCTTGGTGGCTGGAACAAAATACCGAGGAGAATTTGAAGAAAGAATTCAAAAAATTCTTGAAGAACTTCGCAGTACAAAAGAAGTGGTTTTATTTATTGATGAACTGCATACTCTGGTTGGCGCAGGTGCCGCAGAGGGGGCGATTGATGCGGCTAATATTCTGAAGCCTGCCTTAGCGAGAGGAGAAATTCAGTGTATTGGAGCTACTACCCTTAATGAGTACCGGAAATATGTCGAAAAAGATGCTGCTCTAGAACGTAGATTCCAAAGCGTCATGATTGAAGAACCTTCACTTTCGGAAACAATTCAAATATTGCAAGGGTTGCGTCCACTTTATGAAAAACATCATCTTGTTAAAATAACCGATGATGCTCTTGCGGCGGCTGCCAAAATGTCCCAACGCTATATTCCTGATCGTGTTCAACCGGATAAATCTATTGATCTCATTGACGAAGGTGGAGCTAGAGTTCGCTATAAACTCAGTCTTTTGCCTGAAGGATTACAAAAGATGCAGAAAGATCTTCGAGAGCTCCAAATCAAAAAAGAAGAGCTGGTCGTTGCTCAAGATTATGAAACTGCTACCACAGTAAGAGAGCAAGAAAAAGCCTTGAAGGAAGCATACGTTAAGGAGGAAACTACTTGGCGAGATGAACTAGCTGCACTTAGACCTGAGGTAACAGAAAGCACGATTGCTGAGGTAGTTGCAGGACAAACAGGAATTCCTGTTTCGCGTTTGGCAGAGGCTGAAGTTACTAAACTTCTTGCTATGGAAGAGAGAATACATAATAAGTTGGTTGGACAAGACGAAGCTGTTAAGATTGTTTCACAGGCAGTTCGTCGAGCAAGTGCTGGACTAAAAGATCCTAAACGTCCCATTGGTTCTTTTGTTTTCTTAGGACCAACTGGAGTCGGGAAGACAGAACTGGCAAGGCAGCTTGCTAAATTCTTATTTGATGACGAGGAAGCAATAATCCGTTTGGACATGTCTGAATTCATGGAGCGACACAGTACTGCTCGTCTAGTTGGTTCGCCTCCTGGTTATGTAGGGTATGAAGAAGGCGGACAATTAACTGAAGCCGTTCGCAGAAAGCCATACAGCGTAGTTCTTTTGGACGAAATTGAAAAAGCTCATCCGGAAGTATTCAATATGCTTTTGCAGGTTTTGGAAGATGGCAAACTTTCTGACGCTAAGGGAAAAGCAGTCAATTTTGCAAATACTATAGTAGTTATGACTAGTAACCTCGGAGTGAGCGGCACGGATTCCGGACAGTCCTTAGGGTTTCAACCGAGCGTACCTGATGATCACACTACCGATCAAGAACATAAAAAAATGAGAACTAAAATTTTAGATGAGCTCAAAACTACTTTTAGACCCGAATTTTTGAATCGTCTTGATGCTGTTGTGGTTTTTTCAAAGCTCACAAGACCTCAAATTCGCCAAGTCGTTGAGAACAGTGTAGATGAAGTTGTAGCTCAACTCGTGGGTGCACACCACACGGTTATAGAGTTCACAGAAGCGGCTAAAGATAAAATTGGTGAAGAAGGATTTGACAAAGTTTATGGTGCCAGACCTCTTCGTAAAGTTATTCAAAGACGGGTTCAAGATCCTTTGTCTGATGAGATCTTAAAAAAAAGGCCAGAAGAGAATGAAAAGTTTGTTGTTGACATTGATGGCGAAGGTGAAGTTGTTGTGAGACGAGAGCCTGTGATTATCAGTGAAGAAAAGAAAGGTAAAATCGAGAAAGTTCCGGCAGAATTAGCTGGAGTTTAATTCCTTATAGTTTTTCTTGATGCATCAATTCCCATTTGAGTTTAACTAAATCTATTATAGTTTGAAAAATCACTTTGATTCCAGCGCCTTTAGATACTCCAATTTGGCGAGGATAATGCGGCACTCCTACTTCGGAAATACTAAATCCTTGTCTTTTTGCTCGTAAAAGATATTCTGCACTAAAAAAGGCACCTTTCGATGAAGGAACTATTTGGGCAGTTGCCTTTTTCGAAAAAAGCTTAAAAGCACAATCAACATCTTTGACTTGAAGGCCAAAACATAGTTTTAACAAAAGATGATAAGTTGCGGCAATGAATAAACGACGCATAGGATCTGCCCTCTTTAGTCTGTAGCCAATTACTAAATCCTGGCTTTGATAAGGCAATAAGAGTTTTAGATCGCTAATGTCAAATTGAGCATCACCGTCTGTAAAGAAAATATGTTCATATTGCGAATTTTTAATACCTGTGCGTAAAGCCTCTCCGTACCCCTGATTGTGCAAATGTCGAACATATTTGATACGGGAGTCTTGTTCTAATAAGACTTGAGCTTCTTCGTAAGTTTTGTCAGTGCTACCGTCATCCACGATTATTATTTCGAAAATATTAGCATATATGGGCAATATCTTTAGCGCTTGAGTAACCAACGGAAGCAAATTTCCGGCTTCGTTGTAAACAGGGAAGAAGAAACTAAGAGAGGAGAGTTTTTGAGAAGAAGGTTTGTACATGTATGCCTACTCTAGCATTTAATCGATAATTGAGGGTTGGAACTTTCTGTAGCTTTTAAATTTTATATAGCTATGCCTTTTGGGGGGTTGAGCGTATAATTTGTGAATCAACCTCACCTAAAAGAGAAACATGTCAGAGTCTTTAGTTCCTAATGTATTGGCTCCTTCTAACACCGATTTTGTGCCACCACGGCCTCGAAGCTTAGAAGATACTGGAGTTTCCTCCAATCTTTTGAGAGATTTGGTGTTAAAGACTCTTTATTTGTCTACTTCATTGGCTGGATTTGAAATTGCTAGTAAGCTTCGTTTAGATTATGGCTGTATTGATCCTTTGATTACTAAACTGAAAGAAGATGGACATATAGAAACAGGAGGGCAAGCGGCACGAACGCCTAAAGCGTTTGAAGGCGGAGTTGCTGCACTGGTTTATACCATTACTGACAAAGGAAGAGAGGCTGCTAAGATTGCTATGGATAATAATCAGTATATCGGATTTGCTCCGGTATCATTGCAGCAATATAATATTTCTGTAGTTAAACAAGGGTTGCCCGAGCAATTCGCCACACCCGATAAGTTGAGACATGCTTTAAAAGAATTGGTTCTCCCAGAAAATACTTTTAGAACATTAGGGCCTGCTCTTAATTCTCGCAGTTCAATTTTTATTTATGGAAATCCAGGAACCGGGAAAAGCACTATTGCAAGAAATTGTCGACAACTTTTAGGTGACGGTGGAATTTACGTTCCTTATGCCATAGCGGTAGATGATTATATTATCAAACTTTTCGATTCTTCTTATCATGAGCCTATGGGGGCTGCTTCTCCTGCGGCCGATCAAAGATGGCTTAGGACTAAACGGCCTTTTGTGCAAATTGGTGGCGAACTGGATCTTGAGATGTTGGATCTGGTATTTCATGAGCATTACAAGTACTATGAAGCCGGACTGCAAATGAAAGCCAATTGTGGAATTTTGTTAATCGACGACTTCGGACGTCAGGATATTAGCCCTCGAAAACTTTTGAATCGGTTTATTATTCCACTTGAAGAAGGAATTGATTATCTTAATATGTCTGAAGCTGGACGTAAAATCGAAGTTCCTTTTGGCATGTTGGTTTTCTTCTCAACTAATATGAGACCTTCTGAGCTTGTCGACGAAGCATTTTTGCGCCGAATTCGATATAAAATCAAGATTGAAAATCCAACCAAAGAAGAGTTTAAAGAAATTTTTATTAGGGAAGCAGATAAATTAAAACTCACAAGAGCCGATGAAGCTGCTGACTATGTTATTAAAAAATATTACGAACATAGAGACCTAACAACCAAAGAACAGAAAACTCAACTTGATAAAGAAGGAAACCCACGTGAAGAAAGAGCGATGCGTGGTGTGCATCCCCGAGATATTATTCTTCACGTAGTTGAATTGTGTAGTTTCGAAGGAAAGCCTGTCGAGTTGACGCCAAAGGTTCTCGATTACGCTTGCGAGGCATATTTCTTAGAACATCTTAGCGAAGATTTATCTAATCATTCTCCAACAATATAATCTCTAAAAGAATGCCTTTCTCTAGTGAAGAAAATATAGAAGACTCTGCCCTTCAGTTAGTGATTTATACAGATGGCGGATCTAGAGGGAATCCTGGACCCTCAGCCATAGGCGTTTGTGTACAGATCCTATCTAATAAAAAAACAGAAATAGTTGCCGAGCTTTCTGAAACTATTGGAATTGCTACCAATAATGTTGCCGAGTATAAAGCCTTATTAAAAGGTCTCAAAACGGCAGTGGAAATGGAAGCAGATAGTGCCATTTTCTATTTAGATAGTCGTTTGGTGGTGGAGCAAATGCAAGGAAATTGGCAAATAAAAAATGAAGATCTTAAACGGTTTCATAAATTGGCAACAGGATTTACGGCTCTTATTCCTCACCCTTATTTTCGTTATATACCAAGAGAAAAAAATATCCACGCAGATTGGCTTGTGAACCATGCCCTAGATTTTAAACAAAAACGGCTTAAAGCTTGACTTAATGCCGCAACGGCATTATTATAAACTTTATGCCACATAAGATTTGGGAAAAGTAATGATTAATGCGAAAACTATTGCTGATATTATCAGCGTATCGGAAAACGATCCTGGCTTTACTGTGAGGATGGTGCGGATATATAAAGAAAAAGGGCTTATCCCCTCTGCCTTAGGTAGAGGCAGGGATGCTTATACGCCTGAACATTTACAAATAGTTCGAGAGGTCAGAAGGCTGAGACGAGAAGAGCATTTGAGTTACGCAGAAATCAAGGAGCGTAACTTGAAAATTCCAGGAAATTATGGCTCTTCAGATAACGTTGTAAGTCAAAATAGTTTCCTGGCTTCTGCGGTTTCGCCGTTATTGCTAAGTAGTGCCCAAAGCTATAAAGGGCTAAATGTTGACTCGCCATCTTATGTTGCTCAAGCTCTTCATTCTCAACAAAAAAGTTCAAGAACAGTAAAGTTTAGATTGGGAGATTCGTCTGGAATTAAGATGCAATTTCCTCCTGAAGCCAGTGATCAATTAATAGAAACGGTATATAACGCCGTTCAAGATGCTTTAGAAACCAATGAGGGGTTAAACCCTACCATTCAAAAATAAGGAAAGAAAATGCCATCTAACAAAAAAGCACCATTTAATGTAGAGATTCAAAATTCCAAAGAAATTATTGGAGAGAAAAACGGCGGATTGCATACGATGATTAAGGTGACTCCCCAAGCTCGTAAGAAAAAGAGACGTAATCCAGTTGCTTTAGCTATTGTCATAGACAGATCGGGTTCGATGAGTGAATTAGCCACTAATAGTTCTGAAATGGTTGATCAGCAAAGATGGAACGGTAACCACCTTTATGATCAAGACTGGATTGGTGGTGGCGTGGCTCATGGAATGCAGATTTATCCTCGGCCACTTTTGCCTTGGAATGGGTGGAATGGGTGGAATGGGTATGGTTTTCGTGATCCGCGTTCTAAATTAGAGTTTGTTAAAAGAGCAACTAAACGGCTGCTAGACTTAATGTCAGATGGGGACGCAATCTCTATTGTCACTTTTGATTCTTTTGTTCAGGTGATCCAACCTTTTACAATTTTGGATAACTATAATAGGACTTTAATCCAAAACCTAATTGATGCTTTGCAAGTGGGAGGAAATACCTATTTAGAAGGAGGGTTAAAAACTGGAGTAGGTCAACTGGAGAACTTTGGAGGGAGAGAAAACTTCTCCAATAAAGTGCTTTTGCTTTCTGATGGTGAGGCTAATCAAGGGATAAGTGACATTGGTATACTTTCGGATTATATTGCTGGCGTTTCTTTAAAAGGCATTACGCTCTCTACTTTGGGTGTAGGGATTAGTTATAATTCAAAACTAATGGCGTCTTTGGCTGATGCTGGTAAAGGTGATTTTCATCATGTTGAAATTCCTGAAAATTTAGATTCTATATTCATTGAAGAAATGAAGTCGTCAGCAGAAGTTGTTGCCAAAAATGTAGAAATAGAATTAGTCGTTCCAGCAAAAATCGCCGTTAGCGATAATCTCAATGGATATCCTTGCCGTGACAGAAAGTCAAATGGTAATCCATTAGTTCAGATAGGAGATTTAGTCAGGGCTAAGGATGTGTTGTTTGAACTGACGACACCAATTAAGGTTGTTGATAGAAACGTGTTGGTTAAAATTATTGTTCACTATGTTTCACTTCAGGGAAAACCTGATTCTTTTGAGGTAGCGTCATTGATCAAAGTTGGAACTAATACTGTGGCTAAAAAAGCGAAAGAAAATCGGAGGGTTATTGAGCGAGTTATACAACTTTTGCAGTCAGGTGCGACCATCAATGCAATGCAAACTTATGAAAGTGGGGATTTTGTGGGAGCTTCGGCGGTCATGGATGCAAATATCCAAAAGTTATCAAGTGCAGCTAGCTATTATTCTGCTCCAGTACTGGCGGCTTCTGGGTATGGTGAAACTGTTAGGCAAATGAGCGGACTTGCTACTCAAGTGTTAGGTAAGAAAATAGATGATACGCAAACAAAAAAGTTGCATTCGAAGTATCGCAATGTTAGTCGTTCAAAATCTTAGGAGAGACAAATGTTTCAACAGATAGGTTATTGCCCGAGGTGCGCAGCACCAGTCTATATTCCAACCGTATGGTGGGGAATTTATCCTCCACCGCCTCGCTTTCGTTGTAATTGTCACTGTGGCATGGTTAGTTACTATCCGTTTAGACTGACTGTACGACCATATCCTCAAAGAGGATATCCCTTTAGAAAAAAGGAACCTTATATTGGCGAACGTGATTTGTTCACTAGAACCTATATTAGTCATAAAACTTACATTAGTGAGTAGGTTTTAAGCCCAGCGTACCTCCTAAAAATGATATTATATTGGTATGAATAGTTCATCTCAAATTCAAATTAGATCCATTGCGGCTTTAGAGTTGTGTCGGCAGAACGGCTTGTCTATTTCTGATGCCGCAGAAATTTTAGGCGTGAGTCGCCAACGAGCTCATCAAATAGTGAAAAAGTTGGGACTTATTTGGAATTGTTACAGATGCGGAAATGACCTGTTAGAGGGAATTTACGGCAAAAAGGCATGTTCGACTTGTAAAGCTCTCCCTCGCTCAATACGAAGAAAAACTCTAAAAAATAAACCTATTGATATAAAAATCTCTTTGGAAGAAAGGGCCGCTTAGATTAAAGGCTTAATGTCAAATAAGATATGGTGTCTTCGTACTTGTTCTAATTGATTAGATAAAGCTATTAGAGATTGGGGAAGGCTGGGTTGAATTTCGATTTTCTCATTTAAAACTAGGGGTTTAAGAAGTTTTTTTGCATTTTGTATGAAGCTCTCTTTTCGAATAAGTTCTTGTCGTAAAACTTCTGCAAAAGCTTCATCTTTTGCAGGAAATGAATAGGTTGCCGTGCGTATATTTAGTATTTGTCCTTCATATTCTTCAATCCCCGCAAATAATGATTTGTATACTAATTTACTCATTTGAGGCAATTTTAGAGTTGCATAAAATTCTTGAATTAAACTGACGATTTGTTCTTCCAGTTGAGAAAGCTCTGCCATTTCCCAACGAGAATAACCTTCGTTGTCAGGAATTCTACCTTCTAAAAGAGCATCCTTTTCCAATGGTCGACGAGTTTTTTCTCTCCATGTAATGTCATAAGCTCTGCGGGTTTTGGGATTAGATAATACATCATGTGCATCGGACAAAAAAGACAAGATTCGTGAAAAAGAATTTTGAAGAGAAGAATCTAACATCTCCCTGTTATCTGGATGTATTTCTTTGATTTTATTTCGATATGCTCTTGAAATATCCTCCATAGAAGAAATTGGCGTTGTTCCTAAAATAAAATAATAATTGAAATTAAGTTGAGCAGAGGGAGGTAAGATGACTTCAAGTGAAATTTGCTCTTCAAAAGTAGCAATTGCTTCCTGGTAGATATGATTGGTTAAATTGGGCGACAAGTTTAAACTCTCAAGATAATGAAGCATGGCCAGATCGGCTTGACCGTTTTCTAATATTCCGACGGCTAAAGTAACCAGACGGTGAGTTGCCGCTAAATCTTTTTGAGAAAGCTTATCGCGGTTCAAAAACCCCGTTACGAGATCTGTTAAAGGCTGTTTATTTTTCACTATGGTACCGGGTCGGATCCGCCCTTATTTAAAGGGTGACATCTAGAAATTCTCAAAAACGCAAGTTTCCAACCTTTTAAGAAGCCATACTTTTGGATAGCTTCTTGTGCATATACGGAACAGGTAGGAGTGAAGCGACAAAACGATCCAAGATGTCCTATTGGACTAAAAAGAACTTGATAACCCCGTATAAATAAGAGCGAAATTTTGGTCATAAAGATATAATAGCTTGGATACGCTCAAGAGGCATTAGTTTTTGAAATGATTAGCAAATTGAGGTCAAAATCCTTAAAGGACAGGAACGTTGAACTTAGTGTGATTATTCCCACTATGAACGAGGCTGCCAATATTCCTCTCTTAGTAGAGAGCTTGCAAAAATATCTGGAACCCTATCAAGCAGAAATTATTTTTGTTGATGACAGTAGCGATGAAACTCCGCAAATTATAACTGCTTTGCGAAAAGGAAATAAAAGTAAACTTCAGATAGAGCTTTTTCGCCGTGAACCAGAAAAACGAACAGGTTTGGGTTCGGCGGTTGCGGAAGGAATAAAACTAGCCAAAGGAAAGATCATAGCTGTTATGGATGGAGACTTGCAGCACCCGCCAGAACTTTTAGCGGAAATGTATAAACGTTTAGAAAAGGGAGACGTGGATATGGTGGTCGCATCTCGTTATCGAGAGGGAGGAAGTAGTCGTGGCTTGGCGGGACCGATGCGTCATGTAGTTTCTGTAGGAAGTAAAGTGGTTGCACAGGCCCTGTTTGGCGAAGCAAGGAAAACAACAGATCCACTTAGTGGTTTCTTTATGTGTAAAAGTAGTGTGCTTAAGGGGATTGAATTTAGGCCTGTCGGATTTAAGATTTTACTTGAGATTTTAGTTTGTGCTAGAACCTTGAGAGTGGTTGATGTGCCTTGTATTATGAATACGAGATATGCAGGGACTAGCAATGCTTCCGTTAAACAAGGCATTGCCTACTTGAACCATCTTTACTCACTTCTTACTCAAGTACCAAATTCTGCTAGAGAATGGAAGTATGCGATAGTAGGGGGATTGGGACTTGGAATATATTTAACTACTCTTGAAATAAGTTTGCTGCTTCATCTAAACCCTTATGCGGGGTGGGGAATTGCACTTCTGATAAGTCTTCTTTTCAATTGGAACCTTAATCAAGTTTTCACGTTTGCTGATATCGCTTCACCGTTTTCGCACGGAAGAAGTCGCTATATTTATTTGCCTGCTGCAATGGTTGGTGGCGTAATTAATTTTGCCATTTTTTTTATTTTTTTGAATTCGTTGCAGATTTTAGGAGCTGGAGTATTGGGTGCGATTGGAGCGATGGGTTTTAACTATTGGTTTAATCGAAAAATTTTGCACCGTTCTCCTATGGTAATGAATACTTTTATCGAAATGGAAAAACAGCTTATCAACGGTTTGGAGAATATATCTAAAAATAGTAAGGTTGAGTTACTTATACGGGACGGGAGTGAAATTGCAGGGCTACCATCTAGGGTTGGTGTGACGTGGTCAAATCTTATCGAGAAACCGATCCTTTTAGCAGAGGCTCCCTCTTTACAGCCTCAGCCTAGAAAAAATATTGGTTTTACTTCTTGGATGTTGATTCCGTTACCTCAGTTTGAGAAGAAAGCCCTTATTACTTTGAGTAGAGTAGGAAAAGAATACACTAGAGAGGAACTTGAGGAAGTGTTAATTTTAGTTGATTCCTATAAAGATGCCTGGGAGCAAAAACTTGAGTCATAACCGGACCAATATGCAAACAAAGGTGAAATCGGCTAAGATGTATTACCGATGAATTTTATTGAAGCCAAGAAGCGCCGCGAAAAAGGTGGTATTAATGTTGTAGATGAATCATTTCTATCCGAGCACTCTGATAATTCAGAGGGGTTCTCGAAAACAGAAATAGATGTTGATATTGCCTGGCAAGTTGTACGAAAACTTGTAAAAAACTATCCGGAACTGATTTTGTTTAGAGAGTGGGGAACGGCTTTGCAGGTAAACTCTTATCGAAGCCCTGTCAATACAGGTATTTCCTTTATTGCAAACTTTAAAGAATTATCTGAAATGAGAGATCGCTTTCGCGTAATTCCTCCCTTGAAGAGAGATTCAGAACAAAAATGGAGAACGAATCTAAGTGGCGTTCCGATAAATTTTCATGTGGCCTATCAAGGAAGGTTGGGAAAAGTATTTGGAATCCCTATTTCAAATCTGATCGAAAATACCGAAACTATTGCTGGAGTTAAAACTCTAAATAAAGAAGGGATTTTAGTTTGTCATGTCGCGGCAATCTTAGATGAGCAGAATTCTCTTGAAATAGAAAACGAAAAGAATGGAGCGATTGCGTTACTCACCTTTTCGGAAGAAAAGTGGAATTGGGAAATGCTTAGAAATATTGTGTCGCCTTATGACAATCCTTCGCCAGAGAGATTGGAGAAATGTCTTCAGGTGCTCCAAGATTTAAATAAAGAAATTTCCGGCAGGAGTTTATGGACGATAAATATCGCAGAAAAGTTTAAGCCGCCTTTTTGAGATTGGGTCGACCTAAACGGGAACGAGTCCAAGTGATGCCTAATTCTTTTGAGCGACGTTTTATGCTAGATCGGCTTCGACGTAAACCGTTGGCCTGAGCGTCTATGATGCGTTTACCGGCAATTGCGTACTCTTTGATAATATGGTCCTCATCTGGCCGATATGCCCGCCTGTAGGAACCTAGAGGCCAGAGAATGCCAAGTTGAAGGGCTTGAGCCTGAATTGAAGTGCGGGGACGGTTTAAAAGTTGAGATGCTTGAGTTTGAGAACATCCGGCGTCGGCTAAAACTTCCAAAAACTGGTTTTCCGCCTCACTCCAAGTTGGCTTGTTATATTTGGCAATAAGAATGCCTAATCTTTTAGCTCGTTGATAAACTGAATAGCGTGATCGATTCAAAAGCTTGGCAAGATCAATATCTGTTAATTTGTTAGCAGAATCGACTAAAACTTTATCTTCTTCTGAACTCCACAAGATTTTATGAAATTTTTTCCGTGCCATTTTCTTACCCGAGATAATTAAATCCTATTCAGATTATATCGCAAATAAGGCGCACGAGCTAGGGATGGGTAGAGTTAGTAACCGGAGGGATAATATTATTTTGAACTGCTTGTGCATGACGCCATGCAAGATATAGAGAACCAAAAATTATAGCCGTAAATAAAAGAGCGCTAATCCATATCGATAAAATCTTTAGACCGGCTACAGTAAAGAGTTCGCCCTTTCTTTTTGCGGGTTTTTGTCTTTCTTTTAGTAATGCTTCGCGCTGCGCCATTTCTTCTTTTTGGCGCTCTTCTTGTTGTTGTAGGGCTTTGGCATAAGAGGGGTGAGGTTGCCCTTGCCTAAGAATTGTTTGCTCTCCTTGAGGATTATCTGTATTTTCAGCAATAAAATCTGGAATGTATGGCTTTGGTTTTAGTCTCACATCACTATCTTGAGGAGGAGATACAGGAACGTATTGATATTCTTTATCTGGAGGAACTGGATCGAGAGCGGGTTCGGGTTTAACTTCTGGTTTAGGTTTTAGAGAGAATGGCTCCAATGGTGGGTGTGGTAGCGGTGAGGGAACAAGTTTTTCTGGCAGCTCTTCATCAGGTACAAAATCAGGAATTGGCTCGGACTGTTTTTGCGTAAATTTTTCTTCTAAGGTTTTAGGTTCGGGTTCTTCCGAAAATCCTTCAGAAGGGACGAACTCAGGAATAGCGTCAGGTCGTTTTCCGCCAAATCGTTCTTCTAATGGGTTTCTTTTTTCTTCAGACATCGATATTTCCTATTTTGAATTGCCAACATTTTTATTATAGGCTTCTGTTCTGAAAGGGAGCAAGGGTTATTGCCGTTTAGAAATTGAATTTCACTTGAAGGATTGTCCGACACATGTCCGTTCTCAGGATTTAGTCTTGGTGCAAGAATACAAATTATTGGAGTTCAGAAATGGCTGAAGCTGGAGATAATGCACATAACCTTCCCGGAGTGAATTATAAAGATCTTGTTGGAGAGACTTATGAATTTGCAACTGGTACTAAAGGAGTTGTGTGTGGAGTGCTTAACCAGGGAGTTAGCAATAGCGACGTTTCTGTAGAAACCGAAGACGGACAAAAGCTAAAAGTTCCAGGAGTTATGATTCGTCGCCAATTAATTGAAAGAGGCCGTGACTTGAATGCTCCTGTGGTTTATGGTACACAAACGCCAAATCAACAGGCTGTTTTAAGAGCTGTTGCTCAGGAACGAACCGCAAAACTAGACGCTACTTATTGCAAGAAGTTTGAATTAGACGAAAAAAACGCTAATGGAGCTTTGATTCACCTTCGTAGAGAAACCATCCTTTTGAAGATGAATAACGAAGGAAAACTCCAAATTGCTAATGATTGGTTTTGCAATTGGCTTCTTCAGAGAATTGAGGTTACTCGCGGTACCAATGCTCGGCAACTAAGCGCGGTAGCTCAAGATCTTGAAAAAAATCTGGGGGCTAAACTTGGACTGCCGGAAGCGGCAAAGGCAATCAGAGAGACGTTAAACAAATCTAAAAAATTGAGTTTGGCTGAAGTTATTGAGAGAGCTAGTAAAGATTTAGGAGTAGAGATTAGAACTTCGGAAAAAGAGAAGGCTGCTAATACGGTTCGTAGAACTCGTAAGAAAAGTGAGAGTACAGTCGGTTTCTCCTAATTTTGCCCTTCAAGAGCTTTCGTTGTATTTATGATAAGGTATTCTTGTGGAAAAGAGTGCCTTAACTTTGGAAGCGGAATTGCGGGTTATCCGACAGTATAAGGTTGTAGTATACATGGCTCCTTATGGAAAAGAGAGGCCTAAAATACGTATGTTTAGAAATAAAAGTAACTCGGTTACCCGCCCGGATGGCGTTGTGCTTCCTATGGGCAATTTGCGAGCTTATGGGTATACTCCTAAAAATACGGTTGTAAGCGAAAAAACGCTCAGAGTAGCTGTGCTAAAACAACTTCCCAAAAATTTTGAACCAATTACGGGGGCTGTTAGAATTACAACTTGGTTTTATTTACCTGTACCTACTAGCATGTCTAAGAAAAAACGTTTGACGGCTCTTCCTACAACAAAACCAGATATTGATAATTTGGAAAAGTTAATGTTTGATGGATTACAAGAAATCAAAAAAGAATTTTTCCAAGGGGTATGGAAAGCGGATTCTCAAATTATCGCTTCACACTCATTTAAATGGTACTCTTTCGAAGAGGAACCTCGCTACGAGATTTTGATTGAAGAAGTGGAACGAATTAACGGCGACCAAAAAGCTTAGTCTTGCTGCTTTTATGTACTCGTAACTGAGTTGCAAGCTGTTCTGGAACTACACAAGCAACCAACTCTCTTATTTTTTGACTTATTTCTGATTCGGGGTTTGAAAGTATAAATGGGGCAGCTCGGTTTATGGAATTAACTACAGTTCTAGAGTCGTAAGGAAGTTGTACCTTAAATGGAAATTTTAGATGACCTTCAATGTTTTCTTTCTGAAATTCGACATGAGATTCAGGGCGATTTAGGACCATCGTTATTTTGGAAGGATCTAGATTTAAGGTGTCAAAGAGTTTGAGAGTTAGCTTGGAGTTTTTAACTGAAGGAATGGTGGTACTTGTAATCAAAACTAATGAGTGAGCTAAATCCATAGCCGTTAATGTGATGTCTCCTAAGTGTGCACTGGTATCAACCACAATAAAATCAAATATTGCTTGAAGTTCTGAGAGTATTCTAACAACATGTTCTGGAGTCACAAGGTCAGCTAATTCGGGACTTGCGGGAGTTGGAAGCAACCGGACTCCACCAGGTCCTAAAGGCATGATTTCATGGATATACTCTTTGTCTAACGACCCAAGATTTTCGATAAGATCTGTGATTGATTGTGCTTGAGAAATTCCTAGCAAAATTCCTTGATCGCCAAATTGAAGATCTAGATCGACAATTGCGACTTTTGCGTTTGTTTCGTTTGCGATGGAGCAGGCTAGATTTGTGGTTATAACCGAGGTTCCTATTCCGCCCTTACCCCCATATAAAACTATGATTTCGCCATAAGTTGAACCCTCAGCTTCGTCTGAATTGGCGTCATCGATAGGAACGGCTAATTCAGTAACGCTTTCTTTGGCTTCTTTGACTATTACTGCTGCCTCTGGAGAGTTGATAGAGGTAGATTCGACATTGGCCATGGTTGCTTCTAAGTTTTCATTGATATCCTTTTCTTCCAGAGCCGGAACGGTAGGGTCGTCAGACTCGTCTTTGGGTTGATTTGAATAAATTTCTTTCCGTCTTTCTAGTTGGTGAACTCTTCTGATACTAGAGGTTAGTTCTTCATGCGAAAACGGTTTAATCAAAAATTCGCGGGAACCAGCTTGCATAGCGCGACGTAAATAATCTCGTTCGCCTTGAACGGACATTATAATTACGGGAGAATTTGGAGCTTCTTTAGCGAGGATCTCAGTAGCTTTAATCCCGTCCATTTTCGGCATATTTACGTCCATTAAGGTTATGTCAGGGTTGAGCTTTTTGGTAGCTTCAATTGCTTCTAAGCCGTTTGTGGCCGTTCCGATAACTTTGATGTCGTCTTCGAAAGACAAAAGTTTTTGTAAATTTTCAAGGGTGCTTGAAATATCATCTACGAGTAAAACTTTTATTACTTCAGCCATGGTATGCCTTATTGTCGGATGCGAGTCCATGTAAAAATGCTAATCTACCTAAAAATGGAGTAGTTGTAACTTTCATGCGAACTTTTTTAGAATCCCCTAAAACAATGTTGAACGAAGTAATCATAGATCAAAATCCCTTTGAACAACAGACCTATCCCAGGATTACCGGGAAAGAAATAAAGCCTCAAGATAGATTGGAACATAGTAAAGTTGCTCTTGATTTGATGTCTAGAGCAACTTTACTAGAGAATAAAATTCGCCTTTCAAAACAGCAAACTGCAGCGGGATTTGGAGTAGGGACACTAGTTACTGCTTTGGGTATTTTTACTGCGCATCTAATGAATCAGGATATAGGTAGTATGGCTTTGTCTTGCTCGATGGCAGGAATTTCGGCAGGTATGGCTGTAGTTGGACCGGATTTGTTACATAAATCCTCCAATATGCAGTGGAACGGGATTTCGAAAGAATTGCCGGTTCAAGAACAAACGGCAATTTCCCAAGAGAAAATGGCAGAGTTAGTGAAATAGAATATTATAAGTTAGCTGGTGGAATCTAAGGTAACATGTAATAGGAATGTCCGTTCAGTGTCCAGGATTAGGGCTTAAAGTTTAAATAGAAGAAAATTTTCAGGAAATATTGTGGAAAACGATCATCAAGAACTTACTACAGTAGGCTTAAGAGCTAAATATGACTTTAGCCCTAATCTTCGTGGTGGAAGAAAACATCTCATTCCTCTTATTCCTTTGGTTGCAATGCTATTCAGCCTATTTGTATTACCTGCCTCTGCTGGAACTCAGACGGTGACAGGGTTTGCTACTGGACCTGTTCAAATATATGGTTCACCTGCTCCAGCAGGGATAGGTGTAAATTACTGGAGCGCTCCGGCAGGGCTTTTACAGTTTTCGTTAGGCGGTAAGGGATACTGTATTGATATTTATACTCATCGTAGCAATGTTGATTACACTACTGAGAGTAATATTACGGCTAGTGGAGTTAGGAATCCTAATCAAATTGTATATATTTTAGATCATTATTATCCTAACGGACCTTCTGCTCTTGCTCCAGATAGAGAGGCGGCTGCTGTTCAGGCAAGTATTTGGCATTTTAGCGATGGTTGGAATATAGCAGATCAAGCTACAATGAATAGTTTCCGAAATACCTCAGGTGCCAATTTAGGCTATCTTTATGGACAACAAGCTGACGTACATGACCGAGCAATGCAAATTATTGCTGATGCGAATGGACATGCTGGAGCCCCTGCTCCACAGGCATCTATTGCATTAAGCTCATCTGCTAATTCACCAATTTCCTTAAATGACAATCCCTCCCATAGCGTTACTCTTACTGCAAAAGTAACCCAGGGAGATGGTGTTCCTGCACCAGATGGAACGACGGCTGTTACTTTCACTACTACTGGTGGACTATTTAGTAACGGTGCGGGAAGTGTAGTTGTGGGAACTCATAGCGGAACAGCAATTGTTCCATTGGTAGTAAGTCCAACTACGGCTAGTGAAACTGTAACGGTAAACGCTAAAGCGACGGTTGATGTCTTGGGAGGCAGTGATTTAGTTCCGGTAAGCGCTTCTCAAAGACTTGTTACCGCTAGGAGTTGGCCAGAGGATGTAAATGCGGCACTGTCATTAGTCTTTACTGCACATGCTGTCCCTGCTGTTACTAAATCTGTTAAGGATATAACCACTGGAACTGTTGGGACCCCAGATATTGTGAATGCCCGTCCTGGAGACAAATTGCAATACACTATTGCCTGTTCAAATACAGGTTTGGTGGCAACTGCTCAAGGTGATATAACTGATGATATTTCTCAACTCATTCAAACTACAGGCGGGCCTTTGGGGAATATTCAGTTCGTAGCTCCTCAAACCGGAACTCAAGTTGGAAATGTTTTGACTTGGCATCTTGGACCAATCGCTGTGAAAGCAGCAAATTGCTCGGTAGGCTTTACTGGTGTGATTCCGGTGACGCTTAATACGCCTTCGGTAGTGTATACCAACTGCGCAGTATTTAGCCCAGGAGGTGGACTCCCGCCGGTTCCGAGTAACTGTGTCAAAGTGACGGCTAATAGACCTAATGTTAGATCGGAAGAGCACACGTCTGAACTCCAGTCACGCCAATATCTCGT
>OCZT010000538.1_pt1 | contig 37753 bp, 38 predicted proteins | sample 1539031 | NCBI WGS metagenome assembly OCZT01 (sample SAMEA3539308, study PRJEB22396) | soil metagenome | biome: tundra; feature: field; material: soil | place: USA | collected 2010-05 | depth 0.15 m
CGGGACCGCGGCCTCAGCTTTTGGCGCGCCCTCTCGGGTCAGACTACGCCACCTCAACCAGCAGCCCGGCAGCCGGCGCGATCTCGTATCTCAGTTGGAAAGTGTGGCCTCTACTCCTCTCGCCCCGACCATCACCAACAATTTCCGTGAAGGTAGCCGGCACGGCGTAGGCGAAGCCTTGGGCCGTGCCCTCACCTCGCCCCCCTCTACTAGGTCGGGCGCTCCGGCGGACCTGCGGCCACGGCCGGGCGCCCTCCCGCACCTGCTTCATCTTGAGCGCGGCGTGTCCAGGCCGGCCACGTAGCCAGTCGACAACTATGTGAGGATGCTCTCGGAAGGTCCCTCGGAGTGGCTGGATACAATTTCCTTTAACTACGTCAAGAGTGACGCGCTACTTGCGGTTGCGCGAACCCTATGGCTGGTATAGCTCGGCCGAGGCGACGCCGCCGCTACCGCCCCCCCCTCCTGACATGAGAACGCGGCCGTCGGAAAGCAACGTCGCGGTGTGGCAATAGCGACCCGTGGTCATCGACCCTGTCGAGCTGAAGGCTCCAGTCTTGGGGTCATACAACTCGGCCGAGGCGAAGAGGACGGCGAGACCCTCCCCTCCGGCGATAAGAACGCGGCCGTCGGAGAGCAACGTCGCGGTGTGCTCCTCGCGAGCCGTAGCCATCGATCCTGTCGAGCTGAAAACTCCAGTCTTGGGGTCATACATCTCGGCCGAGGCGACGCGGCCTTTACCGTCGTACCCTCCGGCGATGAGAACGCGGCCGTCGGAAAGCAACGTCGCGGTGTGGTCATAGCGACGCGTGGCCATCGACCCTGTCGAGCTGAAGGCTCCGGTCTTGGGGTCATACAACTCGGCCGAGGCGAAGACGCCGCCATGGCCCTCCCCTCCGGTGATAAGGACGCGACCGTCGGAAAGCAACGTCGCGGTGTGGGCTAAGCGACCCGTGGCCATCGACGCTGTCGCGCTGAAGGCTCCGGTCTTGGGGTCATACAACTCAGCCGAGGCGGCGGTACTACCACGGATGTCCCCTCCTGCGATGAGAACGCGGCCGTCGGAGAGCAACGTCGCGGTGTGCAAGTCGCGACCCGTGGCCATCGACCCTGTCGCGCTGAAGGCTCCGGTCATGGGGTCATACAACTCTGCCGAGGCAACGTAGCCGCTATCGTTCCCTCCGGCGATGAGAACGCGGCCGTCGGAGAGCAACGTCGCGGTGTGCAAGTCGCGACCCGTGGCCATCGACGCCGTCGCGCTGAAGGCTCCGGTCTTGGGGTCATACAACTCAGCCGAGGCGACGACGCCGACGCCGACGCCGCCTCTACCGTTATCCCCTCCGGCGATGAGAACGCGGCCGTCGGAGAGCAACGTCGCGGTGTGCCTGTTGCGAACCGTGGTCATCGACCCTGTCGAGCTAAAGGCTCCAGGCGTTGGCGACTGGGTCGGCGTCCGACTGAGCGACGACGTGGAGGTCAGGCTGGGCCTCGGCGATACCGTGGCCGTGCCTCCCGAGCAGCCCCAAACGGCGAGTGCCACGATCAGACCTGCCAGGCAGAGCCAGGCCGATCGAGGGACTTCGCGTCGCATCAGCCCACGACCGATGCGGCACCCGACGATGCTCCCGGGTGTGCGTGCATGGGTTGTCATAGCCCGGCCTCCATTGTGTTAGCGACACTGCGTGAGCGTACGCTGTGGCAATCGGAAGGGCCGAAACAGACCCCCTCTACGAAGGAAGTAATTGTAGCAAGCCACCGTGTGCCGGGACGCGCCTATGTGCGTCGGTGAAGGCAGTCAAGGGCGCGCGTGCTGTCGAGGGTGAGGGCGATCGCCGCGGCCGGGGCCGGTGCAGACTCGCTATCCGTCTCGCGATCCGTCTTGCGATCCGGGGGCGAGTTTTGGGAGGGCTCATTTTGTCCCGCCACTAGGACGACCTTCCGCCCCGAGCGAAGGAACGGCAAAGGGGTAGTTTGTCGGCAAAGTGCGCTAGCAGGTGACGTGCGCCCTCAACTTCGCGTTGTAGCGCGCCATTCCTCTCGCGCCGGCGACTACGCCACCTCGACCTGCACCCCGGCGGCCGGCGCGATCTCGTATCTCAGTTGGAAAGCGTGGCCGCCACTCCTCTCGTCCCGACCATAACTTGAGACTGCGTGGGGCTGCAGCACCGCGCTACCCGCCATAGTTCGGCTTCACCGCATACACCACGACCTCGCGCCCGATGTTCAACTCGGCGAGTTTGCGGTAGACGTTGCGCTTGAGATCGTTGCGGCCGGCGGCGGCCAGGTTCAGTTCCAGCTTCTTGCGCATGCCGTGGCAGCGCCGCCCGAGTTCGTCGTTGCCGATGTAGTTCATGCCCATCAGCAGGAACAGATCGATGGGGAAGGTCGCTTCGCGAAGAACGATTTCCAGGCCGGTCCCGGTGAGAAGCTGGGCCAGAGAATCGCCATCGAAGTAGTTGAGGTGGTGGGGCGGAGCCAGCCACCACGGCGCGAAGCCGCTACTTCGGAGAGTGGCCTGGATCGGGCTGTAGTCGTTGGGAACGCAGATGCAGGCCACGCCGCCCGGGGCCAGAAGGTCGAAGAGCAGGCTCGTCATCTGTCGAGGATCCGGCAGGTGCTCGAACACTTCGCTGGCGTGGATCGCGTCGAACTGCCCGAGCCGCCCTGCGATCTCCGGCGTGAGAAATTCCTCGACTACCTCTAGGCCGATCGACCGGCTGTGCTCGGCGGCCTGGTGTGACGGCTCAACGCCGAGCGTTCGCCACCCGCGCTTGTTGCCGTGCGCGAGGAACGCGCCCGGACCGGATCCGACCTCCAGCAGACGGCGCCGCGTCGGCGGCAGCAGTTCCTCCAGGGTGTCGTAGCGATCGGAGAAGACCGTCTCCCACCACTCGGCGTCCTCGGCGGCGCGCTCCAGATAGAGCGGCTTTTCGGTGGAGTAGTAATCCTGCCGGTAGACGGCGTCGAGTTCTTCCGGCGATGGCAGCGGCACGACGTGCTTGAATCGGCACGCCTCGCACTCGATGACGTCGAATTCGCCGGCGGAGTCGAGGATCTCGCCGGAGTGGCTTTGCCAGGTCAGCGGACCGGTCATGAGATTTCGCTCGTAAGGACGTCGGCGATTCTGGCGGCCCCGTTCCCGTCCACCAGACCCCTCGCCCGGGCGCCCATCGCCGCGCGGCCGGCGACGTCGGCAAGCATCGACTCGATGGTTTCGGCCACGTCGGCATCGTGGACGTCCGCGGCCAGGCCCAGCGAGACGGCGATCCCGGCCTGATTCATGGCCGAGGCGGATATCGCGTGGTCCGGAGTGAGGCAGAGGTGTATTGCCGGAAGCGCGCAGGCCGCCGCCTCGTATGAGGTCACGCCGAAGGAGAGAACCGCCATGTCGGCGGCGAGCATCTGGGCGCGGACGTCGCCGTCGCGGACCACGGCGGTCGCATACAGTGCGGTCTCCAGGAGCCCGGCGACCTCCACGTCGTGGCGGAAACCGGGGCCGATCAGAACGACGCACTTGACCGGCGTCGGCACGAGCGCGAGCGCCCGAAGGGCGACCAGCGTGAGTCCGCCCGGATCGCTGCCGCCCATCGAGATGAGAACAACGGGCGGTTCGCCGGTCGCGCCCGGCACGCGGACCGGCTCGGCCGCGAACTCAGGCCGCAGCAGAACCCATTCCCAGCCGACGTGCACTTGCCCGTTGAAGCCGGGCCAGTCAAGCGCGAGTGCCCGGGGCACCGGTGGGTAGAAGGCCTGGTCGGCAGCGAGGCGGCGGTCGGTGGCATCGTCTATGGCGGCGATGCGGACGTCGGTTCGCCCTTGGACGGCGCGGAGGTCAGAGGTCGTGAGGTCGTCGCGAACATCGACTACGAGCGTATCGGCCTTCGCCTCGCGGATGGCGACCGTCAGCCAGGCCACGTAGTCGAAGTCGCGATCGGACGGCGGTTCGATAACCGAAAACCCGGCCTCTCGAACCAGTCCGATGCCCAAGGGGTCGGAGCGCGTCGCGAAGGTCACTTTGCGCCCGTGCCCGTCGCGCAGTTCCTGCGCCAGGGCGAGACATCGCACCACGTGTCCCAGCCCCAGCTCATGAGAGCCGTCGCACCGGATCAGGACGCTGCGATCCATTCCCTAGTCCCGCTGCCGGAACACAACCCCGACGACTTCGCCCTCCAGGAAGGGCGCAACCGCGCCGGCGTCCAGGGCCTGCCGCATCACCCGGAACGCTTCCGAAACCGCATCGAGCGTCCTGTCGATGTCCTCGTCCGTGTGCGAGTAAGTCATGAAGATCGGTCCACCGAACAGGATTCCACGCTTCACGGTCTCCTGCATGAACAGTGTCTTGAGCTCGAACGAGTCCTTGCCGTCCTCGCCCTGGAACGTAACTCCAGAGCGCGGCGGGTTGCCGCCGAGCTTCAGCGGGATCTTCCACTCGCCGGCCGCGTCCAGTATCCCGGCGCGGAGCCGCCGGCCCTGACGCCAGAGGTGATCGATCACCGGTTCGGTGTCCAGCACGTCCATCGTGGCTTTGGCCGCCGCCAGAGAGAGGGTCTCGCCGCCGTAGGTGGTGGAGAAGAACACCGTCTCGAAAGCCATCATGACGTCGCGCCGCCCAATGACGGCCGAGATGGGATAACCGTTGGCCATGCCCTTGCCGAGGCAGGTCAGATCGGGCCGGACGCCGTAGACCTCCTGCGCGCCGCCCTTGGCGTACCGGAAGCCGGTCACGATCTCGTCCAGGATGAAGACCGCGCCGTGCTTGTGGGCAATCTCGCCGACGCGGCTCAGGAAGCCGTCCACCGGCTCGATGCCGGGCTGCTCCATGATCACGGCCGCGATCTTGCCGGGGTGTTCGGCGAACAGGCGCTCCAGCGACCCCGGGTCGTTGTACTCGAAGGCGTGGATGTACTCGCCATGAACCCCAGGAATACCCGCATTCCGCGACGAGGTGATCGCGAACCAGTCCTGATAGCCGTGGTAGCCGCAGTAGGCGATCAGCTCGCGGCCCGTGTAGGCGCGCGCCGCGCGAACCGCGGCGGACGTTGCGTCCGCGCCGTTCTTGCCGAACCGCACCATCTCCGCGCTCGGGACCATGGCGCAGAGACGCTCCGCGACCTCCACCTCAAGGGGATGCATCAGGGTGAAGGTCGTTCCTTCGTGGGCTTGGCGGCAGACCGCCTCGGTTACCGCCGGGTAGTCGTAGCCGAGCAGAATCGGCCCGAGGGCCATCGGGTAGTCGATGAACTCATTGCCGTCCACGTCCCAGACGTGGCTGCCCTTGCCGCGCTCCAGGAAGATCGGCGAAACGCCGCGCACGAATTGGTCCGGCCCCTTAGAGAGAGTTTGGGTTCCGCTCGGTATGACGCGGGCGGCTCGCTCCCACCAGGCCTTGGACTTGGTGATGTTCAGCGGCGCAGGCTTGGGTCCGGCCATGGCTCAGGCGGAGACCTCCGTGACGCTGTCGTTGCGGATTGACTTGAGGTATCCCTCGTCGGCATCGATGCCGGCGTTGAGTTGCCGCAGCTCCGGGTGTGCGCTCAGCAGGCCGAGGATTTCGTCCATGCCGAATGGGGTGCCGGGTGCGTCGGGCCGGTCCAGCGCGGCGTAGACGGCCTTCACGAACTCGTAGTCCTTCGGCCGGTCCACGCTCCAATGCTCATGCGCGGGAGTGTCGCCGTTCCTGATCCGATCTTGCGGGAACCGTTCCGGCTGCTTCCAGATGAACGGCGTGACGTGCTCTCTCTCGGACCGGAGCTTCGCCTCGCGCCAGGCGGTCTCGAGGGCGCCGAAACTGACGACCTCGACATCGAGGCCCTCGGGGTAGCTCGGATCGAAGCCGACGTAGACGATCGGCGGGCTCTTCTCGGCGAAGAGGCGAACGGCCTTGGCCACGACGGCCGGGTCCACAAGCGGGCAGTCGGAGGTGACGCGCACGATAGGGTCTGCGCCGAATTCCTGCGCGGCCCGGTAGTAGCGATCCAGAACGTCATACTCACTGCCGGAGAAGCAGGCGATTCCCTCGATCCGGCAGAGGTCGCGGATTGGGTCGTTGGCCGGCAGTTCGCCGGTGACGACGACCACTTCCTCCAGCGCCTCGACGTGCCGAAGCCGCTCGACAACGCGGACCAGCATTGGCTTCTCGCCGAGAGGAAGGAGAACCTTGCCGGGAAGTCGCGTGGATCCCATGTGCGCCTGCACGATGGCGATCGGTCTCACAGGTCTTCCCATTGGATGGGGGCGAGAGCCTCAAGGTCCCGCGAGACTCGCCGGCCGATCAGCTCCTTGCGGCGCGTGGCCGAGATCCCCTTGAGCGGTCGAAGACAGATGAGATCCTCGGCCGACAGCTCCCGATCGGCCTCGAGCGGTCGCGCCGCGTAGACACCTCGCCGGGCCCATTCGCGCTCGCCCAACTCGGCCTCGACGGGCTCCTTCACGCCCGAGCCGAGCGACGCCTCCAGCGCCCGGAGGTTGCTCACCATATCGGCGAACTCGGCCACCGAGAGGGCGTAGGAGTGGTCCGGCCCCGGTTGGGCTCGGTCGAACGTGATGTGCTTCTCGATGAGCCGCCCGCCCAAGGCCACAGCGGCTAGGGCTGCGGCGTGGCCGGGCGTGTGGTCCGAGAACCCGACAGGAACTCCAAAGGCGGCGATCAATGTCGCGACCGCACGCACGTTGGCCATCTCGAAGGTCGCAGGATAGGCCGAGGCGCAGTGCATGAGTGCGATCTGCGTTGCCCCGGCCGACTGCATCGTGCGCATCGCCTCGTCCACTTCGGCGAGATTCGCTGCACCCGTGCTGACGACGAGTGGTAGTCCGGTGGCGGCGCCGGCCTCGAGCAGGTCCGTATAGGTGAGATCGCCCGAGGCGATCTTGAGCAGCGGCGCTCCAACTGCGACCAGGTCCCGAAGAGCCTCCAGATCGAAGGGTGTGGCCGTGAAGTGGACGCCGCATCGACCTGCAGCCGCCTTCAGATCCGGGAGCCAGGAGGAGGGGAGGGCCAGCCGTTCGAGAGTGGCATACCCGGGGTGGAACGGCGCGACCAGCGTCTCTGCCCTGAAGGCCTGGAACTTGATGCAATCGGCGCCCGCACCGGCCGCCGCCTCGATGAGCCGGACCGCTTCATCCAGGGAGCCGTCGTGATTGGAGCCGATCTCGGCGATGACATAGGTCGGCGCGTCATCCCCGACGAGGCGTCCACCGACTGTGATCGTGCTCACCGGGGCAATGATAGGGGCCGCAATGCGGTGATGGGGGATTCGGCGGGACGGAGTGTCAGGCCCCGCGAGCCATGACCGCCTGCATCCGCACTTCTTCGTGCTCGCGATTGCCGAGCTGCTCGCGGACCAGGTCCAGGAAATAGTGGAGGCGGAATGGCTTCTGAATCAGGCCGTTGGCGCCGGCATCGTTGGCCGCGACATCGTCGGGCGACTGGCCAGTTAGGATCAAGATCCGCATTCCGGAGAGCGACGAATCACGGCGCATGTCTGCCGTGAGCTGGTATCCGTTGCGATCCGGCAGGCCGACATCGACGATCGCCAGCCGGGGCTGGTGCTGAAGAGCAAGGGCTTCGCCCTCTGCCGCGGTGTGAGCCGTCAGTAGGTGAACATGAAGGCCCCGCATGGCCGCCTCCAGCGCTCCGTGGACATACTCATCATCGTCGACGATGAGCACGCAAGGGAACCTTGTGTTGGCCGAGTGGAGGGGCGTCGGACTTGTCATGTGAGCGAAAGGTAGCCCACAGGTAGGTACCCTGGCATGCGGTGTTTGCATGGTATTTGGGAGGACTTGCCCGGTCCGAGGCTACTTTTCCGAGACGAGTCGCGGTTGTCTACGAAATCCGGCCGATGCCGGCCCTTCCGTTTTCCTTTAAGGGCGTTTGTAGAAGGTCAATCCGGAAGGCAGCAAGCCAATCGCCCGAACGCTGGGGATCGACTCCGTCGCGCCGAGGAAGAGCAGACCGCCGGGCCGAAGAGCGTCGGCGAAGTGCTCGTATAGTTCGGTCTTGGCCGCCTCGGTGAAGTAGATGACCACGTTGCGGCAGCAGATGATGTCGAAGGGATACTCGTACGGGTCCTTCAGGAGATCGTGGCGGCGCCACGTGATCGGCGCCTGGATCTCCGGTCGAGCTTCCCAGCTCTCGTTGTCCAGATGGCGGAAGAACTTGGCTCGGCGAGCAGGTGAGACGCCTGCCATTTGGTTTTCTGTGTACTGGCCCTTCTTGGCGCGGGAAAGGGTCGTGTCGTCCAGGTCCGTGGCCAGAATGTAGATTGGCGTATGGGGGGCAAGCTCGCGGGCGAGCATCGCGATGGTGAATGGCTCGAACCCGAGTGAGCAGCCGGCGCTCCAGATTCGCACGGAGAGCTGACTCGTGAGCATGGGCTTGAGGTACTGGGCCACGAGGGCGTCCCACGCTTCAGGGTTCCGGAAGAACTCGCTGACGTTGATCGTCAACATGTCCAGGAAGGTTTGCTTGAGCGCCGCGTCCTGAGAAGCATTGACCAGCAGCGCGTCCGCGTTCGCGAAGCCGTGGGCAGTCGCAAAGCCGTTGACTCGCCGCCAGACCTGGGCGGGCTTGTACCGCGTTAGGTCGATGCCGAGCAGTTTGCGCACGCTCTCGGCCATGCGGTCGTAGGCAACCTGATCCAGGTCCGGCACAGGATGGAAGATCGGTAGAGCAACGGCCAGCCGTTCGGAGCGAGGCGGTGTTTCCATCACGCTAGGTATCGGCTCATATCCCGTCGGAATTGACCTGCCCGGGCCTGATTCGAGGGTTGCGGAGCACGACGAACGGTCCGTCCTGCCTCAAGGGGGGATGGCCGGGGCCGACACCTTAAATATGTCGCCCTTCCCGCTGATCTCGCCGGCCCCGCCGGGATACGAGCCGGTGCCCGCCCGGACACTGACCGAAATTTCGGTATTGCCCTGCGACCTGTTCATCGGGCGCGGACCGCGACCCGTTCTTTACGCCATGAAGGGCGGAGACCTGCGCAAGGTAATCGCCCGCGCCCAGCGCGGCATGTCGTTCCTTGTCCGAGAGATCGATTCGGACCTGCTGCGGGGCGCGCTGGCGGCATCGATGCCGAAGGTTCTGGCCAACCAATACGTGACTCCCATCGAGCGCAGCAAGACTGCCTACTCCATCGCAGCCAAGGTGCTGATCCCGGTCTTCACGCGCGAGAACCCGCTCGACCATGATGGTCTGCTTCTCACCCATCAGACGATCGACGCGATCACGCTCCACCTGATCGAGGACGAGGAGATGGTCTGGGCCATGGTGGCTACGATGCAGAGGCATCTTGCGACGCATACCCACGCCATCAACACGGCGGTCTACGGCGTTGTTCTGGCCCGCTTCATGAAATTCGGGCCGCCCGACACTATCCGCGACATCGGCCGCGGTGGGTTGCTGCACGACATCGGCAAGAACCGGCTTCCGCGCGCGGTGCTGGACAAACCGGCTGCCCTGGATGCCGACGAGTGGCAGGTGATGCGGACCCACGTCAAGGCCGGCTGCGACATGATCGTCCGCGCCCTCGGCTACCCGCCCTCATATGCCCACACCATCGCCGAACACCATGAGCGCTGCGACGGCTCCGGCTATCCGGGTGGACGGCTGGCGGCCGGAATTGCCCCTGACTCGCAGCTCGTCGGGATCGTCGATGCTTTCGACGCCTTGACGACGCCGCGGCCCTATCGGCTGGCGGTCAGCCCCTTCGATGCTCTTCATGTCATGCGCGTCTCGATGAAGGGCCAGTTCAGCGACGAAATCCTGCGCGAACTTATCAGGCTGCTCGGCGGCCTTAATGCCGCGGCGGCGGGATGGAGGGGGCCGGGGATCTCGCAGGGGTGGATCTCGCCGGGGCTATGAGGGTTGCCGGCTGAGGCCGGCAGGCTAAATCAGCGATTCGCGGCGGCTCGACCGGCGTGCTCCGCAGCCCAGCGATAGGCTTCCGCCCATTCCGCGGCCCGGTATGCGGCGCGATATTCCGCCAGGACTCGTTCGCGGGCGCGGCCGGCGATTTCGGCGCGCAGGTCGGGGGAGCGGGTGAGGGATCGCAGCGCCTCGCGCCACTCGGCCTTGTTGCGGGCCAGTAGTCCATCCACTCCGTCTCGGACGACGTCATACGGGCCGCCGCCCCTCAGCCTGGAGGCGATGGTTGGCGCCCTGGCCATGGCGTACTCAAGCCAGTGCAACTCGGACCGGGACCGGTTGAAGGGATCGTCTGCAACCGGCGCCAGACCGATATCCGGCCGGGCTTCCACCAGGGCTCGCGCGAACGCCGGCGCGCCTCGGACGTATGCTCCGACCTCATCGGCGACGGCGCGAACGGCTTCGCTGTCGCCGCCAAGCCAGACGCGGCGCGCGCCCGGGCTGGATCGGGCCAGCTCGTCGACGCCGTCGCGGCAGACGGCATAGTCGCGCAGGCGGAGGGGCACTCCGTAGAACAGCAGGCGTGGGTTGCCTTCGCGTTCGGGCTCTGCCGCGCGGTCGGGATACCAGGTCGGCTCTATGGCGTTCCGAACCAGACGCACAGACTTGCTGAACCTGCGCGCCATCCGTTCCAGCGGCGGCGTGGAAACGGTCACCAGATCGGCCCGTCCCATCATGGATCGGATCAGGTCGGCCTCCAGGCCGGCGACCGCCGAATGGCCGGACCAGGCCGGCGTCGCCAGCAGATCGTCGTCGGTCTCATACATGACGGCCCGGCCGCTCAGGAACGACGGGTCGGACTCCAGACGGGCCCAGAGCGGACGCAACAGCCTGTCCAGCGGCCCGCGAACGCGATGGCCGGTCGCCGCCGCGTGTAGGCCGATCTCCGCTTCGGACCGTGAAGCTGTGTCACATTCCTGGCAGGCGGCCGAGGTGAAGTAGTAACGCCGGAAGAGGATGACATCCGCCCAATCGAGATCCGTCCTGTCGATCTCGAACTTGCCGGCGTCGAGTGCTTCCTGTGGCCGGCCTTCCCAGCCCGGAGTGAACTCCACGCGGAGCTCGGTCCAGGGCCGCAGGTTCACTCCCAGCGCGGCGAGGTAGCCCACGTACATGCCCGCGCGAAAGACATCGCAACTGCCCGCGTCGAGCGCGCCGTACACCAGGACGTTGACTTGAGTGGTCACGCGGCGGACGGTGCCACAGGAAGGGGCGCGGATCAACTACCCGGCGGAGGTAGGGGAACTACGCGACCTTGCGCTTCTGCTTGGCCGGGGCCGTCTCGGACTCGGAGTGGCCGCAGTCCGGCGGCGTGGCGCGCGACGCGGAGTGCTCCAGCAGGGCGGCGATATCGACGACCAACCCAACCGTGCCGTCGGCCATGACCGTGGCTCCGGCCAGACCTGCCCGCTCGCCGGTGACTTCGCTGAGGGACTTGAGCACGATCTCGTGCTGGCCCACGAACTCGTCCACTGCCAGGGCCATCTCCGTCCCGCGGGACCGTACGACGACCAGGTTGATGAAGCCGCGGTCGTTCGACTGAAGTAGCCGAGGCGGATCGCCCAGGGCGTTATCCAGCCGTTCGACGGGAATGACCCGGTCGCGCAGTGTCAGGACGTTGTGGCCGCGAACGCGAGCGAAGGACTTCTCCTCGACGCGCAGGGTCTCGACGACGCCGGTCAGCGGCAGCGCGCAGACCCGCGTTCCGGACTTGACCAGAAGGGCTCCGATTATGGCCAGCGTCAGCGGCAGCGACAGCGAGACGCGCGTGCCCTGACCCGGCGTGCTGGTGACATCAACCCAGCCGCCCAGGTGCTCGATGTTGTTGCGGACGACGTCCATGCCCACGCCGCGGCCGGAGACTTCGGTAACGACCTTGGCCGTGGAGAAGCCCGGCATGAAGATGACTCGCAGGATCTCGGCGTCGCTGGTGAGGTCGGCCTGATCCTTGGACATCATGCCCTTCTCAATGACGGCCCGTCGCATTGCTGCCGGGTCCATGCCCTTGCCGTCGTCCTCGACGGTGATCAGGATGCGGCCGTCGGCATGACGGGCGGTTAGGCGAACTGTGGCCGGAACAGGCTTGCCCAGGGCGCGTCGCTCTTCGGGAGTCTCCACGCCGTGATCCAGAGCGTTGCGGACGAGGTGGCCCAGCGGGTCGCCGACCTCTTCCAGAACGGAGCGGTCCAGTTCGGTTTCCTTGCCCTCGATGACCAGCTGGACTTCCTTGTTCAGCCGCTGGGCGATGTCGCGGACGACACGCGGGAAGCGGTTGAAGACCGTTTCGATCGGCAGCATGCGCAGGCCGGTGACCTGGTCCTGTAGCTGGCCGGCGATCCTGGCGAACTGCTGGCTATCCTCGTCTGCCTGGCGGGCAAGCGGATCGTCTCCGAGCCGGGTCGCCAGAAGTTGGGCGCTCTGCGCCAGACGGGTCTTGTGGACGACGAGCTCGCCGACGAGGTTCATCAACTCGTCGAGGCGTGAAACGTCGATTCTGATTGTCTGCTGGGCGGCCTTGAGTCGATCGCCGGCGACAGCCATGCGCTCTCCCTGCGGCAAGCCTCGGGCTTCGGCGCCCAGATCGACCTGACGGCGTTCGGCTACGCCGGGAGGGCCCGCCGTGTATTCGTCGTCGAGGCGGGCGGCGCCGAGCGGCACGACGGAATCGGCCGGACCGTAGACGTCAACGATGAGCGGCGTGACGGAGGCTTCCGTGCTGTCTGAGTCCAATGGCGCGGCGACGGCCTCTACTCCGATGACATCATCAATTGCGGCAAGGTGCTTGCGAAGGTCCAGCAGCTCGACTGGGCGGCCCTTCACGAGCATCGCCAGAAGCGTGGTTCCCAGCCCTGACTCGATCTCCGCACGATCTGGTACGGAGGCGACCAGGCCGCCGGTCTCGTCGGCCTCGAGGACCAGCTGCAGCAGGCGAACTGACTGCCACTCGCTCATCGGGTCGATGCGGCAGACGAAGATGGAGCGCGGCTCGTATCCGCCCGGGGACTCGGCCAGGAGGCGATTGATGAGCGGCGCGACGGCGATGTTGCCGACGCCTTCCTCGGCTGCGGCGATCTCCGCGGCGACTTCCGCGACGGCCGTGTCGACGACGTCGGTGCCGGTTTCGGCGGTGGCGTTCGGTGCGGGGACGGCGGTCGGTTTGGCCAAGGGCCCGGGCATGGAAGAGCGGGCAGCAGCAGCGGCCATGGCAGAAGACAGAAGTTCGCGAAGCTGCTGTGTCAGCGGCTCCGACGCCTCTGTCAGGGTCTCGCACTCCTGGACTTCGGCGACCAGCGCGCGGAGCACGTCGATCGTCGCCAGCAGGACATCGGCGAACGGCTTGACATCGTGGAGAGTGCCGCTTCGGAAGGCACCGAAGAGGTCCTCCATGGCGTGCGTGAGTTCCGTCATGCGGCGGTGGCCGATCGTCGCCGCGGAGCCCTTCAGAGTGTGAGCCGCGCGGAAGACTTCGTTGACCACGCTGGCATCAAGGGCATGCTCGAGGTCGAGCAGACCTTGTTCGATCCGTTCGATCTGCTCCATCGACTCATCCGTAAACAGACGGTCGTCGCCTTCTTGCAGATCGAAGGTCAGATGCATCTCAGACGGCCTCGCGGAGTGCAACGTGGAGTTTCACGTCGCCGTACGCGGTGGTCAGCGGGACCACAAGTCGCTGAATCTCGACGGTTGAAAGGCGTGCCCCGCGACCGACGAGAACCAGGGGTGGGGTGACTACGGTCTCAACGCCTTCTTCGGCCAGGCCGATGCCGGCGGTGCCCGCGATGACGTTGGCCATTTCGGCGATGCCGCTTTGGCCGATTCCATCGAGTTTCGTCGGCTCCTGCCCGAGGATCGCGCCGATGAGCTTCAGAGCCACTGATTCTTCCATGGACAGATACACGGATCCGGACAGCTGGCCGCTGACGCCGATGACCGCAGTAACGTCTTCTGTCGTGTACGGGTTGCCTTCGAGTAGAAGGCCACCAAGCACGACCGGCAGGCCCGTTTCCTTGCTGATCACGCTCAGGGCGGACTGAACGTAGCGGTTGACTATCTGAACTCTCATGGCTAGGCGGCCCCGGCTAGTGCGTTCTGGTCCTCGACACCGAACAGACCGTCCAGCTCGAGGAGCAGGACGAGCCGGTCGCCGAGCTTGGCGATGCCTCGCAGATATTCGGCATCGGCGCCGGAGGCGACACCAGGCGTCGCCTCAACGGATTCGAGATGAAGAAGCAGGACTTCGGAGACGCTGTCGACGATGAGCCCAACTCGAGTGTGCGAGCTCTCCGCGACGACGATACGAGTCTCCTTGGTCGGCTCCGTGGCGCGCATCCCAAAACGGTCACGCAGATCCACGACGGGGATGATTCGACCACGCAGGTTGATCACGCCCATGACAAACGAGGGTGCTCGCGGCACAGGGGTGATCGGCTGATGGCGGATGATCTCAAATACCTTGGCGATGTCCAGACCGTAGTGTTCATCGGCCAGTTCGCAGATAACGATCTGCAGTTCGCCGGACCTACCGCTGCCGCTGGACATTGGCTTCTCGGCCACGGTTCGTTTCTCCTTACATCACGCTCCGGACGTGATCCGGCTGCGGGCTCTTGTGTTAGGTATCGGTTCTTTCTGGCACATGGTGAGTCAGGGCCAACCCTGATCTGTATCTCAGGATGCAATCTCAGATCGATCCGGGAATTGGGCCCGCTGGTCGGATTGCGAACTCAGTTCGGCTGCTTCTGCTTTCTCGCCGTTGCACCATTTCGCAACTGCAGCGGGCAGGTAATGGAGCGGCAGGACGAGGTCCGTCAGGCCAGCCTCGGCGACTGCGGCCGGCATGCCGTAGATCGTTGACGTGGCGGCATCCTGAGAGAACACCGTCCCGCCGTGCTGCTTCACTGCCCGGGCACCTTCGCGGCCGTCAAAGCCCATGCCGGTCAGGATTACGCACAGTAGCCGGTCCTTCCAGATCGGCGCCACGGCCTGCAGAGTCACGTCCGCGGCCGGCCGGACACCGTTGACCGGCGGCAGATGGACCAGCTGGATCCGGCCGCTGGTCGAGCAGATCATGTGGCGGTCGCCCGGGGCGACGAGGATCTCGTCCTCGACCAGCACGTCCTCGGACGTGGCTTCGGTGCATCGCAACAGGCCCGCGGAGTCTAGGCGCGCAGCCAGCGAAGCGGTGAAGCCGGGGGGCATGTGCTGGACGATTGCGATGGCGGCGTGGAGTTCGGAGGGCAAGCCCTTGACGAAAGTGTGGAGTGCGCTGGGCCCACCGGTCGAGGATGCCACCACGACCAGCTTGCGAGCCGCGATCTTCGGACCCGTCCGGGGCGGCCTCTTGGGTGCCGCCGGCACGACGGGCGGGCGGTTGCGGAGCACGTAGCCCGTTGGCATCGACGAGATTGGGGCCGTCGGGTTTGCCAACGCGGCGTCTTTCGCCGCTGCGTTGTTGATCACAGTCAGATTCATGGCCGCGATCTGGCGATGGCGTAGGAATGCGGCTTCGGACATCGACGCTGCGGCTTCGATCTTGCCGACGAGTTCTTCGCCGACGCGACCGATGTCGATCGACAACGAACCGGACGGCTTTGGCACAAAGTCGATGGCCCCGAACTCGAGGGCATCGAAGGTGATCTGGGCGTTCTCGGTGGTCAGGCTCGACAGCATCACGACGCGTGTGGGCGTTTCGAGCATCAGGCGCTTGAGCATCCCCAGCCCATCCAGGACGGGCATCTCCACGTCCAGGGTGATGACGTCTGGCTTCAGCTCTCGGGCCATCCTCAGCCCGTCTTCGCCGTTTGTGGCGACGCCCACGACCTCGATGCTGGAGACCTCGCGCAGGAGGCGGCCGAGGGCATGGCGCATGAAGGCCGAGTCGTCGCAGATCAGTACTCGGATAGGGGCCATCGCTAGATCCGACTCTCGCTTGCCTGCCGGTGGAGCCTGGACGAGGGACCCTGGGGTCTCTCTCTGGTCGCCGGATGGTCGTTCTGGATCAGGCCGCCAGCAGCTTGTTGACGGCTGCCAGGACTCGATCGGGCGCAAACGGCTTGACGACGAAGTCGCGGGCGCCGCGCTTGATCGCATCCATGACGATCGCCTGCTGACCCATTGCGGTCAGCATTGCGATGCGGGCGTGGGGGTCCTTTGAGCGGATCTCGGCCAGGGCTTCCAGGCCGTCCATCTCGGGCATCGTGATGTCCATCAAAACGCAATCGGGCCGCTCGCGGAGGTAGATCTCCACTGCCATGCGCCCGTTCTCTGCCTCGAGGACCTGATGGCCAGCCTCGACGAGCAACTTGGCCGCGCGTAGACGCATGAAGGCCGCGTCGTCCACGACGAGGATCTTAGCCATCGTCGGTTCTCCTACCACTACTGGGATTACAACTCTGAAATTGCCGACAAGCTCTTGATGAGGAATCGGCCGTCAGCCACTTCAAGTTGAACCGTTCGACCTACATTTCCACCGAGCGCGGCAGCGGCGAGCCTGTACCCTCTCGCGGTGAGGGCGGCTTGCATCGATTCCGCGTTTCGCTTGCCAATTGCGAGGCCCCCGCCGATCGTCAGCGTCGCGGCAGCGCCCGCTGCCTTGAAGACGGAGCGACTCAGGACGGCGCCCTTGGCCTCAAGTGCCTTGAGGTAGGTATCGAGGCCTGTGTCAATGAACTTCACCGGGCTGGCGTTGTTGGCCGGACCACTCGGTAGCATGAAATGGGCCAGGCCGCCTACCTTCGTTCGGGGATCCCACACCGTGACGACGATGCAGGAACCCAGGCCGTAGGCCACGAGGTGGGAGTCCGCGCTGGAGCTCAGGACCATCTCGCCTATGCCGGCCACCAGGAGGCTGGAGCTCGCGATGAGGGTCATATGCCGATGGCTCCGAGCGCGTCCAGGAGCACGTTGAGGCTCTCGGGGCGCGGCAGAACAAAGAGAGACCCGTCGATGGCACTGCCGCCTTCGCTGAATGTGGTTTTGGCGGCCAACACCTGATCGGCATCGCTGACTAGGTCCAGCAGGACGGCATCGAGCACTGCACCGGCCATCTCGACGATGACCTGCGGCGGCGTAGGCATGACGGGTTCGTGCAGATGCATCCCGAGTTCGTTCATGAACGTGGAGATGGTCACGTTGCCGGCTTCCTGAAGGGCGGACAGCTCAAGCTCGTCGTAGACGAGGATGTCGCCGGTCTCCTCCATCGGCAGTTCGCCCGGGCCGAGAAGGCCGGCCAGGAGAATCTGAGCCAGGCGGTGGGCGTCGGCGGGGGAGAAGATCAATAGAGCATGGCCCTGCAGGGAGCCCGTGATGCCGACATATACGGCCAGTATTACGGACTCGGGGCCGCCGGCCATGGCCATGACTTCTGAGGCGGAGCAGCGCCGGACCATTGGGGTTTGGACTTCGATGATCTGGCCGCTCATTGAGCCCAGAGCCTCGCCGGCGCGCTTCAAGGCCTGCCCGAAAGTTCCTGCGACGGCGTTTTGTCCGGCTTCGGAGAGCGATAGCGACATTTCGTCGGATCCCTTGAAATGGTGGTGCCGGAGGTCGTGGTTCGGGCCCTCGATGGGCTGGTGGCCGCGACCGGCAGGACCGCTGTTGATCCTGACGGGGCTTCGGTTGAGGGGACCCCGGACTTGAACTTGGGTCAGCGTTCCAGGCTCGGCCGGACGACGCCGGACACGCCGAATTATCGGGAGTGATCGTGGGGCTTCGCCGAGCAGACGAAACCGAGGGTGTCGGACTCTGACGATGGGTCGCTACCTCGGCTTATGGCCGATAACGACCCATCGTCGAGATCATCTGGTTGACCGAGCGCGGCGGGATCGCACGAAGGATTCGGCCATCCGAGTCCACGACCATCACCTGGAGCTGCTTGCTCACAGGATCGATCTGGAACACTGCGTACGCCTCGGTCAATCCGTCCGGCCCCTTGAAGGTCACGTCGGGACCTGCCTGCTTGGCGAACTGATCTCTGGCTGGCGCCCCCGGAGCGGAGGACAGCTTCAAGATCGCCGCCGGAGTGGCTCCGGTTGCGACGAGTGCCGTTGGGAGAAGGTCGTTGATTGCCATGATTAGCTAAGGAGTCGGGTTAACCCCTAGGGACTTGACCCTTTAGGGGTTCCACTTGAGAGGGTAAACACCGATTCCGGTGGCTGCGGGCAACACATTGGCAGGATCGCCCCGTAGGCCCCTCCCCGCGCCGGCCACCGACATAGATCCGCTTGCCGTCGAGAGTGCGCGGCGTCATATCGCCCCGTAGGCCCCTAGCCGCGCTGGCTACCGACTGCCGGCGGCGGCTCGGTGTTCCCTCGGTGTTCCCTCGGTGACGCCCGGATTCGTGCTCATCTTCACCCGGGGTGATGCTAAGGACCAGGTGGCCCAGTATCGACGGTATTCTGAGCCTCGACGCTCAGCGCCAGCCCACCCGCTGAGCGTGAATTCAAATCCATGGGTCGTCGATGCCGCCGCCCGACCCGCATCGAGCCTCCGGGAACGTGCTTTGTATCGCCCGGGGCAGAGATGAGCAGGTACCAGGCGCGCGACGGTCGCGCTACGAGGGTCGATGAACGTGCTTTGTATCACCCGGGGCAGAGATGAACTGGTACCAGGCGCGCGACGGTCGCGAGCCAGAAGGGGTCGATCGCGTCATCTGCCACGCGGCCGGTATCGCTTTATGGGACGCGGCGGGCCTTCCCAGCCGTTCGGCTACGGGGAGGGCTACGGCGTGGTTTCGAGCAGCCCCAGCTTGAGGGCCATGATCGCGGCCTGCGTCCGGTCCGCCGCCCGAAGCTTCCAGATGATGTTCTGGACGTGCTTCTTGACCGTGTCCTCTGTGATGGTGAGGTGGCCGCCGATTTCCTTGTTCGTGAGGCCTTCGGCCACTAGGAGCAGGACATCGTGCTCGCGGGGCGTGAGGGCGTACTGCTCGGCGCGCTGGCGGGCGGACTCGCCGGCCGGTGGCGCTTCGTCGCGTGTGGCCAGCGCTTCACGCAGGAGTTGCGGTTCCACGGCCAGCTGGCCGTTGGCCACGTTGTGGAGCGTCTGAATGACTTCGGCGGTAGTGGCGTCCTTCAGCAGGTAGCCGGCGGCGCCACGTCGGATGGACTCCAGCACGTAGCGGCGGTCGTCGTACAGGGTGACGATGACGACGGCGATACGAGGGAGCTTGGCCTTGATCCGCTCCAGGCAGGCCAGACCGTCCATGCCCGGCATCCGGATGTCCAGCAGGACCATGTCCGGGTTGAGTTCTTCGGCCAGCTTGAGGCCCGACTCGCAGGAATCGCCTTCGCCGACGACTTCGATCCAATCGGCTGCCGAGAGCATCGCGCGCAGTCCGCGTCGAGCCATCTCGTGGTCGTCTATCAACATGACCCGCGTGCGCTCACTCACGACTTTGCCTCCCCGTTCCGTCCTCCGGCAGCGGTGTCGCTGCTGGCTCCAGGGTATCCGGCCCGAGTTCCCGCGTGTCGGGCAATTGGTATGGAAATCCGCACCACAGTGCCAGAACCTATTGAACTACGCACGGAAGATACTCCACCCAGCCATCGCGCCTGTCTTGTGAGTCCCAACAGGCCCAGGCCGCCGCCCTGTCGGCGTCGCTCGGCCGCCGCCGGATCGAATCCCTGCCCGTCGTCCGAGATCGTGAGGACTGCCCGGCCCTTGCTTGCGCTGAGGTGAGCTCGGACCGTTCTTGCCTGGGAGTGGTGGACGGCGTTGGTCAGAGCCTCGATGGTCATGCCGTAGAGCGCCTGCTCGACCCAATCATCCATTCGGGGCAGTTCGCCTTCCAGCTTCATCTCCATGCCCGACTCCGTGGCCAGCGACCTCATTCGGCTCTCGATCGCCTGGCCCAGACCGAGCTCCTCCAGTCCCGGAGGCACCAGATCGTTCAGAACGGCCCGGACTTCCTTGATGGCCGTGACCAGTCTGTCCGACGCGTTCTCCAGGTATGTCTCGATCGACTCGCCGGGATGGGAGGCCGCGTGTGCCCGGGCCGCATCCAGGAACCGGAAGGCGCTGACCATGGACTGGGCCGCCGTATCGTGGATCTGGTGGGCGATCCGGGCCCGCTCCAGGTCGCTGGCTTGCAATGTCTGGCGGGCGAGCTGATCGAGGCGGTGCTGGTTGCGGGCGAGTTCGCGCCGCTGCTTCTGGGAGTCTCTGTACAGCTCGTAGAACTCTTCGCTGGTGGCCACCATCTGGGCGAGTGCGGCGGTTGCGGTGCGGCGCCTGTCCGAGCCACGTGACCTCTGCTGGACTTGCCATTCGAAGAGAAAGGCCGGATCACGCAGAAGCCGAGCCGCGGCTAGGGCGGTCTGGGCGTTGGCGGGTGGGGCCTGGCGGGCCGATCGGCGAAGCGCTCCCGGAGCCACTCTCGTTCTGTCGGCGACGGCTGCTGCCTCCTTCTGACTGGGCGGGCCGACACGCAGGATGGCGACGGTGGTTCGCGAACCGCGCGGTGCCGGGAAGCCCAGGAGCATGCCGCCGGCCTGGCAGGGGCCTTTGGCCGCGTACCCGGTAGCAAGGACTCGCGCGGCCAGCTTCTCGGGGCAGCGGCGGCAGAACTGCAGGCCGACGTCCGTGGAGCAGATGGAGGCACAGAAGGGCTCGCCGTCTTCCCAGCCCGCCACCAGTGCGGCGAGCGGTTCCGGTGCCCAGTTCGCGGACGCACCTTCATCGGGTGGCAACGAGGCGGAGTCAGCGCGTTCGATGCGCGCCCATAGCTCGGCCCCTGCCAAGTGCCGGGCGATCGACCTCTCTTCCATGTGCGTCAGTGTATGGCCGCGGCCACCGAGGTGAGTTGGTTTTGGGCGCCCTGCCGGGCCATCGGCGGCACGGCAGCTGGGAGTAGTCGGTGCGGCCACTGGGCAGCAGTCGGCCGGCAGTAATCGCCGCATCCATCTGGCTTAGGAGACCGCCCGGAGCGGGTCCCCGCCGGCGGACTGCCCGAAAGAGGGGGCTGGGCGGAGGGTCTATCCGGGGAGGGCCGCTGGCAAAGGCGAGGGTCGTACCAATGGTCGCCGGGTCCCAGGGTAGACCCCGATATCGTGCCCCCTTTGCCCGGCCGAAGATGGCAAAGGTTTCGGAGAGGCTTCTGGAAAGCCAATCAACCCAGCGGAAAGCCTGCCGAACAGCCGAGGAAGCGTCCAATGAGTGTCTTCGACACGATCCGCATCGCAGCCTCCGGCCTGACGGCTGAACGCCTCCGGATGGATGTCGCCGCCAGCAACCTGGCGAACGCACAGACGACTCGCACGGCCGGCGGCGTTACCGGCCAGCCTTACCAGGAGGAAGCGGTCGTCTTCCAGTCTCAGCAGATGGGTCCCATGGCCGCCGCTCAGGGCGTGTCGGCAATTGCGATCGTCAACCCGGCCAAGCCCAACGTTCGTACTTATGACCCCACCAACCCGAACGCGGACGCTCAGGGCTTTGTGAATTACCCGAACGTCGATGTCGCCTCGGAAATGGCCGACATGATGGGTGCCGCCCGTTCCTACCAGGTCAATGCCACGGTCGCCCAGGCGGCCAAGCAGCAGGCGCTCGACGCGCTCGATCTGGGAAAGGCGTAACCCATGAACGCTATCGGCGCCATCTCGTCCATCTCCGGCGTGTCGGGTATCTCCGGCGCTTCGGGCATCGGTTCCACATCTGCGATCTCCGGTGCGACCACCGTCAACGGCACCGGCGCGACCGATGGGACCCTGACCGGCAGCCAGGCGCCCGGAGACTCGTTCCTCAACTCTCTGAGCGACGCCTTCAGCTCTCTCAACGGCCAGCTCACCAGTGCCGACGCGTCGATGAGCAACTTCGCCTCCGGCGGCTCGGCCGATCTCCACACCGTGATGCTCCAGATGGAGTCGGCCTCGGTGAGCCTTAAGGCAGGGGTCGATGTGCGGGACAAGATGCTCGAGGCCTACCAGGAAATCATGCGGACCCAGATCTAAGGGTGTCTGAGCGATGAACGAGCAACTCCAGGGCGTTCTCAAGCAGATCTCGATTACGCAGCGCATCGGCATCATCGGTGCCGCCGTGGCTGCCGTCGCGATGATCGGCGTCCTGGTCATGTTCGCCAGCAAGCCAACCTACACGGCCGCCTTCACCGGGGTCTCCGCGGCCGACGCCACCACGATCGAAGGCGCCCTCCGCGCGGCCGGCATCGCCTACCAGGTCACAGATGCCGGGACCACCATCGAGGTTCCGGTCGACTCTCTGGGCGATGCCAGGAACGCGGCCGGCGCGGCCGGCGTCTCCACCACCAGCGGCGGCGACACCAAGGGCTGGGATCTCTTCAACAACCAGGGCTTCGGCCAGTCGCAGTTCGACCAGAACGTGACCTATCAGCGAGCCATCGAGGGCGAGCTGACCAAGACCATTCAGAGCATGGACGGTGTCGCCAGCGCCCGCGTCTCCGTCGTCCTGGCGGTGACCGGTGCCCTCTCTTCCCAGGACACCCCGGCCAGTGCGGCCGTCGTAATTTCAATGACGGGCGGCAAGAAGGCGTCCAGCGGCCTGATCCAGGCGATCGTCAACACCGTGGCCCGTTCCGTACAGGGTCTCTCCACAGACAACATTGTCCTCAGCGACGACCAGGGCAACGTTCTGGCAGGTGCCGTCGACTCCGCTTCTACGGCCGCCGCTCAGGCCAAGGACCTCATCGAGCAGCAGACCAAGGCCAAGGTGGAGATGCTCATCGCCACAGCCCTCGGGACCGGCCACTCAGCCGTCGCCGTTTCCGCGGAAGTAGACATGAGCAAGGTGGACCAGCAGGTCACAACATACGCTCCCACCGGCAGCAATCCGCCGGTCAGCCTGAGCGTTACTACCGAACAGTACGGTCCCAACTCCGGCTCCAACGCCTGCGGCATCCCCGGCTCCAACTCCAACACGGCGGGCGTGCCTTCCTACCCCGGTCTCTGTGCCAATCCGACTGCCGCCGCCGCAGCAGCGACCGCCGGTGCTTCTGCCGGTGCCTCGGCCACGGCCGCCGCTTCTGCTGCTGCCTCTGCTGCTCCAACCGCCGCCGCTTCCGACGCGGGAACCGGTTACTCGAAGACAACAACGAATATCAACTACAACGTCTCCCAGACGATTCAGCACATCGTCACCGAGCCCGGAGTTCTCAAGAAGATCTCCGTTGCTGTGTTCGTGGATCAGGGTTCCATGGGGACTCTCACCGCCGACACTCTTAAGACGAGCATCGCGGCCGCCATCGGTGCCGACGCGACCCGCGGCGACGTGGTTGCCGTCCAGGCCATCCCGTTTGCCGCTCAGGCATCTGCGGCCTCTGCGACGGCAACGTCACTTACCGCCGACATCGCCAAGACCGTCGGGAGCAGCAGCGGAACCATCCTCGGCGCCCTGTTCGCCGCGGTCATGCTCTTCCTCTTCTGGATGAACATGCGCTCTTTGGGCCGCAGGTCTGACGAGACCGTGATGGATCTCGGTCCGGCGACCCCGCAGTCCTTCCTGGCAGGCATGCCGAACCGTGCCGGAATTCCTGCCTCCACGGCGACCTCGGATGCTCCCGCAGCGGCAGATGTCCCGAGTGCTACGCCTCAGGCTCGCATCCAGGAGCGCCTCCGGATGGTCGCCGATGAGCGGCCGGACGCCCTGGTCGGGCTGATGAACGGTTGGCTACGTGAAGAGGATCGACGACGGTCATGAGTGCAGAAGCATCCTCATCCCTAGCTCTCAGCGGTCCGCGTAAGGCAGCCGCGCTGCTGATCACGCTCGGGACTGAGGCGTCGGCCAAGCTCCTGGCGCGCTTGCCGCCGGAAGCTCTGGATCGCGTCGCTCTCGAGCTGATGCGGATGCCGGCTGTCGACTCCGGAGTCCGGGACGCAATTCTCGAGGAGGCCTATGCCGGTCTCTTCGCCCACGCCGGAGTCCTCCCTGGCGGCGCGAACTACGCCGTCGAACTCTTCGCCCTGGCATTCGGGCAGAACAGGGCCCACGAACTGCTGGATCGGGTCCATCAGGCCCAGCAGATCATCCCGTTCGACTTCATGCGCGACATCGAGCCGACGCAGGCTGCCGGCCTTCTCTTCGAAGAGCACCCCCAGACGATCGCCATCGTCCTTGCCCACCTGGACCCCCGAGCCGCGGCCAAGATCCTGACCCAGTTCGACGCGCCGATCCAGGTCGAGGTTGCCAAGCGCATCGCGCTTACCGAACAGATCACGCCGGAAGCCGTCGCAATCGTTGAGGAGGGACTTCGACGCAAGCTGTCCTCCGTCGTGACCGAGGTCACCTCCGTGGGCGGAACCCGGCCGCTGGCCCACGTCCTCAACCAGGTGGGCCGCACGAATGAACGTCAGATCCTGACCGCCCTCGGCGAGCAAGACTCCCAGTTGGCGGACGAGGTCCGGCGCTTCATGTTCGTCTTCGACGACATCGTCCTCCTCGACGACCGCTCGATGCAGCGTGTCATCCGCGAACTCGACTCCAAGGACATGGCCCTGGCGCTGCGCCCCGCCACCGAGCCTTTGCGTCTCAAGTTCTTCCAGAACATGAGCCAGCGCGCCGCCGAAATGCTCCGCGAGGAGATGGGTCTCGCCGGCCAGGTCCGCATGAAGGCAGTCGAGGAAAGCCAGCAGCGAATCATCGACATCATCAAGAAGCTCGAAGACGAAGACCAGATCACCATCAACCGTGGAGGCACGGAAGATGCCTTCATCTAACTGGCGGCTCATCCACAACGACGGCACCCCGAACGCGCCCAGCCCGTCCGAGATTGCCGCCACGCCGTCCAATTACGTTCATTCAGACGACAACACGGTCTTCCGCGGCCTAGGCAGGTCGAGCATGCACGGCTCCAACCGCACCGGAGCCGGCCAGGCCCCGGGCGTTGCGGGCCAGGCGGCCGTCGTCCCATCCGCGGAAGACGCCGTCGTCGCCGAAGAGCTTCAGCGTCTCCAGCGCGAGGCCGAGCAGCGCGGCTACGAAATCGGCCGTAACCGGGCAGAGGCGGAACTCCGAGCTGCTGTCGAAGGCGCCTCCGCACTCGCGCAGAAGCTTCACGAGATCGCCCCGGAGCGGACCTCCGAGATTGCCCATTCCATCGCCGAGCTCGCTCTCTCGGTCGCCAAACGGATCATCCAGCACGAGGTTCGCATCGAGCCAAGCCTCCTATGCACTTCCCTCGAGGCCGCCGTCAGCACGATCAACGGCTCCCCGGAGGCCCACGTTCTGCTGAATCCCGCTGCCGTAGAGCCGGTGGCTCAGGCCTGGGAAGCGCTCCACGGACGCCACTACCTCGGCAAGAAGTGGCTCTTCGAGGGAGACCCGACTCTCCCTGTCGGCGGCTGCACGCTGCGTTACGAACACGGTTTCGTGGAGGCCGGTCTCGAGTCTCAGATCGAGGAGATCGGCATCGCCCTGGACCGTGCCATCCCGAACCTGGCTCGCGGCACCGTTGAAGAGGGAGTCGCATGACAACCTTCGATCTCGGTGGCACCGGCACACTTACCGCCAGGCGGCACTCCCGCATCTACCTGACGGGTCCGGAGGGCAACGTCTCGCCTCTGCTTCGACATCTGGTCGAGGCGGCCGAGGTGGCTCCCCGTTTCCAGGCCACCGGCGAAGTCGTGCGCGTCATCGGCACCACCGTTGAGGCGGCCGGCCTGATCCTCCAACTCGGCTCGATCTGCTGGATCGATCTTGAGCCCGAGGGCATGGTCAGCGCCGAAGTCGTGGGCTTCAAGGACGGATTGATTACGCTGGTTCCCTTCGGCGATCTCTCGGGCGTTCGGCCCGGGTCTGCGGTCCGTCTGCGCGAGCAGCAGTTCCGCGTACCGATCGGACCGGCGCTACTCGGCCGTGTCCTGGACGGGTTTGGACGACCGCTTGATGGCATGGGTCCGCTCCGAGCCGAGTACAAGGTGATAACCGGCACCGCGCCGCACCCGCTCGGCCGGGCCCGCATCTCCACCCCGATCTCCACCGGCGTGCGTGCTCTCGATGGACTGCTCTCCGCCGGCAAGGGCCAGCGCCTCGGCATCTTTGCCGGCTCCGGCGTGGGCAAGTCCACGCTCCTGGCCATGATCGCCCGCCACGCCTCGTCCAACATCAACGTGATCGCCCTGATCGGCGAGCGAGGCCGTGAAGTTCAGGAGTTCATCGACGAGCAGCTCGGGCCCGAAGGTCTGGCTCGCTCGGTCGTGGTCGTTGCAACGTCAGACCAGCCGGCGCTCCTTCGCCTGAAGGCCGCTGAGATCGCCACCGCCATCGCCGAGTCGTTCCGCGACGAAGGCAAGGACGTCCTGTTCATGATGGACTCGGTCACGCGCCTGGCAATGGCCCAGCGCGAGATCGGCCTTGGGGCAGGGGAGCCGCCGGCGCTTCGTGGCTATCCGCCGTCCGTATTCTCGATGCTGCCGCGACTGCTCGAGCGGGCCGGTAACACCGAGTACGGCACGATCACCGGCTTCTTCACCGTCCTCGTTGAGGGCGACGACATGCAGGAACCGGTTGCCGACACCGTTCGATCCATCCTGGACGGCCACATCGTTCTTTCCCGCTCGCTGGCCGAGCGCAACCACTATCCGGCCATCGACGTTTTGGCCTCCGTCTCGCGAGCTATGCCGGCAGTTGTCGACAAGGCCCACATACGGATCGCCGGCGCAGTTCGCACCGCCCTTGCGGAGTACGAAGGCGCGCGCGACCTGATCGAAGTCGGTGCGTATGCACCCGGATCGAACCCCGCCATCGACGAAGCGATCGCCTTGCGGCCCGCGTTGGAGCGGTTCCTCTGCCAGGAGCTGGAAGAGGTCTCCGACATTGCCGGCGCCCGCGCCGACATGGAGAGTTGCGGTGTAATGGCGGCAACTCACCTGATGGGTAGCGGAGCCGGACCCGTGCCTGACGTGAGCGGCGCCGTCCGGCCCGCCACGGCTGGCGTGCAAGTCCAGCAGTCGATGCTGCGCGGTGAACCCAGATGAGCAATCGCTTCCGGCTCGGAATCGTCCTGCGCCTTCGCGAGATGGCAGAAGAGACGGCGCGCATTGATTTGAGCCACGCCCTCGAGAATCACCACCATGCCATTTCGGCGGTTCAGTCGGCCCAGGGCCGAGCGGGGCAGGAGCTGCACTGGCTTTCCGAACTGCAGCACGGCACCTCGGACGGTGGGCAGTTGCAGGCGGCCGTATATGCCGTGGCCGCGGCCCAACGAGTCATCGTGGCCTCCCAGGAGCGCCTGGCGCGAGCCACCGACGCCCTCTTCGAAGCCCGCCGCCTGCTGGCCGACGCCACTCGCCAAAGAGAGGTAGTCGAGCGCCTGCGCGACCGTTTCCTCATGGCCGAGCGCCGTGACCGCGAACACAAAGACACATTGGCCATGGCCGAGATCGCTTCCACGCAGCACGCGATTCGCATCGCGAGGGAGCGTCGATGAGCTACGCCGACTGCCTCGCTCGCATCTCTCAGTTGGACTTGGTCATCAGCAGCGTGAATCCGAACTGGGCGCAAGGCGGCTACTCCCTCGCGTCCTCGGGCGCCGTCGCGCTGAACGGTAATTCGCCTTTTGCCGGAGTCCTCGAAAGCGTTTACAGCCAGGCGACCGCCAGCCAGGCCACTCCCTCCGCCACGATGGTCTTCAGTTCACCGCTGGCGAGCTACACGATGACCCAGGCTTTTGGGCCAACGTCCGAGACCGTCGAGCCGGCGGCGACCGTAAACGGCGTCACCTATGCCCACTATCACAACGGCATCGACATGGCCGCGCCGCTGGGTTCACCGGTGTATGCCGCGGCCAGCGGTACCGTGACCATAGCAGGCAAGGAGTCCGACGGGGCGATCATCGTCAAGATCCAGCACGACGACGGCTACTCGACGCTGTACGGCCACCTGGATCCGTCACTGGCCGTCTCGGTTGGGCAGCACGTAGAGGCCGGACAGGCTCTCGGCAAGATAGGCCTGACCGGCGTCACCACGGGTCCACACCTCCACTTTGGGCTCTACAACGCCGCCGGCACGGCAGTCGACCCGTCGCCGTTCCTGTCCACCGGCTTCCTGCCGAACCCGGCAACGCTGATGGCCCCGACCGGTGTTGATGGCGCGTTGACCCAGGCAAATGGCAGCCAGGTGCTGGCCCGCTTCGATGCGAACTCTTCCAAGATCCCCTACGCCGCCGAGATTCGGTCCGCGGCTATCGCCAACGGCATCGACCCGGCGTTGCTCGCCGGCCTCGTTTACGCCGAGTCGAGCTTCAACCCCAAGTCCTACTCGAGCTGCGGTGCCTCGGGTCTGACTCAACTGATGCCGGACACCGCCAGGGGTCTTGGTGTCACCGACATCTGGAACGTCCAGCAGAACCTCAACGGCGGGGCTAAGTACCTCGCCAAGCAGATCAAGAACTTCGGCCGCGTGGATCTGGCGTTGGCTGCATACAACGCTGGTCCGGGCGCAATCGCAAGTCTCGGGGTTATTCCCGATAGCAAACTCGGATATGTCAATCAGATTCTATCGAAGTGGTCGAGTTACCAGGAGCCTTCGGCATGAGCGGTCTGATTGATCCCGCGATGCGGGTTCTGACCGAAGCAATCGATGGCCTGAGCAGTCGTCAGGCATTGATCTCGGGCAACCTCGCCAACATCGACACGCCCGGATATCAGTCCAAGACGATCGACTTCGAGACTGCCTTGCGGAGCGAAGTCGCGTCGATGAACGACTCGACCAACAACATGCTGCCCAACCAGGCCGGCCCCTCGGCCGACGTGGCCATGAAGACCACAGATCCTCGCCAGTTCTCTACAGCCGGATCCGTTCTCGACGGCACTTCCTCGAGCATCTCGGGCGTCAACGAAAACATCCGTAACGACAACAACAAGGTCGATCTCGAGACCGAGATGACCAGCCTCACTGAAACCCAGATCAAGTTCTCCGCGGACTCCCGCCTCCTGACGAGCAAGTTCTCGCAGCTCTACACCGTGCTTGGAGGGCACTAGAAATGGCCGGTCTGAATTCGAACGTCACGCTGGGTCACGGCGTCGTTCCCGTTCCCGGTCAGATCAACGTTCCTGCCGGGCCGGATGATCCAACCTTCGGCGAAGCCATCGCGCAGGCTCAAGTCACGCGCCTGGCCGCGACCGACGCCATCGCCCAGACACCTCTCCACCGGCCCGGTCAGTTTGGGGTCGATCCGGGGCTCAAGGTTGCCGCTGCCAAGCCGGCCGCCGATGCGCCGGACTGGCTCCCGATTTCGCACGAGTCGGCCTCCTCGTACAAGCCCAACAACGTCAGCGTCGACAGAGCGTCGGGCGACAAGTCGGCCACCCGGCCGGTTTCGAAGCTCATGTCCAAGGGCTCCAAGACTAAGTCAGATCCAAGCCAGTCTGCCCATCGATCCGGGTTTGCGGACGAGGTGGCTCGTGCCTCCGCGCAGACGGCTGATTCCGCACCGGTCGCCGTCGCCGTCACGGCTGCTCCAATCCAGGCTTCTCCCTCGACCGATAACGCCGCCACGTCGGCTCCTTCCGGCACAGTCGCAGCCGTTGGGGCCGTTGGGGCCGTTGGGGCCGTTGGGGCCGTTGGGGCCGTTGCGAGTAGCGCGGTCTCCGCCACTTCCGGCGCAGCGATGGACCCGGGTGCCCCGACAACGGCCGGCCAGGTATCTGCCCCGGCTTCCTCCGGGACTACCATCCCGGCAGCGACTCCGGCAGTCGTCGCGGACGTGGCTCAGACAACCGGCCAGACCACTGCCGCTGGGCATGTAATCCGCCGAGGCGGCCCGAACTTCGCCGGGATGGCCTACGCAACAGGTAGCTCGGATTCGGCCGCAACCACCGGCCGCGTGGCGGCAGTGGCGCCGGCGGCGGAATCGGCCTCGGCCGGAACGCAGTCGAACACCTCCGACGGCTCCAAGACAGACTCGTCCGCAACTCCTGTAGCGGCCGGGGTGGCAACCACCGCAGCCAGTTCCTCCGCATTCGCAGCGTCGGCGTCGGCTGCAGCATCCGCTCTCTCGGCCGCAACCGCGGTTCAGGGTGCCGCAACCAATGCCGCATCCGAGATTCTCGGCAGCCGCTCGCCCGTCGATCTGGCCCAGGTGGCCGACAAGATCCTGACCCAGGTCATGCAGACGGTGCACACCTTCCAGACCTCGGCCGGGCCGGCGCTGGAAGTTCGTGTCAACGACCCGAACCTGGGCGACGTCCGAATGATCGTCACCGGCCGGGCCGGCGAGATCGTCCAGGCCCAGCTCGTAGTCCGGGATCGCGCCACAGCCGATGCGATCGCGGCAGCAGCCACGCGGATGCGCGGTGCCGGCGACGGCCTGGCCGGCGTCAGCCTGACGGTCAGAAGTGAAGGCGGCGGTAGCGCGACCAGCGGCCGTTCCGGTAGTAACGCATTCGAGTCTGCCGGCTGGACCGCCGGAGGCGGCTACGGCACCGGCTCCGGTCCGAGCAACAACGGCAGCCACGGCCAGGGCTTCGCCGAGCAGGCCTCGCTCGCCGCCGGCAACGGCGCGGGTTGGCAATCCGGCGCGGGCCAGAGCGCGCGAGAGGCGCCGAAGGTCGTTCCGGCCCCCCAGGCTCTGACCTCAAGAGAACCTCTACCCACGACCCGAACTCCGCTCGCCGGGGGCTCATCCCTCGACATCCGGGCATAGCAGGAGTCAACGAAATGAGCATGAACATCAGTGCCCTTACGGCGGCTTTGGGAAACATCAGCCCCAGCGCGACGACCACCAGCACGAACGTCGGCGGCGTCGACACGCTGGGCGGTTCGAACTCAACGAGTGCCTACAACCTATCCACCGGCGACTTTATGAAGTTGTTCCTGGCCCAGATGCAGAACCAGGATCCAACCAAGCCCATGGACGACTCTCAGATGCTGAGCGAGCTGTCCCAGATGACGCAGGTCTCGACTCTGCAGCAAGTCCAGCAGGCCCTCGCCGGCTCGCAGCTGGCTCAGAGTTCCGCCCTTATCGGCAAGAACGTCAAAGGCGTCGACGTCAACGGCACTGCGGTGAGCGGCGTCGTCACCTCGGTCACTCAATCTACCGACGCCGGCCTGGTTCTCCAGGTTGGCAGCCAATTCATCAAGCCCGATGCAGTCACCGTCGTGACCGCGTAACGGGCACCCAGAACGAAAGGAGGTAATCGCCACGATTGATCGAATTGGACCCGACCTGACGGTCCAGAGCGGAGGTCTCATCCGAGACCCGAGCCTGACGCCCGGTTCGAGCCTGCCCGGCCAGCCAACCTCAGGAGCGCCGCCTTCAGGCGGAACGGCATTCCGGGATGCGCTGGCGGCGGCCGCTGATGAGCACTCGCTCTCGTTTTCAGAGCATGCCATGAAACGGGTTGAGCAGCGCCAGATCCCCATGGCGGGGGATCAGATGGATCGCCTGAGCAAGGCCATGGACACCCTCAGCCAACGCGGCAGTAGGGGGCAGTCCCTGGTGATGCTCGACCAATACGCCTACGTCGTCCACGTACCGAGCCACACGGTAGTGACAGCCGTGGAACCGGATCAGAGCAAGGAGCGCGTCTTCACCAAGATAGACAGCGTGGTTATCGCGTAGCTCTTCGCCACTCCGGCGCGTTTGCCGCAAGGCAAACCGCCAGAGCCATCGCGGAGCTATGGCTCAATGTCCGCCGTGTGCGCCAAGCAATTTGCCGGACCTCTCCGAGGAAGCTGGCTTGGCCGCGGACGCCAACAAATGCGTCGCGCCATTGGGTGTGGACGCCAGCAATCTCTCAGGAGGCTCCAAATGATTCGCTCGATGTTCTCTGCGATTTCCGGTCTCCGCGGCCATCAGGTCATGATGGACGTCATCGGCAACAACATCGCCAACGTCAACACGGTTGGGTTCAAGTCCGGCCGCGTCAATTTCCAGGACATCCTCTCCCAGACTCTCCACGGCGCAACGGCCCCGTCCGGCGGCCTCGGCAGTATCAACGCGGCCCAGATCGGACTCGGCATGACCGTCGCCGGCATCGATGTCCTCCAGACGCAGGGCAACCTGCAGTCCACCGGCAAGACCACAGACATGGCGATCCAGGGTGACTCGTTCTTCATCGAGTCCGACGGATCCGGCACCTCCTACACTCGCGACGGCGCCTTCGACATCGCCCTCGACGGCTCTCTCGCCAACCCGGCAAGTGGCATGAAGGTCCAGGGCTGGCAGGCCGGCGCGGCCGGCGCGATCGACATCACCCAGCCGATCACCAACCTGGTTATCCCGATCGGGCAGCGCACCACTGCTCTCGCAACCTCCCACGTGACCCTGAGTGGCAACCTCGACGCCGGTGCGGTGACCGGCACGACTGTCCCAACCACGATGACCGTGTTTGACAGCCTAGGCGTCTCCCATTCCGTGAAGGTCACTTACACGAAGTTGGCCAAGGATGGGGCAGCGACGCCTCCCATCCTGGACAACGAGTGGAGTTGGGCGGTCACCAAGGATGCGGCCGATACCGGCATCGCGATCAGCGGGGCCGTCCCGGGGGTGAACAACGGCACTCTCACCTGTACCACCGGTGGTGTGTACTCCGCTAAGACCGGAACTCTGTCGTTCACCTTCTCAGACGGCGCTGCTGCGACGACGCCCGCGATCGACATGACCCAGATGACCCAGTTCAGCGGCACCAGCCAGCCGACCGGCCAGGCCGACGGCTTCACATCGGGCACCCTGGTCACCTTTGCCGTCGGCAACGCCGGTCAGCTGTCCGGCGTGTACAGCAACGGCCAGACCCAGCTCCTCGGCCAGATCGCTCTCGCGAATTTCCTCAACTCCGCCGGTCTCATTCGAGCCGGTCAGAACAACTTCTCGGCAACCTCAGCTTCCGGCGCCGCCAACATCGGCACCGCGGGCACCGGCGGCCGTGGATCCGTGGCGACGGGCGCGCTCGAGATGTCGAACGTTGACCTGGCGACGCAGTTCACGGGCATGATCACGGCGGAACGTGGCTTCCAGGCCAACGGCCGCGTCATCACCACATCCGATGAAATGCTCCAGGAACTCGTGGCCCTGAAGCGATAGCTAGGTCCGCCCAGGCGGAACGTGTGATAGTTGCGGCCGGGTCGGCCCAGGGTTCGGCCGCAACTAATTCCATCGGTCTCGACCGATACCTACTCAGGCAAATGCAATGGACGTAGGAACTCCCGTGAAGACAGGAAAGCTCCTCGCGGCGAGCGGCGCGCTCGCGTCGGTTCTCACGCTCATGCTCTCTGGCGCCGTGCAAGCGAACGGAGTCGGAGACCTCTACGTCGCCAGCTCGGCGGGAGTCCTCGAGGTCGAGGTTGCCACCTCGGCTGTCAAGGAAACCATTTCCATTGTGCCGTCGCCGACGGCGCTGGCCTTCAGTCCGGATGGAACCACTCTGTACTCCACGGGCGGTTCTGCCAACGTCACGCCAATCGACATTGCCACGCTGGATGTCCAGCAGGCCATCGCCATGCCGGGCCCCGTTGTCGGGCTGGCAATGCCTGCCGGCCAGATCCTCGTGGGCGCTATTCCCACCCGTCGAACGCTCGGCTTTGCCGTCGTTCATGGAGGCGCGGTGACGGAGAGTGCCCAGCTGCCCGGCGCCGGCAACCTCATCGCCGCGGATCGCCGCGACGCCAGGGTTGCCGTCGCCGAAGCAGGTAAGAGCTGGCTGGATATTGTTGATCCCGCGACCAACACGTTGAAGAAGACCACGGTTGCCGGCGGGATAGTCGCTCTGGCGATCGATCGCGACCACGGCGGGGTCCTGGTTGCCACGCAAGACCCGAACTCACTGATACGCGTTGATCTCACTTCGCTTGTCTCTACCTGGACCGTCAAGTTGTCCGCGGTGCCGGCAGCGCTTGCGCCCATGGCCTCGGCTGCGATCGTGAGCAGCGGGTCGGACCTATGGATTGTGGACGGTAAGACGGCCGCCAAGTTCGCCACTGCGCGCCAGGCCGTCATCGCTTTGACGGCCAGCGACGAAGGCGCCTATGTTCATGCCGCCGAAGCCACCGGCATAGAAGTCTTCGATTCGAAAGGCGCGATGCAGCGGACGATCGAGTTGTCCGCCAACCGTGCTCCCGTTGCGATGGCCTCCGTTCCGCGCGGCTCATCGCTCTACCTTGGCCGGGGTCCGTCGGGGTCCGCCTCGCCGGCGCCGAGCGGCCAGATGCCCGGGGCGTTGACTACCCCGGTTCCGCCCTCCACTTCCACGGTGGTGGACACGGCCCGCAACATCGTGACCTACCCGCCGGTCCAGGGCGCGGTTGCGGTTGCCGTTGCAGTCTTGTTACTGTGCTGGCTGTTCATCAAGTGGTACGACAAGCGGGCGGCGGGGAAGAGCTAGCGTCCCGGCCCGGAGAAGGATCACCGGTTGGCCGAGTTTGCCGGGTCGTTGGGCTGGCGCCAGCGATGGACCAGGACCAACCGGCCGCTCGCGGGCTTTCCTCGGTCACATCGCCCAGATTCGGATGCATCGACAACCGTCCCGACTGAGTTGTCGGGCTAATGCCCACCTGGTGGGTATAACCGACCGGGTGGCCGCCGAAACGCAGTCTGGCCACCGAACCTGCCCAGAGTTGCGACCAGATTCGACACTCGATGCTTGGCGCGTCGCCGTCAACCGGTGGAACGGTCGCGACTGCCCGCCGGATGGGCAATTCGGCACCGCCACGGTTGATCCGGTCAGGTGGCCGTCCGATATGCCCACCACCTGGGCATCGGACCAGGCAGGTGGTTCGGGCTTCTCGGCGCGGGAGGCGCAGTCGGCTGCCTCTGATGGGCGCGTTCGATAGAGACGCCGAGGAACTGGTCAGCCGGCCTGCACGTCGAAGATGGACAGTAGCTCCGAGAAGGACTCGCGGACCGTTGCCGTTCGCTCGTCCCAGCGCTCGCGGGTCAGGTTGAGCGAAGCCAGGACGGTGTCGCCTTCGAACTGCTGATCGGCGGCATCGACGACGGACGGATAGCTGAGCTCGCGAAGGAGCACATCGGACCCGGCGATCAGAGCACCCAGTGAACCGGGGCTCGGAACGTGGTGGTCCCAGAGGACTCGGGCGATGACCGGCGGCAGGTTCCACTCGTAGGAGAAGACCGCACCGATATCCTGATGGGTGGTCCCGGAAAGCTCGATCTCCATATCCAGCTGCCCGGCGGTGTTGCGCCCGTCGTGGACGTGCGGGTCCAAGAGGTAGCTCGCATAGGGCTCGCCTACATCGTCGAGCAGGTACACATGGCCGAGGTCATGAAGAAGGCCGGCGGCGAAGGCGGTGTCCGGATCCGCGGATCGGGACATCTGAGCCAGCGTCTTGCCGACGACGGCGGCGCGGACGGCATCACCGGTGAGGCGGGCCGCGGCCAGCGCTTCGAGCGGGGAGCGGTTGCCCGCTCGTCGCGACACGATGAGCGAGGTCAGGACCAACTGCCGCAGGACGGTGTCGCCCAGAAGGGCAACGGCGCGGGACAGGGTCGTGACCGGCTCGGCCGGGGCGTAGAAGGCGGAGTTGGCCATCCGCAGAACGCGGGCGGCGAGGGCGGGGGAGCCGTCGATCAGCTTGGCCAGTTGGCGCGCGTTCGAGTCGCCCTGTCGCAGCTGCTGCTCCAGCCGGAGGAGGCTGGAGGACGGGCTGATCGCATGAGCGTGCTGAACGATCTGGCGCGCTCGGTCGAGAGTGGTGCTGGCCAAGACTTCCATGGGAGGGGTGTCGGTGCCTCTGGGATGGGCTTGAACCCAATAAGTAAACCCAGTCGCCCTCTTCTTGGAAATCGGACGAACTACGTAGCGCGAACCCGAGTCTAATCGGCAGGGACGCCGCTCAAACGATTCGGGATCGCCCTTTGGGATGATGCCGGGGCGAACGTTATGATGACGCCTCGTGTGCCTGAGGAGGGCAAGATCTGGGTATGGCGTTGATAGAGGCCCATGGCCTGACGAAACACTACGGGCAAGTCAAAGCCCTCGAGATGCTCGACCTGGCGGTTGAGCCGGGGGTCATCGGGCTAGTCGGCGCCAACGGCGCCGGCAAGAGCACACTCCTCAAGATCCTCCTGGGGGTCATCCCGCCCACAAGTGGTCGGGCTCTGGTTCTCGGGATGGACGTGGTTCGCGAGGCATCGAGCATCCGCAAGGTCGTCGGGTACATGCCCGAGCACGATTGCCTGCCGCCGGACGTGAGCGCGACGGAGTTCGTCACGCACATGGCCCGCATCTCCGGCCTGCCGCGTTCCGCAGCCCGCGAGCGCACGGCGGAGGTTCTCCGCCACGTGGGTCTGTACGAGGAGCGCTACCGCCAGATCGGCGGCTATTCCACGGGCATGAAGCAGCGCGTCAAGCTGGCTCAGGCTCTGGTCCACGATCCCAAGCTGCTGCTCCTCGACGAGCCGACCAACGGGCTGGACCCCGCAGGTCGCGACGAGATGCTCGATCTGATCAAGCGGACCGGCAACGAGTTCGGGATCGCCATCGTGGTGGCGTCGCATCTGCTCGGTGAGATCGAGCAGGTCTGCAGCTACCTGCTGGCGATCGACGCCGGGCATCTGCTAAGTGCCGCTCCTATTACTACCTTCACCGCTCGGACTCCGGTCCTGGCAGTGGAAGTGGAGGAGGGTTCGGATCGTCTGGCCGCGGCTCTGGTTGGACATGGCTTCAAGGCCCGCGCGGAGGGCGCCCGCGTTCTGGTCGCCATGGAGAACGAGGCGCTCTACGACGCCATCCGCGACACCGTCGCGGATCTTGCTCTGCCGCTGGTTCGCATTCAGCAGGAGCGCGGCCGCCTCGAGGATCTATTCCGTGACACCGCGCCGGTCGCGGCCGCGGTCGCAGGGAGCGCGCAATGACCGCCAATACTCGTCCGGCCGCTCCGGCAGGCAGCATCTACGATCTTGGCTACCGCCACTACGAAGGTAACCGCCACGGTCGCTGGTACGCGGTTTGGTCGCTCTACGTGGAGGGCGTGCGCGGCGTCTGGGGCTTCGGCCGTCCGATGACCGCCAAGGCGGCCCCGTTCATTCTGGCGGGGCTGTACTCCTTGCTGGCGCTCATTCAGCTGGCGTTCTCGTCGAGTATCTCCCAGGCCGTCGCCACCGGCGACGCCTCCGCGACCAACCTGGCCACATACCACAACTACTTCGGGCATGTGTCGTTCTTCATCATCCTGTTCCTGGTGGCCCAGGCCCCGGAACTGGTTTGCCGTGACCAGCGATACAACGTGCTCCCGCTCTATTTCACGCGAGCCTTGGGCCGCCTCGACTACGCCTTCGCCAGGTTGGCATCGCTGGTGACGGCGGTTTTCATTGCCCTGATGGTGCCGATGGTCCTTCTCTTCATCGGCGACATCCTCATGAAGCCGGACACACTGCAGGCAATCGGGACTGAGTGGCCGCAGGCCCTGGTGGCCATTCCGGCATCGCTGCTGGCGGCCGTGAGCTTGTCCGCCATCTCCCTCGCGTTGGCTTCGTTCTCACCGAGGCGGGCATACGCTGCCATCGGATTGGTCGCGTACTTCCTGCTGATGGAGATCGTGCCTACGGTCATCTACCGAGTCGGCAACCACGCCGGCTGGGGGTGGGCGGACAAGATAGTCCTGTTTTCTCCCACCAACGTGATAGCTGCCGCCAGCGATTGGTTCAGCGGCGTGGCTCTCCAGACCGCCGGCCGCGGCGGGAGCGGTAACCCGGCCACGCTCGGCACGGACGCCTACGTCCTGGCCGTCCTCTCCAGCATCGTCATATTCACCGGCATCCTGCTCTTCAAGTACCGGAGGATCCCGGCATGACGGTTCAGCCTTCTCAGGGACCGGTCGCGGAAACCGGTGCGGTCGTCCAGGCCCAGGCCCAGGCTCCGGGCGCGGCCCCGGCTCCGGCCCAGACTCAGGCCCCGGGCCCGGAGCCTG
>OCZT010000540.1_pt1 | contig 37722 bp, 34 predicted proteins | sample 1539031 | NCBI WGS metagenome assembly OCZT01 (sample SAMEA3539308, study PRJEB22396) | soil metagenome | biome: tundra; feature: field; material: soil | place: USA | collected 2010-05 | depth 0.15 m
CACGTGTAAGGCATCAGCCGGAACCGAAATGACAAGGGTGTGCCGAACTAGCACATTCGGCTGGTGCCCGCAGAGGGATTCGAACCCCCGACCGTTTGATTAAGAGTCAACTGCTCTACCAACTGAGCTATGCGGGCAGGAGTCCGAATATAGCAAGGCTGCGGAGCCGCGCCGTCTTGAACTCACAGGCCAGTGTGTTCGCGCTGCCCAACCTGCCGGAAGGTACGGACCGGGGTGGCCCACCGACCGTCGTCGTCCAACTGGCGAATGTAGTGGGACGCTAGGCGCGCCAGGCGTCCGGGAACCCGCCCGGGTCAGTGAGGTAGGGCGCGGACGAGGCCGCGGCCAGTTCCCCGCTTCCGCGGAGATAACGAAATCGCGCCTCACCATTTCTGCCAGCGTGGTTACCGGGATCGACGGGTAGCGGCTCCGAAACTCCGAGTCATTGCGTCCCATTGACGCCATCCATGACCAGGCCCGCTCGGATCTGCCTGCCGACCGCCGGGTTGATCACCGGCATCAGCACCGCCGCGATACGCATCGCGGCCCGTGGGACATGGCTGACCTTGCCCGTTGCCCTGGCCCCCCGGTGGAAGACATCGACGAACTGGCTGGTAGTCAGGTTCTCCGGGGCGCGTCTACACCTCCGCGTCGTCGGGTCGCGTCCCGAGGGTGATGTAAAAGTTGAACGGCGGAGCCTACGCGGTGGACTTGCAAACCACCAAGGAGGACCACGCCGTGTCGAATCAAAGAGTAGCCCCATCGGACGCCTTGCAGCAGGCCATCGACGATCTGTTGGCAGAGGGCTTCGCCGACCCCAGCCGGCTGGCTGAGCAGGGCAGGCTGGGCGCCCGCCTGGTCATGCAGCGCGGGGTCGACGAGGAGGTCGCCGGGTTCCTGGGCCGGGCGCGCTACGAGCGGACGCCTGCGGCGAAGGGATCCCGCAACGGGGTCAGGGCGCGGCGGGTGCAGACCGCCGAGGGCGAGCTCGAGATCCAGATGCCGCTGCTGCGCGAGACCGCCCAGCGCTTCGTTTCCAAGATCATCCCCGACACCTCGATGGTGATCCGCACCCGCCCGCTGGAGGCGCTGGTCATCGGCGCCTACGTGCGGGGCCTGTCCGACCGCGACATCGAGAGCCTGCTCAGCGAGGCCGGGCTGGGCCAGCTCTCCAGGAGCACCGCCAGCCGCATCTGCCGCGAGCTCCGCGACCGTTACCTCGCCTTCAGGGCGGGTAGCCTGGCCGAGGTCGAGCTGATGGTGCTCTTCCTCGATGCCGTCTACCTGCCTACCCGGCCCAGCGGCGCCAAGGAAGGGGTGCTGGTGGCCTGGGGCTACGACACCACCGGGAAACGAGTTCTGCTCGACGTAGCCTTGGGTCAGCGGGAGCGCTTCGAGGACTGGCGGGACTTCGGCCGGGGCCTGGCCAGGCGCGGTCTGAGGTCTCCCTGGCTGGCGGTCACCGACGGCGCCCCCGGGCTGGTGCTGGCGGCGGAGCAGCTGTGGCCCGACGCCGACCGCCAGCGTTGTACCGTCCATCGATTGCGCGACATCCTGGCCAAGCTGCCCAAGCGGGGCGACATCCAGAAGGACGTCCGCGAGGCCTACTGGCGGGTCCTCAACGAGGCCGACAGCGAGGCCTCTGCCGAGGAGGGGCTGCGCCACCTCGTCAGCACCCTGGAGCGCGACTACCCCTCCGCCGCGGCCTGTCTGGCCGAGGACCTGCCGGCGCTGGTGGTCCACCTCCGATACCCCGGCCGACTACGCCACCGGTTGCGCAGCACCAACCTTCTGGAGCGCTCCCTGGAAGAGGTCAAGCGCCGGACCAAGGTCATCGGTCGCTTCCCCGGAGAGAGCAGTTGCCTCAGCCTCTGCTGGGCGGTGCTGGACCTGGTCATCGCCGGCGCCCACGGGCTCGGCATCACCGACCTCGACAGGCAAACGCTCAACCACATCCGTCTCGAAAAGGTGCGACAGGCACCTGTCGCGCAGACCGCTTAAGATGCAGGAAGCCGCGCGGGCTGCCCGTTCACTTTTCCATCAGTCCAGAGACGCGACCCCTCGTCGTGTGGAGCACCCCCCACACCGATCCGGTAACGTACGAGCCGCCGATGTTTAGACAGCTGACTCTGCTGGTCGCAGCCGGACTGGTCGGCCCACTCCTGGCATCCGGTCGGAGGTCGCTCATCCCCGTAGTGATCGGCGAGTTGGCTGCGGGGGCTTTGATCGGGAAGACCGGATTCCAGCTGATCGACCCTCACACATCGGTGTTCCCGGTCTTCTACTCGCTCGGCTTCGCGATGCTGATGATGACCGCCGGCACCCATATCGACCTGCGCTCGCCTGAGATCAAGTCTGGAGCCCCCAAAGGAACGCTCGCGATCCTGGTCGTATTTATCGCCTCGGTGCCATTGGGCTTCGGGATCGGTACCGCGCTGGGCGTCGGCCACCCTCTGCTGCTGATCGTCCTCCTCGCCGGAAGTTCGGCGGCGGTGGCGTTCCCGTTCATCGAGGAGCGGGGGCTTACCGGGCCCACGGTCGCCTATCTCATCGCTTGGATCGCGATCGCGGACTCCGTCACAGTCGTACTGATGCCGCTCGGCCTCACCGGCTCCGGCAAGGTGGTCCCATCGCTGACGGGTGACGCCCTGATCGTCGTCATCGGCCTGGCCGTATTGTGGGCGGCGCTTCGGATCAATGCCTACGCCCTCCTCAAGGGAACCGTGCACAAGTCGCGAAGCAAAGGATGGGCGCTTCAGCTCCGGTTTTCGGTGCTGCTCCTGCTGGCGCTGGCGAGCATCGCCGAGGGCACCGGGGCCAGCCTTCTGGTGGCGGGATTCGTTGCGGGCATGATCCTCGTCCGCATCGGCGAACCCGATCGCCTGGCGCTGCAGATCAGCGGCGTCGCCAACGGTTTCTTCGTCCCGCTGTTCTTTGTGCTGCTGGGAGCCGAGCTGGATCTGCGCGCCCTGGTGTCGGATCCCAAGGCCATCGCTTTCGCGGTGGCCATGGCCGTCGGAGCCGTCGTTGTGCACCTGGTGGCGTCGCTGATCACGGGCAGTTCCCGTCGCGTCGCTACGGGCCTAGCGGCTTCGGCGCAGCTGGGCCTTCCGGCAGCCGCGGCGTCACTGGCGATTGCCAGCCATGCTCTCAGCCCCGCGATTGCCGCCGCCTTGGTGGCGGCCGGCTGCATCACCTTGGCGCCGGCCACCGTGGGAGCGGCGCGCCTGGCTGCAAAGACCTAGGCTGAACGCCCGTGCGGCCTGGCGCGCCGCCACGCCTTCCAGTCCGCGCGGAGCGCCTTCTCCATCTTTCGCGTTGCGCTGTCCAGCCAGTCGCTGGGCTGCTGGGCGAGGTTGCTGCGAACTTCGGCGATCGCATCGCGGCTGCCGTGGTGGACATTGGCGGTCTCGAAGCCCATCGCCCGTAAGAGCTTTTCCTCACCGAGTTTCGCGGGCAGCGAGGGCAGCTCGATGCGACTGCAGTCGGGAGCCAGCCGCCTCACGACCCAATGCTGGTGGACGTGCAGAGTGGGGTCGGGGCACCGGACGGCGCGCTCCAGGATCGTCTGGAAGTGAATCCGGCCGGGGTTGCGCGGTGGATGGGCCCAGTCAGAGGCGGGCGGAACCAGGGCCTTGGCCTCGCGGGCGATGGCACCTCCGCGCCACTCCGCGATGGCCGTGAATCGCTGGCTGCCCAGGCTACCCAGCCCCACCCGGCGGCGGCAAAAGCTCACCGCGGCGGCATCGCTGGGCAGCGCTTCAGCAAGAAGCTTGCGCGCCTCCGGGTTGACCGCTCCAGCCCGCGAGAAGCGCTCCATGTGGGCCCAGAACGTCACCGGGTCGCGGAGGTCGCCAAGCGCCTGGAGCCTCAGCCAGCGGTCGGTTTCAGCCAGGACCATGGGACGGCCGTGGCCCTGTATGCCCTTGTCGTACCCGGCGAGGATTGCCGCGCAGAGGTCCTTCATGGTGATCTGCAACTGGCCCATGCGGGCTGCCAGCCGGGCACTCACCGCCAGCCTCACCAGGTCGTTGGTGTAGGCCAGGCGATGCACCTCGTCGAAGTCGTTCACGCCCCAGACGAGGCGGCCCTCGGCATCGCGCCAGGTGCCAAAGTTCTCGACGTGGAGATCGCCCACGCCCAGGAGCATGGGGGCCCCGGCCAGGTCGGGACAGATGTCGGGGAAGAGCTGCGCCCAGCGGTAATACGTCGCCCGCATGAAGCTGAACGGGTCGGCTGCCATTTGGACGTGCTTGAAATCGAGGTCGGCCTTGACGATCTGGGTGTGGGCGCCGAGCCAGCGCTCGTATGAGCGGCTCGCTTCGACGATGTTGGTCGCAGGCATCAGCGCATCATATAGGGCTGGTCCTACGGCCATAAGATGGCGGGACCCGTGAGTTCGCCGGGTTTGTTGGGGCGGGGCCAACAGGTGGCGGTGAGTGCGGTTAGGAACCCAACGTCATCAACTGATCGCCAGCGGCAAGGTCGTGCAGACCTTCGAGCCCCGGCTCACACCCACCCAGCGCCGCGTCCTCAACTTACTCGGGCTGTCTCCGACGATCTATCGCACCCCCACGTAATTGCCCACATATTCGAGCGGCCACCCGCGGAAAGCAACCTCAATTGCGCCAGTAATTTTAATACGGGCCCTAAGATCACGGCCGAAGCCCGTTCCGGCGGGGTTTCCTAGCCCCGACTCTCGCCGGCGGCTTGACGTACCGGGCGGTGGCCTGGCCGCTGGACGGCCGAGGTATTTTCGTAACTTGAAGCGCACAGGAAAATCGGCAGTCGATCCTCACGCTCCTCGAACTGGGGCCCTCGCTCGTGCTTCCCGGACAGGGGCCGCCGCTTAGGGACATGGGCCGACTGGAAGAGTTCGCCGCGACCGTTGCCGAGCGACTCTAGTCGGGTTGGCTGTCCTTGGTCTCACCGCGATCGTGCCCAATGGCCGTCTTGGCGGTCACGTCGGTCACCGTGGTCGTCCTTGTCCTCGTGTGGTCGTCCTGGTCCGCGGACCTGGCCTCTGATTCGCCTTCCTGGGGCTTCGGCGCGCCGCCTGCGCCGAACCCGGCGCAGTCCTGGGCGGGACTGGGACGGTCGCTGGCGACGCAGGCGGAGGTGCCGCCAGGTTCGTGGGCGCCGCCTGCGCCGACCCCGGCGCTGTGGCGGTCGCTGGCGGCGCAGGCGGAGGTGCCGCCGGGTTCGTGGAGACCAGGGAGACCACTGGGGGCTGTTGGGTCGAGCCAACCCTCACCGCAACCCTGGTCCCAGGAGCCGGCTGGGCCGGGAGGAGGACTGCGGCTGGCGGCACTTCAGCGCCTGGCGGCGTCAGCTCTGTGCTCGGCGGCTTCGGCGCCAGGTCAGAGGGCGCACGGCCGTGCGCCTGCGATCCTCCGGAGTGCGGCGCGGTCGACGTGGAGCGTGGGCCGGGGTTGACCCCAGCACCAACGCCCAGCCATCGCTGGCTGTAGCCGTACGCCGCGCCGCTCAACACAAGGGTAAGCGCCACCCCCGGGACAAGGACACTGCGAGGCCGCCGGCCCACCCGCGCGCCGCCAGGTGTCGCGCCACGGTTGGGCTTCTCGCCCCCCGCCAGAGTCGAGCCGCCGGCCATTGCAGCCGCTCCGAGCCCGCTGACCACCACGGCTTCGGTCCACTCGACGCCAAGGGCCGCCGTCGCGGCGTCGATTTGCGCGATGAACTCCCGCGCACTCTGCTGGCGATCGGCCGGCCGCTTGGCGAGGGCACGGTTGACGATGTCGGCGACGGGCGCCGTCACCTCCGGACGAAGCGCGGTCAGGTCAGGGGGGTCCTGGGTGACGTGCATGAACATGAGCTCCGAGGGGTCCAGCGACGTAAAGGGCGGCCCGCCCGTCAACAGCTCGAATCCGAGGATGCCGGCCAGGTACACGTCGGTACGGACATCGGCCTCGGCGCCCAAGACCTGGTCCGGCGCGATGTAGGCGTATGGGCTAATCCCTGCGGATGCTGCCTCCCCGGGGGCGGCGCCTGCAGCGTACGCCGATTGATCGAACCCGGTCAGCTTGACCAGCCCGTCGGGCTGGACGACCACACTCTCGGGCCGCAAGCTCCGGTGCAGCAGCCCCAGCGAATGCGCGGCGCCGAGACCGACCAGGCTTCCCCGAAGCAGGGCCAGGGCCTGTGCAGGCCGCAAGGTGGCGCCACCGATGACCTCGCGCAGCGTCCGGCCCTCGATCGGCTCGGAGACGATGTAGGCGCGGCCCTCGACTTCCAGGAAATCGAGGACCTTGCCGCAGTTGGGATGGTTGAGGCGCGTCAGGACGCCGGATTCGGCTCTGAAGCGCTCAAGGGAGCGGGTATCGGCGACCAGTTCGGGCGCCAGCTCCCTGACCGCAACGACGGCGCCACTGCGCGCGTCCGTGGCCTTGTAGACAGTGCCAGAGGAGTCGCGGCTCAGCGGCCGTCCGAGCTTGTACCTACCGAGGAGGCCGCGCCCCCTCATCCCGAACGGTGTCCGGTCGTGGGCAACCTGGACAGACCGGGCCATCTTCTCATCCCTCCAACGGGGTACAGGCTAGCACAACATAGAGCCCCTTAGGAAGAGGGTGACCACAATATGCTGTGCCAAGAGGAGCGAGACGACCGCCACTCCGCCCGCTAACCAACATCACCACGTCCCGGGGCCAACAGCAGCATGGCGTCCTCCAACTCAGGGTGTCAGTCTACACCGCACACCCCCTCTCTTATTGGGGGTAGGGGGAGTCCAGACTCGGTCAGGCAGGTTGAGTGCAGGCACCGGCAGCCTCCCGCTGATCCGGGTGCCTCCGCCGGGGCTGGACAATACTTCGAGCTCCCCACCCAGTGCCGCCAGCCGGTCCGACATGTTCTGCAGCCCCGAGCCTTTGGCGGTCGTCCCGGAGTCGAAGCCGCGCCCGTTATCGGTAGCGGAAAAGACCAGGCTGCCATCGACGTGGCTGACGCGGACCTGGGCCGCCGCCACGGTCGCGTTGTGGGGCGGCAAAAGGCCGTCCGCCGGTTGCCCAGACGGCTCTCGCCAACCGTTCATCGCTAAGGGTGTCGGGTGCATTAATTCCGTCGAGTTCAAACTCGGGCACAGCGGGAGGGTAAATCGGACCGTTTAGGACGGCCTCGGTATTATCTGTCGCCGCCATGTTTGCCTCGGTCGCCTACTCACTCCTGCGCTTCCTGCTAGACGTCGTCGCGACGAGCCAACGTGACAAGGACAAGCTCCAGGCGGAGGTGCTGGTCCTGCGGCGGCAGGTCCAGGTCCTCGAACGCCAGATCGGACGGGTTCGGTGGACTCCAGGTGACCGAATGGTGCTGGCGGCGCTGCGCGAGCGGCTACCGCGGACGGCCTGGTCAGCCTTGCTGGTGCAGCCAGAGACAGTGCTCGGTTGGCATCGCGAATTGGTGCGACGGAGATGGGCGGGCTACCGGGAACGGCCGAGGCGAGGTCGGCCGCCGCTCTCCGAAGAGCGTCGCGAGTTGATCGTGCGAATGGCCCGTGAGAACTTCCGCTGGGGATACTTCCGGATCCGCGGCGAACTGCTCAAGCTTGGGTACACCGTGTCGGCGACGACTGTCAGGTCGGTGCTGAAGCAGGCTCGAGTTCCACCTGCCGGCCGCAGATCTCAGCTGACGTGGAAGCAGTTCTTGGCAGCGCACGCCGAGACTCTGGTTGCCACCGACTTCTTCAGTGTCGACTCCGTCTTCCTGAAGCGGCTCTACGTCCTGGTCTTCGTGCACCTGAGCACGCGCCGTGTCCTCGCCACCACCTGCACTGCGGAGCCTACCGGCGAGTGGGTTACGCAGCAGGCCCGGAACTTGAGCTGGCAGCTGGAGGAGGAGGGAATCCGGCCCAGCATTGTGATCCGCGATCGCGACCGGAAGTTCGCCGGCAGCTTTGATCGAATCTTCGAGTCAGGCGGCGCGAGGGTCGTGTTGACGCCCCTTATGGCGCCCCGCGCCAATGCTCACGTCGAGCGCTGGATCGGCAGCTGCCGGCGGGAGTGCCTTGACTGGATGTTGATCGCCTCGGAGGGCCACCTTCGGAGGGTGCTCAAGGAGTACGTTCTGCACTACAACGATGAGCGGCCCCATCGAAGCCGAGATCTCCAACCTCCGTCATCCCGTGGCGACCCGGCATATCGGCGGCAAGGACACAACATTAAAAGGAAGGAGCGCCTCGGAGGCGTGTTGTCGCACTACTACGTCGAACCGCTCGCGGCCTGACGTCGGTGCCTGACAGCCAGGATCGGGCGCTGACCCTGCGCTGCACCGGCAAGGTGCTGAAGCTCCTCAACCGCACCCCCACCAGGCCCGATTTGTCATCGGCGGCGCCACGTGATGACGACTGGTACATCAACCTGATCTGGCTGGATCGCAGGAAATGCTTGCTCGTGACTCATGCCGGCACGCTCTTCTCGGTGCTGGCGGTGGACATTCGGCAGGCTGAGCTCAATCAGTTCGGGCTTCTGGCGGTTGCGCTTATCGAGCGGGAGCTCCGTGCTGAGGGTCTGGCAATCAACACCTTCGGGCAGCTCGACCGAGCGAAGTCTCAGGTGGCGAAGACCGCGAGTCGCAGCGTTCTCGGCTGCATGAACGATATTTCCTTCATCTGCAAGATCGCCGTGATCGAATCGAGAGGTCTGGCGTACTGCGACATCGCGGCCCTCAATCAAGAGCTTCGGCGCAACATCAACTCCGCCCGAGGCTACGCCCGCCCGATCGACCTCGCTGCCGGGTGGCCGGGCGCTCCCGCTGAAGCGTGATGGCCTCTTGTTATCGAGCTCCTATCAGCCCCGCTCGTTGCCCGACGAGATTTCCGCACCCCACAGGTCCCAGGGAGGCCCAGGTCCCTGTCCCAACGTGCAAGCGCTCAGGCGCCGAGTCACGTGCTCACATCGCGAGCCGCCAAACACGCCTACCGAAGCGCAGACGCGAGCAAGTATGGCACCGGTTCAACCAACAGATGGCGGAGTCTGCCACCTGTTGATGGTGGGCCCACCAGGGCCGGTCTACCGGAGCCCCCGCAGCCGATGGTATGATGGGACAAATCTCATCGCAGCGTACCAGCTAGAGATCACACAGAGGAATCGCCATGACGCTGGCCGCGCGTGCTGCTGACCGAAACCTGGCTGCCACGAAGGCGTCGCCGAGCCCCGACTACGGATTGCTTGGACCGGACTCGGTGGCGTGGAAAGTGCTCAGCCGGCCGGGTGGGCTCGTCGGCGGCTTGCTCTCCCTGATGCTGCAAGCTCTTCACCCACTCGCCATGGCCGGAGTCGCACAGCACAGCGATTTCCGGAAGCGCCCGCTGGATCGCCTGGAGCGAACCAGCATGTACGTGATCGCCTCCGTGTACGGAGACACCGAGACTGCGCAGCGCACCGCCGCGATCGTCAAAGCGATGCACAAGAAGGTTCACGGCATCGACCCCGTCACGGGTCAGACGTACAGCGCCGAGGACCCGGACACTCAACTTTGGGTGCACAGCACAATTTGGCACTCGCTCCTCGTCTCGTACCGCGTGTTTGGCGGCTCGTTGACGCCAGAGGAAGAGGATCGGTACACCGCCGAGGGGGTGCCGATCGCTGAACTGATCGGCTTGCCTGCCAACATGGTGCCCGCTTCGATCGCCGAGATGCGGGAGTACTTCGCCTCCATGGACTCCCACCTCTGCATGAGCCCTGACGCGCGTGCCGCTATTGGCTTCGTCCTCAACCCGCCCCTTACGCGTGAGTTGCTGGTTCACCAGGTGCCGATCCGGTTGTTCGCGCGGGCGGCGGTGGCGCTGATGCCTCGCCACATCCGCACTCTGGCGGGCCTCGAAGGATCTCGCCTGGTTGATGCCGCCGCGATCACTGCGCTCAGGCCGATCCTGGCCACCGTCGGCATTCCTCAGGTTGAGCGCGCCGTCATGGGCCCGATCGTCGGGCACAAGACGGTAAGCCTCAAGCACGACGCCCTTCGCGTCATGGCGTCGAGGTGAACGTGGCGAGCGCCACTCTCGTGCCCGCCGCCGGCTTGGTCGATCCCACCACTGAGCGCATTCTCGACGCCGCCGCCGAGCAGTTCGTCCTCTTCGGGATTCGCCGCTGCAGCGTCGACGACATTGCCCACCGCGCCAACCTCGGGCGGATGACCGTCTACCGGCGCTTCGCCAGGAAGGAGGACCTGGTCGAGGCCGCGATCATGCGCGATGTCCGCCGCGGGGTGGCGGAAATCGAGGCCTCGATTGCTCGACTTGGCAGTCTTGAGGAGCGCGCCCTGGGAGGATTCGTCGCAATTCTGAGAGTCGTCCGCGACCACCCTCTGCTGACACGGCTTCTCGAGACCGAACCTGAGACCGTCCTGCCGTACCTGACCGTCGAGGGCGGCCCGGTGATTGCGTTCGGGCGGACCCATATCGCAACGCAGATTGAAATGGCGATCGCCGAAGGGGCAACCCCGGTGATGGACACCGAGGCGCTCGCCGAACTCCTTGCGCGCCTGGTTCACTCGATCGTGCTGACCCCTGTAGGGGGCTTGCCGCTGACTGACGATAGCGACGCCCGCGAGTTCGCCCGCCGCTGCATCGCACCGCTCCTCGTCGCGGCGCCACAGCGCCCAAGGGGAATGGTCAGGCGCGCATGAGCAAGTTCAAGCAGGCCTCGACGAACGGCGCCCCGCCGCCGGTGAGCTTCAACTCGGCGTGCTGGATCTTCGGCGGCGGCACCCGCACCTGCATCGGGATGCGCTTTGGCGGGATCGAGACTCGGACCGTGGCGACCCTGCTCCTGCAGCGCTTCCGCCTTGAGCTGATGCCTGGGGACAAGATGACGGTGCGACAGATGCCCACCCTGGGCCCGCGTGACGGGCTCTACCTGGTGGTGCGCGACAGAGGTGTCGCCACAGCCGTTTAATTCGCCGATGCTAGGCTCGAACGCATGAGCGAAGAAGTAATCGTTTCCTGGCGGGCCATCGTTGCCCACGCCCCCGTGATCGCCAGTGACGGGACCGAGGTTGGCAAGGTGGTCGACGTGGCGTCACTGCCGGAAGAGGACATCTTCCACGGCGTGGTCTTCAGGCACCACCTCACCGGGGCAACCCACCTCGCCCCGCGCGACGACGTCGACCGGATCACCACCGAGTCGGTCTACCTCAGCGTCGACAGCGAGAAGGCCAACGCCTACGAGCCGTTCCATGAGATGCATGTCGAGAGGCTTGGCGCCAAGGGCCTCTTCTTCTGGAAGCACACCGGCTGGAAGGACTCCAAGGAATAGTCGACTTCGAGCCGGGTCCTGAACCCGATTGGGGCGACGGACACGAGCCGCCCCTCCATCCAGGCCGCGCCCTCCTGGTCCGGCTGGTTGCCCGCATCGCGTTGGTCGCGTTCCTGGTCGCCTTTCCGCTTGGGATCGTGGTCGACAGCTTCTACCGCAGCAGCTACCCCGAGGCCTCGCTGGCGGTGGTCGAGGTGGTCCTGGTCGGCGCCATAGCGCTCTGGCTCCGCGGCATCCGCCGGCGGCGCTGACTCAGCGGCCAGTAGTCGCGCCGCGGCCAATTGACCCGGCGGCTAATAGACTCTCCGGCTTAATAGATGAAGCCGTAGAGAGCGATGCTGCCCAGCCGGATGCGACGCTGATCAACGACGCCAAAGCCGCGGAAGTTCATCTCGGAAACCGTGAAGCTGGAACCGTCAACTGACTCGACGTAGGCGACGTGCCCCAAGGGGCCTTCTCTGGAGACCATGATCGCGCCCGGGCGCGGTGTGCTGCCGACGTTGTAGCCCACGGCGATCGCCGCCCCGTACCAGGACCAGGCGTCACCGGACCAGGGGATATGGCGGCGGGTCGAGACGTACCACGTGCAGTAACCCCTCGGGAAATGCAGGCCCACGCCACCGGGCACCGGCGGGAGCGGCTCGGGCGCGACGATCGCGGGTGCGGTTGGCGGAGGCGTCGCGTCTGGCACGTTGGCAGCCGCCAGCGCGGCTCCACCCCGGCCCGACGTCGCCAGCTCCGCGAGCACCGATTTGGGCTCCTGGATCTCGAAGCGGGTGCGGCTGGCATCGCCTGGATGCGCCCACGCCAATGTCACCGACATTGGCAGCACCGCCGCTCCCAGCACCAACAGGTGTGTCAGGCGCCGCAGGTGGGCGCGATTGCGATGCCCTTCCGGGTTCCACTCCGACCCCGTCGCATCACAGGCGGCAACGATATAGCCGTCCTTGATCTCGACTCTGGCCGAAGCCACGTGCTGAGAAATAAGTCGCACCTCTGCGCTTGGGGATTCGGCCAGATCGATTCCCGTTCACTGGTCGACGCGCCCGTGCGAGCCCGTCCCTCTGGCCCCTGCTGCATTCCCCCTAACCGGGGCGCTCGACACACCCTAACTGACTCAACTGTCAGATTTCAAATGCCCCGGTAACAATCCCAGGGCTCTTTGAGATCAGGCTGAGATCGAAAGCGCGGTGTCAGGCGGCTGCTTCGATCTCGTCCATATCTGCAGGTTCAAGTGTGATGCCGGCGGCGGCGACGTTCTCCTCAAGGTGCGCCAGTTTCGACGTGCCGGGGATCGGAAGCATGACCTTGGAGTGGTGCAGCAGCCATGCCAGCGCGACCTGGCCGGGGGTGGCGGAGTGGCGCGCCGCCTCCTGGTCGAGCACGCCCCCGGGCCGCGCCAGGTTGCCGGTGGCCAGCGGGAACCACGGAAGGAAGGCGATACCCTTTTCCGCGCACAGGTCCAGCACCTGCTCCGACCGGCGCTCGGTGAGGTTGTACATGTTCTGGACCGAAACGATTTCGGTCATCGCCAGGGCGTCTGTCAACTGGGTGCGCCCGACGTTGCAGAGCCCCAGGTGGCGGATCTTGCCCTCGTTCTTGAGATCGACCAGGGCCCCGACCGACTCCTGGAACGGCACCTCAGGGTCGGGCCGATGGAACTGGAGCAGGTCGATGCGATCGACCTTGAGACGCCGGAGACTGCTTTCGACCGCCCCCTTGAGGTACTCGGGCCTGCCGTCGGGCCGCCACTCCCCGGGGCCGGGGCGAACCAGGCCGGCCTTGGTCCCGATAACCAGGCCTTCGGGGTAGGGATGGAGGGTTTCGGCGATCAATTCCTCACTGACCGCCGGGCCATAGGAGTCGGCGGTGTCGATGAAATTGACGTCGAGGTCCAGGAGCCGGCGCAGCACGGCCCGGCACTCGTCGGGGTCCGCGGGCTGCCCCCAGATGCCGGTGCCGGTGATCTGCATGGCACCGTAGCCAAGCCGGTTGACGGTCACGTCACCGAGAGTGACGGTGCCGGCGGCGGTCGCTGTCGGGGTCTCGGTCTGGCTCATGGCTGACGCACCGGTCAGCTGTCGGCTGGGCGTCGGGTCGCCAGCCCGACATCCTCGGCCGTCCGGCCGAAGATCTGCTGCACCGGCCAGCTCATCACGCCGGCATAAGCGTCGATCTGACTGCGGTGGTGGATATCGTGCTCGGCCATCATCATCAGCAGCCGCCAGGCCGAGAAGCTGACGCCCGGCGTGTCCAGCGACTCGACCTTGCGGGTCAACCAATCGGCGGGCGACCCGCCCAACCGCTCCGCCACGTGGGCGGCGGAGTCGTCGAGGGCCGCGATCCATTGCTGGTGCGTATCCGCGGGTCCCGGCCAGGCATTGGTTGTCCAGCCTTCCCCGCAGTAAGCCGCCGCGAACCACATCCGCGAGGTCGCCATGTGGTGCACCAGCTGGCCGATCCCCCACGCGTTTTCGCCATCGCCGGTCTGCGGCTTCCAGCCCTCGGCCTCCGGCGGCAGGGCACTGACGTCGCGGACGGCGCGCTTGTTCACGCCGATGAACCACTTCACCCAGGCGTCGATGTCGTCGATCATGGGTCGAATCCTAGCCTCACCAATCCGGTAGGCTCGACGTTCGATGAGCGAGAAGACCGTCCCGGCCGACACGACTCCAGCCCGCAGCCGCCGGACCACCCGTGTCGTGGCCCAGGCCGCGGGGCCGTGGCAGCCCGACCGAGCCGAGCTAGAGGAGGTGGTGCGCTACCTCGAGGTGATCTACAAGCCGTCGGCTTCCCCGGGCGAACGCGTTGCCGCCGATTGGATCGCGGCGCGGCTGGGTGAGATCGGCTGCACCGTCCTGGTCGAGGAGGAGAAGGCGCACGGCGGCTACTGGTGGTCGGTCGGGCTGATGAGCGCGGCCGGCGCGGCAGCTGGGCTGCTGGCACTTCGAGGCAAGCGGCTGATCGGTGCTGTCGTCGGTACGCTGGCGGCGGCGGGGATCGCCGACGACATCGACAGCGGGCCCCATGTCTTCCGCCATCGCTTCCTGCCATACCACTCGACCTGGAACGTGCTCGCCGAGACCGGAGACCCCGCCGCCGACAAGACAATCGTCGTGGTCGCGCACCACGACGCGGCGCACGGCGGGCTGGTCTTCGATCCCCGGCCCCAGCGTGCCCTGGCAAGGCGCTACCCCGAGCGCGTCGAGCGCAGCAAGACCAGCGTTCCCTTCTGGTACCCGGTGATCGGCGGGCCGCTGTTGGTGGCGAGCGGCTCGATCCTGAAGCTGAAGCTCCTGACCCGGCTCGGCGTTATCCTCGGTCTCGGCAGCGCCGCCATGATGGTCGACATCGGCACCCGCGACGCCGTTCCTGGCGCCAACGACAACCTCAGCGCGGTTGCGGTGCTGGTGGCGCTGGCGCGCTCGCTCAAAGCCAAGCCCATCAAGGGTCTGCGTGTGCTGCTGGTATCGATGGGGTCAGAGGAATCGCTGCAGGAGGGCATTCTGGCCTTCTCGCGGCGGCACTTCCACGAGTTGCCCACCGACCACACCAAGTTCATCGTCATCGACACGGTCGGCTCCCCACGGCTGGTGATGGTGGAGGCCGAGGGCGTCCTCAAGGTGCGCCAATACGACCGCGAGCTGAGCGATCTGATCGCCACCAGCGCCGCCGAGCTGGAGGTGCCCCTGGTCCGCGGCATGCGTGCCCGCGCCAGCACCGACGCCGTGGTGCCCAACAAGGCCGGCTACCCGACGGCGCTGATGGTTTCCTTCGACAAGGACAAGGTCCTGAGCAACTACCACCAGCCCACCGACGTCGCTGACAACCTGGACTTCGGCACTGTGGCCAACTGTGCCCGCGTCACCGGCGCGGTGATCCGCAAGCTGGCGGACTAGCGGCTCTCTCCTAGCTCCTCGGGCGTGCCCAGATCTGGGCTCACCTGGCGGGGTTCAGGTGGGTTCCCCGACAAGTACGCTTCTTGGAATGACAGCCGTGACCGTGCAGACCGTCGGCCTGGTCGCCATCGCCATTGTTGTTGTGCTCGGGGCGATCGCCGGGTTTGTGCTGTGGCTCGTCTTCGCCTTGATCCGCCGGCGGCGTGAACGGCGCCGCGAGGAAGAGGCGCGGCGGGCCTGGGAAGAGCGGCTTTCGCCTCTCAGCGCGAGCGGCGTCCTCGGCCTGGCCGCGGGGCTCGAGGGAGTCCGCCTGGCGAGCCTGGCCATCGGCGTCGGCTCCGAGTTGGCCAAGCAGGGCTTCGCGCCGGTGGTGGCGGGGTCGCTACGGCGCCTCGCCGACATGACCGAGACGGATCGGCCGGCCTTGAGGCGCGCGATCGCCGACGACAGCACTGTGACCCTGATGTTCTCGGATATTGAGGGGTCGACCTCGCTCAACCAGGCGTTGGGTGATGAGGTCTGGCTCGAGCTGCTGAAGGTGCACGACGACATCGTCCGGCGCCAGGTCAAGTCGGAGCGGGGCCAGGTCGTCAAGACCCAGGGCGACAGTTTCATGGTGGCGTTCAAGGAGGTGCCCGCTGCGGTTTCGTGCGCGATCGAAATCCAGCGGGCGCTGGCGGAGGCGGAACTCGCCCAGTCTCACCCGGTGCGGGTTCGCATCGGCCTTCATACCGGCGAGGTCACCAAGCAGGGCCGCGACCTGTTCGGCATCAACGTTGTGCTGGCGGCGCGGGTGGCCGATGCTGCCCGGGGGGGCGAGATCCTGGTCTCGTCCGCGGTGCGGAAGCAGGCCGACGACGGCGTTCGCTACAGCAGGGCGCGCAAGGTCACTCTCAAAGGCTTCTCATCGCCCGAGCAGGTCTATCAGGTGGAGTGGAAGTAACCACCCTCAGACGTTGAGGGCGACGTACTTGATCTCGAGGTACTCCTTTATGCCCTCGGCTCCGCCCTCGCGGCCGAAACCGGACTGCTTCACACCACCGAAAGGCGCCGCGGCGTTGGAGACAATGCCCTGGTTCAGGCCCACCATCCCCGTCTCCAGCCGCTCGATGACCCGAAAGGCCCGCCCCAGGTCTTTGGTGAATACATACGCGGCGAGGCCGTATTCGGTCTGGTTCGCCGCGGCGATTGCCTCGTCCTCGGTCGAGAATTCGGACACCGGTGCCACCGGGCCGAAGATCTCTTCGCGAAGCACCCGCGCTCCCGCCGGCACGTCGCCCAGCACCGTCGGCTCATAGAAGTAGCCCCCGCCCGGCATCGCCTTGCCCCCGACGACAACCTTGGCCCCAGAGGCGGCGGCGTCTGCGACCAGCTCCTCCACCTTGGCCCGGCCGGCGCCGTCGATCAGCGGCCCCACCTGCGAATCGCTCTTCGTGCCGCGCCCGACCTTGAGCCCCGCCATCCGTGCCGCCAGCCTCTCCGTGAAGTCGCCCGCCACCGAGGCGGCGACGTGGAAGCGGTTGGCGGAGGTGCAGGCCTCGCCCATGTTGCGCATCTTGGCCAGCATCGCGCCCTCTACCGCCGCGTCGAGGTCGGCGTCATCGAAGACCAGGAAGGGCGCATTGCCGCCAAGCTCCATCGAGACGCGCAGCACCTGCGCTGCCGACTGCTCGATCAGCTTGCGGCCCACCTCGGTGGAGCCGGTGAAGGACAGCTTGCGCGCCCGCGGGTCGCGGATCAGCGGTTCCATCACCTTGCCCGACGTCGACGTGGTGACCACGTTGAGGACGCCCTCGGGTAGCCCTGCCGCTTCCAGGATCCGCGCCAATGCCAGCGAGCACAGTGGGGTCTGGGCGGCGGGCTTGAGGACCATCGTGCAGCCGGCCGCGATTGCCGGTGCGATCTTGCGGGCGGCCATTGCCAGCGGGAAGTTCCAGGGCGTGATCAGGATGCAGGGACCAACCGGCTGGCGCATCGTCAGCAGCCGGCCCTTGCCGCTCGGGGCGACGGAGTAGTCGCCGCGGATGCGGACCGCCTCCTCCGAGAACCAGCGCAGGAAGTCGGCGCCGTAGGCCACCTCAGCGCGGGATTCGGCCAGCGGCTTGCCCATCTCCAGCGTCATCAGCAGCGCCAGGTCGTTGGCCTGCGCGGTCACCGCCTCGAACGCCCGGCGCAGGATCTCGCCCCGCTCCCGCGGCGGGTGCGTCGCCCACGCCGCCTGCGCCGAGGCGGCGGCGTCAAGCGCCGCCAGACCGTCCTCGACGGTGGCATCGGCGACGGCGCACAGCGCTTCTCCGGTCGCCGGGTCCTCGACCGCTAGGGTTCGGCTCCCCGAAGCCTCCCGCCACTTGCCGCCGATCAGCAGCCCCTTGGGAACGGGGTCGAGGACCGCGCGCTCACTGTCCGCCAGCGCTGTCGCCACCTTCACTCCCGGCTAGGCCCTGAGCTCCGCCGCCATTGCGGCGAAGTTCTCGACGTACTTCATGACGTCAGTCTCGCTGTGCTGGACCGAGATCGTCCAGTTCTCCTCGGCGCCGGGCGCCATCAACACGCCGCGGTTGCATTGGTACAGCCAGGCGAGATAGGCGGGCGCCTTGTCGATCTCCAGGTAGTCGCGATAGTTGCGGACGCGTTCGGACCGGTAGGTCACGCCGCCGCGGGCGGACATAGTGATGACGTGGAACGGCAGCTCGTGGTCGCGGATGACCGAGTCCAGTCCGCCCTGGAGCACCTCGGCCATGGCGTCAAAGTGGGCGTAGGCGCGGGGTGTGAGGATGTCGATCAGGGTGACCTTCGATGCCGCCGTCGTCAGCGGGTTGCCGTTGAAGGTGCCCATCTGTGAGACGCGGCCCTCGTCGATCAGAGCCATGATGTCGGCCCGTCCGCCGACGGCGCCGCAGGGCAATCCACCGCCGATGGCCTTGGCCAGGCAGACCAGGTCGGGGGTGACGTCGAAGCGCTCGGTGGCACCCCCGGGTCCGATGGTGACCCCGGTCTTGACCTCGTCGAAGATGAGCACCGCGCCGTGCTCGTGGGCGATCTCTTTGATGCCTGCAAGGTAGCCGGTGTCGGGCAGGATGATGCCGCAGTTCATCATCGCCGGCTCCACGATCACGGCTGCGATCTGTTCGGGGTGACTGGCAAACATGGCGCGCAGGGCGTCGAGATCGTTGAAGGGCACCACCGACGTCATCTGCACGATGGCGTTGGGTATGCCCTCGCTCTGCGGCACCGAACTGGGCGCTTCAGTCGGGCCCATCTTCGAGGGGTCCGGCTCGACCGACACCATCAGGGCGTCGTGGTGGCCGTGGTAGGTGGCCTCGATCTTGACCAGCCGGTCACGTCCGGTGAACGCCCGTGCCAGCCGGACGGCGTCGAGGGTGGCCTCGGTGCCGCTGTTGCCGAAGCGCCACTGCGGCTGCCGGAAGCGGCGCGCCAGCTCTTTGGCCACCACCGTGACCTCCTCAACCGGCTGGGCGAAGTGCGACCCGCGCGCGATGCGCTCGTTGACCGCCTTCACAACCAGCGGGTGGGCGTGGCCGACGGCCATCACGCCGAAGCCGTTATGGAAGTCGACGTACTCGTTGCCGTCGACGTCCCACACCTTGCTGCCCTGTCCGCCGTCGACGAACACCGGCTGCGGCTTGGCGTCCTGGAAGGATGAGGGCACCCCCCGCGGCATCACCTCGCGAGCCTCCTTCCACATCACCACCGACTTGGGACGGGCGCGGCGGAAGGCCTCCTCTTCGCGGACGGTGAGGTCCAGGACGCGCTGGGTGTCGACCGGTCGGGCGGTGCTAGTAGTCATCTGATCACTCCTTCTGGTTGGTGGCGGCGCTGGTGGCGGGCGTGCGACCGGCGGTTCTGGCCCTCAGCGCCGCACCTAGGATGTCGAGGCCGCGGGAGAGTTCGTCGTCGGTGATCGTCAGCGGGGGCAGCAATCGGATCACGTTGTCGTAGAGCCCAGCTTTTAGGACGACGAGGCCGTTGTCGTGGCACTCGTGGAGCACGTCGGTGGTGAGTAGGGCGTCGGGCTTTTTGGAAAGGCGGTCGGTGACCAACTCCATCGCCAGCATCGCGCCGATCCCGCGGACCTCGCCGATGCACTCGAACTCCTCCGCCCACTGGCGCATCCGCGTCTGGGCCACTTCGCCAACGTGGCGGGCCCGGCCGGGGAGGTCTTCATCGAACATGATCTCGATCACCGCCAGGGCGGCGGCGCAGGCGAGCGCGTTGCCGGCGTAGGTCCCGCCAAGGCCGCCCGGGGCGGGGCCATCCATGATCTCGCTGCGTCCGATCACCGCCGATATCGGCATCCCACCGCCCAGCGATTTGGCCAGCACCATCAGGTCGGGCTCGAGGTTTTGGTGCTCGGCGGCGAAGAGCCGCCCGGTGCGGCCAAAGCCGGTCTGCACCTCGTCGAGGATGAAGACGATGCCCTCGCGGCGGCAGATCTCGGCCAGCCCCGGCAGGAAGTCCGGCGGCGGCACCACGAAGCCACCCTCGCCCTGCACCGGCTCGACGATCACCGTGGCCACCTGGTCGGCGGCGATGGTGGTGCTGAAGAGCTCCTCCAGCGCGGCCAGGCTCTGCGCGCCGCAGGCCGAGGCGTCGCCTGGCCAGCGGTAAGCGTACGGATAGGGCGCGTGGTAGATCTCAGGCGCGTACGGCCCAAAGCCGCGCTTGTAGGCGACCTTGCCGGTGAGAGTCATCGTCAGCAGGGTGCGGCCGTGGAAGGAATTGTCGAAGGCCATGACCGCCGGCCGCTTAGTGTAGGCGCGCGCGATCTTGACGGCGTTCTCGACCGCCTCGGCGCCGCTGTTCATAAGCAGCGCCTTCTTGTCGTGTGAGCCGGGGGTGATCTCGCAGAGCCGTTCCGCCAGGCGCACGTAGACCTCGGGCATCATCACCTGCGCCGCCGGGTGCACCAGCTGGTCGAGCTGATCCTGGATCGCGGCGAGCACCTTGGGGTGGCTGTGGCCGACGTTCATCACGCTGATGCCGGCGGCGAAATCGATGAAGACGTTGTCGTCGACATCGGTGAGGATGGCGCCCTTGCCGCGGTCGGCGAAGACCGATGTAGTCGTCGCCAGCCCCCGGGGGATCGCTTTGGCGCGTCGTGCCGCGAGGTCAAGGGACCGGGGTCCCGCCACGTGCTGCTTGCTCAATGTTTTGAGAGCCTTTCCGCCAGGCTGTGCCCGGTGGGTGGTCGGCCGGTGCGCTCGGCGCGGGCGTCGACGCGGGCCAGGCCTTTCTGGACCGTCCGGACGCCGAGCCATCGCAGCGGCTCCGGCTCCCAGGACGGCGATCGATGGTTGACCAGTGGCAGCCGGGTGAGGGCGGTGCGTGCACCGGTGATCAGGTCGGCGAGGACTCGGCCGGCAAGGTTGGCGGTGGCGACGCCGTGGCCGGCGTAACCCGAGGCCATCGCCACGCCGCGGTCACTCTCAAAGGTGAAGCTGGGGATGATGTCGCGCGGCACCCCCAGCACCCCTCCCCAGGCGTGGGTGAAGACGACCCCGGCAAGCATCGGGAACCACTCCACCAGCATCTCCCGCAGCTGGGAGTGGGTGGCTTCGTGGCGCTCCGTCTCGGCGCTTATCGCGGAGCCGAAGTTGTAGGGCGCGCCGCGGCCGCCGAAGAGGATGCGGCCGTCCATGGTCCGGGAGAGGTAGTCGACGGTCAGGCGCATGTCGGCCATGCACTCGCGGCCGGCCCAGCCAATCTGCGCCCACTTTGAGTCGGGGATTGGCTCCGTCATGACGATCAGCGAGGACACGGGCAGCAGCGCCCGGCGCAGCCCGGGGAGCTGGGTCAGGTACGCCTCGCCGGCGAGAACGACAACATCCGCATGAACGTCGCCCCGCGCCGTGTGCAGGTGGGGCGACGGCCTGCCCTGGTAGCTGGTGACCTCGGTCTGCTCGTAGATCACGCCGCCCAGGCGCTCGACGGCTTCCGCCAGTCCGCGCACCAGCCGACCTGCGTGGACGACGGCGCATTCCGGCGAGAAGAGGGCGCCAACGGCGCCCTCAACCCGCACTCGCTCCCCCAACTCCTGAGCCGACAGGCGCTGGTAGTGGTTGGGGAAACCGGCCTCGGAGTACTCGCGCTCCTCGGCCTCGATCGCCGCCAGCTGGTGCTCACCGCGCGCCACGCTGAGCATGCCGCCCTTGTGGAAATGGGCGTCGATTGCCTCGCGCTCGCACGTCCGGCCGACCTCGTCGACAGTCGCGTACATCGCCTCCTGCACTGCGCGCGCGCCGTCCGAGTCAAAGCGCTCCCGGAGCAGGCCGATACCCGCGTTCAGCTCCGCCGAGCACCAACCGCCGTTGCGACCCGACGCCCCGAACCCAGCGATCTCTCGCTCCACGATCACCACCCGCAGCTTGGGGTCCCGGCGCAGCAACTGGTACGCCGTCCAGAGCCCGGTGAAGCCGGCCCCGAGGATGGCGACATCGGCGCGAGTGGACTCCTCGAGGCTGGCTCGAGGGGCGAGGGACCCCGCCGTCTCGAGCCAGTAGCTCACGTCGCTATACGGCGTCACGCCGCGGCGGACGACTCAATCTCACCCGACGGGCCGATGTCGTAGCTGACGGTCTTGCGAGAGAAGAAGTCCGAGTTGGTCAGGACCATCGTCAGGACCACCAGCGGCAGCCCCACAAACAGCGAGATCAGCACCGGCAATGACGGCCCGATCCCGGCGATCTGAACCACCTGGTAGCCCACCCAGAAGAGGAAGAGGGCTCCGAGCGCCGGCAGTATGCCCGCCAGCACCAGGATCCGGGGGCTCTTGAAGAGAGCCTTCCTGAACGCCCAGGCACAGGCTATCCCGGTGACGCCGTAGTAGAAGGCGACCAGGACGCCGATGTTGCTGATGATGTTCTGGAAGGTGCTGTTGACGCTGCCGTTCAGCGTCGTCAACAGGATGCCCACCGTAGCGATCGCGGCCACGATCATAGTCCCCAGGTAAGGCGTGTGCCAGGTCCTGTGGACGAGGCCGAAGACGGGCGGAAAGACGTCGTCACGGGACATCGAAAAGGTGAGGCGGGTGGCCGGCAGCAGCGTGGTCTGCGTCGTCGCCACCGTGGAGGCCAGGACGGCGATCACCATGGCATAGCTCCAGGGCGCGGGGAAGACCTGGGTGGCGAAGTAGAAGAGGGCGTTGCCGCCCTGTTTGGCGAGGGTGTCGGCGGGAACCAACGCCTCGACCGCTGCGGAGGCGACCATGAAGATCAGCAGCAGGATGAACATGCTGATAATGCCCGCGTTACCGGGCGTGGTGTCGGCATTCTTGCTCTCCTCGTTGAGGTTGGCGGCGGTGTCCCAGCCCCAGAAGAAGAAGACGCCCAGCACGGCGCCCGCCGCCAGCCCATCAAGTCCCGAAAGCGAGAAGGGGTTGAACCAGCTGAGCGAGATGTTCTGCGACCCCGCCGGGTGCTGGGCCGCGATCTTGACGAAGGCGGCAATCGAGAAGCCAAGCACCAGCAGGTATTCGATTCCAACCATCACCCACTGGAAGTTGGCGGTCAGACGGATGCCGCGGACCACCATCGCCGTCACCAGCAAGAGCCACAGGAAACCAACGAGCGCGACCAGCCTGGAATCGCCGGCGGCGTCGCTGCTGATCAACCCCATGCTGTTGAGCAGGGCCAGGGTGTTCGAGCCGGCCAGCAGCGGCGCGGCGACGCAGAACAACACACTCGCAGCTGTCTGGACCCAGCCTGTGAGCCAGCCGAGGTGGGGGTTCAGAGTGCGCGAGATCCACGTGTAAGACGCGCCGCAGTTGGGGTCCTGCTTGTTCATGAAGTAGTAGGCCAGGGCGATGAAGAAAACCGGGAAGAAACTGGCCAGGATCGCGGCCGGCGCCTGCAGCGACACCGCGGCGACCAGCAGTCCGATGGTGGCGGCCAGGCTGTAGGCCGGGGCTACGCTGGCGGTTGCGATCATGGTGCTGTCGAAGAGCGACAGGGTGCCGTGCTTCAGTTCGCCTTTCTTGTCCTCAGCGGCACCACCACCGGTACCGGCCACGGGTATTGCGATGTCGGCCATCAGGTATTCATCTCCTAAACCGTCAGAGCGGCGATGCGCCCCTCGTTCAACGGGTTCCCCACGTGTAGGTCTGCTTGTGCAGTCCAAGCGAAATGAAGGTCTCCGACTCGGCGACCCCCGGGATGGTGCGAATCTGGTCGTTGAGCAGCCGGACCAGGTGCTGGTTGTCCTCGCAGACGACCTCGAAGACGATGTCGAAGCGACCCGCGGTGAGCACCACGTAGTCGATCTCGCTGATTTCGGAGAGGGCGTCGGCAACCTTGCGGATGTCGCCGTCGACCCGCAGCGCCACGAAGGCGACCAGGCCGAAGCCCAGCCGCAGCGGATCGGTGACGGCGACGATCTGGATCACGTTGGCGTCGATCAGCCCCTTGACGCGTTGCCGGGCCGCGGCCTCGGAGAGGCCGACCGCCTTCGCGATGGCGCTGTAGGAACGGCGGCCGTCCTCCTGGAGCTGGGTGATGATGTTCTTGGCGACGTCGTCGAGGACAACCAGCGAGGGGTCGGCGCGGGTGCTGTCCGGCGCCAGCGGGCGCCGAACCACCTTCAGAGCGACGCCATCGTTGTCGCGCCCCGTCTTCCGCCTGGCTCGTCGACTCTCAGCCATCTCCGCGCATTATCCGCCGAAGTGCTACCGCGTGCAAGTGATTGCGTTGTCAGGCAGCCGGTTGGCGGCCGTGAAGCGCTGTAAGGCCACGCTGCGGCGACGGATTCGAGCGACCTGGAACAGAAGCGCGACGGATTCCGTCATCAGCGGTGGGTCGGGAACGACAGGTCGACGCCAGCATCAGCGGGCTCGGCCCAGCGCCGGGTGACGACCTTGCCGCGGGTGTAGAAGCGGATGCCATCCGGCCCATAGATGTGGGTCTCTCCGAAGAGCGAGTCCTTCCAGCCGCCGAAGGAGTAGTGGGCCATCGGGACCGGGACAGGGACGTTGATGCCGACCATGCCCACCTGGATGTCCTGCTCGAATCGGCGGGCCACGCCGCCGTCATTGGTGAAGATGGCGGCGCCGTTGCCGTAGGGATTGCGGTTGGCCAGCGCGACGGCGTCGCCGTAGCTGTCGGAGCGGATGACGGAGAGCACTGGCCCGAAGATCTCCTCGCGGTAGGCGGACATCTCGGGCTTGACGCGGTCGATGACGGTCGGCCCGAACCAGAAGCCGCCGGGATGATCGGCAACGCTGACGCCACGGCCGTCGAGGACCAGCTCGGCCCCGTCGGCCTGGCCCTTGCCGACGAGGCCGGCGACGCGATCGCGATGCTCTCCGGTGACCAGCGGTCCCATGTCGACTCCTGGCGCGGTCCCCGGCCCCACGCGGATCTTGGTGGCGCGCTCGTGGACGCTCTCGACCAGTGAGTCGGCGACTTTGCCCACCGCCACCGCCACCGAGATCGCCATGCAGCGCTCGCCGGCGGATCCGTACGCCGCGTTGCAGGCTGCGTCGGCCGCGAGCGCCATGTCGGCGCCAGGCATCACCACCATGTGGTTCTTGGCTCCGCCCAGCGCCTGCACCCGCTTGCCCGCGTGGGTCGCCGAGGTGTGGACGTGGCGGGCGACCGGGGTCGAGCCGACGAAGCTGACCGCGGCGATGCCGGGATGCTGGAGGACCAGGTCGACTGCCTCGCGGTCGCCGTGGACAACGTTGAAGACGCCGTCCGGCAGGCCTGCCTGCTGCCACAGCTCAGCCACCACGTTGGATGCGCCGGGGTCCTTCTCGCTGGGCTTGAGGATGAAGGCGTTGCCGCAGGCGATCGCCATCGGGTGCATCCACATCGGCACCATCGCGGGGAAGTTGAAGGGCGTGATCCCGGCCACCACGCCCAGCGGCTGCCGGAAGGTGTAGGCGTCGATGTCGGTGCTGACGTTGGCGCTGAAGCTGCCCTGCAGGAGTTGGGGGATGCCGCAGGCGAACTCGATGACCTCAAGCCCGCGAGCGATTTCACCGTCAGCGTCGCTTAGGGTCTTGCCCTCCTCGGCCGTGACCACCCGGGCGAGGCGCTCGCGGTTGGCGGCGACCAGCTCCCGGAAAGCGAAGAGAACCTTGGCCCGCGCCGACAGCGACGCCTGGCGCCAGAGCGCGAACGCGGTGCCGGCCGCGGCGACGGCGGCGTCGACCTCGGCCGAGCCGGCGAAGTCCACCTCGGCGGTCACCTCCCCGGTCGCCGGGTCGAAGACCTTGCCGTGCCTGGCCGCCTCCGCCGACCAGGGCTTGCCGCCGATCCAGTGCGAGATGCGCCGCATCTCAGCCCGCTCCCCTGATCGCGCTCTCCAACACGGCATAGCCCTCGTCGGCCTCAGCCGGGGTCAGGCTGAGCGCCGGCGAGATCCGGAGCACGTTGCCGTAGAGCCCGCCCTTGCCGACCAGCAGGCCGCCGTCCTTGCAGGCCTCCAGCACCTTGCTGGCGGCCGCCGCCCAGGGCCTCGTCGACCCCGGCTCGACCAGCTCGACGCCGATCATGAGGCCCTTGCCGCGAACGTCGCCGACGATGGCGGCTTGACCGGCGAGACCCTGTAGGCGCTGGATCAGCTGGCCGCCGACCTCGCGGGCGTTGCCCTGGAGGTCGTTGTCGAGGATGTAGCGCAGGTTCGCCAGTGCGCCCGCGGTGACCAGCGGGTTGCCCCCAAAGGTGGAGATGGAGTTGGCCGGGAGGCTGTCCATCAGCTCCGGCCGCGCGATCACGCCCGCCAACGAGAGCCCGTTGCCGATGCCCTTGGCAAAGACCATCGCGTCGGGCACGATGCCGTGGGCCTCGATACCCCAGAAGTGCTCGCCGGTGCGGCCCCAACCGGTCTGGACCTCGTCGGCGATGAAGAGAATGCCGTACTCGTCACAAACCGCCTTCATGGCGGCGAAGAAACCGTCGGGCGGCACCGTGAAGCCGCCCACACCCTGGATCGGCTCCGCGATCAGGCAGGCGACGTCGCCGGCGGTGCCGGTCTCGATGACGTTGCGAAGGTCGTCGGCGCAGGCGGCGATGAAGGCGTCGTCAGGCAGGTCTTTGAAGGGGCTGCGGTAGCGATACCCGTTCTGGACGAAGGCCACGTGGAAGGGCGACAGTCCGGTAGCCGACCAGCCGCGGTTGCCGGTCACGGCGATGGTCGCGAACGACCGGCCGTGGTAAGAGTTGCGCAGCGCCAGCACCTGGTTGGACCTGCGCGCCGAGGTCGCCAGCATGAGCGCCGCCTCCACCGCCTCCGTCCCCGAGGTGGTGAAGAACACCTTGGCGTCGGGGATGGGGGAGAGCGAGGCGATCTGCTCGGCCAGCTCGATCGCGTTCGGTATCAGGTACAGGGTCGAGCTGTGCAGCAGCTTGCCGGCCTGCTCCCGGATCGCCTCCACCACCTCGGGCACCCCGTGCCCGCTGATAGTGGTGAGGATGCCGCCGAAGAAGTCGAGGTAACGCCTGCCCTCGGCATCCCACACGTAGCGCCCCTCGCCGTGGTCGATGGCGATGGGCTGGTCGTAGTAGAGCGCCTGCCATTTGGGCATCACCGCCCGGTGGCGGGCGGTGAGGTCAGCGTGGTCCAAGGCTCAGCATCGGGCGTCAGGCATCGAGGTTGGTCATGACGTGCTTGATCCGGGTGTAGTCCTCGAAGCCGTACATCGAGAGGTCCTTGCCGTACCCCGAGTGCTTGAAACCGCCGTGCGGCATCTCGGCCACCAGCGGGATGTGGGTGTTGATCCAGACCGCGCCGAAGTCCAGTCGCTTGGCCATCCGCATCGCCCGGCCGTGGTCCTTGGTCCACACGCTGGAGGCCAGGCCGTACTTGACGTCGTTGGCCCAGGTCGCCGCCTCGTCCTCGTCGGAGAAGCGCTGCACCGTGATCACCGGGCCGAAGATCTCATCCTGGATCATCTCGTCCTTCTGCTCCAGGCCGTCAATGACGGTGGCCTCGTAGAAGTAGCCGCGGTCGCCGACCTGCCGGCCGCCGGTCACGACTTTGGCGTGACCAGGGGTGCGTTCGACAAAGCCTTTGACCCGCGCCAGCTGGTTGGAGTTGTTGAGCGGGCCATAGGCGGCCTCGGCGTCGTCGGGCGGGCCCGTCCTGGTGGCCTGGGCCTGCTCCACCAAGGCGTCCAGGAAGGCGTCGTGGACGCCCGGCCCCGCCAGCACGCGGGTGGCGGCGGTGCAGTCCTGGCCGGCGTTGAAGTAGCCGGCGCCGGCGATACCTTCGGCGGCGACCTCGACGTCGGCGTCATCGAAGACAATGACCGGCGCCTTGCCGCCGAGCTCCAGGTGCACTTTCTTGAGGTCCGCGGCGGCCGCCTGGGCGACCTCCATGCCAGCCCGCACGCTGCCCGTGATCGAGACCATGCGCGGGGTGGGGTGGGTGACCAGCGCCCGGCCGGTGTCGCGGCCGCCGCAAACGACGTTGAAGACGCCCGGCGGCAGGTGCTCCGCCATCAGCTCGGCCATGAATAGGGTCGATGCGGGGGTGGTGTCGGAGGGCTTGAGCACCATCGTGTTGCCAGCCGCCAGCGCCGGCGCCCACTTCCAGATCGCCATCATGAAGGGGTAGTTCCAAGGCGTGACCGCGGCGCAGACGCCGATCGGCTCGCGGCGGATCATCGAGGTGTGGCCGGCCATGTACTCGCCGGCAGATCGACCTTCAAGGATGCGCGCGGCACCGGCGAAGAAGCGGACCTGGTCGACCGCCGGCGGGATCTCCTCGGACATCGTCAGCTCGATTGGCTTGCCGGTGTTCTCGGACTCCACCTGGACCAGCCGCTCGGCGTTCTTGCTGATGGTGTCGGCGATCCGCAGAAGCGCCAGGCTCCGCTCCGAGGGGGTGGCGTCGCGCCAGCCGGGGAAGGCATCGGCGGCGGCCTTGAAGGCCGCGTCGATCTCTTTGTCGGTCGAGATCGGGGCCTGGGCGAAGACCTCACCGGTGCTGGGGTTGACGAGGTCCATCGGCTCGCCTTCGGAATCGACAAACTTCCCGCCGATGAAGTTCTGCAGGGTCCGTGTTTTCACTTGCACGCTCATCCCTCAAGAAAGCTGTGAGAGGTCGCACGTTACCCCTCCGGCACGTGAAACGCAAGCGGAATCAGGGTCTGACAACCGAAACGTCCCTCTGGGCCTGCTCAGACAACGGATTCCACCGCCGCCTGGCGCAGCGAAAGGGCCCCGGATCCTGCCCGCGGATCGCGTTCCTAGCCGCCGGCGACCTGCCTCGCGATCACCTCGCCATCGTGCCACTCCGGCTCCGCTGCCAGGATCGCCTGCATCTTTTGGAACCGCTCGTCTTGTGCCGGGTCCTCGGCGTTGGCGCGATAGGACTCCTTGCTGTCGAAGATGACGGCCAACCAGTACTCGTTGTCCCCGGCATCGGCGCGATATGTGGCGGTGGCGACGAAGCCCGGGATGTTGAGCTCCTCGTAGACCTTGCCCTGGGCTATGAACTCCTCTTCCTTGCCCGGCTGCAGCTTGACGCGCGCAATGGTCCCGTACATTTGCATCCTCCATTTCCCACGCCGGCGGCGCCGACGCTTGCACTTGGAACCAACCTAAGCGGCGTTCCGCCGGATGTCAAACCGCGGAATCGAGCTCGCGCTTCAGTCGGGCGAAATCTCCGTCGACCTGGCGCTCAATGAGGAACCCCAGCAGTGGCTCGGCGAGCCGGAAGAGCGTGGGTGACGAGGCGTTGCCCCAGCCCTCGATGCGGGTGCCGTCCTTTGTGGGATGCAAGGTGAAGCCGGCCTCGAAGTAGAACCGGCCGCCGACCGAACGCGCCTCGAAACGGTACGGCGGCTCGTAGCGGGTGCACTCGGCTCGCTGCTTGAGGGTCATGCCCAAGAAGCTCGCGTCCACGGTCAAACGCGTGCCTCCCCGCACCAGGCTAGTGGTCATGGCGTGGATCCGGCTGATGGGGCTGACGTACGTCGGAATCCTGGAGGGATTGGCGAGGTAATCGAAAACTTCCCCGACCGGGCGGCCCACGTGGATGGTCTTGCGGAGCTCGATCACCTAAACAAAATAATGCCCGGGCAGAACTGGGTTAGCGCCCGCGGCGGTCGCTGGACTTCTGGCGTCGGAAGGTTCAGATTGGTCGATGCCGCTGGTCTCGTCCGAGGGTGGCGGGAGGCGGCGTCGAGAGGAGGATTCTGCGATGAGCTCCCAAACAAGCGCGGCCGGCCTGGCCGAGCGATTCCGCCAGGGCTACGAGAATTTCGGCAAGGGTGACCTCGAAGCGATCCGGGCCGACTTCGCGCCGGACATCGTCTGGCATGCCGGCGGGCACAACAGCCTCACCGGGGACTACAAGGGCATCGACGAGGTCTTCACCCTGTTTGGAAGGATCTTCGAGAAGACTGGCGGTACGTTCAAGAACGAGGTCCACGACATCCTCGCCAACGACACGCATGGCATCGCCCTGGTCAAGACGTCCGGCACGCGCAACGGCAAGACGCTTGAGGGCAACACCGTCCACGTCGTCCACTACAACGCCGAGGGGCAGATCGCCGAGTCGTGGATCATTCCCCAGGAGGCGGCCGAGACCGACGACTTCTGGTCCTAGGCCACTAGAGGAGGTGGCAGCCGCCGCGACGGGGCGCGGCGGCTTTCACTGAACCACGATCGCCGCATCCCAGGTCTGGCCCGTCGGGCGGGTCGAGCTGAGGCGGCAGGTGCCTGCATGGCCGGCGGCGAAGATCCCGGCCGTGACGCCGCGGACCAGCGTCAGCGCACCGCTGGGGGCGGCCTGCAGCACCGACGTGTCTGTGGCCTTGATCGGCGCCCACTTCCCAGTGTCGGCCTCCGCTAGGGGCACGCTCAGGAAGACGCTCACCCTCTGGCCGACGTGGACGCAGAAGGTCTCATGGTTCTGGTTCAGCCCCAGGGTGGTAGCCACATCCGGTGCCGTCGCGTCCGGTGGACTGACGCAGGCGAGCGGTGCCGACGGCGACGGGCTCGAGGCGGACCCGCCGCCACCGTAGCCTCCGCCGGCGCCGCTGCTGCCACAGGCGGCCAGGATTACGAGCGGCAGGACCACAAAGGATCGCCAAGTCATGCCTTGAACTTACGCCGAAAGGCAAAGGAGCCGCCGAAGGCGGCTCCTCCAAACCCCGTGAGGCTAGTGCTGGTCCAAGGCGCTGGCGTAGAAGGTGACGCAGCCGCCCTTGTTGCTGTTGAAGGTGTTGCTCCACAGTGACTGCACCGCGAAGGTCCCGGTCGACAGCGTGATGTCGGCCGACTTGCCCTGACTGCTGCTGATCCAGGCGCACTTGTCGCCGTTCTCCTTGCCCGAGCTGTCCAGCCATCCACTGTTGGGGATGATGTCGGTCTCGGTTTCGCCGAACTCGTGGCCACCCACGATGGTGACCCCGTCGAGCAGGCCGGCGGCGCCCGCGTTCACGAAGTTCTGGCCGCACGAGGCGCCGGCGTCAGTCATGTAGGGGAAGTTGGTGTAGGCGATGTTGCCGTAGCTTGAGCTGGTGCCGCTGTGCCAGGCACAGAACTGGGTGCCGAAGCCGCTTGTGGAATGGCCCTTCGGGGTGTCGATGACGTACTGGACGGTGTTGTTCGACCCGGCCGCGGTGCGGCCAAAGTGGGCCGCTGCCCGCACCGCCTCGGCCGCCAGCGCGGTCTGGGTGATGGAGCTCGGGACGGGGTTGACGTCATCGGCCCAGGTCCCGGCGTAAGCCCCGGTCGGGTTGGTGGCGTGGGTGCCGGAGGTGCCGCAGGTGGTGGTTCCGCTGGCGACCCCCTGGCAGTACTGGGTCACCGAGTTGTTCCAAGTGCTGCCGCCCACTCCCTGGAAGAAGGCCTGCTGGCGCGCCCCCTCGCCGGAGGGATCAGCGGTCCAGCCCCACTGGACGATGTAGACGCCGTCGGCGCCGGTCTCAACGCCCGATCCGCCAACGCCGCCGTGGTAGGTGAGGTTGGTGGTGCGGGCAGCGCGCTGCCCCCCTGCGTGCTTCACCGACGACTGGTGCACGGTGTCAGCGCGGCTCACCGGCGCGGAGGCGGCGGCGCTGAGCGCGGGCACCGCACAGGTGACGAGTGCGCTGGCGCCGAGCGCCAATACAGAACGAGACAGGCCTTTGATACGCACGGGCGGAATCCTCCTAACCTCTAATTTCGCCCGCATCCCCCGGGCTCAGAGACGCAACGTAGCACGTCGATGGCGTGGCGGCAATGAACATGTGTAAACAAGTTGGAACGCCCCCGGCTGCATGAAGCCGAGGGCGTCCGGGATGCTGTGTTTTAGACCGGCTTGGCCTGCGAAAGGGCCTGCTCGCGGGTCACGCCCTCCATGTTGTGGACGGTCTTGGCGTGCTCCTGCACCGCCTCGACGAGCTTGTCGTCATTGTCGGTCTGGAACTCCCAACCGCAATCACAGCTGGCTTTCTTCTCCATGACGCACCTCCTGATGCCAATGTTGACGCTTCATACTGCATCCTGACCAGCTACCTTTGGAGCGAGTTTGGAGAAATCTTGATTCGTATCTACTTGGCAGGTGAAATCCAGATCGAGTCGGAGCACGGGCTGATCCGCGAATCCGACCTGCCCGCCCGCCAGGGCCGGCTCGCCTTTGCGCATCTCGCCAGCACCCGCGACCACCCGTTGGCCCGCGAGGAGCTGGCCGAGACGCTCTGGCCGGGCAAGCTGCCCCGGGCCTGGGAGGTCTCGCTGAGCGCCATCATCAGCAAGCTCCGGGCCACGCTTGCGGGCGCCGGGCTGGACCGTGACGGCGTCATCGTCACCGCCTTCAGCGCCTACCAGCTGCGCCTGCCCGCCGACGCCTGGGTCGACCTGGAGGTGGTGGCGGGATCGCTGCACCAGGCCGAGGCCAAGGTCGCGTCGGGCCGAGCTCTTGACGCCTATGGGGAGGCGCTGGTGGCGCTGACGATTCTCCGCCGCCCGTTCCTGGCCGGCGCCGACGGACCCTGGGTGCACGCGCGTCGCGAGGTGTTAAGGGCGGAACTGGTGCGAGCGCTGGAGTGCATGGTCGCCTGCCTTGACGCGACCGGCGAGGTGGCGCTGGCGGTCAGGAACGCCGAGGAGCTGGTCGCCTTGGAGCCCTTCCGCGAATCCGGGTATCGCCACCTGATGCGACTCCACGCAGGTCGAGGTGATCGCGCCGAAGCGTTGCGCGTGTATGAGGTCTGCCGGACACGACTGGTCGATGAGCTGGGCGTGGGGCCGTCGACAGAGACGGAGGCGCTACAGGTCGCGTTGTTGAAGGGCTGAGGCTGATGGGCGAGGGCGGTCTTGCCCTCGAAGTCAGCTGGGTGCCGGCCTACTGCTCGCCCTGGAACTCGCCCTCGAAGTTCGAGCCGGACGACGATGCCGCTCCGTTGACCCCCGCCTTAGCGGCCGGGCCGTTGTCCTGGTGTTCGCCCTGCTGATCGCCGGCAGCCTCAATTCCACGGCCACGTAAAGCTCAGGATTCTCCCAATGTCGCCCTGACCTCCTGAACCCGAGGACACCGAGCACCTCTCGCTCGGCTTTTCCGATCGGGGCGCACAGGTCCAGGTCAGTCTGGTGGTACTCGTCAGAAGCCCAGTACTCCTCTGCCGTTCCGCCCACTACGACTGGCTCGACGGCGAGGGTACTGTGAAGTGCGGCGGCGACCAGAAGATGCCGGTGGAGTCGGTTTGGTTCAGTCGACGCGAGGCGAAGTAGGTCTTGGGCGTCGGAAATGCTCACGAGTTAACCCGTCGGATTCCAGGCTGCGCTGCTCCGCTGCCGACGGGCTTCGCTGCCATGGACCAAACTCAAAGTCATCCAGGGCGCGCCGGACCCGTTCAGCCCGGTCCACGGCGGGTCGGGCGGGGGTGCCGAGGGCTAGGACCAGAGGTCTGCCAAGCTCACGTGCCAAACGATCTAGGAAATCGAGTCGTGGTAGTACCCGACCCGCCTCGACCCTCGACAGGGCCGACTGGGTAGTCCCGAGTCTGTTGGCCAGCTCCACCTGGGTGAACCCAGCCCGGCGCCGTTCAGCTGCCACCTGCAGGCCGAACTCTGCTGCGTTCATCAACATAGCATGGTTGCTATGTCTCGCTCACGCACGGACCTCTTGGCGCGGGATAGTTCGATAAGTGGAAGCCGTTGAACAACCCGATGGCGACGGTGACCGTGAAGATCGCAAGTGCGACGCGGAAGAGGAATCGGGTCTCCCAGGTCCAGGACGAAGAAGTCACTCAGACACCCTCCAGAACTGGTCGAGGCTCGACGGGCCGTCTCGCATGTCCCCTTTCCTCCGGCGGTTTGCGGTTCGGCTAACCGTATGTTGGCACGCTCCGGTCACCGGTGCCACATCCGCCGATAGGCCCGGCCGTATCATCACGCGATGCGCGTCCATCACCTCAACTGCGGCAGCATGTGCCCGTTCACCGCACGCCTGATCAACGGTGAGGGCGGCCTGTTCTCCCCGGGGCTGCTGGTCTGCCACTGCCTTCTGATCGAGAGCGAGTCCGGCCTCGTGCTTGTGGACACGGGTATCGGGTTGGTGGACATGCCGCCGCGCCACACCCTCGGAAGGCACTTCGAGGCCACGGTGCGGCCGATTCTCGATCCCGAGCAGACCGCCGTCCGGCAGGTGGAGCGCCTGGGCTTTCGCGCTGGTGACGTGCGCCACATCGTGATGACGCACCTCGACCTCGACCATGCCGGCGGATTGCCCGACTTCCCACGCGCGAAGGTGCACGTCCTCGACATCGAGCACCAGGCGGCGATGAAGCGCAGGTCCTTCGAGGAGCGCCTACGCTACGTGACAGCGCACTGGGCGCATGACCCGGAGTGGGCGGCGCATGCCGCCGGTGGCGATCGCTGGATGGGTTTCGAGAGCGTGCAGGCGCTGGAGGGTGACGGCGGGCCGGAGGTGCTTTTGGTGCCGCTCGCCGGCCACACTCGCGGCCACAGCGGGGTGGCGGTCCGCACCGACGCCGGCTGGCTCCTGCATTGCGGCGACGCCTACTTCTACCGCGGCGAGATGGACGTGGAGGAGCCGCACTGCACCCCGGGCCTGAGGATCTTCCAGCAACTGGTGGTGACCCAGCGCGCCGCGCGCACCACCAACCAGAAGCGACTGCGCGAGCTCAAGCGTGATCACGGCAAGGAGGTCAGCCTCTTCTGCTCGCACGACCACGTCGAGTTGGAGAACCTCCAGGCAGCGAACTAGGCCCTCTTCCCCGCTTGCCTCCGGGCTCGGCGCCGCGTAGTGTCGGCTCGTGCGCATCGACGGCTCGCCGCTCACGATCGCCCAGGTCGTTGACGTGGCGCGCCGGGGCGAGCAAGTCGAGGTGGCCGAGGCCGCCCGCCAGAGCATGCAGCCTTCGCTGGCCGTGGTTGAGCGGCTGCATGACTCCGACGCCTCTATATATGGAGTGACCACGGGGTTCGGCGCCCTCGCCGACACCGCCATCGCGGTCGAGGACCGCGCCGCGCTGCAGCGTGCCATTGTCCTCAGCCACAGCGCGGGGATGGGGCCGCCCGTCGACGATGAGGTGGTGCGCGGCATGATGCTGCTCCGAGCCCGGTCGCTGACCGCCGGCTACTCGGGCGTGCGGCCCGAGCTGGTCGAGGCCATCGTCGCCCTGCTGAACGCCGGCATCCGTCCGTACGTCCCCGAGCACGGGTCGCTGGGGGCGTCCGGCGACCTCGCCCCCCTCGCCCATGCGGCATCCTGCCTGCTCGGCGAAGGCTGGGTGGTCGGCCCCGACGGGACGCCGGCGCCTGCGGGTCCGGCGCTTGTCGATGGCGGGATCGTGCCGCTCAAGCTCCGGCCCAAAGAGGGGCTGGCGCTGATCAACGGCACCGATGGCATGGCCGCCACCCTCGCCCTGGCTGTCCACGACCTCGGCGAACTGCTGACGGCGGTTGATGCCACCGCCGCGATGAGCATCGAAGCGCTGCTCGGCACCCCCGTGGTCTTCGAGGAGGAGATCGTCGCCCTCCGTCCGTCGCCCGGCCAGCGCGACTCGGCGGCCAACATCCGTCGCCTGCTCGATGGCTCCGCGATCGTCGCCTCGCACCGCGAGTCCCACCACGCGGTGCAGGATGCCTACTCGCTCCGGTGCGCCCCGCAGGTCCACGGCGCCGCGCGCGACGTCGTCGGGTTCGCGCGGCAGATCGTGGAGCGGGAGCTCAGCGCCGTGGTCGACAACCCCGTGGTCCTCGGCGCCCAGGTGGTCAGCAGCGGAAACTTCCACGGCCAGGCGCTCGCCTACGCCGCCGATATGTGCGCCTCGGTGTGTGCCGACGTCGCCGCGATTACCGAGCGTCGCGTCGATCGCCTGCTCGACCCCGCGCGCTCCGGCGGCCTGCCGGCGTTCCTGGTCGAGAACCCGGGCGTGAACAGCGGCCTGATGATCGCGCAGTACACGGCCGCCGCGATTGTGGCCTCACTGCGCGCCGCCGCCACGCCGCTGGCGGCGCAGTCGATGTCCGCCAGCGCCGGCCAGGAGGATCATGTGTCGATGGGATGGACGGCGGCGCTTAGGACGCGACGCTCTGTTGCCGAGCTCCGCCGGGTGATCGCGGTCGAGGCGGTCTGCGCCGCCCAGGCCCTGGACCTGCGCGAATCCGATGCCACACTGCCGGCCGGGCCGGGCACCGCAGCGCTCAAGGACTCACTCCGGGGTCACGTTCAGCACCTCGACCAGGACCGGTTCCTCGCGCCTGACCTCGCCGCCGCCGAGGCGTGGCTGACCTTGCCGGAGTGGCGTGCCGGCGCCGAGGCTGCCGTCGGGGCGCTGTTGTGAAGGGCGCGCGGCCGGTGCGGGCGCCGCGTGGGAGCGAGATCTCGTGCGCCAGCTGGCAGATCGAAGGCCCGCTGCGTTGCCTGATGAACAACCTCGATCCTGACGTTGCCGAAGACCCCGACAACCTCATCGTCTACGGCGGCCGGGGCAAGGCCGCGCGCAATTGGGAGTGTTTTGACGCCATCGTCGCCAGCCTGCAGTCGATGCGCCCCGACGAAACGTTGCTGGTGCAGTCGGGCAAGCCGGTCGGCGTGGCCCGGACGCACGAGATGGCGCCGCGGGTCCTGATCGCCAACAGCCTGCTGGTCCCGGACTGGGCGACGCCGGACGAGTTCTGGCGGCTCGAGGCTGAGGGGCTGACGATGTACGGCCAGATGACCGCGGGTTCGTGGATCTACATCGGCACCCAGGGCATCCTCCAGGGGACGTACGAGACCTTCGCCGCGATCGCCAAAAAACGCTTCGGCGGCTCGCTCGCGGGGCGGCTGGTGCTGACCTCGGGGCTCGGCGGGATGGGCGGGGCGCAGCCCCTGGCGGTGACCATGAACGACGGCGTGGCGCTGTGCGTCGAGGTCGACCCGGCGCGGCTGGAGCGCCGGCTGGAGACCGGCTACCTGGACGAGCGCGCCGATTCCCTTGAGGACGCGGTGCGGCGGTGCGACCTGGCGCGCGAGGAGCGCCGCGCCCTGTCGGTGGGCGTCGTCGCCAACGCCGTCGAGGCGCTTCCGGCGCTGCTGGCGAGCGGGCTCGCCGTCGACGTCGTCACCGACCAGACCAGCGCCCACGACCCGCTGTTCGGCTACGTCCCCGCGGGACTGTCACTCGAAGATGCGTCGCAGCTTCGCACCGCCGACCCCGACGGCTACCTCAAGCGCGCCCGCGAGTCGATGGCGCAGCACTGCCAGGCGATGGTGGACTTTCAGGCGCGCGGCGCCGAGGTCTTCGACTACGGCAACTCGCTCCGCGCCGAGGCCCGGCTTGGCGGTTACGACCATGCCTTCGACTACCCCGGCTTCGTCCCCGCCTACATCCGACCGCTCTTCTGCGAGGGCATCGGGCCCTTCCGGTGGGTCGCCCTCAGCGGCGATCCCGCCGACATCGCCGCCACTGACCGCGCCATCCTCGAGCTCTTCCCGCAAAACGAGAGTCTGGCGCGATGGATGCGGCTGGCCTCGGAGCGGGTGCAGTTCCAGGGCCTGCCGGCGCGGATCTGCTGGCTTGGCGCCGGCGAGCGTCACCTCGCCGGGATTCGCTTCAACGAGATGGTCGCCAGCGGCGAGCTCTCGGCGCCGGTAGTGGTCGGCCGTGACCACCTCGACTCCGGCAGCGTCGCCTCGCCGCTGCGGGAGACGGAGTCGATGCGCGACGGCAGCGACGCCATCGCCGACTGGCCGATCCTCAACGCGCTGCTCAACGCCTCCAGCGGTGCGTCGTGGGTGGCGGTGCACCACGGCGGTGGTGTGGGCATCGGGCGATCGATCCATGCCGGGGCGCAGGTGGTCGCCGACGGGACTGCCGAGGCGGCGCGCCGCCTCGAGCTGGTGCTGACAAACGACCCGGCCAGCGGAGTGATGCGCCACGCCGACGCCGGCTATGACGAGGCATGGGCGGCGGCCAGCGCGCGGGATGTGCGCATCCCCATGGCTCACGGCGCCGCCGGGGCGGCGGATTGAACGCGCGCGAGTGGCTCGCTCGCGGCACGGCGCAGGGGCTGCCCGACCTCGCCGTGCTCGGCGCGCCCATCCACCGAGCCTCGATCAGTCTGACCAGCGCTCACACAACACCGCTGGCGATC